>Ga0268299_1000726_pt1 | contig 86358 bp, 73 predicted proteins | sample NOBtaG_FD_193484 | JGI IMG/M metagenome (GOLD analysis project Ga0268299, IMG submission 193484) | Activated sludge microbial communities from bioreactor in Nijmegen, Gelderland, Netherland - NOB reactor | ecosystem: Engineered > Bioreactor > Aerobic > Activated sludge | place: Netherlands... | reverse complement strand
GCGACCGGGCGCTGGTGCCGTGCTTCATCTGCGCGCACTTAGTCAAAGCGATCGTCTCAATGACGCGTTCATCCACCACGCAGCCCGCGTCGCGGCTTGATCAGTCGCTGAGCTGCACCCCATACCCTCAAGGGTCCTCGGCACCCCGCATAGCAGCCGGCGTGCCAGGCCACCGCAGGAGCTCGGCAACCCGAGCGCAGATGAACCGCCGTCTTCCTGTCGGCCGTCGTGCAGCGATGGAGCCTGCGGTCGTCGCCGGTATCTCTCTGGCCCCGCCTCAGGAAGCCGCAGCCGGCGCGCTGCCGGCGGGCGCGGCCTTGCGCAGCGGCACCGACGGCAAGAGCAGCGTCAGCACGAACGCCACCAGCGCCATGATCCACGCCACCCGGTACACGGCGCGCACGCCGTCGGTGTACCCGGGCCGCTCCAGCTCCCGCCGCCGCGCCGCGTCCATCTTCAGCTCCAGCCGCTCCCGCGCCTGCGCCACCGCGAGCTCCTCGGCCTGAACAGACCCAGCCCCCAGCGACCGCCGCACCACCGCCCGCGGCCCTCCGCCCGACAGCACCGCCCGAGCCTCGTCATCGACCCACGCCTGCTGCCGCACCAGCGCCGCGGCCTGCTCGTCGCCCTCCAGCGCCTTCGCCACCAGCGCGCTCGAGCCCACGAACCGCGCGTTCACCTCCGGAGCGTGCACCGCCACCCCGTGCGCGAACGCCCCGGCGAACACGGCTCCGGCCAGCGTCACCCCCACCGTCCCGCCCATCTGCCGGAAGAACGTCGCCAGGCCCGTCGCGCTGCCGATCTGCTGCGGCGGAATCGAGTTCTGGATCGCCACCGTGTACAGCGGAATCGACGGCCCCAGGCCAAGCCCCACCAGCACCATCTTCAGCGTCACCTCGCCGCGCGTCGCGTCGTCGTGCAGCGTGAACGCCATCACCGCCAGCGCCGACGTCAGCAGCACGAGGCCCACCACCATCGTGGCCTTGTAGCGGCGCAGCCGCGACGCCACCTGCCCCGACACGATGTTCCCCACCAAGATGCCGAGCACCATCGGCACCATCGCCAGGCCCGCGGCCGTCTCGGACACGCCCTGCACCCGCATCATGTACAGCGGCAGAAACACCATCGGCGACATGAACACCCCGCCGAGAATGAACACCGCCGCGTTCCCCAGCGTGAAGACGCGCCCCTTGAACAGCGACAGGTCGACCAGCGGCTGCGCGGCCCGGCGCTCCCGCCAGAGGAACAGCCCGAAGAACCCGGCGCCCATGACGAGCAGGCCGAAGACCTCTCCGCCCGCGAGCCGGGTCGCCTCGTGCCGCGACAGCGTCATCGCCACCAGCACCGGCCCCACCGCCAGCGCCAGCAGCAGCGCGCCCGCCCAGTCGACGCGCGGAGCCACCGCCTGCGGCCGCAGCAGCGGCGGCATGCGGGTGATGATGAAGAACAGCGCGACCGCGCCGATGGGCAGGTTGATGAAGAACACCCAGTGCCACCCGAAGTGGTGCGTGATGACCCCGCCGAGCAGCGGCCCGACCAGCGACGCCAGCCCGAACACGCTGCCGAAGACGCCGCTGTACTTCCCGCGCTCCGCCGGAGCGAACATGTCGGCCACCACCGCGAACGCCGTCGTGAACAGCGCCGCCGACCCGGCGCCCTGCAGCGCGCGCGCCGCGATCAGCTGGTACGTCGTCTGCGAGAGCCCGCACAGCACCGAGGCGAAGAGGAACAGCGCGATGCCGCCGACCACCACCTTCCGCCGCCCGTACAGGTCCGACAGCTTGCCCCAGACCGGCACCAGCACCGTCGACGCCAGCATGTACGACGTCGTGATCCACACGTAGAGCGACGGAGGTATCGACAGCTTCTCGACGATGGTCGGCGCCGCCGTCGCCACCACCGTCTGGTCGAGCGCGCCCAGCAAGAGCCCGAGCAGCGTCCCCACGAACGTGAAGATCTTCTGGGAACGCGTGAGCTCCATGACGGCCATGACGGCGGGCGTTTCTGTAGTAGAGACCTGCGCCCATGGCCAACGCTCCGAAGAAGTCGGGTGCCCGACCGCCTCCGCCGCTGGACAAGAGCTTCGGCGGCGACGAGCACCGCCAGTTCCCCCGCGCGAAGATGGCCGTCCCCTTCCGCCTGTGGATGGGCGAAGGCGCCGACCGCCGCTTCTCGGCCTCGCTGACGAGCGCCAACATCTCGGTCAGCGGAGCGTTCCTCGAGTCCACCTTCTTCCTCCCCGTGGGCAAGAAGCTCTCGTGCAGCTTCGAGCTCGACCCCGAGGAGGACCCGGTGCTCGCCGAGGGCGAGATCGTCCGCCAGGAGCAGCCCAACGCCCGCGGCGAAGGCCGCAGCGGCTTCGCCCTGCGCTTCACCGAGTTCTTCTCGCAGAGCGAAGTCACCCTCGCGAAGCTGTTCCTCGGCGAGAAGCTGCGCGACTTCGCGGAGGGGTACCTGTCCAGCAAGCGCGCCCGCTCGCTCAACAACGAGCTCGACCGCTGCGTCGACGCCCTCGCCGCCTGGGAGCTCAAGAAGGTCACCAGCCCCGGCGACGCCTGGGACCTGCACGCCGCCGCGAAGAAGTGACGCAGTGAGCGAGCAGGAGCGCGAGCGCCCGCCGCCGGTCTCCGAGCGCCCCGCCGAGGGCCGGCGCAAGCCGCACGAGCGCCTCCCCGAGCTCGTCACCCTCGCCTTCCAGGAGACCGACGAGGACGAGCAGCGCCGCTACACCGTCGACGTCGTCGACGCGCTCATCGCGATGCGCGCCCCCGGCGACGAGGCCGAGGAGTGCCGCCTCATCGTCGCCCACCTCGAGGCGAAGACGCTGAACCGGCTCGTCGACTCCAACGGCCGCAGCGCCCACAAGGAGGCCGTCGAGACGCTGCTCTCGCTCGGCTTTCCGCACGCGCTGCAGGTCGCGCCCGAGGACCTGCAGAAGTACCGCGACGGCACCCTCGGCGGCGAGCTCCTCGAGCTGACGAAGGCGCGGCGGCAGGCGAGCCTCATCGCGTTCGCCTCCCAGGCCGCCGGCATCGGCTACTGGGCGTACGCGCAGCCGAACGCCGCGCTGCCCTGGCTCGTCGGCTCGGCGGTCACCGGCCTCGCCGGCGCGTGGATGATGCAGAGCCTGCACCCGCGCGACGACACGGCGTTGCCGTTCGGGCTGCTCGTGGGCAGCACCCTCGCGGCGCTCGGCGCAGGCTTCGCGTCGCTGCCGCTCTTCGCGCTCTTCGGGGGCATGCTCGCCGCCACGCTGATTGCCCGTGGCGGCGCGGCGAAGAAGAACGAGCTCTGACTACGACTTCGCGCCGGCCGCGGCCGCCGCCTTCGGAGCCTTGCCCTTCTTCACTTCAGCGCCCTCGAACAGCGCCTTGAAGTCGGTGAGCGCGGGCTGCTTCTTCACCTTCAGCACCTCGTTGACCGCCTTGAACAGCTTGCTGCGCAGCTTGCGCGGCTGGGGCTTGCCCTCGAGCGCCGCCTCGACCTGGTGCAGCGAGACGCCGCGGCCCGCCGTCGGCTTCGCGAGGTTCAGCTCGGCGTACTTCTTGTCCTTGGTGTCGGGCGTGCGGCGCTTCTTCGCCCGCGCGCTCAGGAGCTTGCGGCCGTCATTGCCCCAGCGCTCGCGGCTGTTGCTGACGCCGACCAGCTCTTCGGCCTTGATGCCCTTGCTCTCGATGAAGCTCTTGAAGGTTCCCATGGGGTGGCCCCTCTACGCTGATCCACCTCCTCTAGGCAACCACACTTGATCCGGTGGAGTGGCCCGTGTAAGAGCGCTTCCCCCTATGGCGAAGATTTCGAAGGTGAACAAGAACGAGCAGCGCAAAGCGCTGGTGACGAAGTACGCCACCCGCCGCCGCGAGCTCAAAGCCATCATCAAGAATCCGGCGACTTCGGTCGACGAGCGCGTGGCCGCTCAGGTGAAGCTCCAGAAGCTCCCGAAGGACTCGAACCCCATCCGCGTGGTGAACCGCTGCCTGGTCACCGGGCGCCCGCGCGGCAACCTCCGCTTCTTCCAGCTCTGCCGCATCACGTTCCGTGAGAAGGCGCTGAAGGGCGAGCTCACCGGCGTCGTGAAGTCGAGCTGGTAAGGAAAACACGTCATGTCCCGCGTCTGCCAAGTCACTGGAAAGCGTCCGCTGGTCGGCAACAACGTCAGCCACGCGAACAACAAGTCGAAGACCCGCTCCAAGCCGAACCTGCAGTACCACCGCTTCTTCGTCCCCACGATGAAGCGCTGGATCCGCATTCGCGTCTCCGCCCACGGCCTGCGCATCATCAACCGCCGCGGCATCGATGCGGTCGCGCAGGAACTGAAAGCGAACGGCGAGCTCTAAGCCGCTTCACGCGAGCCGGGGGAACACCTCCGGCCTCACCATGAACGTGGCGTCGGGCAGCTTCGAGCCCTTCCACTTCAGGCACCGCTTCATCACGAAGTCGAACAAGAGCGGGTCGTGCTGGTCGATCTCGTTCAGCACCGCCCGCTCTTCGCTCGTGATGAACCCCTCGTTCTCGACCGCCCGCGTCTGCATCAGCACGTTGATGGCCGGCAGCGGGTAGTCGGAGCCGTTCACCAGCCGCGCCTTCAGCCCCTCGTCCGACAGCACCTCGCGCAGCGGCGTGCCCACGCGGTTCACGATCGTCATCGCCGAGACCTCGCCCCACAGCCGCCCCTCCCACTGCTGCTCGCCCATCAGCCGCTTGAAGAGCTGGAAGTTGTCGGTGAACGGCCCGTTCTCGCCCTGGTCGAGGTCGGGGTTCTGGCCCAGCGACGCGCAGTGCGCGACCACCACGGTGACGCCGCGGTCGAGCGGGCGGCGCAGCTTCAGCGGGTTACCGAGCCGCTGCCGCGCTTCGGCGTGCACGGCCTTCTCTTCGCCGGCGTGGCTGATCAGCGGGACCTTCAGCCGCACCATGGCGTCGTAGAACGCGTCGCACCGGTTCGACGCCGGGTCGATGTTCATCGCGTTCGGCAGCCACTTCACCGCGACGCAGCCGCCCTCGACCGCCTTCTCGAGCGCCTCGACCGCGTCGGGCCGGTACGGGTGCACGCTCGCGCAGCCCACGAAGTAGTCGGGGTGCTTCTTCGCGAGCGCCACGACGTACTCGTTCGGCGTGTGGAACTCGCTCTCGTCGGGCTGCGGCTTGCCGGCCTCGTCGTGCAGCTGGTCGAACGCGAAGATGAGGGCGCGGCCGTGCGGCGACTGGCGCGACATGTAGCCGGCCAGCTGGTCGACGTACTGCACGTCGCACTGCTCCAGGTCGGTGACGCCCGCGGCCTGCTGGTAGACGGTGAACTTGAGGTACTCGATCGGGCTCGCGGCCGAGGTGAGCCGCTTGCCCACGAAGCAGCCGGTGCCGCCGGCTCCGGTGCCGAGCACGTGCACGTGCACGTCGAGCACGCGCGTGGGGTCGAGGCCGGCCCACGCCTGCGCGATGAGCTGCTGCGCCGCCTCGGACAGCGGGCCGCTCGGCCGGCCCGAGCGCGCGATGCGCGAGTGTCCGAAGCGCAACGACGAGAACAGCGTGAGGCCCCCCACGACGAGGATGAGGCGTCGGCGGGTCATCAGCTTGCGCGGCGGCGCGGCATCGGCCATGGGAGCGCGCAATGTATTCCATCACGCTCGTCACCGACGCCCGGCCGTTCGCGGAAGACGTGAAGCAGGAGCTCGCTCCGCTGCCGGCGGCGTTCGCCTCGCGCGGCGTGACCCTGCGCACCGCGGCCTGGGACGACCCTGCCGTCGACTGGGCGCAGGTGCCGCTCGCGGTGCTGCGCACGCCGTGGAACTACCACCGGCACGTCGACGCGTTCCTCGCGTGGACGAAGCGGGTGCCGCGGCTCTTCAACCCGCCCGGCGTCGTCGCGTGGAACGCGGTGAAGACGTACCTGAGAGACCTCGAGCAGCGCGGAGTGCCCGTCGTGCCCACCGAGTGGCTGACGGCCGAGACGAGCCTCGACGAGGTGCTCGAGCGGCGCGGGTGGAGCGAGGCGGTGCTGAAGCCCGCCGTCTCGGCCGGCTCCTTCCGCACCAGGCGGTTCCGCCGCGGCGAGGCGCCCCAGGCGCTGCTCTCGGAGATTCTCAAAGAGACGACCGCGATGCTGCAGCCCTACCTGCCGGCGGTGGAGACGAGCGGCGAGAAGAGCCTCGTGTACTTCGGCGGCGAGCTGTCGCACGCGGTGAGGCGGCACCCGCCGCTCTCGACGGGGCTGCACGGCGGCGTGCCCGTCACGCCCGAGGCCGACGAGCTCGCGGTCGCGAAGGCCGCCCTGGCCACCCAGCCGCCGCTGCTCTACGCGCGCGTCGACGTGGCGAGAGACCCGGCCGGCGCCGTGCGGCTGATGGAGCTCGAGCTCATCGAGCCGAGCTTCTTCCTCGAGACGTCGCCCGGCTCGGCGGACCGCTTCGTCGAAGCGGTCCGCGCGTGCCTCTAGCGGATCAGCGGCAGGTGCCGGCGCCCTGCGGGAGGCTGGCCGCTCCGCACGTGCCGTTCGGGCACGCCGGCGCACCGCCGTCGAGGTTGCAGATGCGCTCGCACTTGAGCGTGGCCGGGTTGCAGGCCGCGCCGGTCGTGCACTGCGTCGGGTTGTTGCAGCCGCCGTCGAAGCCGACGGTGCCGGCGGGCAGGCAGCCCGTGTTCGCCTGAATCGCGACGCACGACGGAGCCTGCGGGGGGCAGTTCTGCGTGAAGAGGCTGCACGGCGGGGCGCAGACGAGCGCCCACTCCATCGCGCCCTGCGGCTGGACGGCGTTGTTGCACAGGCCGCCGTTCGTGCAGGCCGTGGGTGCCTGGAGCGTGCAGAACTGCGTGCAGATTCCGTTGAAGCAGATGTGACCGGCGGCGCAGTTGTCGCTGCCCATGCCCTGCGCGCAGGCCTGACCCTCGCCGACGGTTCCGGCGTCGACGCAGAGGCGGGCGGGCGGCATCACGGTCGCGTAGGCGCACTTCTGGCCGGCGTTCGGGCAGTCCTGCGCGGCGAGGTCGCAGCCGGGGAAGCACTTGCCCGCGGTTCCGGTCTGGATGTTCGTCGCCATGCACACGGTGCCGGGCGTGTTGCAGACGACGTTCATGGCGACGTCGCAGTCCTGCAGCATGCCGCTACCGCCGCCCGTCGCGCCGCTGCCGCCCGCCGTCGCGGTGCCGCCGGCGGTCGCGGTGCCGCCTGCCGTCGCGGTGCCACCTGCCGTCGCGGTGCCACCGGCCCGGGCGCCGCCCGTACCGCCGGCGTTCGCGCTGCCGCCGCCGGTGCCGCTGCCGCCGCCCGTGCCGCTGCCGACGACGCAGACCTTGCTCGCGGAGCAGATCTGCCCGCTCGGGCACGCGACGCACGAGACGCCGTTCGCGCCGCACGCGGTCTGCGTGTTGCCGGCGACGCACGCTCCGCTGCCGTCGATGCAGCCATTGGGACACTTGCTGCCGCCGCTGCACTGGGTGAACAGCAACGCCGCTCCAGCAACTGCCGCGACCACCAGAAGTCTACGCATGATGTTTTTCCTCGAACCGTTTTTTGGACCGGCCGCCGCGCGCAATACCACCGTTCTCGAGCGCGCGTCGAGCAAACCCGTTACTCGAAACCCGCCGGGGGCGCGAGGAGCGCCGTTAGATTTCTGGCATCGAGCCAGCGCTCGGCCGCCCCGGCGGCGAGGACGTCGCGGGGCGCGCACCAGAGCTGCAGCATGTCCTCCCACTCGCCGAGCACGGCGCACGGGCTCGCCTCGGGCTGGAGGCGGCACAGGTCGTTCAGGTTGTGGACGAGGCCCTCGACGCCGTGGACCTCCCACTTCTCGATGGTGCCGTCGTGCAGGCGCACGTCGAGGCGGGTGGCGCCCGGCTCGAGGCCCTTCCGCACGTCCACCAGGCGGAGGCCGGCGAGCTCCATCGCGTGGATCAGGGGCGAGAACGCCTCGTCGGGCGTGACGTCGAGCGCGACCGAGAGGCCTCCGTGGAGCCGGCCCGCGTTGCAGAGCTTCAGCAGCGAGCGGGGCTTCTTCGCCGGGCGCCCTTTCAGCACGCCGAGGGCTTTGAGGCGCGTCTCGAGCACGGGCCCGTGCTTATCATCGCGCTCGTGCCCCCGAACGTCGTCTACCGCGACGGCATCGCTCCGACGGTCGACGGCGTGCGCGCGAAGCTGACGCCGCGGCTGCTCGACCGGCTGCGCAGCGAGGCCGGCTACGACGACGCGGTGGCGCGGCGCGAGTACCCGCAGGCGGCGTTCGACTCGGTGGTGAAGATTCTGGCCGAGGAGCTCTACGGCCCCACGCCCGACGAGGCGACCTTCGAGCTCGGGCAGCAGGTGATGCTGCGGTACCGGGACTCGGTCGTGGGCAAGGCGCTGTTCCCGCTCATCCGCTTCCTCGGGCCGATGCGCTTCCTCAAGCGCATGCCGTCGTTCTTCCGCCAGGTGAACAACTACGCCGACGTGAAGGTGACGGTCGAAGGGCCGAGCACGTTCGTGATGGACCACAACGAGGTCGGCACGGTGCCGCACTACTTCCGCGGCATCATGCAGGGCTCGGCGGCGGTGCTGGGCCTGGGCTCGCCGCGCTGCGAGCTGCTCTCGTACGACGGGCACCGCGGGGTGTACCGGGTAAGCTGGGCGCCGTGAGCCATGCGCGCACGGCCTTCGTCCTCGCCGCGATCGGCGCCACCGTCGGGCCGTGCCTCGACGCGCTCCACACGTACAGCGGAGCGACCTGGTACGCGAGCCCGCAGCTCTTCAAGAGCGTGTGGTGGTGCCCGCCGCTGTTCGCGTTCGCGGGGCTCGCCATCGGCCTGCCGCGCGTCTTCATCGACCAGCGCCTCGACGGGAAGCTGATGCCCGTGAGCGGCGCCGCGGTCGCATGGAAGCTGTCGCTGTTCTTCGTGGGCTACGCGCTCAGCGGCTTTCTGCCGGCGCCGTGGTGGGTGAAGGCGCTGGTGCTGACCGCGCTCTTCATCGCCGCGCTCTGGCCCAGGGACACGCGAGGCGTCTTCCTCGGAGCGCTCGGAGCCGCGCTCGGCGGCTGGGCCGTGGAGTGGCAGCTCACCACCCACGGCCTCTTCTTTCACAAGGACACCCAGCTGTGGGGCGTCGCGGGGTGGATTCCCGCGCTCTACGCGCTCGCGGCGGTCGCGGTGGGCGCGCTCGCGAAGTGGCTCGTGGCTACTTCATCGCCATCACGTTCAGCTTCTTCAGCCGATCGTACTGGGCGAGAACTTTCGGCGCGTAGCCGTTGAGCGGGCTCTTGCCGCGCACGAGCGCGTTGTCGACCGGGCCCGGGCCGCGGTTGTACGCGGTGAGCGCCATCTCGAGGTCGCCGTACATCTCGAGGTAGAAGCCGAGCACCTGGAGGCCGTACTTGATGTTGGTGTCCGGGTCGTAGAGGTCGCCGTTGATCGCGAGCACGCGCTTCCAGTGCGGCATCACCTGCATGAGGCCGATCGCGCCGACGGAAGAGACGGCGCGCGGGTTGAACGCGCTCTCTTCGGTCATGATCGCGAGCACGAGGTTCGGATCGCGCCCGTAGAGCTGAGCGTTCTTGTGAACCAGCTGGGCGATGGTGCGCGCCTGCTCCGGGTCGATGTGCGGCCGCAGCAGCAGAATCTTGAGGAACAGCACGTCCTCGCTGGTGTTGGCCGCCACCGTCTGGCGGAGGTTCATCATCTCCGTGCGCAGCATGGCGGTCTGCTCGGCCAGCGCGTCGACCTTCTGCCGGGTGATCTCGTTCTGCTGCCGCTGCAGCTCCAGGCCGGCCTGGTTCGACTCCAGGCGGCGGCCGATCATGAGCCCGGCGGCGAGGCCCATCGCCAGGAACACCAGCTGGGCGATGAACGATGCCATCGCCCAACGGGCGGCCCCGGCCGGCGGGACCTGCACCAGGCTCACCGGGGTGGTATCCGCCAGGGCGGTCGACTCTTGCGCTCTCTCCATCATCATGCTCCCTCCAGACGCCCTCAAGGCGCGATTCGATGTTGCAGGCTCTATCGGGGTCAAGGGGCGCGTGCATTGCGAAATGAAATCAAATGGTTGGGGTTACGCTCGCGTAACGCATGCCATGTTGCGGACGCGGATCATCGCAGCAGGTGATACCTCACCGGCTGTTCAGGTAGGCCCCCCACCTACGAAGTGCTAAGGCCGCGCGCCATGCGCCTGTTGCTGCCGGTCCTGCTGGTACCTGCCGTCGCGTCTGCCTCCGGGTTCTACCTCAGCGAGAACGGGTCGAAGACGCTGATGATGGGCGGAGCGTTCGCCGGCCAGGCGGACGACCTGTCGGCGATCCAGCACAACCCGGCGGGCCTGGCGCAGCTGACCGGCTTCAACTTCCTGCTCGACGGCCAGCTCGTCTTCCACAACATCAACTACCAGCGGTACGACCCCGGGTTCGACCCCGCGAACCCTCCGACGTCGGTGACGCAGAAGCCGAACGAGGTGCAGAACACGGGCGGGCCGTTCATGGTGCCGATGGTGGGCGCGGGCTACGGGCTGAAGCTGCTCGACCGCACGCTGTTCATCGGCGTGGGCGTCTACGGGCCGCCGGCGAACGGGCACTACCAGTTCCCGGTGCCGAACTACACGACCGACATGAGCGGCCGGCTCGTCGAGAACGCGCGCAAGTTCGCGCCGCAGCGCTACCAGCTCGTCGACAACACCATCTACGTCATCTACCCGACGCTCTCGCTCGCGATGGAGGCGGTGCCCCGACGCGTGTCGATCGGCGTCTCGCTGCAGCCGGTCATCGCGTCGTTCCACTTCAACCAGGTCGTGACGAGCATCGACCGCTTCGGCATCCACCCGATGACGCTCGCGCAGGAGGACCCTGCGTACGACTCGGTGGTGAAGGTGAACCTGCCGCTGCAGTACGTGCAGTTCACCGGCGTCTTCGGAGCGCTCGTGCGCGCGACCGACTGGCTGCAGTTCGGCGTCTCGTTCCGACCGCAGGTGATGATCAACGCGCGCGGCACGCTCGAGATCGAGCCCGGCCCCATCGCGAAGCAGGCGGTCACGGTCGCGGGCAACCAGACGTCGCTGTCGCTGATGCTGCCGGCGGAGCTGAAGGTCGGCGTGCACGCGCGGCCGATTCCGAAGCTCGGCATCAACTTCGACTTCATCTACCAGGGCTGGCAGTCGGTGCAGGAGATCGTGCTCAGCCCCGAGGACGTCACGCTGACCATCATGGGCAGCACCGAGAAGGTGAAGCCCTTCCACATCCAGAAGCGGTGGAAGTCGTCGTTCAACTTCCGGCTCGGGGCAGCTTACGCGCTGTTCCCGTGGCTCTCGCTGTACCTCGGCGGCTGGTACGAGACCGGCGCGATTCCGACCGAGTACATCGGCGTCGACTTCCTGCACTTCGAGCGGTTCAACCTGACCGGCGGCGTCGGCGTGAAGTTCTGGGGGCTCGAGCTCCTGGTCGGCGCGGCCGGCTCGCCGTCGATGACGTACGCGGTGACGCAGAGCGAGGTGCGGGCGGGCAGCACGGAGCCCGAGCCCGGGCCGATCGTCGGCACCGGCGTCTACACCTCGGGGCACTACATGGTGACGCTGGGCATTCGCGGGCAGTTCGGCGGGGTGAAGCCCGCGCCGGCTCCCGAGCCTGCGCCGGCTCCGGCTCCGGCTCCGGCTCCAGCTGCGGCTCCGGAACCGGCGCCAGCGCCTGCACCCGCGCCTGCGCCTGAACCCGCTCCTTCGGAGGCTCCCAAGTCATGAAGCGCGTTCTGCTGATCAGCGGTCTGGTGTTGTGCGCGTGCCCGGGCGGCGGGAAGAGCGACGGCGGCACGGGCGGTGCCGGCGGAAGCGACGAGGTGCTGTTCGACGTCTCGGGCACCGCGGCGGTCTTCCCCGAGGGAATCGGCATCGCGATGGATGCGGGCATGCCGGCGTCGGTGGCGGGCCTCACGCTGCGCGTCGAGGAGCCGCTGAAGGTCGCGCTCGACCCGACCGACCCGCTCGCGATCTTCTCGACGACGACGCTCGACGCGACCGGCGCCTTCTCGGCGACGATGGTGTCGGATCAGCTGGTGAACCTCGGCATCGCGGCCGGCGTCATCGACGACGGCGGCACGCGCGCGGTGCGGTCGGCGACGGTCATCTGGGACGTCGCGTTCGAGCAGAAGAAGCCCGACCGGGACATCACCGGCGCGAAGGCATGGGTGCTGCCGAAGCCGCTGCACGACCAGCTGACGGCGGCGGTGACCGAGGCGCGGATCATGGGCTTCACGTCGGCGAGCGGCGGCAAGCGCACGCTGATCGAGGCCGGCTTCATTCTCGGGCGCGTGGTGGACTCGATGGGGGCGCCGGTCGCGGGAGCGACGCTGACGTCGCCGACCACCATGCACAACGACAAGTTCGTCTACCCGACCGCGGACCTGACGGGCACCGGGGCGGCGACGTCGTCGAACGGGCTCTTCATCTACGTCCACAACGGCGGCGACTCGGTCGCGCAGTTCAACTTCGACGTGATGGGAGCGGGCACCTACAAGCGCCGCAGCGCCGGAGCCGCGAAGAACGCGTGCCTGGTCACGATCGTGTCGCCGTGATCCGCTGCCCCTGGGCGGAGAAAGAGGAGATGTGGAAGTACCACGACTCCGAGTGGGGCGTGCCGGTGCACGACGACCGGAAGCACTACGAGTTCCTGGTGCTCGAGGGCGCGCAGGCCGGGCTGTCGTGGTCGACGATTCTCAAGCGGCGCGAGGGGTATCGGAAGGCGTTCGCGGGATTCGATGCTTCGAAGGTGGCGCGGTTCGGAGCGCGTGACGTCTCGCGGCTCTTGAAAGACCCCGGCATCATCCGCAACCGGCTGAAGGTGGAGTCGTGCGTTCGGAACGCGCGGGCCTTTCTGAAGGTGCAGGAGGAGCTCGGCTCGTTCGATTCGCTGCTCTGGTCGCTGGTGGGCGGGAAGACGGTGCTGAACCGGTGGAGGAGCGGGAGCCAGATTCCGGCGACGTCGCGGGAGTCGGACGCGGTCTCGAAGGAGCTGAAGCGGCGCGGCTTCACGTTCGTGGGCTCGACCATCATGTACGCGCACCTGCAGGCGTGCGGGCTGGTCAACGATCACCTCGTGGGCTGTCCGCGATGGAAGGCCGTGCAGCGCGCGTAGGGCCAGGGGTGGGGTCGGGGACCGGTGTCGGATCAGGGTTCGGTGCCGCGTTCGTTCACGGGCCCGCGGTCGGGCGACGGCGCGGGCGCGGCGGCACCACGTGGTGAACATGCTCAGCCGGCTGTTCGCGGCCGACGGACGACACAGCCCGGCCCCTCCGCGCGCCGCAGCCCGAAACCGTGAACGAACGCGGCCCCTTCCACGGAACCGAACCCCCACGCCCGACCCCCACCCGAAACCGGGCCTGGACCGCGCCCCCCACCCCCTGCCCGAGCTCGAAAGTGCCTACCGCAGAGCCGCCAGCGCATCGCGCAGCCGCTCGGCGTCCTTCCCGAAGAAGCGAGCGTCGACGCCACGCACGAGCGCCACCGCATCGGTCAGCTGCTTGCGCCCGCGCGCCGTGAGCTCGAGCCGCCACGCGCGCGAGTCGGCGGGGTCGTCTCTCCGCGCCAGCAGCCCGCCGGCCTCCAGCGCCCGGGTCACCTGCGAGATCATCACCTTGTCGAGCTTCGCGAGCTCGGCGACCTCGCGCTGCTTCGGCGCCGACCCGTTCGCCTTCGTCAGCCACCCCACGGCCCCGAGCAGGAAGAACTGCGTGTGCGTGAGTCCGAGCGGCTGCAGCGCCCTCGCGACCTCCTGCGTCCACCGCAGGCTCGCGTGCCACAGATGAAAGCCCGGAGATGCGAACGGCCCCTTCGGAGGTTCAGCCACAGAGCACCGGCATGCGGCCGGTGTACTCCGGCTTCTCGAGCTCCCGCACGATGAATCGCGCGAGCTGCGCTCTCGACACCTTCGCCGACGGAGCCTTCGCGTCGGGCTCCACCGTCTGCGCCTCGCCGGGCCGCTCGGCGTCCACCAGCTGCATCGGGCGAACCACCGTCACGTCGAGCCCGCTCGCGCGCAGCGTCTCTTCCGCCACCGCCGCGTCGGCGAACTGCCGCTTCAGCGCCAGCGGGATGATGACGCTCGCGAACACCCACGACGTCTTCTTCGCGCCGGCGAAGCTGTCGCCGACCCCGCTCGAGCTCACCCAGACGACCCGCCTCACGCCCTTCTTCTTCATCGCCGCCACCAGCGCGGCGGCGCACGCCGAGCGCACCGGGTCGCTCTTCGTCTTCGCGCTGAGCATGACGGCCACGGCGTCGCAGCCGTCGAGCGCGCGCTCGAGATCGGCCTGCCTCGTGGCGTCGCAGTCGGCGTGGCGCGGCGCGACGAGCTCGTGGCCGTTCGCGGCGGCCTGCAGCTGACGCCCCGTACCACCGCTCCCTCCCAGCACGAGCACCTTCATGACCAGGTCCCCCGGATCAGCATGATGCTCGCCCACGTCCTGAACGGGGCCCACGCGGCGGTGACCTCGTCGAACGAGGCTCCCTCGCCGTACGCCTCGGTCACCGCGCGCTGGAGCCGCGGCTCCGTCACCGGCAGCACGTCGGAGGGGCCGACGCCGCGGATCAGCACCGCGTCGGCCGTCCACGGGCCGACGCCGCGAAGCTTCAGCAGCCGCTCGCGCGCGCCGGGCTTCACCAGCGCCTCCATCGAGAGCTCACCGTCGAGCGCCGCCTTCGCGACCGCTTGCAGCCGTAACCACTTCTCGGCGCTCACGCCGGCGAAGCCGCTGCGCTCCAGAATCGTCTGCGGGCGGGGGAACGCCGCGAGCGAGACGCCGCCGACGTCGACCACGTCACCGGCCTCGCGCGCCAGCCTCTCGGCGAGCTTCGCCGCGAGGCTCATGCGCAGCCGCTGCGTCAGCACGCTCCAGCCGGCGGCCGCCCACGGCGAGAAGAAGACGACCGGCCGGAACCCCGGCGACCGCTCGAGCAGCCGCTTCAGCACCGGGTCCTTCGACACCATCGCGTAGAACGGCGCCGCGTCGCGGTCGACGCCGAGCACCCGCGCGAGCTGCCGCTCGATTCCCGCCGTCGCGCCGAACGCCTCGCCGACCACCCGCCCCCCGCGCAGCTCCAGCGACGCCCCCGCCAGCTCGAACGTGTCGTCGCGCGAGAACGCGAACCTCACGGGCCCGCCGGCGGCGCACGAGCGCGAAGCCGTGAACAGCCCGCAGGCGAAGGTGCGCGCCACCTCCAGCGAGAACGGTCCTCTCGGGTCGAGATTGATTTGCATGCTTATAGTATGCGTGCAAACTATCTCGCCGATCAAGCCTCCTTCAGCACCGCCTCCAACCGCTGGAGATCGTTCGCGGCGACGTCCTGGAACTTGAGGCCGACCTCGTATCGGGCGGGGTCGGCGCTGGGCAGCGTGTCGACCCAGACGACGGTGGTGTCGAGGGTGATGCCCTCGCCGTCGGGCAGCCAGAGCTCGAGCTCGAGCCGGTCGCCGACGGCGTGGCGGTCGTCGGTGTACACGCGGATGCCGCCGAGCGAGACGTCGCCGACCTCGAGCCGGGGCACCTCCTGAGAAGCTGAGATCGCACGGCCCAGCGGCCTGCAGTACACCGGTGCGTTGAGGCGCTTGTACTTGCGGCGCTCCGGTTGGACGTCTGCCATGCGGCCGTTCTATAGCGCCCGCGCTCCTCGTGAAAAACAACCTATTTCCCGTTCTGATCAGCTGCCTGGCGGCGGCGTGTACCTGCTCGCAGCCCCCCGCGAAGCCCACCCTCCTTGACGAAGGCGAGCCCTGTGCGGGCGACGAGCTCTGCAAGACCGGCCTGTGCGACGCCGCCGAGGGCTTTCAGCCCGTCTGCGTGCGCAAGTGCTCCGACGGCTGCCGCACCGGTGAGATCTGCACCCAGCTCACCAAGGGCCACTTCAGCTGCGTCGCCGACCGCGCGGGCTTGTGCCACGCGTGCAACATCGACAGCGACTGCCCCTACCCCGCTGACCGCTGCATCACGCTCGCGGGACAGAAGGTCTGCGGCCGCGACTGCGCCTTCGACCAGGAGTGCCCCGCCAGCTACCACTGCGTCAACGCCGTCGGCGCCGACGGCAAGAACGCTCCGCAGCAGTGCGTGCCGCTGTCGGGCAGCTGCCAGTGCACCGCCGCGAGCGCGGGCCAGAAGATTCCCTGCGAGGTGATGAACCTGCTCGGCACCTGCCGCGGCGACCGCACCTGCGACGGCCTGACGGGCTACGGCGCGTGCGACGCGAAGACGCCGGCCGCCGAGACGTGCAACGGCCTCGACGACGACTGCGACGGCCAGAACGACGAAGACCTCGGCATGGTCTCGTGCGGCACGGGCCTGTGCGCCCGTACCGTCGCCATGTGCACCGCCGGCAGCCCCACGCAGTGCGTGCCCGGCATGCCCGCCGCCGAGACCTGCAACGGCTTCGACGACGACTGCGACGGCACTCCCGACGACGGCTTCGACCTCACCTCCAACGCCGCCCACTGCGGCATGTGCAACCGCGCGTGCATGCTGGCGCAGGCGACTCCGAAGTGCGAGGCGAGCACGTGCAAGGTCGACGTCTGCGACACGGGCTTCGGCAACTGCGACCGCATCGACTCGAACGGCTGCGAGGTCGACACCAAGACCGACCCGATGAACTGCGGCGCCTGCAACACGCCGTGCAACTTCCCGGGCGCGATGGGCACCTGTACGAACGGCGTGTGCGGCTTCACGTGCCGGCCCGGCTTCATCGACCTGAACGGGCTGCCGGGCGATGGCTGCGAGTACGCGTGCACGTTCCAGTCGATGACCGACCTGCCCGACCTGATGTTCGTCGACGCGAACTGCGACGGCATCGACGGCGAGCTGACCAACGGCGTCTTCGTCGCTCCGGCCGCCGCGGGCGGCAACAACGCGAACCCGGGCACGCCGACCGCGCCGAAGGCGACCATCGCCGCGGCGCTCACCACCGCGGCGGCGCAGGGCAAGCGCGACGTCTACGTCTCGGCGGGGACGTACCTCGGCCAGGTCAACGTGGGCGGCATCGAGGGCAAGGTCATCGCGGGCGGCTACGCGGCGCCGTCGTGGAGCCGCAGCCTGATCAACACCACCACGCTCACCGGAGGCAACCCGGCCCTGCGCGTCTCGGGCGCCGACGGCGGCACGCTGCAGCTCCTCACGGTGCTGGGCGCCAACGCGTCGGGCAGCGGCGGCAGCGCGTACGGCGCGTGGATCCAGAACAGCGCGAACGTGCGGCTCGAGGGGCTCACCATCGCGTCGGGCGACGCGACCGACGGCCCGGCCGGCTCCGACGGCACCACCGGAGCGCCGGGCGGCAACGCGGGCGCCGGCGACCGAGGCTGCACCGACGACGCCGAGTTCGCTCCGCTGTGCACGACGTGCAGCGCGCCTCCGGTCGGCGCCGCGGGCACCAGCGCGTGCGGCGAGAGCGGCGGCGCCGGCGGCCTCCCCGGCTGGAGCTACGGCCTGCCCGCGGGCAACGGCGGAAACGGCAGCCCCGGCTCCGGCGGAGCGCCGGGCGGCCTCGGCCTCGCTCCGCGCAGCGGCGCCGCCGTGCCTCCCGCGTTCGCGAACGGCGGCACCGGCGCGAACGGCAGCGACGGCATGAACGGAGCCGGCGGCAGCGGCATCGGCAGCTTGAGCCTCTCGGGGTGGACGGGCCCGCTCGCCTCGGGCGGCGCGCCCGGCACGAACGGCCGCGGCGGCGGAGGCGGCGGCGCCGGCGGCGGCGGCTGCTCGACGAACATCCTCGGCGTGTTCTGCTTCTGCTTCTCGTGGGGCAGCAGCGGCGGCGGCGGAGGAGGCGGCGGCTGCGCCGGCACCGTGGGCGGCGCGGGCGGCAGCGGCGGGAGCTCCATCGGCGTGCTGTTGTGGAATTCGACGGCGACCGGCACGAACCTCGCGGTGACGACGGGGCGCGGCGGCAACGGGGGCCGCGGGGGAACCGGCGGGCCCGGCGGCACCGGCGGCACCGGAGCGGGCAGCAACCACGACGTCGGCCAGCAGGGCGACAGCGGCCGCGGAGGCCGCGGCGGCGACGGCGGGCGCGGCGGCCGCAGCGGCCACGGCGGAGGCGGCGCGGGCGGCTCGTCGATCGGCGTGGCGCGCAGCGCGGGCTCCACCTTCACGCAGAACAACGTGAGCTACACGCTGGGGTCCCCGGGGAGCGGCGGAACCTCGAGCGGAAACGCGGGCAGCGCCGGCAGCGCGGTGCAGGTGCAGGCGTTCTAGGGCGGTGGTATCCCCTCGGGCGTGGACCTGACCGCAGCCGTCATCGGCGGCACCGGCCTCGTGGGCTCGCAGCTGCTCGAGCTGCTGCTCGACGACCAGCGCTCCGCGATGGTGGTGTCGTTCGGCCGCCGCAAGACCGGCCTGTCGAGCCCGAAGCTGCACGAGCTCATCGTCGACTTCGACGACCCGGAGTCGTGGAAGAACGCGGTGCAGGGCGACGTCGCGTTCTCGGCGCTCGGCACGACGCTGAAGCAGGCGGGCAGCACCGAGGCGCAGCGCAAGGTCGACTACGACTACCAGCTCGAGTTCGCGAAGGCGGCCGGCAACCACGGCGTGAAGCGCTACGCGCTGTGCTCGTCAGCGTCGGCGAACCCGAGCTCGCCCATGCCGTACTCGCGCATGAAGGGCGAGCTCGACCGCGACGTCCAGGCGCTCGGCTTCGAGCGCGTGCGCATCGTGCGGCCGAGCCTGCTCGCCGGCGACCGCGAGAAGGCGCGCACCGGCGAGAAGATCGGCAGCGCGCTGCTCGGCGCGGTGAACGCCGTCGGCCTCTTGCAGAAGTACCGCGAGATTCCCGGCGAGGTCGTCGCGCGCGCCATGATCGAGTCGACGTTCGACCCCACTCCCGGCGTGAAGATCTACACGCTGGACGAGGTGTTCGACGCCGCCGGGCGGACGTAGTAGGCGTCTGTCCCGTCAGGCCGAGAACGGGAGCCGTCGTGCGCAAGCACTTGCTGCTGTGGGGCCTTCTGGCCGGCTGCTTTCAGCCGCCGATCGAGCAGGCCACGGGCGGAGGCTCCGGCACCGCGGGCGGAGCGGCGGCAGGTGGCGCAGCTACGGCCGGAGGCGCTGGCACCGCAGGCGGCGGAAACACCGCCGGCGGGTCTGCGGGCGGCAATGCAGCGGGTGGCAGCACCGCGGGAGGCTCGACCGCCGGCGGCACCGCGACCAACACCTCGAAGTGGTTCCGCGAGACGGTGCCCACCGGCCTCGGCCGCGACCTGCTCGACGTCTGGGCCGGCGGCCAGGGCGAGGTCTGGGTGGTCGGCAAGGGCAACCGCGTGCTGCACCGCGACTTCGGCAGCTGGCAGAACATCCCCCCGTTCATGTCGGCGGCCGTCGACTACGTGTCGGTGGTGGCGAACAACCCGGAGCCGCACATCGCGACCTCGTTCTCGCTGACGTTCACGCTGACGAACGGCGGCTCGGGGTTCCGCATCGACAGCGTGCCGACGATGCCCGGCGAGCGGCTGCGCGCGATCGCGCCGAGCTTCGTCGTCGGCGGCGCGAGCGGAGCGGGCTCGGTGGGCGCGGCGTGGGAGCGCGGCGCCGATGCGGGGTGGACGCGCGTGGCGCCGGCCCCGATGTGGAGCGAGCTCACCGGCGTCTGGCCGCTCGGCGGAGGCGCGGCGATCGCGGTCGACGACACGGGCAAGACGTGGATCCGCCACTTCCCTTCGCTCCCGTTCTCGCAGCTCGGCATCATGCAGGCGGCCGGAGGCAGCGGCGGCATCTGGGGCGAGATCGCTCCGAACGACGACGTCCACTACGCGGTCACCGGCACCGATGGGCGCCTCTACACCGGCATGGGCGCAACGCTCACGCCGCGCGGCTCGGGCCCGGTCTTGCGCTCGGTGTGGGGCACCTCGCTGAACGACCTCTGGGCCGTCGGCGATGACGGGCGCATCGCGCACTTCGACGGCACGACGCTCACCGAGGTGGCGTCGCCCGTCACGACGGCGCTGCGCTCGGTGCACGGTACGGGGCCGAACGACGTCTGGGCGGTCGGCGACGACGACGTGGTGCTGCACTACACGGGGCCCGACGGCTGCCAGAGCGACGCCGACTGCAGCGGCGGAGCGAAGTGCTGCTACCCGTGCGGCATTCCCGGCTGCAACAACCGCTGCACCGTCGTGATGGGCAACCTGTGCCCGGCCGTGCCATGAGCCCGGCATGACGGAGGCCTGCTCCCGCTGCGGCACGTTCTTCAAGAACGAGCGCGACGTCATGTTCAACGACGCCGGAGACGAGGTCTGCGAGAAGTGCTTCGACGTCGGAGAGATCGACGCCGCCGGCGCACGCACCGCGAGCTGGGTGAAGAGCACCGCGTACTTCTCGCCGCTGTTCGCGCTCGGCGCGCTCGTCATCTGGCGCTACCTGAGCCTCGCCGGCGTGCTGCTCATCGTCGCGTCGGTCTCGAGCTCCATCGGCGTGCTCGCGACGATGCTGAAGAGCGACTCGCTGCGCACGCGCCTCGGCGCCCACGTGCTCACCACCACCGTGTTCCTGCTCGTCGCCATCGTCATCGGCGTCGTCGGCGGGCTGGTCTCGCTGCTCGGCATCGTCTGACCCGGCGCTGGCGCGATCGGTCGTGGAACCGCAGCGCCGCCGAAACTATGCCGCGGCGCGTGCTCTTCCTCACCGGAGGCTTCCTCGCTGCGTACCTGCTCGAGCCCCTCTGGCACCGCTTCATCGCTCACGGCCGCGTGCCGGACCCGAGCCGCAGGGGGCACCTCGAACACCACCGCCGCGCCGCAGAAGAGGTCGACGTCTGGGCCGAGCTCGCCGAGCACGGCGGGCGAGTCGTCGCGCTGCTGCTCGCGCTCGGCGGGGTGTTCGGGGTGCTGCTCGGGCCGGCGCGCGGCTGCAGTCTGGTCGCGGGCCTCGCGGCCGGCTTCGTGGCGGTGAACTTCTCGCACGCGCGCATGCACCGGCGCGGTCCGCGCGGCCGCTTCGAGCGGTGGATGTGGCGCTTCCACTGGCACCACCACGCAGCCGACGCCCGCGTGAACTTCGGCCTCACGCACCCGGTGCTCGACTTCGCGCTGGGGACCGCCGTGGTCCCTGAGCGCGTCGAGGTTCACCCGAAGCTCGCGCCCGAGTGGCTGAAGGCCGCCGGCGGCGAGCACTCGGGCATCTTCATCGCGTAAGTTCCGGCGCCATGCCGGACGGCGCCGACTGGCTCGAGCTCTCCGACCTCATCCTCGACGTGGGGCTCGGCGTGCGGCGGCCCGTCTCGAAGCAGGCCGTGCTCGAGAAGGTGGCCGGCGGCCGCACCGCGTTCGGCGCCCGCCGCATCATCGAAGACCTGCCCGCGCGGGCGGACGGCACGCTCGACGAAGCCGCCGTCGACGACACCCTCATCGGCGCCCACCTCGAGCTCCAGCGGCTCTCGAGCGAGTTCCGCCAGGGGCCCCGCCTGCACGAGACCCTCGAGCCCATCTTCGCCTCGCTGCGCGCTGCCGGCAGCCCGAAGCTGCGCCTCATCGACCTCGGCTGCGGCGTCGGCTACGCCCTGCGCTGGCTCGCCGCCCACCGCGCGCTGCCCGGCGACGTCGAGCTCATCGGCGCCGACTTCAACCCCGCCCTGCTCGGCCTCGCGCGCCGGGCGGCGGAAGCGGAGGGGCTGCCGGTGCGCTTCGTCGAGGCCGACGCGCTCGCGCTCGCGGCCGAGGCTCCGGCCGGTGCCGTCATCATCTCCACCGGCGCCATTCATCACTTCCGCGGCGAGTCGTTGACTCGCTTGCTCGCCACGACGTCGCAGTCGGCTGCCGCTTGCGTGCACGTGGACATCAAGCCGAGCTGGGTGGCTCCGGCGGGCGCGTGGCTGTTTCACCAGGCGAGGATGCGGGTGCCGCTCGCCCGGCACGACGGGCTGGTGTCTGCGCTGCGCGCTCATACGGCGCAGACCTTGTTCGAGGCGGCTCGCTCGGCGGCGCCTTCGTGGAAGTTCGCCGTGCTCGACGGGCACGTCGGGCTGTTGCCCATCGTTCGCATCATGCATTCGTTGATTGGAGTCCGCGCCGAGCTGAGCGCCGACGTCTCGGCACGGCTCGGACGCCTGACGAAACGGTTGTGGCCTTCTGGGAGGCTCGAGTGAGCGACGCCTCGCTGTGCGCGCTCGTCTTTCTCCTCGTGCTGCTCGACGGCGGCTTCGCCGGCTACCGCGCCCGCGCCGGCCGCTACGCGCGCATCCGCCGGCTGCCGCACGACCTGCGCGCCGTCGCTCGCGGGTGCGCGGTCGGCGCCATCGTCTCCATCGCCGCCTTCGCCGTCGCGCTCGCGCTCTCGGCGGTGAGCACGGCCGGCGCGCTCGACCCGCACGCCCGCGCGGCCGCACACCGTATTCTCTGGGTCGCCGGCGGCTACTCGGCGCTCGTCGTCGGCGCGTTCGTGCCCTTTCTCACCGGCTCTCCGGACCTGCGCTCGCTCACCACCGTGGTGCTGTTCGGGCCGCTGACGCTCATTCGCCCGCTGCTCATCATCGGCGCGTGCCTGCTCGCCGCGTGGGGCCAGAGCGCGAACGTCGCGGCCGCCGTCGCGCTCGGCGGAGCGCTCGTGCTCGCTCAAGACGTCGTGCTCGACCGGCTGGCCCGGCGCCAGCCGCGCCTGTAAGGTCCGCCCGAAATGCGCACGTTCCCGCTGGCACTGTGCCTCTTCGTCGCCGCCTGCCACGGGCAGGACGAGTCGAAGAAGCGCACTCTCGAGAAGCTCAAGCAGGCCGAGAAGGACAAGGCCGAGAAGCAGAAGAAGGACGCGGACGCCGACGCGAAGCGCTTCCAGCCGAAAGAGAGCGAGGCGGTGAAGCTCGGCTCTCCGTGGGACGACGGCAAGCTGATCGCGAACGAAGGCGCGTGCCCCGAGGGAATCTGGGCGCTGTTCAAGGGCGACGCGCCGGGCGCCGACAAGGCCGAGAAGAAGGCGAACGAGAGCAAGCGCGCCGACCTGGTGAAGGACCTGAAGGCGCAGACGTTCATGGTGAAGCTGCGCGCCCCCGACGGAGTGAAGCTGAAGGACTTCGACCCGCCGAAGGGCGAGTTCCCGCTCGAGGTGCAGGGCAGCATCGAGTGCACCGACAGCTTCGGGCACGTGGCGCTGACGTGGACGAACGCGAAGGCGGGCAACCCGGGCAACTCGGCCGCGAAGCAGGACGCCGAGATCACACAGAACTACTGGATCGCCCCGCCCGTCACGTTCGCGATTCCGATGAAGTCGATGGTCGAGGCGAAGGAGTGGGCGAACGCGAACCGCATCGGCCTGTCGGCGCGCGTCGTCTTCAAGCTCGGCAAGGTCGAGGTCGACAAGAAGCTGCACAAGGTGGCGAAGGTGACCGAGAAGGCGGCGGGCGAGACCATCAGCATCGGCGGGGGCACCGAAGACTGGGGCGCCGGCCGGCTCGTGCGCGTCGAGCTCATCGGCCTGCGCGTCGCGACCGACAAAGAGAAGAACCAGATCTTCGAGAAGAAGGGAGACGGCTCATGATGAAGGACCTCGACACGAAGCGGACGTGCGACCTGCTGTCGCGCATCATGGAGTTCGAGCTCGCCGGCGTCGTGCGCTACACGCACTACTCGCTGATGGTCGCGGGGCCGAACCGCATCCCCATCGTCGCGTTCATGAAGGCGCAGGCCTCCGAGTCGCTCCTGCACGCGCAGCAGGCGGGCGAGATTCTGACCGGCCTGGGCGGCCACCCGTCGGTGCGCATCGCGCCCATCAAAGAGAGCTTCAAGCACGCGATGCGCGACATCCTCGAAGAGAGCCTGAGCCACGAGCAGGAGGCGCTCGACCTCTACAAGACGCTGCTCCACACGGTGGAGGACCGCAGCATCTACCTCGAGGAGTTCGCGCGCACGCAGATCGGCCAGGAGGAGCTGCACGGCCTCGAGCTGCGGAAGATGCTGCGCGACATCGGCGTCGAGGCCGAGGCGCACGTGCCCAGCGGCGGGCAGAAGGTCACGCCGATCGCGCAGGCACGAAAACGTCGGTAGTCGGTGGTCGGTAGTCGGTGGTCGGTGGTCGGTGGTTGGTGGTTACTGCTCGTCCACCCACGCCTGGCGGTCACCCACCAGGTCTACGCCTGCTCGCCGCTTGCCGCTCTTCGCTCCCGTCCGCGTTCCTTCTTCGGTGTTGGTGAACCGCAGCTGCAGGTTCTGCCAGTCCGCGAAGTCGCGCAGCACTCCGCTCCCCGGCGCGTCCGACGGGCACACCGGGTTGCTCGAGTCGAGCGAGCCGATCGCCGCGCTCACCGGCACCGACGAGATGCCGCCGTCGAAGTCCCAGTCGATCGGCGTGCTGCCCGGCCGCCCCAGGCCCCGCGTCTCGTCGAGCGACGCTGCGTTCAATGACGGCGTCTGACCGTCCGAGTAGTCGAGCCGGAACGCCGCCGGGTTCGTCTCCGAGCTTCCCTGGAGCCCCGTGCGGCTCGCGATCGCCGGCGGCCCCATGCACAGCCGGTACAGGCCGCCGTACTGGTAGTAGTAGCGGTCTCCCTCGGCCACGCCCGGCTGCGGCAGCCCCTCGAGCTGGTAGAGGTAGTTCATCACCGAGAGGTAGCTCGGCTTGAAGTTCGTGTCTTCGTCGCCGCCGTGGCGCAGCCCGAGGTTGTGACCGAGCTCGTGCATCAGCGTCGCCGCCTGGTTGTTGATCAGCCGGTTGAGGCCCGCGCCCGGCGCCGTCGAGTAGCCGCGCACGCCGAGCGTGATCGCGACGTCGTTGCCGCCGAGCTCGGCCTTGCCCGTCGCTCCTACCGTGCCGCAGCCCACGTCGGCGAGCCCGTGGCCGAAGATGACGTGGTGGAACGACGGCCGGCGGCGCAGGTCCGAGTGCTCCGCCTTCAGCTGGTAGAACGACGTCGCGCCCGACAGGCCCGCCATGGTGAGCGAGCACGCCCACGGAATCTCGCCGCCACCGCCGAGGTCGACGACTCCCGCGAACGCGCCGCCGTCGGGGCTCGGCAGCGCGCCGACGTCGAAGTGCACCGTCACGCCGTGGGCGCGGAACACCTCGGCGATGCGCGCGAGCGCCTCGACGCGCGGCACGGTGCCCGGGCCGACGCCGCCGGCGTCGCGCGCCCGGAACATGCGGTCGATCTCGACGAACACGTCGCGCTGGTTCTCTCGCGCGCCCCACGCGTAGAGCGGCAGCCCCGCGAGCGTCCCGCCCGGGCGCTCGGCGCTGTCAGGCAGGCCGTCGGCGTCCAGGTCGGTCGCGTCGAACGCGTCGTTCGTGCCGCCCGGAGTCGCCACCGTAGCGACCTGGAAGCCGGCCGTCCCGCGCGCGAGGACGCTGCCCGGCTCGGCGGGGAGCCCGGCGAGCGAGACTGAGTCGACCTCCTTGCCCTGCACGTCGAGCAAGACGACGCGCGCGGGCCCGCCGTCGGCCGCGAACCAGAAGCTCGCATCGGGAGCCCCGAGCAGGAACAGCCGCCGCGTCTCCCAGAGATCGTCGTAAGGCTTGCCCGAGAGCACGACGAAGTCCTTCGCGTCGAGCATCGCCGCCGGCAGCGCCCACGTCTGCTCGGCCCAGCCGCCGTCGAGCAGGCGAACGCCGGCGGCGAGGCGGTAGCCGGCGAGGCTCTTCGGCGCGTCCGTGCCGTTGTACAGCTCGACCCACGCGGGCAGCAGCGGGCCGGAGGAGCCCGCGGCCTCGCTGATCAGCAGCTCCGCTGGGGCGGGAGGCTCCGTCGCGCCGCCGGAGCACCCGAGCGCGAGCAGCGCCGCGCAGGCTGCGGCGCGCCAGGTCAACTGAACGCCGACTTCACTTCAGGCTTCGTCAGGGTGATCAGCGCCCAGATGCCGATCGGGATGCCGAGGCAGCAGCAGCAGTTCGTGCCGCACGGCAGCATCGCGATGATCGCCGCCGCCAGCGCCACGCCCCAGTTCTTCAAGCTGCGCATCTGCAGCCCGCCGAAGATGACGAACCCCGAGAACCCCAGACCGATGAGGCTCTGAAAGATGCCCGAGCCGCGCGACGACGCCTGCATCGCCATCGCCTGGCGGAACTTCTCCTGCTGCTCCGGCGGCAGGCTGCTCATCAGCCCCTCGATCATCTTCATCGAGCCGCCGGTCGCATCGCCGAGCAGGCCGACCACGAACAGCGCCGCCCCGATGCCTCCGAGGATGATGATGAACAGCGACGGCATGTTGAGCATGTCGCGCGCGGCTCCGCTCGGTGCAGACGGCGCGGGGGCTCCCATCGGTTGTCCGGTCGGGTTCATGGTGCGCGCGAGCGTACACCTACGTTGCCTTACCCTCAGGGAAAAACGCTTGGGGCACAAACAATCGCAGTACACTCGGCGGCGCTCCCGTTCACAGCGAGAGGTACCCATTCGTGAGCAAGCCCGGCGATTCGCAGCTCGATGTCCACACCGTCATCCGCGACGGTGACAACGACTCCAACCCCACGGTCGAGCACACGGTGCTGCAGCCGCCGAAGCCCGCGCTGCCGCCGGCCGACGAGACCGTCGTGAAGTCCGGCCCGCCTCCTCTCGCGAAGACCCAAGAGAACACCGTGATGCAGCCGCCGAAGCCGATGCTGCCGCCGGCCGACGTCACCATCACCGCGACGCCCTCGCCGCTCGCGCAGCCCAAGCCGCAGGCGGTGCCGGCGATGAAGCTGCCGCCGATCGCCGCGCCCAACCCGACCTCGGTCGCACCCGCGCCTCCGCCGGTGCCTGCGTTCCAGCCGCCGAAGCCCATCACCCAGCCGCCTTCGGTCGTCGTCGACGCGAAGGCGGGCAAGCCGTCGACGTCGCCGCCCGCGACCCCCAGCGCCATCACGGGGCCCGAGGCGCACACGGGCGAGACGCAGGCGAAGGCGCCGCAGGTCGGCACGCGCATTCACCACTACGAGATCATCCGCCGCATCGGCCGCGGCGGCATGGGCGCCGTCTACCTCGCGCGCGACAACCGCCTCGGCCGCAAGGTCGCCATCAAGTTCCTCCACACGAGCTCGGCCGAGCTGACGAAGCGCTTCATCCTCGAGGCGCGCACCACCGCCGCGGTCAGCCACGAGAACATCGTCGTCATCTACGAGGTCGACGCCTGGCAGGGCAACCCGTTCATGGTGTTCGAGTTCCTGCAGGGCAAGACGCTCGGCCAGCTCATCCCCGAGGGCCAGCCGATGGCCGCGGGCCGCGCCGTCGAGCTCATGGTGCCGGTCGTGCGCGCGCTCGCGCACGCGCACACGCAGGGCATCGTGCACCGCGACCTGAAGCCCGACAACGTCATCGTCACCGAGTCGGGCCACACGAAGGTGCTCGACTTCGGCATCGCGAAGGTGCTGCAGAGCGACGAGAAGGCGCAGGACCTCGTGGCGCGGCCGCGCGCTCCGAAGACGAGCCTCGAAGACGAAGACGACTCGGGCGAGCTCACGCACCACGGCGCGATGATGGGCACGCTCGCGTACATGGCGCCCGAGCAGTGGGGCATCGGCGTGCCGATCGACCACCGCGCCGACATCTGGGCCGTCGGCATCATGCTGTTCAAGATGCTCGCCGGGAAGCACCCGCTCGACCCGCTGCGCGGCCAGCAGCTCATGGTCACCGGCATGCTGAACGAGGCGATGCCGAAGCTGTCGAGCAAGGTCGCCGACGTCCCGGCCGGCCTCGCCGAGGCCGTCGACAAGTGCCTCATGAAGCACAAGGACAAGCGCTGGCCCGACGCCGTGTCGCTGCTCCGCGCGCTCGAGCCGTACCTGCCCGGCCGCTTCACCCGCGAGCTCAAGATCGACGAGAGCCCCTACGCCGGCCTCGCGAGCTTCCAGGAAGACGACGCCGACCGCTTCTTCGGCCGCCAGAACGAAGTCGCCGCGATGGTGAACCGCATTCGCGAGCGGCCGCTGCTCGGCGTCGTCGGCCCTTCCGGCGCCGGCAAGTCGTCGTTCGTGCGCGCCGGCCTCGTGCCCCAGCTCAAGCGCAGCGGCGAGAAGTGGGAGGCGCACGTGCTGCGCCCGGGCCGGAACCCGCTGATCGCGCTCGCGTCGCTCGTCTCGCCGATGGTGAGCACGTCGGCCTCGGTCGCCGACGACCTGAAGGAGCAGACGAAGCTCGCCGAGCGCCTGATGGTCGAGCCCGGCTTCGTCGGCGCCGTGCTGCGCGCGAAGGCGCGCCGCGACAAGGTGAACCTGCTGCTCTTCGTCGACCAGTTCGAAGAGCTCTACACGCTCGTGCCCGACGCCCGGGAGCGCAAGGCGTTCACCGCGGCGCTCGCCGCCGTCGCCGACGACGCGACCTCGCCCATTCGCCTCGTCATCTCGATTCGCAGCGACTTCCTCGACCGCGTGCCGGAAGACCCGCAGTTCATGGCCGAGCTCAGCCAGGGCCTCGTGTTCATGAACGCGCCCGGCATCGACGGCCTGCGCGACGCCATCATCCAGCCGGCCGAGCTCGCCGGGTACAAGTTCGAGAACAACGCCATCGTCGAGGACATGCTGAAGCACCTGTCGTCGACGCCGGGCGCGCTGCCGCTCTTGCAGTTCTGCGCGCAGATGCTGTGGGACAACCGCGACCCCGCGCGCAAGCAGCTCACCCAGTTCGCGTACGAGGCCATCGGCGGAGTCGCGGGCGCCCTCGCCGTGCACGCCGACACCTTCTTGAAGAAGCTGCCGCCGCAGCTCGTGCCGCTCGCGCGGGCGATTCTCGTGCGGCTCGTGACGCCCGAGCGCACCCGCGCGATCGTCTCGCTCGACGAGCTGCGCGAGCTGCAGAAGGACTCGGGCGAGGTGCAGCGCCTCGTCGACGACCTCGTGCAGGCGCGCCTGCTCGTCGTCTCCACCGGCTCGGGCTCTGCCACGGTCGAGATCGTGCACGAGTCGCTGATCAACACGTGGCCGACGCTCAAGCGCTGGCTCGAAGAGAGCGGCGAAGACGCCGCGTTCCTCGAGCAGCTGCGCACCGCCGCGAAGCAGTGGCAGCAGAAGGGCGAGGCGAAGGACCTCTTGTGGCGCGGCGAGCTCGCCGACGAGGCCGCCCGCTTCCAGCGGCGCTACCGCGGCGCGCTCACCGAGACGCAGAGCCGCTTCCTCGACTCGGTCGTCGCGCTCATCGGAGCCGAGGCCCGGCGCAAGCGCGGCCTCGCGGTCGGAGCGCTCGTCTTCCTCTCGGCCCTGCTCGTCGCCGCGGTCGCGGCGCTGTTCACCGTGCAGCAGGCGCGGAAGCAGGCCGACGAGAACGCGAAGGTCGCCATCGGCGCGAAGCTCGAGGCCGAGAGCAACCTCGAGAAGGTGAAGAAGAAGGAAGAGGAGCGCGCCCGCGCCCAGGCCGAGGCCGAGGCGAACGCGAAGCAGGTCGCCGCGAAGAGCCAGGAGCTCGAGAAGGCGCTCGCCGACGCCGAGGCGGCGGCCGAGGCCGCGAAGAACGCCGAGAAGAAGGCCACGCGCAACGCGTGGACGGCGATTCAGGCGAAGAAGGCGGCGGAGGACGCGAAGCTCCGCGCCGACCGCCTGCGCAAGGAAGCGTCGGACCTGGCGAACAAAGAGGCCGAGCGGGCCAAGCGGCTCGAGGAGCAGCTGGGCGGTTCCGGAGTCATCGACACGTTGAAGTAGAGGGACGGGAAAAGACATGCGCATCGGGTGCTGTGTGGTGCTGCTCACCGCCTCGTTCGCCTTCGCCGCGGCACCGAAGGCGAAGCCGGAATCGAAGGCGAAGTCCGACAAGACGAAGTCGAAGCCGGAGCCGAAGCCAGAGCCCGCCGCCGCGCCGGAGCTGCTGCCGATGCCGGAGGCGGCGGCCGAGCCGAAGCCCGAGCCGAAGCCCGAGCCGAAGCCGGCAGCGCCGCCGGTCGAGCCGAAGGGCGGGCCCGCCGAGCAGAGCCTCGAGGAGGGCAGCGCGGGCGAGCGCCCGTGGGCGAAGGGCGTGAGCGCGGCGGAGCAGAGCGCGGCGCTCGCGCTGTTCAAGGACGGGAACACGGCGCTGAAGGAGCCGAACTTTCCCCGCGCGGTCGCGAAGTACCGCGAGGCCCTCGGCCACTGGGACCACCCGGCGATTCACTACAACCTCGCGCTCGCGCTGTTGAACCTCGACCAGCCGGTCGAGACGCACGAGGCGTTCGAGAAGTCGCTGCGGTTCGGCGCGGCCCCGCTCGACCCCACGAAGTTCGAGCAGGCGACGCGCTACAAGGCCCTGCTCGAGAAGCAGCTCGCGGGCGTCGACATCCGCTGCAACATGGAGGGCGCCACCGTGAAGCTCGACGGCAAGGTGCTCTTCGTCGCGCCGGGCCGCTACACCGGGCTCACCACCGCGGGGCCGCACTCGATTCTCGCGACGAAAGAAGGCTACATCACGAACGAGCTCTCGCTGCCGCTGCCCGCCGGCGAGACGAAGGTGTTCGAGCTGAACCTCATGACCACCGACGACCTCACCGAGTACAAGCGGCTCTGGCCGCAGTACGTGCCGTACGCCGTCATTCTCGCCGGCGTCGTCGTCGCGGGCGCGGGCCTCGGTATGCACCTCGGCTCGCAGAGCATGTTCAAGTCGTACGACGCGAACGTCAGCCGCTGCCAGGTCGAGATGCCGTTCATGGGCGGCTGCCGGCTGACGCCGGAGCTCGCGGGCCAGCGGCAGGGCGCCGACATTCTGCAGGGCGCGGCCATCGCCGCGTACGTCGCGGGCGGCGTCGTGGCCGTCGTCGGCACCATCCTCCTCTATCTGAACCGGCTGCAGCCGTACCGCATCTCCGTGGGCGTCGGCCGCCAGGGCGCCTCGTCGTTCTTCTCGTGGGAGTTTCCATGACTCGGTTGTGGTGGGCGTGGGCCGCGTCGGCGGTCTTGCTGCTCTCGACGTGCTTCAAGCCTCAGGCCGAGACGTGCAGCGGCGGCATCGTGTGCCCCGGCGGCTTCACGTGCAGCCGCGACGGCATGTCGTGCGTCACCGCGTCGGACCAGTGCGGCAACGGCCGCGTCGACGCGCTCGAGATGTGCGACGACGGCAACACGCAAGACGGCGACGGCTGCGCGCGCGACTGCAAGTCCGACGAGACGTGCGGCAACGGCGTCACCGACACGCACCTCGGCGAGGTCTGCGACGACGGCGAGACCGCCGACGGCGACGGCTGCAGCGCCGACTGCAAGTCGAACGAGCGGTGCGGCAACGGCACGCTCGACCTGCGCGCCGCGGTGGCCGAGGTGTGCGACGACGGCAACACGCGCGACCGCGACGGCTGCTCGGCGAACTGCTACTCGAACGAGACCTGCGGCAACGGCACGGTCGACACGACGGTGGGCGAGGTCTGCGACCGCGGCGACACGACGCCGGGCGGCGGGTGCTCGGCCGACTGCCGCTCGAACGAGTCGTGCGGCAACATGGTTCTCGACACGCCGATCGGCGAGCGGTGCGACGACGGCAACCGCGACGGCGGCGACGGCTGCTCCGCCGACTGCGCATCGACCGAGGTCTGCGGCAACAACATCAAAGACGACCTCGCGGGCGAGGTGTGCGACGACAACAACCGCGACGGCGGCGACGGCTGCAGCGCCGACTGCCGGTCGGCCGAGATCTGCGGCAACAACATCAGAGACGACCTGGTCGGCGAGGTCTGCGACGACGGCAACCGCGACGGCGGCGACGGCTGCTCGTTCGACTGCCGCTCGACCGAGATCTGCGGCAACGCCATCACCGACTTCCTCGCGGGCGAGAAGTGCGACGACGGCAACCGCGACGGCGGCGACGGCTGCTCCACCGACTGCCGGTCGGACGAGACGTGCGGCAACGGCGTGCGCGACGTGCTGTTCGTGGCGGTGCCCGAGGTCTGCGACGACGGCAACCGCGACGGCGGCGACGGCTGCTCGGCGAACTGCCTCTCGAACGAGACGTGCGGCAACTTCATCACCGATTTCCTCGTGGGCGAGGTCTGCGACGACGGCAACCAGATGAGCGGCGACGGCTGCGCCGGCGACTGCCGGTCGGGCGAGAGCTGCGGCGACGGCATCGTGAACCCCGCGAACGGCGAGCAGTGCGACGTGATGGGCGGCGCCGACACGGCGACGTGCAACGGCACGGCGGCAGGCATGCTGCTCCGGTGCAAGACGTCGGTGTGCGGCGACGGCTACCGCAACCCGGCGTCGACCGAGGCCTGCGACACGGCGGGCGAGAGCATGAGCTGCAACTTCAACTGCACGCAGGCCTCTTGCGGCAATGGCGTGCTGAACATCACCGCGGGCCTCTTGTGCAACCCGCTGGGCGGAGCCGACACGGCGGGCTGCAACGGGGTAGATGCCGGCACGGCGCTCGGCTGCAAGCCCTCGCGCTGCGGCGACGGCTACGTGAACGCGGCCGCGAGCGAGACGTGCGACACGAGCGGCGAGACCGCGCTGTGCGACTCGAACTGCACGGCCGTCTCGTGCGGAGACGGCACCGTGAACCAGGCCGCCGGCGAGCAGTGCGACGTGGCGGGCGGCGGCAACTCGGCGCTGTGCAACGGCACGGGCGCGCCGATGGCCCTGCAGTGCAAGGCGGCGCGGTGCGGCGACGGGTACCACAACCCGTCGGCGTCGGAGTCGTGCGACACGGGCGGCAACTCGGCGGGCTGCGACGACGACTGCACGATGGTGTCGTGCGGCGACGGCTTCACGAACCCGGCCGCGGGCGAGCAGTGCGACGTGACGGGCGGCGGCGACAGCGCGACCTGCAACGGCACGGGGGCAGGCGCGGCCCTGCGCTGCAAGGCTCCGCGCTGCGGCGACGGCTACCGCAACCCGGCGACGACCGAGACGTGCGACACGGGCGGCACGACGGCGGCGTGCGACGGCGACTGCACCGCGGTGTCGTGCGGCGACGGGTTCACGAACCCGGCGGCGGGCGAGCAGTGCGACGTGTCGGGCGGCGCGGACACCGCGGCGTGCAACGGCACGGCCGCGGGCATGGCGCTGCAGTGCAAGACGGCCCGGTGCGGCGACGGCTACCGCAACCCGCAGACGTCCGAGACGTGCGACACGGGCGGCTCGACGGCCGGCTGCGACGGCGACTGCACCGCGGTCGCGTGCGGCGACGGGTTCGCGAACCTGGCGGCGGGCGAGACGTGCGACGTGATGGGCGGCATGAACTCGGCGACGTGCAACGGCAGCGGCGCGCCGATGGCCCTGCGCTGCAAGGCCCCGGTGTGCGGCGACGGCTTCACGAACAACGCCGCGATGGAGACGTGCGATACGTCGGGCGACTCGGCGAGCTGCGACGGCGACTGCTCGATGGTGTCGTGCGGCGACGGGTACATCAACGGGCCGGCGGGCGAGCTGTGCGACGTGATGGGCGGCGCCGACAGCGCGACGTGCAACGGGTCGGCGGCGCCGGCGGCGACGCGGTGCAAGACGTCGCGGTGCGGCGACTCGTACCGGAACCCGGCGACGACCGAGGCGTGCGACACCGGCGGCAACTCGATGACGTGCGACGCGGACTGCACCGGCGTGTCGTGCGGAGACAGCTTCATCAACCCCGCGGCGGGCGAGCAGTGCGACAACGGCACGGCAGACTCGGCGACCTGCAACGGGAACACGGGGCCCATGGCCGGCCGCTGCAAGGCGCCGCGCTGCGGCGACGGCTACCCGAACACGGCGGCCGGCGAGACGTGCGACACCGGCGGCGACTCGGCGACGTGCGACGCGAACTGCACGACCCGGGTCTGCGGCGACGGCTACCGCAACGCGACGAACGAGGCGTGCGACGACGGCAACATGAACCCGAACGACGGCTGCAGCGCCACGTGCACGATCGAGACGGGGTGGGCGTGCGTGCCGGGCGGCACGAACCAGAGCGTCTGCACGCCCATCTGCGGCGACGGCGTGGTGCGGGGCCCCGAGGTGTGCGACGACGGCAACGCACTGGCGTGCGGCCTGTGCACCGCCGACTGCCGCACGGCGCAGCCGCTGTCGGCGGCGAGCGGCTTCATCACGTCGGTGGCCGAGAACAACCTCGGCGGCACGACGACGTTCACGCTGCGCGACGGCACGAACACGGTGGTGTTCGAGTTCGACAACGACGGCACGGCCGAGAACGGCGGCGATGTGCTGGTGAACCTGCAGGCGGCGGGGAACCAGAGCGCGAGCGAGGTGGCGGCGGCGATCGCGGCGGCGATCAACGGCGTCGGCAACGGGCTGCGCATCACGGCGGGGAACATCGCCGGCCAGTCGGTGTTGACGCTGGTGAACGACGACCCCGGCGGCTTCGGGAACCTGGCCATCACGCACACCGTGCCCGACCCGATGTTCGTGGTGTTCGGCATGGCCGGCGGCGCGGGGCGCGACTGCGCCGGCGGCATGAGCATCGGCTGCACCGTCGACGACGTGTGCCGGAGCCAGAACTGCACCGGCTCGAACGTCTGCGGGAACTGACGGCCTTCAGCCCCGGAGCACCGCGACCAGCGCGGGCAGCGCGACCTCCGACGGCTCGGTGATGAGCGTGACGCCGGGCGCGGGCCGGCCGGCGGGGTCGATGGAGAAGATGGGCACGTGCCGCTGGCGCGCCGCGCTCGTGACGAGCTCGGTGACGCCGACCGCGAAGCTGGTGCCGACGAACAGCACGAGCTTCGAGCGCGACGAGGCGCTCAAGACGCGCTCCCACTGGTAGTCGGCGTGCTCGTTGTAGAACTCGTCGAACCACAGCACGTGCTGCCGCAAGAGCTCGCCGCACACCGGGCACTTCGGCACGTTGTCGTCGATGGGCTTGGCGCGGAAGGCCGAGAGGTCGACCGAGCTCCGGGGCAGCGAGCCCTTCGGGGCGCCGTTGACGCAGCCGCGCGCCGAACAGCGCACGCGCTGGGCGGAGCCGTGCACCTCGACGAGCTCCTGCGAGCCGGCGTCTCGGTGCAGGCCGTCGATGTTCTGCGTGACGAGCAGGAACTCGCGGCCCTGCCCCTTCACCCACTGCTCGAGCTCGACGAGCGCGGTGTGGCCCGGGTTCGGCTTCGCGCCGAGCACCTTGTCGAAGCGAGAGAGGTACCAGGACCAGCTGCCCGCGGGCTCTTCTTCGAAGTAGCGGCAGGTGCCGAGCTCGGTGACGTCTCGCTTCCACACCGCGTCTTTGTCGGTGCCACGAAACGTGGGGATGCCGGAGGCGAGGCTGATGCCGGCGCCGGTCACGACGAGCAAGAGCCCGTCGGTGGAGCGAATCGACTCTGCGAGGTTCATTGCTTCGTGCCGCTGAACATCACCGTCGCCGTGCAGTTGCAAGAGGCGCACGAGACCGTCGAGCAGCCGTTGTAGTTGATGTTCCACGTGCCGGTGACCGTCGTCGCCGACGTGAACGTCAGGCGCACCGAGTGCAGCGTCGTCTGCATCGGGCAGCCTCCGCCGGGCGACGTCAGGCCGAGGCTCTTCCGCACCACGAACGTGTTCGCGGCTTCCGGCGGCGGCTCGCGCGTGCCGCTGAGCTCGTTGCCGGAAGGGTACGGGCCGCCCATCGGCCCGACGAGCAGCATGTCGCCGGTCTGCAGCACGCTCAGCGTCAGCGCGGGAAACGCGGGCGAGAAGGGGCAGCCGCTCAGGTTCGCCGCCGCCGGGTTGAGCGGCCCCCAGGTGCCCGTGAAGTCGAGCGGAGGAGTCACCGTAATCTGCGTCACGCACGGGCTCGAGCTGCGCGAGTCGGCCGTCGTCGCCACCACGCTCGACGTGGCCGCGCCGGTGGCCGCGAAGGTGTGCTGCACCGACGGCCCGGTCGCGGTCGCTCCGTCGCTGAACGTCCACGCGTAGGTCAGCGCCATGCCGCCCGGGTCGGTGCCGGCGGCGGTCAGCGACAGCGGCTTGCCGCGCTCGGCGGTCGCCGCCATCGGGCAGACGACGACGGGGTTGCCGCCTCCGCCCACGCCCACGCCGAGCGAGCGCGAGGTGCGGCCCTCGTTGCCGTCGGCGTCGACGACGCGCAGCTTCACGAGGTAGGTGTTCGCCGCCGTGAACGTGTGGCTCACGGTCGCCTTCGACGCGTCGCCGGTGACGGTCGCGCCGTCGCCGAACTCCCACTCGAACGTGGTGAGCGCGGCGCCCATGCAGCCGGTCGAGCCGCCGCTCTCGAACACCACGGGCTGGTTCGGCATCGGGTTCATCGTCGCGACCGTCAGCTTCGCCGTCGCGGCGCAGCCCGTGCCGACGTTCACCAGCACCGAGACGCTGTGTGCTCCGCCGGGCCCGCGCACGCTGAGCGTCACGCCGTAGTCGCCGTCCATCGCGAACGCGTGCGTCGTGGTCATCTGGTCGACCGGGGCGCTGCCGTCGCCGAAGTCCCACGTGTACTTCGTGATGCTGCCCTTCGACATCGACCCATCGAACGTCAGCACCTGGCCGGCGCGGGCGGTGCGCTGCAGCGGGCCGGGGTCGGCCGTGGGCCGCCCGACCGAGCCGCAGCCGAGCGCCGCGAGCACCGCCACTGTGCAGGCGGCTCTCACAGTCGGTTGCTGGTGACGTTCCAGTTCAGCGTGCAGCCCTGCGGCATGTTCAGCGCGTTCCAGATGGGGCCGGTGACGACGTCGCGGAACGTGCCCGTCCACCCGCCGCAGCCGTTCACCCACGTGCCGTTCCAGGTGCCGGTGTGGGTATCGGTGCCGAGCATGCTCGTGCTCGTCCAGGTGCCCGTCGCCGTCCAGGTGTTGCCCGACCAGCTGCCGGTGAACGTCAGCATCTGCATGCCGAACTGCTCGGTGCCCACGATGCCGCCGTCGGCGTTCTGCGTGAGGTGAATCGAGCTGCCGGCCCAGTTCGACGTGCCGATGCCGCACAGGCTCTGCGACATCGGGTTCGCCATCAGCGTGTAGTCGCCGGCGCACAGCGGGGGCGGGCCCACGGTGACCGGCGCGCACAGCACCTCGTGCGAGCGATTCTGGGTGTCGAACACCTTCAGCTTCGGCTGGAAGGTCGCCTGAACGTTGTACGTGTGGCTCGTCATCGCGCCGAGGCCCATCGACGAGCCGTCGCCGAAGTCCCACACGTACAGCATCAGCGTCGAGCCCATCGGCGCCTGCGACATGCTGCCGTTGAACGCGACCGGCACGCCCTGCACCGCCGGCATCGGAGTCCACGAGCAGATCGCGATGGGGCTCACGTCGCCGATGGCGACCTGCAGCTCGTCGGTGTTGCTCTGCCCGAGCGAGTCGGTGACGGTGAGCGTGACGCGGTACGTGCGCGCCGCCGTGAACGTGTGCTGCACGATGAGCTTGTCGGGACCCGAGACCGTCACGGCGTCGCCGAAGTCCCACGCGTACGTCTGGATGTCGGCGGCCGGCGTCGAGCCCGAGCCGTCGAACGTGAGCTGCATCGAGGGCATGCCGGTCGACGGGCCGGTGATGTTCGCGGTCGGGCCCGCGGTGTTCACGGTCGGAACGGTGACCTCTTTCGTGACCGCGTCGCTCGGCGCGCCCTTGTCGTCGGCGACGACGAGCGTCACCGTGTACGTGCCGGCCGCGGTGTACGCGTGCTGCGCCGTCGGGCCCGTCACCTTCATCGGAGCGGCGCCCGCGGCCTCGTCGCCGAACAGCCAGCGGTACTCGGCGATGGAGCCGACCGTGGTGCTGCTGTTCGCGGCGTCGAACGTGAACACCTGTGGCCGCAGCGCCGATTGCGTGAACTTGAAGTCGGCGACCGGCTTGCTCGTGACCTGCATCGTCTGCCGCCCGCCGCACGCGAGCGCCAGCACGGCGAGACACACGACCGCTCTACTGCTTGAACCCCGTGAAGGCGCCATTAGACGAGCCTCCCGCGACGCAGTTGCAGCTCAGACAACCCGCTCCACAGCCGTTGTACGTCTTCGTCCAGCTCCCGGTGACGGCCGTCGCCGACGTGAACGTCAGGCGCAGGCGGTGGGCGGTCTGCATGCTCGTCGAACATGCGCCGCCGGGTACCTCATTGGGCGTGTTTCTCGAAACGAGGAAGCTGCCGGGTGTCTCCTCGGAGCCACTCAGCTCGTTGCCCGGAGGGTACGAGCCGCCGCTCGGCGTCACCACGAGCAGGTCGGGCCCGCCGTCGGGGTTCGCGGTGTGGAACACCGAGATCGACGCCGTCGGGAAGCTCACCGAGAACGGGCAGGTGCCCTGGAAGTTGCTGCCGGTGGGGCTCACGATCCACATGCCGGTGTAGCTGGGCGGGTTTCCGACGGTCACCATCGACGTCGTGCAGGTGTTCGACGTGCGCATGTCGGCGGTCGTCGCCGTCACGCTGCCCGTGTACATGCCGGCCATCGTGAACGTCTTCGAGACCGACGGGCCGGTCGCCGTCGTGCCGTCGCTGAACGTCCACGCGTAGGTCATCATCATGCCGCCGGGGTCGGTCGCGGCCGCCGAGAACTGCACGGGCCGGTTGATGACGCCCATCATCATGTTCGCCGTGCAGCTGCTGATCATCGGCTGGCCGAGGTTCACGACGCCGACGCCGAGCGTGCGCGTGGCGTTGCCCTCGTTGTCGTCGACGTCGAGCACGCGCAGCTTCACGTTGTACGTGCCCATCGTCGCGAACGTGTGCGCGACCGTGGCCTTCGTCGAGTCGCCCGTCACCTTCGCGGTGCCGTCGCCGAAGTCCCACTCGTACGTCTTCAGCATCGCGCCCCGGCAGCCCATCGAGCCCATGCTGCCGAAGATGACCGGGTTGCCCGGCTGCGGGTCGGACGTCGCGACGGTGATGATCGCGGTCGATGGGCAGCCGGCTCCGATGTTGACCAGCACCGAGGCGCTGTGAGCGCCGCCGGGCCCGCGCACCGTCAGCGTCGCGGTGTAGTCGCCGTTGTTCGCGTACGCGTGCGGAGCCATCGCGGTCTCGACCGCCGGCGTGCCGTCGCCGAAGTCCCACGTGTACTTCGTGATGCTGCCCTTCGAGGCCGAGCCGTCGAAGGGGATCATCTCGCCGGCCTTCGCGCTGCGCTGCAGGGGCCCGGGGTCGGCGGTCGGGCGGCCTGCGCCTCCGCACGCGCAGAGCCCCGCGAGCAGCAGCGACGGCGCCCGCTTCACAGCTTCGTGGCCGTGACGTTCGAGGTGCACGGCTGGCCGATGATGTCGTCGGTCGAGGTGTACGTGCCCGTCCAGCCGTTGCAGCCGTTGAACGTGCCGTTCAGCGTGACGTTGTACGTCTCGCCGAAGCTGCCCATGTACGAGCCGGTGAGCATGAACGAGTTTCCGGTGTACGGGCCCGAGTAGACGATCGGGGCGCCGGTCGGGCCCGGCTCGGTGATGGTCATCATGCCGTTCGCCATCTGGGTCAGCATGATGGTGGTGGCGGACCAGCTGCAGAGCGCGCTGCCCATGCCGCGCCACGTGTACTCGCCGGCGCAGAGGCCCGGAGCGCCCACGACGACGTCGGGGCAGTTCGTCTCGTGCGAGCGCGGCGGCTGGCGGTTGTCGAAGACCTTCAGCTTCGGCTTGAAGGTGCCCTGCGCGTTGTACGTGTGCTGCACCATCATCCCGGGAACGTTGTTCACGCCGTCGCCGAAGTCCCAGACGTACGCCTGAATCATCGAGCCCGGCGGCGCCATCGACTGCGAGCCGTTGAAGCTCACCGCGGAGCCCTGCGTGATCATCGTCGTCGGCATGAAGCTGCACACCGCCAGGGGGCCGGCGTCGCCGACCACCACCTGCTTCTCGCCCGTCGCGTTCTGCCCGAGCGAGTCGGTCACGGTCAGCGTCACGCGGTAGCTCATCGCCGTCATGAACGTGTGCTGAACGATCGACTTGTCGCTGCCCGAGACGCTCGGCGTGCCGTCGCCGAAGTCCCACTGGTAGTTCTTGATGTCGCCCATCGGCGTCGACGTCGAGCCGTCGAAGGTGAGCTGCATCATCGGCTGGCCGCTCGAGGGGCCGGTGATGATCGCCATCGGGCCCGTGTTGTTCACCGATGCGACCGTGACCATCTTCGTCACGGGGTCGCTCGCTGCGCCCTTCTCGTCTTCGACGACGAGCGTGACCGAGAACGTGCCCGCCATCGTGTACGCGTGCTGTGTCGCCGAGGTGGTGACGTCGGTCGTCGCGGCGCCCATCGCTTCGTCGCCGAAGAGCCACTTCCACTTCGAGAGCGTGCCGACCGTCGTCGTGCTCTCGGCGGCGTCGAACGCGAACACCTGCGGCCGCACCATCGACTGCGTGAACTTGAAGCCGGCGACCGGCTTGTTGTTCACCTGCATGGTCCGCCCGGGACCGCAGGAGAAGAAGACGACGCTCACCACGGACACGGAGAGAAGCCAGCGCGAGTAGTTCATGGGCGTGCTCCTTCGAGGCTGACCGGACCAGAGCCTCGAGCAGACGCCGCGAGTATATGTCCGCCGCTTCACCCCGGCGCGAAAGTGTGTGGCGCCCGATGTGCGACTTTATGCGTGCAGCTCTTCCCTCACGGCATCGCGCACGTCGTGGGGGTTCCACGGCTTCGCGATGTAGCGGTGGGCCACGCCCGACACGAGCAGCGGGCCGAGCGCGTCGGGCACGTAGCCCGACACGATGAAGCGCCGCGCGTTCTTGTTCAGCTTCGCGGCGACCTGCAGCACGCGCTCGCCGGTCTCTTCGCGGCCGAGGTCCCAGTCGCAGATGACCGCGTCGAACTGCTCGCGGCACAGCGCGAGCAGCGCGTCCGACAGCGTCGTCACGATGGTCACGTCGTAACCCTTGAGCTCCCACGTCATCGCCCGCGCCATGATGCGCTCGTCGTCGACCACCAGAATTCTCAGCGTCATGCCCGACGGCGCTGCACCCCATGTGCCCCGGGCTCAAGCGGCTGGATCAGCGCGGCGGTGATATGGGTCCGGGCGAACGCATGGGTCGCACCCCACCCGGTCTCCACTTCGTCCAGGCGCCCAGCGACCGGTTCCCCGCGTCGGCGAACTTCGTCTGCGCAAAATCTGCGGCGGGCCTCACGCTCGTCGACTGCGGCGGCAGCGGGCCCGACAACCACCGCACCACCACCGAGGCCCTCGCCGCGCTCGGCCACGCTCCCCGCGACGTCGCCCGCGTGCTGCTCACCCACGCGCACGCCGACCACTCGGGCGGCCTCTCGCTGCTCGAGCCCGGGGTGCAGGTGCAGCTCCACGCGCGCGGCCACGCGATGGCGGGCAGCGCCGCGGCCTTCTTCTCGACGTTCGACTTCGAGCTCATCCGCGCGCGGTACCCCGACGCCGCTCACGCCGGCCGCCAGCGCGCCGACTCCCTCGAGGAGTACCTCGCCCACGGCGACTGCCCGTTTCAGCCGTTCTCGCCCCACGCCCCGCTGCCCGCCACCGTCGAGCTCGACGGGCACGCGCTCCAGACCCTCGAGGGCGGCGGCCACGCGCCCGGCCACGTCATGTTCTTCGCGCCCGAGGCGAAGCTGCTCATCGCCGGAGACCTCGTCGGCCACCAGCTCGCCTGGCACTCGCCCTCCAGCGGCGGAGCCGCCGGCTACCTCGACGCCCTCGAGCGCGCTCACGCGCTGGACGTCGAGACCGTCTGGCCCGCGCACGGAGCGCCCATCGCCGGCGCCCGCACGCACATCGCGAAGCTCCGCGACAAGCTGCTCAAGCGCGAGGACAAGCTGACGGGCGCGCTGGCCTCAGGCTCGCGCACGTTCGCCGAGCTCTTGCTCGTCATGATCGGCGCCGCGAGCGACGAAGACGTCGCGCTGTTCCCCGCCGTGCCGATGCTCGAGGGGCACCTGCAGCGCCTGGCTTCTGCTCGACGCGTTCGCCTCGACGGTGGTCCGCGGGCGTCCGACCTGCGCGTGTCGCTCGCCTGAACCGCTCCTCTCCCCTACGCGGGGAGAGGGAGCGCGTTCTCCAACTCAGTACGTGTTGTTCTGCCCGAAGTTCTGCATCGTCTTGTTGGTGAGCCCGAGATTCACGCGCCGCGCGTCGTCGCCGCCCTTGCGCCAGCTCGCCTCGAGCACCGACTCGTCGCCCGCCAGCGCGTCGGCCGAGCTGCCGAACAGGCGCCGCACGCTCGCCATCAGGTCGAGCGCCTTCGTGGTGTCGCCGCTCTCGTAGACGCGCTGCGCCTCCTGCACGCGCGTCGCGAGCTCGACCCGCGTCTCCATCTCTTTCACCTTCGCGTCGGCCGCGGCCGCCACCTGCGCCGCGTCGTAGACGACGGTCGCGGTGAGGGGCTGCTCGAGCGTCGCCGGCGCGTCGCGCTGCACGTCGACGAAGTGCACCTTCGGCATCACGAGCAGCACGTCGCCGCGCGAGGGCGCGTTCACGCGCAGCCGCACGAGCAGCTGCGCCGTCTGGCCCGGCCCGAAGTCGTAGAGCGGCACGTCGACCGCGCCGCCGGCGCGCGAGAAGACGTGGCCCGGCACGTCGTCGACGGTCACGCCCGCGGGGACCTCGAGCCGCACGCGCACGTCGCGCGCGAGCAGCTGAGACGCATCGCCGAGCTCGTGCGAGAACGCGAGCCCCAGGTTCGCGGCGTTCTCGATGAACCGGTAGCCGCCGCCCCCGCCGTTCGCGAGGCCGCTCATCAGCGCGGCGTTGTAGTCGAGGCCGATGCCGAACGCGCTGGTCGAGATGCGGGCCGCGCGCGAGCGCTCGGCGAGCCGCGCCAGGGCCTGCGGGTCGGTGATGCCCGAGCCCGGCTGCCCGTCCGAGAGGAGCACGACGCGCGAGACGCGGTAGTCGCCGGTCCACGGCCGGAGCTGAGCGTAGGCCGCCTCGAGCGCGCCGCTGATGTTCGTGCCGCCGTTCTCGTAGATGTGCTGCACGAACTCGCGCAGCTCGCTCTTCGAGCGCGCCGTGATGGGCGTGCTGGGGAACGTGCTCACGCTGTCGTCGAACGCGACGATGGCGAGCCGGTCGCCGGTGCGCAGCTGATCGATCATCGCGATCGCCGCCTGCTTCGCCTGGTCGAGCTTGCCGTTCGACATCGAGCCCGAGTGGTCGATGGCGAGCGCGAGGTTCACGGGGAGCCGCTTGATGCGCCCCTCGGCGGCGCGCGCCGCCAGGTCGAGCCTGGCGTACACGGTCGACTCGCCCGAGAGGACCTTGCCGCTCGAGAGCGAGGCGGTCAGGGTGAGCGGCCCGCTGGAGGGCGCCGGCGCAGGCGCCGGGGCAGCGAGCGGAGCGACCGGCGCGGCGGGTGAAGGCGGCGGCGCCACGACGATGACCGGCGGCGGAGGCGGCTGCGACGGAGCCGCTTGCGGGGAGCTGCGACCCGCCGTGAGCGCGAGGGCGCACAGCACGGCGGCGGAGACGAGGAGCAGGGTGGTTCGGTTCATGCGCGTCACCGTACGGCTCGTGAGGCGGTGCCCGCGTCGGGCGGAGATCCGTCGGACGGCCGACCGTCGGTCGAACGGCGGATACGAGCATGCGGGGCGGCACCCGATTAGACTTGCTCCCGGTGGACGCAGGGCTCCCGCAGGCTCCCGCATCGGTCGCTGACGACTCGGGTGAGCCGCGCTTCGGCACGTACCAGGGCGGCCTCGACGCCGTCGACCTGACCCGCCTCGGCGCCGCGCACCGGCCCTCGCGCGCCATGCGGCCGCTCAAGCACAAGCGCTGGCTCTATTCCTTCGTCGCGACCGCCGAGGTCGTCGCGATTCAGGCGGTCGCCGACCTCACGTACACCTCGAACGCGTTCACGCTCGTCGTCGACCTGAAAGAGCGGCGCGTGCTGATCGACGAGGGGTGGCTCGGGCTGCCGGGGCCGTTCGCGCGCGTCTCGAACCAGCCGGGCGCGGGGCTCGACGTGAGGTTCGTGCACGCGACCGCCGAGCTGAAGGCCTCGCGACCGTCGAGCGACGACCGCTACCACCTCTCGGCGCGCGTCGGCCCGCGGGTGCCGCTGCTCAAGCCGCGGCTCGAGATCGAAGCGTCGCTGCTGGCGGCCGGGGCGCCTCCGCCGCTCACGGTCATCGCGCCGGTCGGCGGCGACGGCACGGTGAACGTCACGCAGAAGTGGGCCGCGATGCTCGCGTTCGGGAACCTCTGGGCGCGCGGCAAGCGCTTCGTGCTCGACGGCGGGGTGGGCGGCCTCGACTACACGCACGGCTACCTGGCGCGGCGCACCGCGTGGCGCTGGGGCTTCATGTGCGGGCGCCTCTCCGACGGGTCGCCGGTCGGCCTGAACCTGGTCGAGGGCTTCAACGAGACGCGCTCCGACGTGAACGAGAACGGGCTGTGGCTGGGCGGCAAGCTGTACCCGCTCGGGCGCGCCCGCTTCACGTGGAACAAGGCCGACCCGCTGCAGCCGTGGCGCGTCGAGACCACCGACCAGCGGGTGTCGCTCGACTTCCAGCCGCTGGGGGCACACCGCGAGGAGCGCGACCTCAAGGTCGTGAAGAGCCACTTCGTGCAGCCGGTCGGGCTGTTCAACGGCTGGGTGGTGGCGGACGGCACGAAGCACCTGGTGAAAGACGTGCCGGGCGTCACCGAGGATCAGGACATCCTCTGGTAGCCCCTCTCTCTCGGCTATAAGGGTCGCCGCCATGGCGAACCCTCCCGAGACGTTTACCGAGGTGCTCCACCCCGAGCTGGCGCGCTTCCCGCGCGCGCGCCTGTCGGTGGTGAAGGGCCCCGACAAGGGCGTCGAGGTCGTGCTCGAAGGGCAGACCGTCGTGGTCGGCAGCGACGAGACGTGCCAGCTCAAGCTCACCGACGGCAGCGTGTCGCGGCGGCACTTCGAGCTGTCGGGCGGCCCGGGCGGCTACCGGCTGAGAGATCTGCGCTCGACGAACGGCGTCTTCATCGAGGGCGTGCAGGTGCTCGACGCAAAGCTGTCGGACAAGACGCGCCTCACCGTCGGCCGCACCGAGCTGCGCTTCGAGCCCGAGCGTCACGAGATTCAGTGGCCGCTTTCCCCGCACGAGCGGTTCGGCGACATCCTCGGCAAGAGCACCACGATGCGCCGGGCGTTCGCGCTGCTCGAGCGCGCGGCCCCGACCGACTCGAGCATCGTGCTCGAGGGCGAGACCGGCACCGGCAAAGAGGCGCTCGCGCGCGCGATTCACGAGAAGAGCAAGCGCAGCGAGGGCGACTTCGTGGTCGTCGACCTCACGGCGTCGAACGAGGCGCTCATCGAAGCCGACCTGTTCGGGCACGACGCGAGCGTGAACCGGCCGGTCGCGCGGCCCGGCGCGCTCGAAGAGGCCGAAGGCGGCACGCTGTACATCAACGAGGTGAGCGAGCTGCCGCTGTCGGTGCAGCCGAAGCTGTTGCGCGTGCTCGAGTCGAAGGAGCTGAAGAAGGGCGCGCAGTCACTCAAGGTCGACGTGCGGCTCATCTGCTCGACGCAGAAGGACCTCGAGGCCGAGGTGAAGGCGGGCCGCTTCCGCGAAGACCTGTACTTCAAGCTGTCGGTGTTCCGCGTGCGCGTGCCGCCGCTGCGCGAGCGCCCGGAAGACATCGCCATGCTGGTGCGGCACTTCGAGGCGAAGTCGATGATCGAGTCGAAGACGCGGGTGGCTCCGCTCGGCGACGAGATGATCGAGATGCTCGGCCGGCACGACTGGCCCGGCAACGTGCGCGAGCTGCGCGCGGTGCTCGAGCGGCTCGCCGCGTTTCCCGACCTCGGCGCGGGCGCGATCGCGAAGGCGCTCGGCAAGAACATGGAAGGCGAAGAGGCGAGCGGCAAGCACCTCAGCCAGGAGATGTCGAAGCAGCTGCTCGCGCTGCCGTACCACGACGCGAAAGACCGCGTGCTCGAGAGCTTCGAGAAGACGTACCTCGTCGAGCACCTCAAGGCCGCGAACGGCGTCGTGACGCGGGCGGCGCAGCGCGCCGGGCTGCCGCGGCAGTCGGTGCACCGCATGCTGCGGCGCCTGGGCATCTCGGGCATCGACGAGGGCTGAGCAGCCGGGCTCATCGAGGAGCGACTTCGCTCCAGCTCGATGACGAGCTTGCCGAGTACTGCGCGAGCATGACCGATGAAGCGCGTCGCGAGCACGCGGCCATCGCGGCGGCCTCGAGCCGAAACGGCCGCGAGCTCGTCTTCGACGCCCCGAAGCGTGCGCGGCGGAGCTGACGCCGGCCATTCTCCGCGGTGCCGCAGCGTTGATCGTCTCGCCCGACCGGGTGCGGGCGGGCCCTGGGGCGACGTCGAGGTGCGCTGAGGCCGGGTTCCCGGTAGACGACGGACCCCATGCGCCACGCCGCGATCGCGTTGTGCCTCGGCATCGCCGCCGGCGCGTGCCGCTGCGAGCGCCCCGTGATGCAGGCGACCCCCGACGTGTCGGTGGTGCCCGGCTCGCTCGACTTCGGCCGCGTCGCGCTCGGCGAGTCGCTGGCAATCGCGGTCGAGGTCCGCAACGGCGGCCGAGCGCCGTCGCCGCTCGCGGTGAGCCTCGACGGCCCGTTCACCGTCGACGCACGGCCGGCCGAGCTCGACGGCGCCGGCGCCGTCACGCTGAATGTCACGTTCTCGCCCGCACAGCTCGGGCCGGCGACCGGCACGCTCACGTTGGGCCCGGGGCTGCCGTCGGTCGCGCTGAGCGGAGAGGGCCTCGCGGCCTGCGCGTCGAACGACCCCTGCCGCCCGCCACGCTTCGACTTCGACACGCGCACGTGCGGCCTCGCCGTCGCGGCCGAGGGAACCGCGTGCTCGGCGCCCTGCCTCGCCGACGCCGGCACCTGCCGCCAGGGTCTGTGCCTCGGGCTCGCCGCGCGCTGCATCGACGGCGACGCCTGCACGCTCGACGCGTGCTCGTCGGACGGCGCGTGCCTGAACCCACCGCTCGTGTGCCCGGTGACCGACCCCTGCCGCGCGACCTTCTGCGACTCGGTGACCGGCTGCGCCTCGCGCGCGGTCGAAGACGGCGTGCTGTGCGGCGAGGTGCTCTGCGAGGGAGCGCACATCTGCCTCGCCGGCACCTGCGAGCTCCGCCTGCGGCCCACGGCGGCGCTCGACTGCCGCTACACCGAGATCGCCGCGGGGCCGTACCACACGTGCGCCGTCACGGCCGGCCGCGGCGTGCGCTGCTGGGGAGACAACGAGAACGATCAGCTCGGCCGGGGCTTCGCGTCGAGCTCGGCTCCGCCCGGCTTCGCGGCGAACCTGAGCGGCGTTCGCAGCATCGCGACGACGCGCCGCACCGTCTGGGCGTCGACCGAAGGCGGCCGCCTCGTGCAGAGCAACGGCCCGGGCACGATTCCCATCGACGCCACCTCCGTCGCGATCGGGCTCGAGGGAGACGTGTGCGGGCTCGAGGCCGGCACCGCTCGATGCGCCGGTGACGCGGGCCTCTACGAGCTCGCGCGCGACGTCAGGGCGCTGGGGCTGACCGATCGCGCCGTCTTCTCGCCTCCGCCCGAAGCGTGCGTCGTGCACTTCGACGGCGGGGTTCGCTGCGGAACCCCCGGGGCGCTCGCCGTCGTGCCCGTCCCTGCTCCCGCGACCGCGGTGTGCTCGGCCGGAGCCGGCAGCGGCTGCGCGCAGCTCGGCGAGCAGGTGTACTGCTGGGGCGAGCCGCTCGACGGCGGCTCACGCATTCTCTGGGACGGCGGAGTCACGGCGCTCGCGCTGACGCCTCCGTACTTCTTCACCCGCTCGAAGGTATGCGCGGCCCTGGCCGACCGCATCGAGTGCTCGAACGGTGAGCGCGTCGAAGTGCCGGCTTCGCTCGCGCGCCCCGTGCGCGCGCTCGCGGTGGGCTCGCTGCACGGCTGCGCGCTGTTCTCGGACGGCAACGTCGCCTGCTGGGGCGCGAACGTCTTCGGCGCGCTCGGAGACCGCGGCACCCAGCCGCTCGGAGTCCACCTGCGCCCGGAGACCGCGACCTGGCTCTCGTCGATCGACGGCTGGACGCTCTTCGAAGCGGCGGGGCAGATCCGCGCGATCGACTCGGTGACGGGGGTGGGTGACGACGCCGGTGGCACGGTGCTGCTGTCGACCCCCAGCCTGCAGCCCGGCCCCCGCTCCGGCTACGAGACCGGCTGCCGCTGCCACGCCGAAGATGCGGGCGCGGTCTGCTCGGACGTCGGACCGCTGCCCGGCGTGCCGGTCGCCTGTCTCACCCAGACCCCCGGGTTCCGCTCGCCGGTCTGCGTGTCGTACGGCGGCAGCGACGTGCGCTGCTTCGCGCACGGCGGGGACGGCGGCCTCACCGTCACGTCGGCCTGGGATGCGGGCGGCCCGGTCGTCGCGCTGCGCAAGCCCCTCGGCGCCAGCGCGGAACAATATGCGCTCGTGCGTGGCGGTGACGTCGTCGCGTACGGGCCCGATGCATCGGTGCCCGCCGGTCTGGCGGGCGTCGCGGACCTCTGTCTCGGGGGGTACGCCACGGCCACCGGCTGCGCCCGTCTCGACGGAGGAGCGCTGCGCTGCTGGGGCGAGTGGGTCGACTCGGGTACGCCGGTGACCCCGGCCGGCGCGTGGCCGGTCGTCCGCCAGGTCGCGTGCGGCGCACTGCACTTCTGCGTGCTGAGCGGCGTCAACATCGTGCAGTGCTGGGGCAACAACACCTACGGCCAGCTCGGCCTCGACGGCCCGTCGCGACCGCAGGCCACGAGCGTGCCGATGCCCGAGCCGGTCACGTCGATCGCCGCGGGCTACCACCACACGTGCGCGCTCCTTCAGTCGGGCAAGCTCGCGTGCTGGGGCGCAAACGGACTCGGGCAGCTCGGAGCTCCGTCGTTGAACACGTCGCCGACGCTGCGCCTCGTCCGGCAGTGATCAGCGCTTCTCGTGCGCGCCGAGGTCGGGCAGGCCCACGTCGTGCGCCAGGCCGTCGATGTCGAGCCCCGCCTGAGCGTCGGCGATGCCCGCGTTGATCGCCGCCGACGCTGAAGGCACGAGGTGCAGGTCTGCGGTCGCGAAGCTCACGAACAGCGAGGTCGCCGCCATCTCGAGGTTGTGGTCGGCCGTCACCATCGCCGGCGCATCCCGCTGCGTGATGCGCCGCGCGAGGTTGTTGCGCACCGTCGCCACCGTCTTGTCGAACCGCACGTCGATCGAGCTGAAGAACGACGTGCCCGCCGTCGACACCACCGTGTTGTGCAGCACCATCGTGCCGCGCGACTGCTCGAGCCCGATGCCGGTGTCGAACCAGTCGTTGTTCGCCCAGATGAAGTTGTTGCGGATGATGCCGCCGTAGTGCCCCACGTTCGTGACGCCGGGGTACGGGTCGGGCACGTAGACGCGGCCCGCCGTCGCGTTGCCGAGCCCGAAGCCCACGCCGCGCGCGCAGTTCGTGATGACGTTCTGCTCCACCAGCGTGTCGCGAGAGCCCGTCCAGAAGTGCACCGCGTGCTCCGCGAGGCCCTCGCCGGCGCAGAAGATGTCCTTGAACGTGTTCTTGCGCACGACCCAGCCGCGGCCGCCGTGCACGTCGATGCCGCCCGTGTAGCAGCCGCCGACCGCGCGCTCGACATGCGGGCGGCCGAGGTCGGTGAGCTCGAAGTGGCTGCACTCGACCGTGCCCTCGTCGGTGTACGCGCTCGTGCTCGAGCTGTTCGACTTCAAGAACTGCTCGCCGCCGTCGATGAAGCGCACCCGGTAGAAGCGCATGCCGCGGATGTTGCCGTTCGCCGTCGGCGGGTAGACGTGCACCGGGTGATCGACCGCGCGCGTGACCGTGAGCTCGGCGACCGTGACGTCGCTCGCCGTCACCCGCAGCACCTCGTTCGTCGTGTACTGCCCGTCGAGGATGACGGCCGAGGGGTTCCCCGACTCGCTGCGCAGCGTCTGGCCCGCCTTCGAGAGGTTGATGCCCGTGCCGGGCACCGCGTACGTGCCGTCGGCGAGCAGAATCGTGGTGCCCGCCGCCGCGCTCGAGACGATGCCCGGCAGCATCGCCGCCTGCGACGGCGTCACGCGCACCGTCGTGCCGGTCGCGGCGGGAAGCGGCGCGCAGCTCGTGCTCGTCATCGAGCCGCCGGCGGTGGCGCCCCCCGCGGTGGCCTGGCCTCCTGCGGTTCCCCCCGCTGTGCTCATCCCGCCGGCCGCGCTCATGCCTCCGGCGGTGTTCATTCCACCGGCGGTGCTCGTGCTTCCGCCAGCGGTGCTCATGCCTCCCGCCGTGCCTCCGGGCTCCACAGCTCCGCTGCACGCGGCCAGCAGCAACGCGAGCACGGCCCCCTCACCCCGGCCCTCTCCCCTCTTTCTCACAGCACGAACACCGGCAGGTTGTCGGTGCGCGTGCTCGCGTACTTCGTGTACTCGCCCGCGTCGTAGCTCCCGAACGTGTACTCGCCGAACTTGCCGTTCTGCCCCATCGGCTCGAACTCGCTCGACTGCAGCCCGGCGATGCGCATCAGCGAGCAGAGGAACTGGGTGTACGGCCGGCCGACCGCGGGGAAGTCGCCGCGGTTCGCGTAGTGCTTGAACGGCCGCTGGCGGTAATCGAAGTACGTGCCGAGCTGCAGCTTCGCGCCGCCGCCGGCCACCATCGTCGGCAGGCTCTCGCCGCGGTGCCAGTAGTTCGAGATCTCGTTGCCCCACACCACGATGGTGTTCTCGAGCATCGGGCGGCCGTTCACGTCGAGCGTCGAGTCGAGCTTGTTGATGAGGTGCGCGACGCGGTCGGCGATCCACCGGTTGTGCGTCGCCGACTGCGCCCGCGCGCCCGCGTCGGTCGCCTCGTCCGCGTGCGAGATGCCGTGGAAGTAGCTGTAGTCGGTGTTCGTGTCGTCGAAGTCCTCGATGTACACCGACGCGATGCGCGTGATGTCGCACGTGAACGCGCTCACGATGATGTCGTTCACGTTCTCGTACTTCTTGCGCAGCTGCTGGCCGCTGCTCCAGAACGACATGCCCGACGGCGGCGTGCACATCGCCGGAGCCGTCTGCATCAGCCCCGCCTTCAGCCCCGTCAGATGATCCGCGTGCTGCTGCAGCCGCTGCTTGTCGGTCGCGCCGAGCCGCCGGTTCTGCTGCAGCGCCTGAAACCGCGCAAGCGACGCGTCGATCACCGCGCTGCGCCGCGCCGCGGGGTCGACCACCGGCGGGCCCCCTCCGGTGAAGCCGGCGAACACGTTGTTGAACAGGCCCTGATCCGACGCGAGGTACGGCAGCGACGCCGGAGCCCCGTTCACGTTCGAGAACGAGAAGCCGCGGCCCGGGTTCACCGAGAAACGGATCGCGCGCAGCCGCGGAGCTTGCGCGTAGAAGGCCGTCGAGCGCTCGAGGAGCCAGTCGATGCTCGCTCCGAAGCGCGGAGGGTCGCCCTCGCCGCCCATCGCCGCCGCCGGCCGCACGCCGCAGAGGAACGTGGTGCGGCAGTGGTCTGCCGTGCTCGAGACGATGTCGAGCCCGCGCAGAATGCTCATCTTGCTCTTCAGCCCGTCGTACGCGGTGCTGAAGACCGGCGAGATGCTGCCGCTGATTTCCGCGAGCCGAGCCGTGAACAGCTCGGGCTGCACCTGCGTGGGGGTGATGGCCGGGTAGAAGTTCCGCTCCATCTGCCCGTTGCGGTTCATCAGGAAGACGAAGCGCAGCGGCGGCGTCGCGGCCTGCGCCTCGGCCCGGCCGGACCAGAGCGACGGCAGCACCGGCAGCGCGGCCGCCGCGGCGCCGAGAGACTTGAGCAGCTCACGCCTGTTCATTGCGCCACCACCTTCTCGGTCGCCGCCCAGCGGGCAGCGTGAATGCGCAGCGCGTCGACGATGCTGCCCTTCTCGAGCGCCTCCTTCACCTCGAGCAGCCGGCACGCCTCGGCCTCGAGGCTCTCGGTGCGCAGCGCGTAGAACCGGTGGAGCTGCCGCGCCATGCACAGCGGCCCCTTCTGGCTGTGGGCGATGAGGCCGAGCAGCGCGGCCGCTGAGTCGGCGCTCTCGCCCTTCGTGCGATCGATGCGCGCGTTCGTGACCTTCAGGTCGAGCGGGTGCTCGGCGATGACGTCTTGCGTGACGGGGTCGTACGCGACCTCGGTGGCGCGCTGGCGGCCCGCGCTGTCGAAGCCCTCGAGCGCGAAGCCGAGCGGGTTCACCAGCTGGTGGCAGCCGGCGCACTGCACCGCCGACGTCTTCTGGTCGTAGCGCACGCGCGCGCTCGCCTCCTTCACGGCCGCCGGGGCCAGCGCCTCGTTCTGGGCGGCGAACGCCTCGGGGCTGGGAATGCCGAGCACGTCGCAGAGCACCTGCGTGCGCAGGCGTGCGCCGCGCGGCAGCGGGTGCGTGAAGTCGTCGGGCGACGTGAGGAAGGGGCCGCGCAAGAAGAGGCCGCGGCGGCCGGGCTCCATCACCTGCGTGCCCGCGTTCGGGTCGGCGGCCAGCGCGTGCCCGTAGACGGAGGCCAGCGCCGGCGTGCGCGCGAACGAGACGTCGGACTCGAGCAGCTCGGCGTAGCCGCCCTTCTTCGTCCACACCACCCAGTCGAGGTACTGCGTCAGCTCGCGCGACATCTCGGCGCGCAGGCCCATCGTGTCGAGGCCGGCGAGGAAGCGCGGGTTCGTGGGAACGCCCGGAGCGTTCGAGGTGCCGAGCCACCACGCGAAGAACTCCTGCGAGCGGGCGCGCGCGCGCGGCGTCTGCAAGAGCGCGGTGGTGGCCGCTTCGATCTGGGCCGCCGTGCCGAGCGTGCCGGCCTGGGCCGCCGCGAAGAGCTCGGGCGTCGGCATCGTGCCGAGCACGCCGTACGAGAGCCGGCTCGCGACCTCGTACTGCGTCAGCGGGAAGCGCGCGTCGGTGCCCTGCGCGCTCGGCCCGAGCTCGAGGTGGTACAGCACCTCGGGCGCCGCGAGCAGCACCGCGATCGCGACGTTGAACTTGTCGCGCGGGTCGATGCCCGTCTGGTACGCGGCGAAGACCGAGTCGGCCTCGGCTTGCGTCAGCGGCCGGCGCCAGGCGCGGCGGCCGAAGCTGCCGATGAGCTGGCGGGCGCAGGCGTCGGTGAGGTTCGCGGTGGTGCAGCTCGCGTGCGCGCGCAGCAGGGTGTCGAGCGCGGCGTTCGTCGCGGTGACCTTGCCGGCGGCGCCGACCGCGAGCTCGAGCAGCACCTCGGCGTGCAGCTGCGTGTAGCGGTTGTCGAACGACTCGGCGCCGCGGCTGAAGTCTTCGGCGGGCAGCTGCGAGAGCCAGGTCGAGAGATCGACGCCCGCGCCGAGCAGGTCGGTCAGCGTGGCGGCGAGCTCCTCGCGCGTGAGGCGGTGCAGGTCGGTCGCGACCGGAGCGGCCGCCGGGTCGCACGCCGGCAGCGGGTAGGGCACGCCGGGGTCGTCGGGGTTCGAGGGGTTCGACGGGTGGACCGGCGTGAGGGCGCCGGGGGGCGTCACGATCTCGGCGGTGCAACCGATGAGCAGCAGGAGGGCCAGCGAGCGCACGGCAGTGCCACATGGCAAGCGGTGTGCCCCTGATTTCCCCAGTCGCCCCGCGGGGCTTCGGGTCGGCAGATCCGCCCCCCGTCAAGGCGCGCTTGACGGGTGTCCTCGGATCAGTCGGCGGCCCGCAGCCCGGGTACGTCGAGCTCGTACCCGACGAAGAACAGCACGGCGAACGGGCGGTAGGCCGCGGGGGCGCTGAACACCTCGCCCGCAGCGCTGGCCGTCACGCGGCCAGGCCCGGCTTCGACCGTGGCGCCGAGCGCGCCACCACCGCCGAGCGCTCCGGCCGACGGGTGCCACGCGCCGCGCAGCGCGAGGAACGGGCTCACGCGGTACGCGCGCGGCAGGTGCGCGACGACGGCGAGGCGCGCGCCGGTGTGAGCGCCGAAGACCGCGCCGAGCGCGAGATCGAGGAAGCGCAGCGGCGAGACCGACGCGAGCGCCTCAGCCGCGAGGTAGCGGTTCAGCGCGTCGAAGACCGCGGTGACGCCGACGTGCAGCAGCGCGCGGCCCTCGGACGGAGGCGGCGCCTCGACCTCGGGCGGTGGCGCCGTGACGACGGGCGGCTCTGCGCCGGCGATGTTTCGCTCCAGCGTGCTCTCGAGCAGCACGCTGTCGCTCGACGAGAGCGCCTGCGCGACGAGCGTGATGGGCCCAGGCGCGGTGAGCTGGGGCGGCAGCTCGAACGTCATCGCGAAGCCTCCGTCGGGGAGCACCGCGCGCGCCGAGCCTTCGAGCCGCTGCTCTCTGTCGGGCCGGCGCACCACGAGCGCGATGCGCGAGGCGAGCCCGAGCGGGTCGGCCTCGAGCTGCACCGTCTGCGTGGCGGGCGCGTTCGCGGTCAGCGCCGCGGGCCGGAACGTCAGCGCCGGAGCGGCCCGCGAGCGCCAGAACACCTGCGCCGCCTCGAACGGCTCGCGAATGCGCGGCGAGGCGCCCGACGGCAGCTTCCACTCGGGGCTGATGAACAGCAGCAGCTTGAACGCGTCGGTCGCGCGCTGCGTCTGCGCGAGCGACGACAGCGCGGTCGCGAGGCCGGTGTACGCGCGCAACAGCTGCGCCCGCGAGCACGGCGCGTCGGCGCACGCGCGCTCGAAGGCGCTCGCGGCGCCGCGGTAGTCGAGCTCTTTGAGCGCCTGCTCGCCCCGGAGCACGTGCGGCTCCGGGTCTGCGAGGGCGGTGAGGAGCAACAGGCCGAGCAAGCGCCCGGCACCCTAATCGCCCTCAGTCGCGGAAGTCGCCGGCCTTCGCGCGCTCGTCGACCTTGCGGAGCAGCGCCCAGCGGTTCGGGAACATCGCCTCCATCTCCTTGCCCTGCGGCGTGCCCTCGAAGAGCTTGTAAGTGAGGTACGCCTCGGCGAAATCCTCGCCCATGCTCTTCTTGCCGTACTGCGACGGCTTGGCGATGTCGTCAGCGACAGCCTTTCTCCAGTCGTCGTTCCACTTCGGGTCGAGCTTCATCATCTTCTCGTCGATGAGGTGCGCGCTCTCGTGGACCATGGCGCTCATGCGGCGGTCGGGCGGCTCCATCGACATGCCGGCGGGGTACGCGCGGACGGTGCCGTCGAGCGCGTCGAAGCGCGGCGGGCTGTAGCCCGGGTCGGCCTCGCCGTCCTTCGGCTCCATGATGACGCGGTCGATGACCTCGCGGTTCGGCTGCGGGAGGGCGTCCATCGTGGCGACGAGCTTGTCGACGTCGTCCTTCTTCGTGCCGGCGGGCACGAAGACGTCGATGGTCTTGTCGCCGTACGTGACCTTGTACTGATCGGCGGCGCCCTTCCCGGTGCGGAAGGGCCCGTCTGCCACCGCGCTCGGACCCGTGACGCTGGCGGGCGGGCTGGTGCGGCCCTTCCACGCGTCTTTCCAGGTCTCCCAGTCCGGCCAGCTCTGTTCCTTCAGGAAGTCCGACAGGCCCGCCTTCTGCTCGTCGGCGCTCTTGCCCGCCAGCTCGCCGAGCTTCTTGTCGAGCGCCTCGCGCGCCGGCTTCGAGATGATGGTGTTCGCGCCACCCATCTGCTGCAGCATCACGCCCTGCTCGTGCGGGTCCATCTTCGCGAAGCCCGGGTTCGTCATCAGCTTCGTGAGCGTGCCGCGCGCGGTGGCGTCGCCGGCGTGCTTCCCGAGCTGCTCGAGCGCGAGCTTCTGGTGCTCGGGCTTTAGCGAGCGGAACTCGGAGCTGCCCGAGATCGCCTTCAGGTCCTTCGCGAGCGCGGCGTCGTTCGGCGCGGTGTCGTGCAGCGACAGAATCTGCTTCTGCTGCTCGGGCGCGAGCTTGTCGAACCCGTCGGCGCGCGCGACGTTCATCAGCGCCTCGCGCGCGGCGTAGTCCTTCGGGTCCTTCGCGAGGCGGTCGCTGAGCTCCTTCTGGACGGAGGGGTCGAGCTTCGAGAAGCCCGGGTCCTTCTTCACCTGGTCGGCGTTCGGCAGCAGCCGGCCGAGCGTCTCGGGGCCGACGCGGCCGTCGGCGCTCAGCCCCTGCTTCGTCTGGTACTCGCGCACCGCGGCCTCGGTCTTCGCGTCGTACTTGCCGCTGACGTCGAGCGGCGGGCTCGCGCCTTCGCGGTTGAGCGCCTGCTGCACGTTCTTCACGCTGTCGCCCGACTGGCCGGGGCGGATGACGGCGCCGCCCTTCTCGACGTACTCGAGCGGCACGGCCTGCGGGTTCGTCTTCGCGGCGCCGAAGCGCGCGCTCGCGAGCTCGGCCTTGAGCGCGGGGTCCTCGGGCAGCGCCGGCGAGCTCTTTGGCTCGGCGGTCAGCGACACCGGCTTCTTCGCTGCGTCCTCGAAGGTCGAGGACACTTCCTTCGCGGGAGGAGGCGGCGGCGGAGGCGGCGGCTTCGGAGCGTCGACGGGCTGGAGCGACGAGGGACGCGCAGCGGAGGGAGCGATCGGAGAGGACATGCGGAGGTTGTCTGGACGCCGAGCTCTGCCGTCCTTCCGCAGAGCTGCCGCCGCCTACATGTCGGCGTCGTCGATCTGTGAACGCGCCGGTCAGTCTGCCGGCGGAACCTGTAGACGGGCCGGTCACTCACCACTCGAACAGCACGCGCGCTTCCTGATCTCGCGTGACGCTCACCGTCTTCGACTTCTTGCGGCCGTCCGGCGTCACCGCCTCGACGCGGTGCGTGCCCGCCGTCACGACACGGCGGTAGAGCGGAGTCGGGCCGACCGACTTGCCGTCGATGCTGATCTTCGCCCACGTCGGCTGAGCGTCGACGGTCAGGAAGCCGGAGGCGCGTTTCGGCTTCTGAGCCGGGGGCGAGTCCCCTCTCCCCTCGTTGGGGAGAGGGACAGGGTGAGGGGGAGGCGGTGGAGGCTCGACCGGTGGTGGAGCAACCACGACAGGCGGCGGAGCAACCGGAACGACCGGCGGAGGCTCGACGCTCATGCGAGCAAGCGACCAGCCGACGCCGAGACTCAACGCAACCACCACCACCCCTCCCACAACGAAGAGCGGTACGCGTGAGCGCACACGCGGCGGCACGGCCGGCGCCGCGGGCGTCATCGAAGCCGGCGCCGCTCCCGTCTCCTGTTGCCGCTCGGCCACCGCGCGCTTCAGCCACGCGGCGAGCTCCTCGCGAGACGCCGGCGTGACACCCGCAGCCTCGACGAGCCGCTCCCGCAGCTCCCGGGCCTCGGCGTGCCGCCCCGCCTTGTCGCGCGACAGCACCTTCATCAGCTCGGCGTCGAGCGCCTCGGGCACCTCGGGCCGCGACGTCCGCACCGGAGCGATGGTGCCGAACAGAATCGCGCTCACCACCGCCGCCTGGTTGCCCTGATCGAACACGCGCGCGCCGGTGAGCAGCTCGTGCAGCACCAGCCCGAACGAGAACAGATCCGCCCGGCCGTCGAGCGGCTCGCCGCGCAGGTACTCGGGCGACACGAACGGGAAGCTGCCGCGCACCGCCCCGGTCGCGGTCGCCGTGGCGTCGAGCGACTCGGCCACCGCGATGCCGAAGTCGATCAGCTTCACCGTGCCGTCTTCCGTGATGAACACGTTCGACGGCTTCACGTCGCGGTGAATGACGTTCTTCTCCAGGTGCAGGTACGCGAGCGCCTCGAGCACCTGCACCGCGATGCCGAGCGCGAGCTCGAGCGGCAGCCCCTCGCCCGGCACCGGAAACGCGCGCGAGAGCGGAGCGCCGGTGAGCCGCTCCATCGCGAGCCACGCGTGGCCGGCCTCGACGCCGCCCTCGAGCGTGCGCGCGATGTTGGGGTGCGTGAGCGCCGCGCCGAGCTTCGCCTCGTCGAGGAAGCGCTGAACGTTGACGCCGCTCGCGCCGTCCTCCGCCGCCACGAGCCGCTTCACCGCGACGCGGCGGCCGTCCGGAGCCGTCGCCTCGTACACCACGCCCATGCCGCCGCGCCCGATGCGGCGCCCGAGCGTGTACGGCCCGAGCCGCGTCACCTCAGCCGGGGTCGAGCCCATACCTCGTGACCAGCTGATGCACGAGCTGGCGCGACACGCCGAGCGTGCGCGCCGCCTGCGCCAGGTTTCCGTTCGCCTGCAAGAGCGCCCGCTGCACGTAGTCGTGCTCGAACTTCGCGATCGCGTCGCTGCGCGCCTCGTGCCACGCCTTCAGCGCCATCGGGCCCTGCCCCAGGTGCTCGAGGCTCTTCGTGACGACGAGGCGCTCCACCACGTTGCGCAGCTCGCGCACGTTGCCCGGCCACGCGTACGCGTGGAGCAGCTTCAGCGCGTTCGGCGGCAGGTCGGTGAGCTCGAGCTTCGGAGTGCGCTGCCGCAGCAGCTGCTCGACGAGCAGCGGCAGGTCGTCTTTCCGCTCGCGCAGCGACGGCACGCGCACCTCGATGACCGCGAGGCGGAAGAAGAGGTCCTCGCGGAACGTCTTCTTCTTCACCGCCGCGCGCAGGTCGCGGTGGGTGGCCGCGAGCACGCGCACGTCGGCGCTCACCTCCGACGTCGAGCCGAGCGGCCGCACCTTCTTCGACTCCAGCGCGCGCAGCAGCTTCGGCTGCAGGTCGGCCGGCAGCTCGCCGACCTCGTCGAGGAACAGCGTGCCGCGGTGCGCCGCCACGAACAGACCCTCGCGGGCGTCGCCGGCTCCCGAGAACGCGCCGCGCGTGTGGCCGAACAGCTCGGCCTCGACGACGCCGGCCGACAGCGCGCTGCAGTCGCAGACCACGAACGGCTCCTCGCGCCGCGACGACGCCTCGTGCAGCGCGCGGGCGACGAGGTCCTTGCCGGTGCCGGTCTCTCCGGTGATGAGCACGGTGCTGTCGCTCTGCGAGGCGCGCTCCAGCGTCGCGAACAGCGCGCGCATCGGCACGCTCGAGCCGAACACCGGGCCGAACCGGTTCGTGGCGGCGAGCGGCACCTCGGTCGGCTGCGGGCCCAGCTCGAGGGTCAGCTTCGTGCCGCCGAGCGTCAGCGTCTGGCCGGGCTCCCACAGCGCCTCGACGATGCGGGCGTCGCCGAGCCGGGTGCCGTTCTTGCTGCCCAGGTCCTTCACGCGCACGCCGGCCTCGTCGAGCTGCACGGTGCAGTGGCGGCGGCTGACGGCTCCGTCGTCGAGCACCAGCTCGCAGGCGGGGTCGGTGCCGATGACGGCCTCGGCGAGGCCGAGCGGCAGCTCGCGGGCGCCGGCCTTCACCCGCACGTCGAGCAGCTCGACGGCGTTGAGGCCCTTGAACAACATCGTCTGGGTCTGCGGCACCGCCGGCTACGATACCCTGCGCCTTCGGATCAGCAGCAGAACGACCAGCACCCACGCGGGGCCGGGCGCCGCCGCGCAGACTCTCCACCCGACGAGGCCGGCCTGCCCGGGACCCGCGCCGCCGTCGGGCGTCACCACCGCCGGGGTCTCTTCGAAGGCGCCGATGTCGGGCTTCAGGTCGTCACCGCGCGGCGCGCTGCCGGCCGGCGTGCGGAACTCGAACACGGGAACGTCGAGGCCCACCGGCAGCGCGATCGCCTTGTCGATGACCGCGGCTCCCTTCGCGAGGCGGAAATCGTCGGCGGACTCATCGCGGAAGCCGGGGCTGTCACCGTCGATGTTGCCGCCGAGGTCGGTGAAGCCCACCGAGGTCTGCGTGAGAATGCGCCCGGTCTGCAGCCAGTTGCCGCCATACTCGACCGGGGAGTTGCCGTCGGCGAGCACGAGCGTTCCGTTCGAGGGGCCGCGGACGACGTTGTTCACCAGCTTCATCCTCAAGCCGGCCTTCAGCCCGAAGTTCACGACGCGGGTGACCGTGCGGCGCGCGACGATCGTGTTCGAGTGGAGCTCGAGCGTGCGCCCGCCAGCCTGCGTGTCGAAGTGGATGACCGCGAAGTTCCCTGCCGGCTCGCTCTTGATCAGCACGTTGCCGAACACCCGCGTGCGGGTGAACTCCGGAGCCGGAGGAGCTCCGATGCCCTCGATGTCGATGACGCGGTTGCCCCCGGAGATGAAGTTGTACGCGATGACCGCGCCGGACGAGTTGTCGCGCACGTTCTCCGCGTCGGGGTCGACCGGCACGAGCAGCGCGTTGAAGCGGACCACCGGCCGCGCCCCCTCGAGCTCCAGGTTCCCGCCGGCGCGGTTCGACCGAAAGACGTTCCCCTCGATGACCGCGTCGTCGGTCGCCACGTACAGCCCCTTCTCGAAGTCCTCGATGATGCACCCGCGCACCGTCACGCGCGCGCCCCCCACCGCGTCGACCGCCGTCACGCCGCCCGCGAAGACGCCGGCCGCTCCGTTGCCGAGCGTGAACGGGTCGCCCTGGTGCGCGCGGCGGAAGTGCAGGTTCTCGAGCACCACGTCGTCGGCGTCGACCATCACCAGCGTGCGATCGGGGTTCACGATGGTCTGCCCGCTCCGCGTCGCGGCGTCGAGGCCCGTGACGACCGGCAGCGCGCCGGAGCCGTCGGGCACTCCGCGCACGATCACGCCCGGCCGCGCCATCAGCCACTTCGCCGCGTAGGGCGCCGCCCTCGCGTGCACGCGCACCTCGTCTTGCGGAGCCAGCGTCTCCCACGGCACGTCGGTGAGGCCGGCGTACGTCTTGCCGTCGCCGACCTCGTACACCGCGCCGAGCAGCAGCACCGCGATGAGAGCCACGACCGCTCCGCTAGACGCGAATCGCCGGGAAGTCCATCGTTCCGGTGCGGCACCGGCGTCGACTGCTAGAGTCTCGACTCGCCTTGAAGTCGACCTCCTTCGCCACCGATCAGCAGATCGGCCGGTACACCATCCGCAAGTTGCTCGCGCAGGGTGGAATGGCCGAGGTCTACAAGGCCGACCAGGAGCTCAGCGCCGGCATCCGCCGGCCCGTCGCGCTGAAGGTGATTCGGCCCGAGTACTCGGGCTCGCCCGACTTCCGCGAGATGTTCCTCGACGAGGCCCGGTGCGCCTGCGGCCTCTCCCACCCGAACATCGTGCAGATCTACGACGTCGGCGAGGCCGACGGCCTGCTCTACATGGCCATGGAGCTCGTGCCCGGCGAGACCCTCTCGACCGTCAACCGCACGCTGCGCGAGCACAACGACAAGTTCACCGACGAGGCCCTGTACGCCATCGGCATCTACTGCGCGAGCGCCCTCGAGGCCGTGCACGCGCTCGAGCTGCAGGACAGCCACGTCAACCTCGTGCACCGCGACGTCTCGCCGCACAACCTGCTCCTCAGCTCGCGCGGCTCGCTCAAGCTCATTGACTTCGGCATCGCGAAGGCCGCGACGAACCGCAACCTGACGTCGCCCGGCGTCACCAAGGGCAAGGCGGGCTACTTCAGCCCCGAGCAGGCGATGGGCAAGCCGCTCGACGGGCGCAGCGACCTGTTCTCGCTCGGCGTCACGCTCTACAAGCTCGCGTTCGGGCACACGCCGTTCGACCACCACCAGACGCACAGCGAGCGCAACGGCGCGCTCGTGCGCGGCCTGTGGAAGCCGCTCGAGGAGGCGCAGCCCGGGCTCTCGAAGGGCCTCTACGAGGTTGTCGCGAAGTCGATGAAGCTGAAGCCCGACGACCGCTACGCGACCGCCTCCGAGATGCGCGAGGCGCTCGAGCACGCCGCGTTCAAGGCCGGCTTCCGCATCGGGTCGAAGAGCCTGATGGGCTACGTCACCGACGACGGCGCGATCACCGCCGTGCCGACGGGGAAGCGTGAGGCCGTCTCGATCGCTCAAGCCGAGACCCGCATCGCCGAGACGCGCGTCGCACCCGACGCAACGCGCGACGAGCAGACGGTCGCCGCGCGGCCCGACCGCGGGTCGAGCAAGCCGAAGCTCGTCATCCCCCAGGTGGCGACCACCCGCATCGGCGAGCGCGAGCGCGTCACCGACAAGGTCATGGAGCGCCCCCGGCCGCGGCGGCGGAACCCGCTCGTGCTGGCCTCCGTCTTCGTGACCGCCGTCGTGCTCGGCGTCATGGTGACGCTCGCGCTGTGGCCGAGCGACCGGCTGCCCGACGCCGAGCCTCCGCCGGAGCTGGCCGTCAAGCGGCCCGAGCCGAAGCCGCCCGAGCCCGAGCCGCAGCAGCCCGCCGTCGTTCCCGACGAGCCCGAGGTGGTGCCCGACGAGCCGGTGGCGGTCGAGCAGCCGGCGACGCCGGCGAAGCCCGCGGTCACGGTGAAGAAGCACCCGAAGACCGCCGCGAAGGTCGACAAGGCCGACCCGGCTCCGCCGGCGCCCGAGGCGATTCCGCCCGGGCAGGGCCAGCTGCGCATCAACGTGATGCCGGCGAACGTGGCGTCGCGCGTGACGGTCGGGCGCAACGACTGGGGGCCCGCGCCGGTCAACCAGCGCATCGCCTCGGGGCGCTACGTCGTGACGGTCGTGCTGCCCGGCGGGAAGAAGAGCCCCGAGTGGGTCGGCACCGTGATGCCCGACGCCACGACGACCATCGTCTACGACATCGACTCGGGGAAGTGGCAGCGCCGCTGAACGCGTCGGCGGCGCCGCACATTGCAACGGCAGGGTCGCCCGGCCGCGGCGCGCAGGGGGCTGGCCTGCGGCTTGCGAGGCCTGGCGCGCTCGTGACCGCGTCGCTCGCCATCGTCTGTCTGCTGCTCGGCCAGGGCGGAAAGGAGCTCACCGCGGAGGGTGAGGCGCTGCTCGGAGAGGGCCGCTACGCCGAGGCGCTCCGCGTCTTCCGGCGCGCCGCCGAGCTGAGCCCGAGGAGCGCGATGGCGTTCTACAACCAGGCGCTCGCGATGGCGGGCCTGCGGCGGAGCGCGAAGCCCGCGGGCCCGCGGCCGTCGCCGAAGTCCGTGCTCGACGTCGCCGAGGTGGCGCTGAAGCTCGACCCCGGCCTGAAGTCCCGGGCCGAGGCCGACCTGCCGTCCGTGAGGAAGACCTTCCGCGGGCAGAGGCTCCTGGGGCGCACGCCGAAGAACGGCGCCGCGGCGATTCTGCAGGCCATCACCTGGCGCTCGAGGGCCAACGAGCGCCTCGAGTTCGCCCCCGACGGAACCGTGCGCCTCTGCCGCTGCTACGACTTCGAGGCCGCGCCTCCCGCCGGCCAGTGGAAGGTCGAGAAGAACCGCGTCTTCGTCACCGTCGGCGCGACGACCCACGAGGGCGAGCTCGGCGAAGACGGCGTGCTGTCGCTCGGGCGGCTCGGCCGCTTCTTCGACTGGTGAGCTCTAGCGCAGCGAAGCGATGAGGCTCTCGAGATCGTGGTTCGCCGCCGTCCCGTCGGGCAGCAGCGCGACCACGCCCGCCTTCTCGAGCGCGGCGGCGATCTCCGCCGTGCCCGCGACCGCGGCCACGATGCCCGCGTCGAAGAGCCGCCGCTCGAGCCGCTCGGCCGCCTGAACGTCGAGCACCTTGAGCACCGCGCCCCGGTGACCCAGCCGCGTGCAGCGCTCGTCGGCCGTCACCACCCCCGCATCGCCCGACGCCTTCACGGCGCGCGTCACCATGCCCGCCGCCACCGTCGCGTTCGACAGCGGGTCGATCACGATGAAGGCGCCGGTCGCGCGCACGCGCGTGTACGCGTCGACCACGAGCGGCCGGCTGCACTCGACGCTCACTCGCCCGATGTCGTTCGCCGAGAGGCCCTGCGCCGGCACCTCGTTCAGGGTCTCGAGGTCGACGCGCCCGTGCAGCGCCGTCACCTTCGCCGGCGTCGTGCGCGCTCCGTGCTTCACGAGGTACGGCTTGCCGACCTGCAGCGGCACGTCGGACAGCCACACGAGCGTGGCCTCCAGCTCGCGCGCCACCGTGGCGGGCTCCGCCGTCGACACGAGCACGTCGCCGCGGCTCACGTCGACCTCCTCCGTCAGCCGCACCGTCACCGACTGCGGAGCCGCCGCCTGCGGCAGCTCGCCCTCGAACGTGTCGATCGCCTTCACGCGCGCCTTGCGCCCGGCCGGCAGCACCAGCACGTCGTCGCCCGGCTTCAAGCTCCCGGCCACCAGCTGCCCCGCGAAGCCGCGGTAGTCGAGGTGCGGCCGCAGCACGGTCTGCACGGGGAACCGGAGGGGAGCCGAGTCTGCCCCCGACCCCGGCGCCACGCGCTCGAGGTACTGCAGAATCGTGCCCGACTCGCTCCACGGCGTGTTCGGGCTCGGCGCGCAGACGTTGTCGCCGCCGCTCGCCGAGATGGGGAAGAAGTCGATGCGCGCGAACTTCAACGGCGCGGAGAACGTCTCGAAGTCGCGCTTGATGCTCTCGTACCGCGCGCGCTCGAAGCCGACGAGGTCCATCTTGTTGATGGCCACCGCGAGCCGGTCGATGCCGAGCAGCCGCAACAGGTACGCGTGCCGCCGCGTCTGCTGCTGCAGGCCGTAGCGCGCGTCGACCAGCACCACCGCGGCGTCGGCGCGAGACGCTCCGGTCGCCATGTTGCGCGTGTACTGAACGTGGCCGGGCGTATCGACGATGATGAACCGGCGCTTGTCGGTGCCGAAGTAGCGGTACGCGACGTCGATGGTGATCGCCTGCTCGCGCTCGGCCTTCAGGCCGTCGGTGAAGAGCGAGAAGTCGAGGTCGCAGCCGTTCTGCTTCGACGCCTTCTTCACGCTCGCGATCTGGTCTTCGAACAGCGAGCCGGTCTCGTAGAGCAGCCGGCCGATCAGCGTCGACTTGCCGTCGTCGACCGAGCCCACCACGGCGAGGCGCAGGAGCTCCATCAGAAGTAGCCCTCGCGTTTCTTGAGCTCCATCGAGGCATCCTCGTCGTGGTCGATCATGCGGCCCTGCCGCTCGCTCGCGCGCGACGCCGTCATCTCGTCGATGATCTCGCGCACGCTCTTCGCCGACGACTCGATGGCTCCCGACAGCGGGTAGCAGCCGAGCGTGCGGAACCGCACGCGCTTCATGACCGGCCTCTCGCCGGGCTTGAGCCGCATGCGCTCGTCGTCGACCATGATGAGGTTGCCGTCGCGCTCGACCACCGGCCGCTCGGCCGCGAAGTACAGCGGCACCACCGGCAGCTTCTCGGTGTGCACGTAGTTCCACACGTCGAGCTCCGTCCAGTTCGAGAGCGGGAAGACGCGCATGTTCTCGCCGCGGTCGACGCGCGCGTTGTACAGGCTCCACAGCTCGGGGCGCTGGTTCTTCGGGTCCCAGACGCCGTTCTTGTCGCGGAAGCTGAAGACGCGCTCCTTCGCGCGGGAGCGCTCTTCGTCGCGCCGCGCGCCGCCCAGCGCCGCGTCGAAGCCGCGCTCGGCGAGCACCTCGAGCAGGGCCTGCGTCTTCATCGCCCAGGTGTACTTCTGGCTCGTGGTGTCGAAGGGGTTGATGCCCTGCGCCACCGCCTTGTGATTCGTGTGGACGATGAGCTGGAGCCCGTGATCCTTCACGTACGCGTCGCGGAACGCGATCATCTCGCGGAACTTCCACGTCGTGTCGACGTGCAGCAGCGGGAACGGAATTGGCGCCGGGTGAAACGCCTTGCGCGCCAGGTGCAGCATCACCTGCGAGTCTTTGCCGATGCTGTACAGCATCACCGGCTTCTGAAACTCGGCCGCGACCTCGCGGATGATCTGGATGCTCTCGGCTTCCAGCTCCTGAATGTGGGTCAGGCGGCGCACGAGAAAATCCTTTCGAGGGGGCGTGCCCCCTCGAGCTCCCAAAGCGTCTGAATGTGGGTCAGGCGGCGCACGAGAGAATCCTTTCGAGGGGGCGTGCCCCCTCGAGCTCCCAAAGCGTCTGAATGTGGGTCAGGCGGCGCACTCGCCCTCGCTGGTCTCGGGGTTGAACGCGTGGGTCTCGCCCAGATCGATGAAGTCGTCGTCCTTCGCGCCAGCTTCGGTGAGCGCCTCGAGGTCCGCCAGCAGCGCCTTCACCTTCTGGAGCTCGACCCGCTGGAAGAACGCCGTCGCGGACTCGTTGAGGTGCCGGTCGCGCTGGTACAGGCCGATGAGCCGCTCGAGCGCCGACGTGATGCGCCGCGCCGGCACCTTCGCGGCGATGCGGCCGAAGTGGGCGCCCTTGCTGCTGCTGCCTCCGCCGACCATGACGAAGTACTGCGGCACCGGGCGCGTGCCGAGCTTGCGGACGCTGCCCTGGAAGCCGACTCCAGCGATGTGGTGCTGGCCGCAGCCGTTCGGGCAGCCGCTCATCTTGATGATGAGGTCCTTCGCCGCGTCGACGAGGTCGGGCCGCGAGCGCAGGAACTCGCCGAGCGTTCGGCCGAGGCCGCGCGACTGGGTCACCGCGAGCTTGCACGACTCGGCGCCCGGGCAGCTCGTGACGTCGGCGACCGTGCTCGCGTCCGGCAGGTGCAGGCCCGCCGCGGCCAGCGCGCGGTACAGCGCGTCGACCTGCGCGTCGGGCACCCAGCGCAGGAGCACGTTCTGATCGACGGTCACCCGCACCGTGCCGTCGCCGAACGCGGCGGCGAGGTCTGCGAGCACCTCGAGCTGCTCGCTCGTGAGGTCGCCGAGCGGCACCGTCGCGAGCACGCTGCTGAAGCCCGCCTGCTTCTGCGCGCGCACGTTCGAGAGGCGCCAGCGCGCGAGCACCGCGGCGTCGGTCTCGAGCTTCGGCTCCAGCTCGGGCACGATGCCCGGCCCCTTGAGCTTGCCGGAGCGCACCTTCGCCGCGAGCACGTCGAGGCTCGGCGCGTTGAGCCGGCGCCACGTCGGAGCTCCCTCGACGGGCGGGTCGAGCTCGAGCGGCGCCTTGCTCTCGGCGACGATGCGGTGGAACTCGGCCTTGAAGCCCTCCCAGCCCATCTGGCGAACGAGGAACTTGAGGCGATTGCGCTGGCGGTGCTTGCGGTCGCCGCGCTCGTGGAAGATGCGCACGACGGCCTCGGCGACCTCGCAGATGCGCTCGGTCGGCAGGAAGTCGTAGAGCACGCTGCCGTCGGTGCAGAGAATGGCGGTGCCTCCGCCGACGGTGACGCGGAAGCCGCGCTTGCCCCCTTCGACGCGCGCGGTGAAGCCGAGGTCGTGAATCGAGGTGTACGCGTGGTCGTGCGTGCAGCCCTCGAAGGCGATCTTGAACTTGCGCGGCAGCGTCGCGGCGAGCGGGTGGCGGAGCAGGAAGCGGGTCAGCGCCTCGGAGTACGGGGTCACGTCGAACGGCTCGTCCTTCGACACGCCGGCCCACGGGCAGCACGTGATGTTGCGCACCGAGTTGCCGCACGCCTCGCGCGTCGTGAGGCCGGCCTCGGCGCAGATGCGCATGGCGTGCTCGACGTCGTGCAGCTTCAGGAAGTGCAGCTGGATGTTCTGCCGCGTGGTGATGTGGCCGAAGCCGCGCGAGTAGGTGCGCGCGCACGTGGCGATGGCGCGCAGCTGCAGCCCGGTGAGAATGCCCTGCGGAATCTTGATGCGGAGCATCGAGAGGTCGCCCTCCTGCCGCTGGCCGTAGGCGCCGTGCACCAGGCGGAACGCGCGCCACTCGTCGGCGCCGATCTCGCCCTTCTCGAACTGCGACAGCATCGAGACGAACTTGTCGACCTCGGCTTCCTTCGCGAACGAGAGCCGGGCGCGGCCGAACGTCTTCGGATCATCCATGGACATGGCGGGCTTCTTTCTGGGCTTTGAGCTGGGCGGCGACCTGCACGACGTCGCCGATGATGAGGACGCCGGGGGCGCCCTGAGGAGGTTCGGTGCCTGCGAGCTCTGCGAGCGTGCCCGTCCACGACCACTGCCGCGGAGTCGTCGCGTCGGTGACGATGGCGGCGGGAGTCGTCTTCGGCCAGCCGAGGTCCTGGAGGCGGCCGCTGATCTGCGCGCGCCGCCCGAGGCCCATGAGCACGACGAGCGTCGCCGAGCCCGGCGCGAGCGTCTCGAACGCCGCGCGGTCTTCGTGGCCGCTGACGACGAGGAAGCTGGAGGCCAGGCCGCGGTGCGTGACGGGCACGTCGATGCTCGACGCCGCCGCGATCGCGGACGTGATGCCGGGCACGACCTCGAACGCGATTCCGGCTTCGTGCAGCGCGAGCGCCTCTTCGCCGCCGCGGCCCAGCACGAACGGGTCGCCGGCTTTCAGCCGCACGACGCGCTTGCCGCGGCGGGCGGCGCGAATGAGGAGCTTCTCGATGGTGCGCTGCTCGATGCTCTTGCGGCCTGCGCGCTTGCCGACGAAGAACCGCTGGGCGGCGCCGCACAGCTTCAAGAGCTCGGGCGAGACGAGCGCGTCGTAGAGCACGAGGTCGGCCTCGCGGAGCCGCTGCGCGCCCTTCTGCGTGATGAGGCCCGGGTCGCCGGGCCCGGCGCCGACGAGAGAGACGAAGCCTGCGGGCGCGCGCCCGATGACGGGAGCCGTGACGGTGGTCGCGTACTTCGCGACGAGCGCGGCGAGGAGGAAGCCGCGGCGGTGCTCGATGGGAACTCCGGCGGCGCGCCACTTCTGGCGGTGCTCGCGCGCGAGCTCGACCCACTGCTCGAGGTCTTCGGGGAGCACGGCCTCGAGGCCCTCGCGCAAGAGCCCGGCGAGCGCGGGGGCGACGCCGTCGGTGGAGATGGCGACGGTGACGCCGCCGCGGCGGACGACGCCGCCGAGGTAAGCGCTGGCCGACTGAACGTCGTCGACGGCGTTGACGAAGACGCGGCGCTCTTCGGCGGCGGCGGAGACCTGGCGGTTCACTGCGGCGTGGGCAGCGGCGACGACGAACCAGGCGCCGTCGAGGTCGGCGGGCTGGAACTCGCGCCGCACGAGCGTGACGCCTGCGCGCGCGGCGATGTCGTCGCGGATCTGCGGCGCGACGACGGTGACGAGAGCGCCGGCGCCGAGCAGGGCGTCGAGCTTGGAGGCGGCCACCTTGCCGCCGCCGACGAGCACCGCCTTGCGGCCAGCGAGTTTCAAGAAGGCTGGGAAAAGAGACGTCATCGCTCCACCCCGCCCTGGATTCGGACACGCCCGTCGCCGGTCAGGACACCCAGCGACCCATGGTGCGCTCTCGACCCCCGGTCACCGGGTGAGCGGGTGAGCGGGTGAGCGGGGGTCCCATGAGCGTCCGACCCACCGGCCGCCTCGGGGCGATGCCCGCTCGACCCCCGGTCACCGGGTGAGCGGGTGAGCGGGTGAGCGGGGGTCCCATGACCGTCCGGCCCACCGGCCGCTTCGGGGCGATGCCCTCTCGCCCCCCGGTCACCGGGTGAGCGGGTGAGCGGGTGAGCGGGGGTCCCATGACCGTCCGACCCACCCGCCGCCTCGGGGCGATGCCCTCTCGACCCCCGGTCACCGGGTGAGCGGGTGAGCCGGTGAGCGGGGGTCCCATGACCGTCCGACCCACCGGCCGCCTCGGGGCGATGCCCTCTCGACCCCCGGTCACCGGGTGAGCGGGTGAGCGGGTGAGCGGGGGGTGGCGAGACATCCCGGCGAGTCACGGCTTCGCCTCCGCGGGCTGGTCGACGTGCAGGCCACACTCGGTCTTCTCGGACCCGCGCCAGCGCCCCGAGCGCGGGTCTTCACCCGGCTTCACCGGCGAGGTGCAGTGCGTGCAGCCGATGCTCGGGTAGCCGCGGTCATGCAGCGGGTTGTACGGCACGTCGTGCTCGCTCACCCACCGCCACACCTGCTTCTCCGTCCACGCCACCAGCGGGTTCACCTTCACCAGCCCGAACCGGGCGTCCTGCTCCACCACCGCCGCGTTCGCGCGATCTTTCGACTGCTCCCGGCGAATCGCCGTGATCCACGCCGAGAACCCCGACAGGTGCCGCTTCAGCGGCTCCACCTTCCGCAGGTTGCAGCACTGATTCGGAGCCCGCGCCCACAGCGCGTCGCCGTGCGCCGCCGCCTGCTCCGCGATGCTCTGCGCCGGCAGCACCCCTTGCACCTTCACGCCGTACCGCGCCTCGATGCGCCGCCACAGCTCGTACGTCTCGGGGAACAGCACGCCCGTATCCAGCGTGAAGTACGCGAGCGAGAGGCCGCGCTCCGCCGCCATGCTCATCAACACGCAGTCTTCCACCCCGAACGACGTCGCCAGCGCGATGCGGCCCTCGAAGCGCCGCGCCGCCCACGCGAGAATCTCCGCGGGGTGTGAGCCTTCGAGCTGGGTCGCTTCGGGGAGCACGGACGCCCATCCGTTATAACGGATGACCCTCCACAAGCCAACCCCCTCCGAGAGAAGCCTCGCATCCGCTGTAACGGACGGAGCGATCAGCGCGGCGGCGGCGGAGCCAGCAGGTACACCACGATTCCCACCGCCACCAGCGCGCCGCCGGCGATGCCCCAGGTGATGGGGCTCTGGTACCAGGGCCGGCCGCCGATGATGGCGAGCTGGCGCGGCTCGCGGGAGTCGGCCGCCGACGCCACCGTCGCGTTCTTCGCGTCCAGCGCCTCGACGTAGTACCAGGCGGTGAAGTCGCCGCCCTGCTCCGGCGAGGGCAGCTCGGCCGTGCACACGTCGGCCGCGCACCGCATCTGCACCGCGTAGAACGGCCCGTTCTGAGCGAGCGCGTGGCGCAACAGCACCCGCTTCACCTTCTTCTCCGGGTCGACGAGCCGGGCGCGCACCGACTGAGGGCCGTCGCCCTGCTCCACCGTCACGCGCGTGCGCGACGAGAACTGCCGCTTCACGTCGGCGAGAAAGTCGGCCTGCCGCACGGGAGCCGAAGGCGGCAGCGAGAGCCCCGCGTCGAGCTCGAGCGCCTCCAGCGCGCGCGCCTGCGCGGTCGACTCGTCGCCGAGCACCAGGTGAATGAAGCCGAGCTCGAACAGCGCCGACGCCCGCTCGCGCGGCGGCCGGTCGGCCGCGCTGCCGAGGTAGCGCTGGTACTCGACGACGGCCTCCTCGTAGCGCAGCGCATCGGCGAGCTTTCGCGCCGAAGTCAGGGCAGACTGCGCGTCGACCGCCCCGAGCACCCCCACGCTGATCCACAGTGCCAGCACCGCCTCGCACGCTACCCCACCGGCAAGCCCCCGCAAGGACGCCGGTTTGACACCTGTGCACAACTGTAAGCAACTGTATGTGCAGCGCTCGAGAAAACCCTTCTAGAGGTGGTCCCCGCCGTGCGTCCGTCGCTCCTCGTCTTGTCCCTCATCTTGAGCGCCTGCCAGTGCCAGCCGGCGGCGCCCGGCAACCACTGCGCCGTCGACGGCGACTGCCCGAACGCGCTCGTCTGCAACACCGTCGACGACACCTGCGTGCAGTGCATCGACGATTCCCAGTGCGCGTCGGGCGAGTGCCTGCCCGACAACACCTGCTCGCAGTGCGGCCCCAGCGCGCCGTGCGGCCAGGGCATGGTGTGCGGCGCCGACGGAACCTGCCGGGCCGGCTGCGAGACGTCGGGCGCGGGCTGCCCCGCGGGCTCGTACTGCCTCGCCGGCTCCACCACCTGCGTCGCCTGCACGCAAGACTCGCACTGCGGTGAAGGCGCGGTCTGCGACCTCACCGCCCACGAGTGCCGCCCCGGCTGCTCGCCGCAGAACCCGCGCTGCCCGCCCGGCCTCGTCTGCGACCTCGCCGCAGGCCAGTGCGTCGGCTGCCTCACGAGCGCAGACTGCCCGCAGCAGACGCCCGCCTGCAACCCGGCCACGCACACGTGCGTCGGCTGCCTGTCGAACACCGACTGCCGGAATCCCGCCGCTCCGTTCTGCGACGTGAGCAACCAGCGGTGCGTGCAGTGCCTGACCGACCCCGAGTGCGGCGCCGGCAAGGTCTGCCTGCTCGGAGCGTGCACGCCCGGCTGCTCCGCCACGAACCTCCAGTGCCCGGCCGGCCAGGTCTGCAACGTCGGGCGCGGCGAGTGCGTTCAGTGCACGAGCGACGCGCAGTGCAGCGGCGCCACGCCGCGGTGCGACCCGGCCTCGAGCCGCTGCGTCGCGTGCCTGCCCGGCCCGAACGACACCTGCCCCGCCGGCGAGTACTGCCGCGCCGACTTCATCTGCGAGCGCGGCTGCAAGACCGGAGCGGACTGCCCCAGCGGGGTCTGTCTCCCCGACCATTCGTGCAGCAACTGCATGATGGACAGCCACTGCTCCGCGGGTCAGATCTGCCAGGGCGGCAACTGCATCGCCGCCTGCAGCGCGGGCAACCCGTGCGGAGCCGGCAACCAGTGCTGCGCCATGCACTGCGTCAACCTCCAGAGCGACCCGAAGAACTGCGGCGCCTGCGGCACGGTCTGCGGCGCGGCCGAAGGCTGCTGCAACGGCGCCTGCGTGAGCCTCGACACGAGCGCGCACTGCGGCGCGTGCGGCACCAGCTGCAACGCCGGCTTCGGCTGCTGCGGCGGCGCCTGCAGGAGCACCACCACGCTCACCGACTGCGGCGGCTGCAACGTCACCTGCACCGCGAACCAGTTCTGCGACGGCACCGCGTGCCGCAACATCACGTTCCCCGAGTTCTGCGCGAACTCGAAGGTCTACGTCATCTACGACGGCATCGCGAACGACGACGCCGCCACCAACATGCTCGCGTCGACCATCACGATGAACTGCCCGGCGACGACGGTGATTCAGTACGGGCCGCAGTCGAACCCGCAGTGGGTCGACCAGGTGACCGGAGCCTTGCTGCTCGGCGGAGGCACCACCGTGGTGACCGCCGGCGGCCCCTTCGCGAACAAGCCGGTGAAGTGGCTCGAGCGCACGTCGATGACCACGAAGGTCTACTTCGCGACGAACTCCATCGACACGTTCTACTTCAAGCGGCGCAGCGACGGCGCGACGCTGGTGACGCAGCCGGCGTCGTCGTGCAGCTCGCACCACGACGTGCTGCTCGTCGAGCTGGTGCGCGACCCGATGAGCGGTACGCTCGCGCTGATCGCCTACGGCGTGTGCGGCGGCGGCTACGGCACGCAGGCCGCCGGCTGGTACTACGCGAACGTCATGCTGCCGAACCGCAGCCAGTACCCCGACAGCTGGTACCTGTTCGAGTGGACGGACACGAACAACGACTCGCTCCCGAACACGGGCGACAGCTTCGTCACCCTCGCCAGCGGCATGTGACGCGCGCTCAGCGGTACCGCACCACGACGCCGTGCACGGTGAACAGGTAGAGCGCGTCGCCCGCCTCGAAGAACCGCGCGCCCGGGTAGACGACGCCGGCGTCGGCGGGCGGCTGCGCCGCGGGGTACCACTCGCCGAGCCCCGCGTCGGCGCCGCCGCGCAGGCGCCACACGCCGTCGGCGGCGATGGCCCAGGGCTGGGCCTTGAACTGGAAGTAGTCGTAGACGGGCGCCACCATCGGCGGGCCGAGCAGCTTCAGGCCGGGCAGCGAGTACACGCGGCCGTCGGAGTACCCCAGGCGCCCGCGGTCACCGTCGGACCAGACCTCGAGCATCGTGCCCGGAGGGCGCGGCACGACGCGGCTCTTCCAGCTCTCTTCGTCCGACGCGGTGAACTCGATGAGGTTCGGACCGGCGAGCACGAAACCGCGCGCGTAGGCCCCGCCGTCGGCAGGAGCGTCGAGCGCGGCGAGCGAGCGAATCGGCACGCGGTTGAGTGGAATGTGGCGGAAGTCCATCTGGGCCGCGTCGGCCGCCGCGTTCGCGTAGATGGCGCTGACGTCACCCGAGAACAGCGCGTCGTTCGCGGTGGCGATGGCGACGTGGCCCCCGTCCGCGGTCGCCGCGACGGCTCCGAAGAACGGCGGCTTCAGTGTGCTCGGGTCGATCGAGCGTCCCGGCCGCGCGACGAGCTCGTCACCCGAGCCGAAGCCACCGAGCGTCTGCCGCGCGACGAGCAGCTCGTCGATGAGCACCCAATCGTCGCGCCCCGCCATCGACGCGACCGCATCCACGCCCCCGGCGCCCAGGCCCGACACCGCGATGAAGCCGTACGGCGCGGGCTGCAGAAAGAAGACGGTGTGATCCTTGAACGCGGCGACCTCGGCGCCGCCTCGGACCAGCGCCGCCGGCACGCCGTCGAGGAACAGCGCGTGCGCGGTGAACAGCGACTCGCCGAGCCACATCTGCCCGTGAGCGCCGAGCCACCCGCTGCCGCCGACCAGGCTCTCTTCGGGCAGCACCGCATCGGCGAGCGTCGACGGCCCCTCATCGGCCCCCACGAGCTGCGCCGAGCAACCCGAAGACCCGACCGCCGGAGCGAGCGAGAACGTCAGCTGCGCTCCCGCCGCGTTGGTGCAGCGCGCTTCGATGCTCGGGGGCGCGGTCATCGACCCGACCGGCGGAATGAACGGGCGGAAGTCTCTCAGGTCGAAGCCCGGCGGGCAGGCCGCGCACGGCGCGAGCAGCACGGTCGCGAACGGCAGCTCGAGCGTGCTGCCGGGCGGCGGCCCGTAGAACAGCTGCGCGATCATCACGTGGGCGGCCGAGCCGGCTCGGGGCAGCAGCTCGACGGCGAAGCGGGTCTGGCTCGAGTGCACCCGCCGCGTCGTATAGCCGGCGTCGTCGAACACGTAGCCACCCGCGAGCTCCGGCAAGATGAGGTCGGTCTGACGAACGAAGCCCAGCGGGTACCACTGGGGTCCTCCGTCGAACGGCTCCCGCCGATAGCCCGCGTCGTCCGCGAAGGTTCGCGTGTAGCCGACATTCTTGACGCGCTCTGCGTAGAGCAGCTGGCCGTCGGCGCTCAGCAGCGTGACGCTCCGCGCCGCGTCGACGTCCATCGCCGTGAGGTCGTCGACGCGGCGAATCGGAAACACCGGCGACGGCGCGAAGCCGTGCCACTCGGGCGGGTACTCGGCGGCGGTGAACTGCGGGAACACGCCCGCGTCACGCGGCCAGTCGCGGCCACGCGCTGCAGAGGGGAAGAACAGCTCGGTGACGATGCCGCCGTCGCCGAACGCGTAGACGGCCGGCTGCTCACCCGCGAACAGCCGCAGGTGCTCCTGCCGCACCGACGGCCAGGCCGCCTGGTAGGGCACCTCGGGGTGGAACCGCATCATGTTCGGGTCGGTGAAGTCGATGTGCAGGTAGCCGGCGCCGTCGCCGGTCAGGGCGAAGAACTGCTCGACGAGCCCGGTCGAGCCCGCGACGTCCTTGAAGCCGCCGCCTCTCTGCGTGCGGACGAGCTGGCTGTCGAAGTTTCCGATCGTAGGCTGCATCGGCGGCCCCAGCCGCGAGCGCAGCACCGCGGTGAACGTGTCGCCGGTGACGAACCCCATCGCGCTGCCGTGAAAGCTGCCGAACACCGGAGACTCGGGCACCGCCGCGATGCCGTCGGGAGTGCCCACCAGCAGAGACTGGCTCACGCGCTCGACCGTGCTGCCGGCGGTCTCGTCGGCGCCGGGCTTGAACGCGTCGTCGACCGGCGGAATGCACAGCCCCTCGACCCCGCACGTCCACGCGCCCTCGCACTCGGCGCCCGTCACGCAGACGTACGCGCGCTCGTCGCCGCGGCGGTGGCAGACCGGCACCTCCTTGCCGGGCTCGCGCCCGCAGCGCCAGCCTGGCGTGCACTGCGGGCTCCCGCCGTCGGGCAGCAGGCCGCCGTCGGGCGGGTCTTCGCCCGCGTCGAGCAGGCACGGGTAGGCGCGGCCCTCGCGCAGCTCGCGGTCGAACAGCGTGCAGGCCTGCGTCAGCCCGAGCGACGCGCCCAGCGCGAGCGCGAGCAGCCGCTTCACGGGAAGTACCCCACGATGGCCGCTCCGTTGCCCGACGGCACCAGCGCGACCTGCGTCGGCGACGACGGCGGCATGAGGAAGACGCCGAGCCCGATCATCGCGACCCCGGCGATGCAGGCGCCGAGCGCGAACGCCTTCTGCACGCGCACGTCCGACGCGTCTTTCTGGTACTCGCCGAGCGGGCGCAACAGCGCCATGTTCGTGTCGCTCGAGATGAGCTCGCTGCGCACCGCGAGATCGCGCTGCAGCGCCGCGAGGCCGAGCACGCCACCCGCGAGCACCAGCACGCCTCCGCCGATGATCAGCGTGTACGGCAGCACCTTCGACGGCGGCGGCGGCAGCGTCGTCGCCGTCGCCTCGGCCACGGCGTACGGCACCTGCGCGAGCAGCGCCGACGTCTCTTTCGCGATGCGCACCGTGCGGCCGATCGGCTGCGCGCGCGTCGTGTCGATGGTCTGCAGCGACAGCTGAAAGGCGTCGCCGAGCCGCGTCAGCGAGCCCGACATCACGAAGCGGGCGCCGATGGCGTCGGCGAGCTCCGACATGCAAGCGGACGCCGTCTCGGAGCACCCCATCAGCTGCCGCTGCCGCTCGACGCCGAGCATCGTCTGCAGCTCCTTCATCGAGGTCGCGGTGAAGTAGCCACGCCTCTGCACCTCGAGGGTGATGGCGTCGCCGAGCGCGGCCGCGACCGACGGGTCGACTCCGCCGCCGGCCGATATCTCGAGGATGACGAGCTTCGGCACCGCCGTCTCGACCGCGCTCGCGGCCTTCGGCTGCGCGGGCGCCTCGGGAACGACGGTCGCGGGGCCCGCAGGCGTCTCGGGCTCCGGCGCCGCCGCAGGCTTCACCGGCTCCGGCTCGGGCGCAGGCTCGCTCTTCGCGGGCTCCGGCTCCGGCGCGGGCTCGACGGCCGCGGGAGGAGGCTGCGCCTTCGGGGGCGGTGGCTTCTTCTTCTTCGCAGCCGCACCAGCGGCCACGAGAATCGCGACCAGCGTGACCTTGAGCAAGCGGCCTGGAGCTTAGCCCGGAACCGTCACCGGTCTCGCTACCGCGGTCGACGGTCGGTGGCGCTTTCGCGGCGTGCTCACTCGGCGCACCCCAGAGTGTGCCGTCGCGCTACGCGGAACCGGTGGCAGCTCCGGCCTCGCTCACGGAGGCGGCGCCGCCTCGAAACTGTCGAGCCGGTACATGCGCGTGACGATGTCGAAGCGCTTCGGGTCGGTCGACTCGGACACGCGCATCGCGAAGTTGTTGAGCAGCGCGGGGCGCTCGAGCTTCTTGCCGTCGAGCGGGTTTCGGTACTGCAGCAGCACCTCGTACATCGACTTCTTCCCCGGCCCGACCTTCAGAATCTGCATGCGCTCGGGGTCGTCTTTGCCCAGGCCCTCGCCGAACACCTGCTGGAAGAGCCCGAGCGCGAAGCCGGGCAGGCCTTTGAGCGCCTGCTCGAGCGTCTTCAGCGTCTTCACCTCGACGCCCTTCAAGATGCCGCGCTCGCTCACGATGACGGCCTGCCGCTTCATCGGCTCGTTGCCGCCCGCCTTCGGCTTCACGCCGACCTCGAACAGGTGGCCCTGCTTGAGCTTCACCGACTTCGGGGGCACGTCGAACGCGTACTCACCGACCGGCAGCTTCAGGTCGAGAATCGGAGCGAGCTGCCGCTCGGGCGGGTCGCCGAACTTGATGATCTTCCACGGGTTGCCGGTGACCTCCGGCGCGTTGCCTCCGCCGAGGCCGAACAGCTTCGCGTCCTCGACCTGCGTGGCGCCGTAGCCGAGCTGATCGGCTCCCTGGTTGATGGGGCCGGTGATGACCGCGACCGGCTCGACGGGCTTCGGCTCGAACACCTCGGCCGCCTTCTGCATCAGCACCGGGGCCGCCTTCTCGGTGTGCTGGGCATGCTGCGGCGTCGCCGGGTTCGCGGCGGGCTGAGCCACCTGCGGCTGCGCGTCCATCTGGCGCTGCATCTCTTGAATCTGGCGCGCGCGCTCGAGCGGAGTCTTCGGCTCGGTGCCGCCGAGGCCGCTGACGCGGTTCTGCTTCGGGTCCTGGCTCATGCGTGGAATCTGCCTACTTCTCGCGCGGCTGTCACTTCGCGGCTGCGCGCCGCGTCTCCCACGCCTTCCACGCCGCGACCTCGGCCGCGTGCTCGCCGCACCACAGCTCGGCCGACGCGTCGCCGCCGACGCGGAACACCTCGTGCGCGAGCGCGTCGAGGTGACCGGCTGCCCGCACGGCGGAGTAATACGTGTCGTCCTCGGCCAGCATCCGCGAGAGCGCCTCGGGGCTGTGCGCGAGCTTCACGGCGCGCTCGGCCGCCTGCTTCAACCGGCGCGGGTCGGCCCGCGTCAACGCCGCGCGGGCGAAGGCGCCGGCCGCGCGGCCCGGCTCGCTGACCGCCTCGTACGCGCGGCCCAGGCCCCACCAGCCGCTCGGGTTCGCGGGCTCCGCGTGCGCGCACGCGGTGAACGCGGCGATCGCATCGGACCACTTCTCGTGCGAGCCGTAGTGCACGCCGAGGTTGTAGAGGAGCTCGCCGCTCGACGGGTCGACCTCGATGCCCTTCAGCAGCGCCGCGCGAGCGCTGTCGGGCGCGCCCTTCGCGTCGTACGCCTGCGCCAGCACCGCGTAGAGCCGCGGAGACTGCCCCGCCGTCTTCAGCTCGCCGTTGATCAGCGCGATGGTGTCGTCGGCCTGCTGGTTCGCCAGCAGCGACAGCGCGAGCTCGTAGACCGTGGCCGCGTCGTGGGGGCGGTCGGCCAAGAGCTCGCGGTACATCTTGATCGCGGCCGCGTACTTGCCGGCGTCGTGCAGAAACACGCCGGCGCGGAACCGCGGGTCGGGGTGGGCACCGAGCAGCAACCACGACACTGCAACTGCGACGGCGACCGGCAAAGCTCGACTCCCCGAAGGAGAGTCTAACCGCGGAGCCCCCTGCGGCGCAGCAGAGCGCCCAACGCCGCCAGCGCCAGCAGCTCGAGGCCGGGCGCCGCCGAGCAGCCGCCCTTCGCCTTCATGTCGTCCTTGGGCTTACCCGTGGTGAGCTTGCGGGTGACGTGAAGGGTCGCGGACAGGACGTCACCGTCGACCGAGGTCACCTCTGCTTTCAGGGTGTTCTCGCCCTCGGTGAGCGGCACCGTCGCCGAGAAGGCCGTGCCGCCGGGGAGCAGCTCGCCGGCCACGCCGTTCACCTTCACGCTCAGCATCTCGAAGCCGCTCACCATTCCGTAGACGGTGACGGTCTCGGTGTTCACGGTGGCACCGTCTTGCGGCTCCGTGAAGCTCACCGTGCGCTCGCCGGGGCCGACCATGCCGGGCATGAGCGAGACGTCGAGCGTCATGCGGCGGTCGTCGCCGACGGTGACGGTCTCGACGTGCGTGCCGAAGCCCGCCGCCTTCACGACGAGCTTGTAGTCGGCCGGCACGGTCATCACGCCGAGCGTGAACGCGCCCATCGCGTCGGCGGTGGCCTTCGAGACGCTGACGCCGCTCGCGGGCTCGAACAGCTCGAGCTCGGCGCCGGCGACTCGCGCGGTCTCGTTGTCCTCGGCGTAGACGAAGCCGGCGACGCCCGCGTTGAACGTCGCGGTCGACTCGGCGCTCGCGGAGTTTCCGGCGGCGTCGGTCGCGGTGACCTTGAGGGTGTTCGTGCCGGGCTTGAGCTTCACCTGCACGGTGAACGTGCCGCCGGTGACGGCGACGTCGGCGGGCGCGCCGCCGTTCAGCGAGAGCTTCACGTTCGCGACCGCGCCGCGGTCGTCGCTCGCCGTGCCGCGCACGTCGAGCACCGCGAGGTCGAGCTGCGCCGCGTTCATGGGGAACGCGATGGAGACGACCGGCGGCTGCGCGTCGGCCATGGTCGTGGTCGTCAGCCCGACGCTGCCCCACACGGTCTGGCCCGACACGACCGTGCGCGTCTGCGTGTTGTTCGCGAAGCCCGCCTTCGTCGCGGTCACGGTGTACGTGCCGGGCGCGAGGTTGAAGACCCAGTTGCCGTCGGCGGCGGTGGTGGCGGTCGCGCCGCCGGGCGAGACGGTGACGACGGCGCCGGAGACCGAGGCGGACAGGTCGGCCGGGTTCGCCGCGTTGTACTGGTAGACCTTGCCGCGCAGCGTGCCGGTGGCCGCGGTGACGGCGTTGATCTCCATCGAGCCCCAGATGGTGGCGCCGGCGGTCACGGCGCGCGTCACCGTGTTCGTGCCGAAGCCCGCCTTCGTGACGGTCGCGTTGTACGAGCCCGGGGGCAGCGTGAACTGGTAGATGCCGTTCGCGCCGGTGGTGACGCTCTGGCCGTTGACGGTGACGACGGCGCCGGCGAGACGGTTGTTCGGGTCGCCGCCGGTGTAGATGGCGCCGGTGAGCACGCCGCTGGTCGGCGTCGGCGTCGTGCCGTTCACCAGGTTCATGTAGTGGGTCCAGTTCCAGCCGGCGCCCGGGTCGGTGTGGCCGCCGGTGTTGCAGTTCGGCGCGACCTCGCGGTGCCCGATGATGCGCGTGCGGGTGCGGGGGATGTTGTAGCGGTCGGTGAGCCAGCGGGTGAGCTTCGCCGACTCGGTGTACATCGCGGGCGTGTACCAGCGCGCGGGGTCGGCGACGAAGCCCTCGTGCTCGATGCCGATGCTGCGGCCGTTGTAACACTGCGCGTGCCACGCGGTGTTCGAGTCGCGGACCATCTGCGTGATCTCGCCGTCGCTCGAGCGCACGACGTACTGCGAGCTCACGTTCGAGCTCGGGTTCTGGAACCAGCTGATGCAGCCCGAGTAGCTGCCCTGCATCGTGTGGATGACCACGAACTCGTAGGTCGAGCGGCCCGACGAGTAGTGCGGCGACGGAGTGAAGCGCACCGCGGCCGGGTAGTCGCTGCCGTTCAGCGCGTCGCGCTTCGCCGCGGTGGCCGGCGCGTTGTCGCGCCACGTGGTCGCGATCGGCTCGAGGGTGAGCTCGGGTACCGTGAAGCCCTGCTCCATGCGCACGAAGACCTGCGCCGCGTAGTCGTGCGCGTCGGAGGCCGAGTCGTAGCCGGGGTAGAGCGAGACGGCGTGGTACCAGTCGCCGGGGTCGGCGGCGTCGAGCTCGGGGAAGTCGCGGAACGATTTGTCGGCGAGCTCGCGCAGCACGGCGGCCGCGCCGCGGATGTTGGCGCGGGCGTCGACGTCGAGCTGGCCGGCCTTCGCGCCGGTGAGCGCGGTGGCGCGCGAGAGCATGTTCCAGTCTTCGCGGTCGACGATCGCCATGATGCCGTGGCCGCCCGCCATCGAGCGCAGGCCGGCGGTGGGCGAGACGCGCGTCTCGACGTACGCGATGGACTCGAGAATCTGAACCGGCACCTGGTACTCGCGGGCGGCGGCGTCGAAGGCGGCCTGCAGCTCCGAGCGCTGGGCGGCGGGGGCGGTCTCCTCCGGAGCAGGAGCACGACCGCAGCCGACCAGCAGCGCCAGAAACCCGACCGTGACTGACCCTTTGAGCATCATGGGTGGGGCATGATCCACGCCCGGTGCCAGAGGGGCCCGATCGAACCCTTCTCGGTCGAACGGTCCGGGATCGTCGAACCGTGCGCCGTCGTTGAGCTTTCCGGCGAAACGCGCGCGTTTCAGAGGCCGTCTGCAAGGAGTGCGTAAGCCGGCTTTGCGCCGGGTTCGGCACGGGGGAAGACAGGTGGAGTGCGCGCGCGGGCGCGCATCGGGTCAGCGCCTGGCGGGAGTCACACGCGCGTGACGCGAGCTGATCGGCGCGAGCGCCTCGCGTGTTATCATGCTGAGCGTCAGGAGATATCATGGTGAGAACGCAGATCTCGTTCGACCGCCCGCTGTACGAGGAGGCCAAGCGGGTGGCGAAGCGGCGCGGAGTCTCGCTGGCAGAGCTGTGCCGGGCGGGCCTGCGCGAGATGATCGGCCGTGAGTCGGGCTCGGCTCCCTGGGCGCAGTACCTGGGTCGCTTCAGCTCCGACGACGACCGCACCAGCGAGTCGATCGACGAAGTCGTCTACGGCCGCGAGCGGCCGTGAGCGTCTTCATCGACTCCGGCGCCTTCGTGGCTGCGCTCTTCCGGAGCGACCGCCACCATGCGGCGGTTCGACTGCTCTTTCTCGCGCTGCCGAGAAAGAGCTTCACGTCGGTGTTGGTCGTGAGCGAGACCTACTCGTGGTTTCTGCACAAGCTCGACGAGGAGTCCGCCCGGGACTTCCTCGCCTTCGTCGACGCACTGCGCGGCCTGGTCGTCTTGGACGCGCCGGCATCATCGAGGCGGCACGCCCGTCGAGTGCTCGCTGAGTTCCGCGGCAGCAAGCTGACGTACGTCGATGCGGTCAGCCTCGCGCTCATCGACCAGCACCGGGTGAGCGAGGTGTGGGGCACCGATCGTGACCTGACCTTCACGGGTGCAGCCCTCAGGCCGTGAGCCGCCTATTTCTCGTCGGGCTCCGCGACCGGCTTCGCCGTCTTCTTCGGCGCCTTCTTCGGCGCCTTCTCGACGGCCGGCTTCTCGACCGGGGCCGGCGGCGGCAGCACCGCGAGGTCGACCGAGAGCGCGTTGTTCCGCGCCATCGACACCGCGCGCTGCAGCGTCTGCCGCCCCTCGAGCTCGAAGCGGAACGTCACCGCGCCTTCCTGCTTCTCGAGCTTCACCTCGAGCGGCGTCGTGCCCACCACCTCGCCCGTATCTTCGCGGGTGACGCGTGCGCCCGTCGGGTTGCTCTGGATCTCGAGCACGACCTCTTCCGGCGCCTTCGGCGCCTCCACCACCGGCGCCGGCGGCGGCGCCGCATCGGTGTTCGCCTTCATCGCCGCGAACCCGCCACCCGCCAGCGCCAGCAGCGCCAGCACCCCGAAGAGCACGTTGCGCCCCGTCTTCGGCTTCATCGCCTCGATCGCCGCCACGTCGGTCTCGGCCGACGGCGTCAGGTCGACCGGCGGCGCCCGCCCGGCGAACGGCTCGAGCGCCTGCGCCAGCTCTTCGGTGCTCGCGTACCGCCCGTCGGGCTTCTTGTGCAGGCACTTCAGCACCACGTCGGCGAGCGCGTACGGAATGTGCTCGCCCGAGCGCGACTTCTGCGGCAGCGGCGGCGGCGGCTTCGTCGTGATGGCGACCACGAGCCTGCCGAACGTGTCCGACTGGAACGGCGCCACGCCCGCCAGCATCTCGTACAGCACCAGCCCCATCGCGTAGATGTCGGCGCGCAGGTCGGTCGGCAGCCCCATCGCCTGCTCCGGCGCCATGTACTCCGGCGTGCCGATGACGAGCCCCTGCGCCGTCTTCGCCCGCGGCAGATCGCCGATCTGCTCGAGCAGCTTCGCGACCCCGAAGTCGAGCACCTTCACGAAGTCTTCGCCGCCCTTCTTCGCGAGGAAGATGTTGTCGGGCTTGATGTCGCGGTGGACGACGCCGACGGCGTGCGCCGCGCCGAGCCCCCGCGCCATCTGCTGCGCGATGCGCACCGCGCGCTCGACCTTGAGCGGCGCCTTCCACATCTCGTCGGACAGCGCGGTGCCCTCGAGCAGCTCCATCACGCAGTACACGCGCGAGTTGCCGTCGGGCAGCATCTCTTCGCCGAAGTCGTAGATCTCGACGATGTGGTCGTTCTTGATCGCGTTGACCGCGGTCGCCTCTTGAATGAAGCGCTGCACCAGCTCGCGGCTGCGCGCGTGCTCGAGCTTCAGCACCTTGATCGCCGCCTGCCGCCCGATGCGCCCGTGCTTCGCGAGGTACACGCGGCCCATCGCGCCCTCGCCGATCACCTTCTCGAGCGTGTAGCTGCCGATCGTCTTCCCCGTGAGGTCGGGGTCCTCGATGGTCACCGACTCGACGAGGCCGTCGATGCTCCCGTTCGGCGCCGTCGGCGGCCCGTTCGACAGCGCCGTGCGCCCGACGTCGTGCAGCTCGGTCTTCGCCCCGCGCAGCGTCTTCAGCCGGTCGCGCACCGCGCGCGCGTCGGGCAGCCCCTGCAACATGCGCTTGAGCGACGCCTCGAGCGGCTCCCGGTCGGGCTCGCCCGGCGCCACGTGCGCCTGCAGCATCGCCACCAGCGTGCGGATGTCGCCGGCCGCGTCGGCCGTGTCTTCGCGCAAGAGCGGCGCCAGCGAGAAGTCGAGCCTGGGCCCCCCGTCGGTGAGCAGCACGCGCGCGGGCGTCAGCGCGCCGTGCACCAGGCCGAGCGAGTGGGCCTCGCCGAGGGCGTCGGCGATGGGGACTCCGACGTCGACGACCTGGTCGAGCGGCAGCGGCGGGCGCATCGCGAGCGTGTCGCCCTCGACGTGGTCGGTGAGCACGTAGATTTTTCCGTCGCGCGTCTTGCCGGCGTCGAACACCTGCACCACCGAGCCGTGCTTCAGGCTCGCGAGCGCGCGGGCGCCCTTCAGGAACCGCTCGACGCGTGCGGGGTCGGCGGCGGCCTCGGCCTTCAGCGTGCGCAGGCACAGCTTCGCGTGACCGGGGGCCTGCGCGAGGTACGCGTCGCTCCAGGCGTCGCCCGGGAGCGGGTTGAGCACTTTCACGTTCGAGAGCGCCGTCACGCCGCCTTCCACCGGTGCAAGCAATGTGCTCCCACAGTCTAGAGGGACACCACGAAGCCCGTCACGTGAAAGGCCCGGGCTGCCTACACTGAAGGCCGCTGCCCCACATGACGTCGGCGGCGGATCAGCGACTTTTTTCAGGGCGGGCAGTTGCGCGTTATACCGGTGGCGAGATGCGGCTCGTGCTCGCTCTGCTGCTCGCCGTCCAGGTGGCGCTCGTGCCGGAGTCTGCCGGCTGGCCCTGCCCCGAAGACGACGGCGCAGACTGCGAAGCCGGCTGCACCGACTGCGCGTCGTGCGGTCACTCGGCGATCGGCGACGTCGCCGATGCCCCGGTCGGGCTCGAGCTCACGATGGCCGTCATTCCTCCGCGCGTGCAGCGGCCGCCGCGCGCGCCGGAGCCCGCCGACATCCTCCACGTCCCGATAGCCCTCGCGTAGGCCCAAACCCTTTCGCGAGAGGTTCCCGTGAGACTTCGTCTTCGGGCGGCAGGCGCGTGCCTCGCCGTCCTGTCGTGGCCGTGCGTGTGCGCGGCTGCAGAGGTGCAGTGTTCCGCCGTCGAGCGCTCGACGCTCATCCCGTGCGCGCTCGAGGCGAGCCCGCTCGTGCGCGAGCAGCTCTACGCGCTCGAGGCCGGCGAGGGCCGGCGCGAGGCCGCGCGCCCGCTGCTGCCGTCGAACCCCTCCGTCTCCGGCCAGGCAGCGTGGCGCACCGGCCCCGGAGGAGCGCAGCGCTCGGTCAACTGGTACGTGACCCTGAGCCAGGAGCTCGAGCTCGCCGGCCAGCGCGGCCTTCGCGTCGACGCCGCCGAAGCGGACCTCCGCGCGCTCTCGCTGCACGTCGACGCCGCGCGCGCAGGTGCCGCCGCCGAGGCGTGGGCCGCGTACTTCCGCGCGCTCGCCGCCGCCGAGCGCACGCGCTTCACCGCGAAGCTGGAGAGCGCTACGGCCGCGGTCGCGACCACGGTGCGCGCGATGGCCGCGAACGGGCTCGTCTCCGAGGTCGACGCCGACGTCGCCGAGACCTCGGCGCTGCGGGCCTCGCGCGAGCGGCTCGACGCCGAGGCCGCGGCCGTGGCGCTGGCGGCGCGGGCGCGCGCGCTGGCGGGAGCTCCGGCGTCGGCCGAGATCAGCGGCGCGCTGGAGCCGCTGGCGCCCGCCGACGGCGCGCGGCCCCGGCCCGAGCTGCTCGCGATCGAGCAGACGCAGGCGTACTTCGAGGCGCGGGCCGCGGTGGCCTCGCGCGAGCGGGTTCCGAACCCGACGCTGTCGCTGTTCGTGCAGAACGACGGCTTCGACGAGCGCGTGCTCGGGGCCGGCCTGAGCGTACCGATTCCGCTGCCGCAGCCGGTGGGACGCACGCGGCGCGGAGAGCGGCTCGAGGCGCTGGCCGAGAGCCGGCGCGCCGGAGCGGAAGGCGAGCGGCTGCGCCGCGAGCACGCGCTCGAGCTGACCGCCGCGCGCGCCGAGTGGACCGCGGCCACCAGGGCACGTGCGCTCTACACGACCGAGCGCGCCGAGCGGGCGGCGGCGCGCCTCGAGGCGATCGCGGCCCAGGTGAAGGCGGGCCGGCTCGCGGTGCGCGACGCGCTGATTTCCCAGTCGGCGCTGGTGGAGCAGCTCAAGGCCGAGATCGACGTGCGCGAGCAGCAGTGCCTCGCGTCGGTGCGGTTACGGCGCGCGGCCGGACTGTCGCTGGAAGGAAGTGAGCGATGAGTGCGAACACGCGCCGGGGTGAGGGGGCAGCAAGAGCCGTTCTCGTCGTGCTGCTCGCCGTCTCCTGCAAAGAGCAGCCGAAGACCGTCACGAGCGCCGAGCCGCACCAGGACGAGGAAGAGCACAGCGCCCTGCCCAAGCAGGTTCGCCTCGACCCCAACGCGGTCGCCGAGGCCGGAATCCGCACCGAGCCCGTGAAGCGCGCGGCCCTCGCCCTCACCGTCGCGCTGCCGGGCGAGGTCGTCTCGGAGCCCGACCGCACCGCGCGCGTCTCGGCCGCCACCGCCGGCCGCCTCGAGCAGGTCGGCTTCAACGAGGGCACGCAGGTCAAGAAGGGCGACGTGCTCGCGACGCTGCGCGTGCCCGACGTCGGCCGGCTGCGCGGAGCCCTCGCCGCCGCCCAGGCGAAGGCCAAGGCCGCCCGCGCGAACGCCGCGCGCCTGCGCTCGCTCCAAGAGAGCGGCCTCGGCGCCGAGCAGGCCGTCGTCGACGCCGAAGCCGAAGCGAACGCCACCGAGGCCGAGGCGCGCGCTCTCGGCGAGCAGCTCGCCGCGCTCGGCGCCCACACCTCGTCCGAGGGCGGCTACCTGATTCCGCTGCGCGCTCCGCTGTCGGGCGTGGTGGTCTCGCGCGACGCCGTCGTCGGCCAGCCCATCGGCGCCGAGCACGTGCTCGCGACCGTCGTCGACACCAGCGAGGTCTGGTTCCTCGGCCGCGTGTTCGAGAAGGACCTCGGCCGGCTGAGGCCCGGGGCCCGCGCCGAGGTGAAGCTGAACGCGTTTCAGACCGAGAGCTTCGAGGGCACCGTCGCGTACATCGGCCAGCAGACCGACCCCGTCGCCCGCACCCTCACCGCCCGCATCGAGCTGAAGAACCCCGACGGGCGGATACGCCTCGGCCTGTTCGGCACCGCCTACGTCGAGGCCGGCGAGCCGGGACAGGCGGCGGCCCTGCACGTCGTCGTCCCGCGCAGCGCCGTCACCGACGTCGCCGGCAAGCGCGTCGTCTTCGTGAAGGCCAAGGACGGCGACTTCGTTCTGCACGAGGTCACGCTCGGCGACGCCGCTCTCGGGCTCGTTCAGGTCTTGAGCGGGCTCGACGAGGGCGAGGAGGTCGCCGTCAGCGGCGTCTTCACCCTCAAGAGCCTCGTCTTGAAGAGCACCCTCGCGGAGCACGAATGATGGGGCTCGGGTCGGGGCTGGGGCTCGGGTCGGGGATG
>Ga0268299_1000725_pt1 | contig 86369 bp, 57 predicted proteins | sample NOBtaG_FD_193484 | JGI IMG/M metagenome (GOLD analysis project Ga0268299, IMG submission 193484) | Activated sludge microbial communities from bioreactor in Nijmegen, Gelderland, Netherland - NOB reactor | ecosystem: Engineered > Bioreactor > Aerobic > Activated sludge | place: Netherlands... | reverse complement strand
TAAAATTAAGTGATTTTGACTACGACTTGCCGAAAGAACTGATCGCTCAAGAGGCAAATCCCAAACGATCCGGAGCGCGTTTGTTGGTTTTCCATCGTGAAAATAAAGAAATCGACCACTGTTATTTTTCGAATTTACTAGATTATTTGGTTGCGGGCGATGTGCTGGTCTTAAACAACACCAAAGTTTTACCGGCCCGGCTTTTTGGTAAAAAAGAATCCGGCGGCATCATTGAAGTCCTTCTTTTGAAAGAAGAGAGGAAGAATTTCTGGGAAGCTTTGCTCAAGCCTTCCGGAAGGGTCAAAGAAAATCAGATTCTCACTTTCTCAGATAAAGGAATTGAGATGAAGGCGAAAGTGCTTGATTCCGCAGATGGGGTAACCGGCATTCGCCACATCGAATTTTTAAATTCCAAAGATAGCAGAGTTGAGCTTGATAAAATTGGAAGAATGCCATTACCGCCGTATATCAATCGTCCGGATTCTGAAATAGACCGCGAGCTTTATCAAACCGTTTTTGCCAAAAAACTGGGTGCCATTGCAAGCCCGACCGCGGGGCTTCATTTTGATCAGGAATTGCTGAATAAAATCGAAGCAAAAGGAGTCCAGATTGGTTTTGTGACACTGCATGTCAGTTATGGAACATTTCATCCGGTTACGCATGAGAACATTGAAGAACACGAGATGCACGAGGAATATTTTGAGATTCCCGATGAGACGGCGGAACTTATTAATTTTGCCAAAACGGCCGGCCGGCGCGTAATCGCCTGCGGCACAACGGTTGTCCGGACACTCGAATCGGCCGCAAAAGATTCTCTTCCTTGTGAGGTTGAGGCAAAGAGCGGCATGACCAATATATTTATTTATCCGCCGTATGAATTTAAAATTGTAGATGCTATGATTACAAACTTTCATTTGCCGAAGACAACGCTTTTAATGCTTGTGTCGGCATTTTTCGGGATTGAAAATTTAAAGAGAGCTTATCGTGAAGCCATCCAAAACCGTTACCGGTTTTATTCGTACGGGGATGCGATGCTTATCATCTAAGAACAAGAGTACAGAAAACAGAGAACAGATGACAGAAAATCTCGTTCGTTATTTTCAAGATATTCGAATTTCTGTTCTCTGTGCTCTGTTATCCGTTATCTGAACACATGAAACCAGAGCTTCAATATTCAATATTGTGCGATGATGTGCGCCAAGAATCGAACGGCAAATTTATTTTCTTAGGCGCTTTTAACACCATTACTTCTCCGAAATTTCCGGTGGCGCATCTTGTGCTGCATATTGCGAACCAATGGTGTGTGGGAGAAGGCGAATTTCGTCAGCAGTCGAGGATTGTGGATCCTGAGAATAAAGCGCTTGTAGTGTCGCCCGAAATTAAATTCATGCTCAAAGATTATGATGCGAGCCACATCGTGATTTCACGCTTTCATAATGTTCAATTCAGCATGGCCGGAAAATATTCGGTCGAAGTGCTTCTCGACGGAGAGCTTTTCCGGCGTTTTCCGTTTCATGTAGTTTCTATTTCTAAAAAACCCGCAGCATGAAAACAGCTCCCTCAAAATCGTTCGAACTTTTAGCTTCCGATTCTAAATCAAACGCACGCATGGGCCGAGTTTGTACTTTTCGCGGTAATTTTGATACACCCGCATTTATGCCGGTTGGCACACAGGGAACCGTTAAAACCATAAGTCCGCGAGAACTGGAAGAAGCCGGCGCACAAATTATTCTGGGAAATGCGTATCATCTTTATATCCGGCCAGGGCTTGATGTTTTAAAAGCCGCAGGAGGCCTTCATCGATTTATGGCGTGGCCGCATCCGATTTTGACGGATTCAGGAGGTTTCCAAGTTTTCAGCCTCGCGAAATTAAGAAAACTGACGGAGGAAGGCGCCGTATTTAATTCGCATTTTGACGGGCGTGAGATTTTATTTACGCCGGAGCTGGTCATTGAAATTCAAGAAGTAATCGGCTCCGACATCGCGATGGTATTTGACGAATGCCCGCCGGCGGCAGCTGACTTCAATTATGTCAAGAAATCGCTCGACATGACCGTTTTATGGGCTAAGCGTTCCAAGAAAGTGCACCAACTTCAGAACCAGCAGCTCTTCGGTATTATTCAGGGCGGAAAGTTCATGGACTTACGGAAGGAGTCGCTTGAACGCACAGTTGAAATTGGTTTTGATGGTTACGCGCTGGGCGGTGTAAGTGTCGGCGAATCGCATGATGAGATCGAAAAAGTGGTGCGCGCCATCGGTCCCGCGATGCCCAAGGGCCAGGCTCGTTATTTGATGGGTGTCGGAACTCCGCTTGATTTGTTGATGGCGGTTGAGGCCGGTTTTGATATGTTTGACTGTGTGAATCCTACCCGATACGGCAGGACCGGAACCGCTTTCACGCGGCGCGGAAAAATCGTGGTTCGGAACGGAAATTACGCTGAAGATCAAAGCCCGCTGGATGAATCTTGCGGCTGTTATGCCTGCAAAAACTTCTCTCGCAGTTATATCCGACATCTGGTAAACTGCAAGGAAATTTTGGGGGACCGGCTTCTTTCGTATCACAATGTTTATTTCTTTTTGACTCTGATGCGCGAAATCAGAGAATCGATCCAGAGCGGTACTTTTTTAGAATATAAGAAGCGATTTGAAGCCCAGTACGATAACGAATTAAGATGAAAGGATAATTAAACATGCAGCCTCAGCAGGGAAATCCGATTATGGCGTTTGCGCCGATGATTTTTATTTTTGTCATCTTCTATTTTCTATTAATCCGCCCGCAGCAGAAAAAACAAAAAGAACATCAAGAAATGGTGAAAAATCTCAAAAAAGGCGACCGCGTGGTTACTTCCGGCGGTGTCATTGGAACCATTCATACGTTGCAGGATGATTATGTGGTCATTAAGGTAGGCGAAGGCGATTCAAAACTCGAAATACTGCGTTCTCACGTGACCGAGTTGAGGAAGTAATCATGGATAAGAATTTTAAATGGAAAGTGCTGTTGATTATTGCGGTTATCGGAGGGTGTATTTGGGCAGCTTATCCGCCTCAAGAAAAAATCCACCTAGGGTTAGATTTAAAGGGCGGCATCCATTTATTATTGCGGGTTGATACGGACAAATTGCCTGAGAAACAGCGCGAAGGCGCCATTGACCGCGCAGTTGAAATTATCCGAAACCGCATTGATCAATTTGGCGTACGCGAGCCCAGTATTACGAGACAGGGTAAGGAAGAGATTGTGGTCCAGCTGCCGGGACTTACCGATGAATTGCGCGCCCGCGAAATTGTTTCACAAACCGCTCATTTGGAATTTAAGCTTGTCAGTAATGACGATGCTCTATTGCGCCAAGCTATTGCAGCAGCAAATCCAGTTAAGATTGAAGAAAAACCTCAAGATACTGCAGAAAGTCCGGCTGACCAGGCCAAATCAGAGCTTGAAAAACTTGCCGCATCATTGCCGGCCGTAATGCCGGAAGGCCATGAGCTGGCTGTTTTGGAAGAGGATTCCCGGCCAAGTGAATCTGTTCTACTTGAGGAAAAACCAGTTTTAACCGGTGAGCATTTGGAAAGTGCATCAATTGGCTTTGATCAATATGGCCAGCCGGTGGTGGAATTTCAATTAGACTCGGAAGGCGCCAAGATTTTTGATGATGTTACTTTTCGTAATGTAGGGCGCCGCCTCGCGATTGTGCTCGACAACAAAGTCCGCTCAGCGCCTGTCATTCGCGACAGGATTCCGGGCGGCAAAGGCCAGATTTCGGGTAATTTTACGAATGCTCAAGCAAGCGATCTTGCGCTCGTACTCCGTGCCGGCGCCTTACCTGCGCCTGTCAAAGTGATCGAACAGCGGACTATCGGTCCGACTTTAGGACGCGATTCAATCGAAAAGGGTGTTAAGGCGTCGATCGGTGGCGCAGCACTTGTCATTTTGTTTATGCTTTTTTATTACCGCGTTTCAGGTTTCATCGCCAGTTTCGCGGTTTTGACGAATTTATTTATTTTGATCGGGCTTCTTGCAGTTTTCAACGTATCACTCACACTTCCGGGTATTGCCGGTATCATTTTGACTATCGGTATGGCAGTTGATGCGAACGTGCTGATCAATGAACGCATGCGGGAAGAAATGCGGCTCGGGAAAGCAATTCGTTCTGTTATTTCCGCCGGGTATCACAAAGCGTTTTCGGTTATTTTTGATTCCAATGCGACGACCATTCTGGCTGCCGCAATCCTTTTATGGTTCGGTTCAGGGCCGATCCGCGGATTTTCGGTCACGCTGATGCTTGGTTTGATCGCGAGTCTTTTTACCGCGCTCTTTTTAACCCGAGTAATTTTTGATTTTCTGACGCGTGGTAAACGCGATCTCAACCTCCGTATGATCGAACTGATCAAGCAGCCGACCTTTGATTGGATCGGAAAGCGTTTTATCGGCTATGCTTTATCCACAATCTTAATCGGCACCAGTTTGTTTGTGATTATCACACGCGAGCAGCAAAATTTAGGAATCGATTTTACGGGTGGATCTTTGCAGGAAATCCGTTTAAATTCAGAGCCTGATCTTTCAAAAATCCGCGGAGCGCTTGAAACGTCCGGAGTAGGCAGCGCACAGCTTCAGCGATATGGTGATGCGGCAGATAACGCTATTATTATTCGCTCAAAAAATGAAGAGACAAAGCCTATTTTTGATGCATTGACACAAGCGGTCGGTGCCGGCAATTTTGAAGTCCGAAGGTCCGATGTTCTGGGCCCCACAGCCGGAAAAGAGCTGTTTGTAAAGGGTGTGAAAGCAATTCTGCTCTCACTTGTCCTGATACTTGTTTACATTTGGTATCGGTTTAATTTCCGTTTTGGAATTTTTGCAACATTGATGGTGTTTCACGATGCCATCATTGCACTTGGTATCTATTTATTAAGCGGGCGTGAAATTTCACTGCAGATAGTTGCCGCGATTTTGACCATTATCGGTTTTTCGGTGAACGATACGATCGTGATTTATGACCGCGCGAGGGAAAACTTGAAGACCATGCGAAAGCTGTCCATCGCCGAAGTTTTTAATCTCAGTATTAATCAGACATTTGCAAGAAGCCTTTTAACGACCGTTACGACGTTGCTCGTAGTAAGTTCTATTTTCTTATTTGGCGGGCCTGCGCTGAATGATTTTTCGTTTATTTTATTAGTCGGCTTCGCCATCGGCGTTTACTCCACCGTTTTCGTTGCCGGGCCGCTGATCGTGGATTCAACACCTAAGAACTAATCACATCGTCATCCGTGAAGCGTGAAGCGTATTGTGTTGATTAATTAACGCTTCACGAGATACGAGATACGTTTCACGGATTTTATGCAAACTACCTGGCAGCAAAAAGAAACGCTCTCCGAAACACTCTCCCAGGAATCACAAATTTCATCCTACTCTCCGCTGGTTTCTAAATTGCTAGCGGCTCGTTCAATTTATAGCGAGGCCGAAGCAACGCGATTCTTATTTCCGCAAATAGATCAATTCTACGATCCATTCTTAATGAAGGGAATTAAAGAAGCTGCAAAGCGGATTTTATCTGCAGCGGAACGTAAAGAACTCATCATGGTTCACGGCGACTACGATGTGGACGGCATTACAGGCGCTGCGGTTCTCGCGCTTACGCTCAAGAAGCTTAACGCTAAATTTTATACGTTTATTCCGCACCGCAAGAAAGATGGCTATGGCGTCAGCGAAGATGCCATCGAGACTGCGAAAACAAACGGAACAAAGTTGATCATTACGGTGGATTGCGGTATTACGGCAATCGATCAAGTTAAGACCGCTAAAGATGCCGGCATTGATACGATCGTGATTGATCACCATCAAATTCACGGCGGCCATCTGCCCGAAGCATTTGCGATTATTAATCCCTTACAGGAAGGTTGCCGGTACCCCTTTAAGGAGCTTTCCGCTGCGGGGCTTGCGTTTAAATTGTCACAGGCGTTGACCGGCCGGTTTGCGCTGTCGCTTTTGGATTTGGCCGCACTTTCCTCTATTTGCGACGTAGCGCCGCTTGCAGATGAAAATCGTTTAATTGTAAAATTCGGAATGGAGCTAATTTCCAAGCGTAATTCCATCGGACTTTCCAAGTTATGCAATGTTTCAAGAATTAAATCCCGGAAAATTAACACCGCTCATCTCGGATTTATGCTGGGGCCGCGGATTAACGCAAGCGGACGGATGAGTTCCGGTGAAAAGGCGCTGTCGCTTTTGGTTTCTCAAAATGAGCAGGAAGCTGATGAGCTTGCGAAATTACTGGATACCGAAAATAAGGCGCGCCAGCAGGAAGAACGTGAAGTGCTGAAGCAGGCGATTAATAAGGTCGAGAAGGAAATCAATTTCAACCGTGATAAAGTAATTGTGATTTGGCAGGAGGGCTGGCACCAGGGCGTGATCGGAATTGTGGCGCAGCGCCTGGTGGAACGTTTTCACCGTCCAAGCCTGGTGATCGGGATGGATGGCAAAACAGGAAAAGCATCAGGCCGTTCCGTGCGCGGCTTTCATTTATTTCAGGCGCTTGAGGCTTCAAAAGATTATCTTGATCAATTCGGCGGCCATGAGCTTGCGGCCGGTTTTTCCATTTCAGAGAAAAATCTCGAACTTTTCCGCCGGAAGATCAACGAATTTGCCGCTCAAATTCCGCCTATAGTTTTTACGAAATCAATTAAATTTGATCTGGAAATTTCTTTCGCTGATTTAACACCGTCAACTTTCCGTGAAATCGAATTATTTGAACCTTTCGGTGCCGGTAATCCGCGCCCGGTTTTTCTGACCCGGAATATTCAAACGAAGACCAAGGTTGCGCAATCAAGTCCGCAGACTTTGAAATGGTGGGTGAGCGCAAATGGCGCAACTTTTGAAGCCAATTGGACGCAAAAAGATCCCCAACCGAAACCGGTCCCTGAGAGCGGAGAATACGACATAGTGTATTCTCCAAAGCTTAAAGAGTGGGACGGAATTGAAACAGTGGTTTTAGAAGTGAAAGATTTGAGACAAGCTTAAGCGGCTTGAAGTAGCTTCCGAGAAACTGCTTTTTTAACTCTTCCGGCCTGAAGGCATGCGGCGCAAACCCAAATTCGGCGCACAGTTCCGTTGCCGATAACGGCTTTTACACGCTGGAGATTCGGAAAAAACCGGCGGCGCGTAATCCCCGTAATTTTCTTACCGACCCCGCCTTTTTTCTTGGCCATACCACGGCGGGCAATCGAGTTTCCGCTGATGGGGCCTTTTCCACAACTTGCACAATTCTGCATGGTGATTCCCAAATCCTTTCGTCAAAGAGCGTGCATTATACGTGAAAGGGCTTTTGAGTGCAAGCACTGCTTCAGGCTTTTAAGCTTGTAGCCTGAGGCCTGTAGCTTGTATAATGCGCAGTCGTTATTTTACCCCTTATTTCATCTTGTTTTAGGAGAAAGGACAGCTCTATGAAGATTGAAGCCAGTCATTTGACCGACAAAAGAAAACCCTCTGATTTATTAGTGGTTGCCCTTTTTGAAGGCACCAAACCGCCGCCGAAATCCTTAAAAGATATTGATCCAGTTGTATATGAAACTCTAAGCCGGCTCATACAAAAAAAGCGCTTTGAAGGAAAGAGCTGTGAAAATGTGCCGTCTTATGGAACCAGCTCTTACAAGTCAGCAAATGACGTTCTTTTCATCGGTTTAGGGAAAAAAGAGGCTTTCAATCTTCCAAAATTGCGCCGTTTGGTTGGAAATTTACTCTGTCAGGCGAAAGGCCAGAAGGCAAAATCGATTGCGATTATTGCCGATCAATTTGTTTCATCTAAATTAAATATCAATCAGGTGTCTGAATTAATTCCCGAAACATTTCTGCTCGCGGATTATAGATTCGATAAATATCTTCAGAAGAAAAAAGACCAGCCAAAAATCGATGTCGATGACATTACTATTATTTATGAACAAAAGAAAAATTTAAAAGCGGTTGAAGAAGGATTGAAGCGCGCACAAATCATCGCTGAGTCCGTCAATTTTACGCGCAATTTAATTAACGAACCGGCGAATGTGATTTCACCGAAAGTGTTTGCCCAAAAAGCTTCAGACGCTGCAAGAAAAGCCGGCCTCAAAGTGAAAGTTCTGGAAGAGGCCGAAATCAAACGTCTCAACATGGCCGGCGTGATTGCGGTTGCGCAAGGGTCTGCTTTACCGCCGCGGTTTGTGATTATTGAATACGGTGCGTCACACAAAAATAAAGGCACGGTGTGTTTGGTTGGAAAAGGCGTTTGTTTTGATTCAGGGGGCATTTCGATTAAGCCTTCAAAAGACATGGAAAAAATGAAGTACGACATGTCGGGTGCTGCGACTGTGACAGGAACACTGCTCGCACTTGCAAAGTTGAAACCCGCTGTTCACGTGGTAGCGTTTGCGCCGCTCGTTGAAAATATGCCGAGCGGAACGGCATCGAGACCTGGCGACATCATTACGTATAAAAACGGAAAATCGGTTGAAATTATCAACACCGACGCCGAAGGCCGCTTGATTTTAGCGGACGCGCTGATTTATGCCTGCGAACATTACAAGCCGAAAGCCGTGATTGATCTCGCCACTTTAACGGGCGCTGTGGCAGTTGCGCTTGCCGATAAATGTGCCGGTGTGATGGGGAATGATCAAAAGTTGATTGATCAACTCATTAAGACGGGTGATGTGGTGGGCGAACGTTTGTGGCAGCTTCCGATGTGGGAAGACTATAACGAAATCATCAAAGGCCATCATTCTGATCTATTGAACGCCGGTTCCGGATACGGCGGAACGATCACGGCCGCTAAATTCCTCGAAGCGTTTGTGGATTGCAAATCCTGGGCGCACCTGGATATCGCGGGAACGGCCTGGGTTGATTCCGCGAAGCCCTTCAATTTCCGCGGCGCCACGGGCTACGGTGTCCGTCTTCTCTGCGAGTTTCTGAGAAAATAGAACAAGCTTTAATGTTTATGAAACTGCTCGGCTTCGGTGGAGCCTTTCATGGCTTGCGTGGAGCCGGTGCCTTGTGATGCAACATCCGTGACGGCATCAAAATAGCCCGTTCCTACAAAATCCTGATGTTTGATGGCTTCATAACCGAGTTTTTCCGCAGCGAATTCAGCTTCCTGTAGTTTTGAATAAGCCGCCATGCCTTCTTCCTTGTAACCTTTTGCGAGATTAAACATGCTGAAGTTAAGCGCATGAAAAGCGGAAAGCGTTACAAATTGGAATTTATAGCCCATCTCACCAAGCGCGCCCTGAAATTTGGCGATGGTTTTCTCATCTAACTTGGCACGCCAATTAAATGACGGCGAACAATTGTAGGCCAAATATTTTCCCGGAAATTTCTTGTGAATCGCTTCCGCGAATTCTTTCGCCTCCTTTAAATCCGGCGTTGACGTTTCAAACCAAAGCAAATCAGCGTAAGGTGCGTAAGCCAGCGCCCGCGCGATGGCTTGTTCAAGCCCCGCTTTCACATGATAGAAACCCTCATGTGTGCGTTCTTTCTTTTTATCGATGAACGGCGTGTCATTCGGATCAATATCACTCGTCAAAAGGGAAGCGCTGTGCGCGTCAGTCCGCGCAACCAAAATGGTCGCGACGCCTGACGTGTCGGCCGCGAGCCGCGCGGCGATGAGCTTGGTGACAAATTCACGCGTTGGAACCAAAACCTTTCCGCCCAAATGGCCGCATTTCTTGACGGACGCGAGCTGGTCTTCAAAATGAACACCCGCGGCGCCTTCTTCGATCATCATTTTCATGACTTCAAACGCATTGAGCGGGCCGCCAAATCCGGCTTCGGCATCGGCCACGAGCGGCGCCATCCAATAAATGGAATTGTTGCCTTTTAAATGGTGAATTTGATCCGCACGAATCAATGAATGATTGATGCGCTTGATTAAATAGGGAACGCTGTCGGAGGGATACAAACTTTGATCCGGGTACATGCGCAGGGAATTGTTTCCGTCCGCCGCTACTTGCCAGCCGCTTACGTAAATGGCTTTGAGGCCGGCCTTCACTTGCTGAATCGCCTGATTGCCGGTGATGGCGCTCAAGGTATTCACATATTTTTCTTCGCTGAAAAGCGACCAAAGCCGTTTGGCGCCTGCTTTGGCGAGCGAATGAATACGGTAGACGCTTCCTTTTAATTTCCAAACGTCTTCAGCGCTATAAGGCCGAACGATCCCTTTCCAGCGGGACTCGTTTTTCCATTCGGCATGGAGCCATTGAATGTATTTATCTTTTTCCATCATGTGCGGTATATTTTGCATGGTTTCTCCCTTTAGTCTAGATATTTATAAGCTTCTATGGTTAAAAAATCAGGGCATTCTTTTCGGGTACTCATTTCATAGAAAATCTCTGACGCCAATTTAAATTTTCCGGATTTGAATTTCTCAGTGCCGAGCGCTTTCTCAATTTCTGAAAGTTCTTCTTTCACGATTTTTCCGATAAGCTCTGCCGTTACTTGTGCGCCATTTGTCATTTTTGCGTGATGATGAATCCACTGCCATACTTGTGTACGCGAAATTTCGGCTGTGGCGGCATCTTCCATCAAATAATAAAGTGGTACGCAGCCCTGGCCGCGCAGCCATGATTCGATGTAGAGAATGCCGACGTTCACATTTTTCCGCAGACCCATTTCGGTGATATCGCCTTTCGGAACTGCGAGAAGGTCTTTTGCTGTGATTTGAACTTCTTCGCGTTTAACATCGAGCTGGTTCTCGCTTTTCATGTTTTGATTGAAAATGTCCATCGCAATTTGAATTAATCCGGGATGTGCGACCCACGTGCCGTCGTGGCCGGCTTTGACTTCGCGAAGTTTGTCCTGACGGACTTTTTCGATCGCCGCTTCATTGGCAGTAGGATCAGATTTAATCGGAATTTGCGCTGCCATACCGCCCATCGCATGAATCCCGCGGCGATGGCAAGTCTTAATTAGAAGTTCCACGTAGGCTTTCAGGAATGCTTTGTCCATCGTGACTTGCACGCGGTCGGGAAGTAAGAATTCAGGTTTTTCGCGAAACTTTTTAATGAAACTAAAAATATAATCCCAGCGTCCGCAATTAAGGCCTGCCGAATGATCTTTTAGTTCGTATAAAATTTCATCCATTTCAAACGCGGCGAGAATGGTTTCAATCAAAACTGTGGCGCGAATGGTGCCGCGCGGGATTTTAAGTTCATCTTGCGAAAAGTTAAACACATCATTCCACAACCGTGCTTCTAAATGGCTTTCCATTTTGGGTAAATAAAAATAAGGGCCGGTTCCATTTTTGATTAATGCTTTTGCATTGTGGAAAAAGTAAAGTCCGAAATCAAAAAGGGAAGCCGATATTTCTTTGTTATCTACCTTCATATGTTTTTCATTCAGGTGCCAGCCGCGCGGACGGACGAGGAGCGTCGCGATCTTGTCGCTCAATTTGTAGTCTTTGCCTTCAGGACTTTTAAATGAAATCGTCCGGTTAACAGCGTCTCGCAAATTGATGTGGCCCTCAATATTATTTTGCCAGGTCGGGGAATTGGAATCTTCAAAGTCGGCCATGAACACATTGGCGCCGGAATTGAGCGCATTGATCATCATCTTGCGTTCGACCGGCCCCGTGATTTCGACTTTACGATTTAAAAGATCTTTCGGGATAGGCGCTACTTTCCAATCGGATTCTCGGACGGATTTGGTTTCTGTCAGAAAATCCGGCATTTTGCCGGCATTGATTTCAATTTGGCGGACTTGACGTTTTTCTAAAAGTTCGAGCCGGCGCGCACCAAACTTCCGCTCAAGCGATGCAGCAAACCGGACAGCAGCGGGTGTCAGGATTTCGGAAAAGGGAGGCTTCGCAATGTCTTTTATCTCAATTCCTTCGGTTTTTAGCACTTCGAGTTCATTAGAGGTTGTCATAGTCCTCTACTATTACGATATTTTGAGGCATTTTATTAAGAAAAGAATTAAGGGTTGCCAGAGAGCAGCCATTCAAGTTCCTTATTTAAGAAGCCGTCATTAAAACAGCAATCAGTTATGTTTAAACAACCAAGAGGAGGAGACATGCGTAGAATTCTAGCGCTTGTATTTGCATTATCGTTAGCGTTGCCGTGCGGCATGGCCAGTGCCGGGCCTATTGCAGAAGGCATGGGACAGCGCGCTGTCCGCGGAGCTATTAATCTTGTTACTGGAATTGTTGAAGTTCCGGTGCAGGTTTACAAAGGCTACGACGCGGGATTAAGTGTTATCAAGAATCAGCCAACTTCTAAAGTGGTGGGTACGATTCTTGGGTTCTTCAAGGGTCTTGGCCATTTCGCTGGCCGTGAAATTTCAGGCGCAACGGAACTTTTTGGTTTTTGGGCTGTCAGCCCCGAATCCAATAAGGGTGTCGGTATTCCGTTTGATGCCGAGTATGCCTGGGAAAAGGGTGAGGCGTATAGTATTTTCAAGCCCACACTTGCCGAAGGTGTAAAGCCTTACGGCAGAAAGTTGGTGCATGGATTCGCCAACGGACTTTTGGGTATCGTGGAACTTCCTGGCCAGACCATGAAAGGTGCTTCCGAGGGCAATGTGGTGAAAGGCCTCGGAAAGGGTTTCTGGTTCTGGTGGAGCCGCATGGTTTACGGCATGGGCAATATTTATGGTTGCTTAACGCCAAACCCAGTGGACAATCCCGGCTATCATTGGACCGGCGAATATCCTTGGTCAGATTTATCAGACCAGCTTTAAGATTTGAATAAAATTAAGTTTTAATAAAAAGCGCAGGATGAAATGAAGCTTATTTCTCCTGCGCTTTTTATTTGGATAATCTTTTGAGGACAGAGAGCATTTCAGAATGGATCTTGCCGTTTGTGGCGAGAGTTTCTTGTTCGTAAATACTAAAAAATTTTCCTTTAAAGTTAGAAAGCTTAGCGCCGGCTTCTTTAGCAACCAAAGCGCCTGCCGCCTGATCCCACGGCTGCAATTTGGATTCCCAATAACCGTCAAAACGTCCGCAGGCGACGTAGCACAAATCAATCGCAGCTGACCCTAAACGCCTGATGCCGTGCGAGGCTAGTAAGAATTCTTGTACGATCTTCATAATTCGTTCATGTGTGTAGCGCGATTTATCGTAAGGGAAGCCCGTTACCAAAAGGGATGATTCGAGCTTGGGTGTTTTGGAGACAGAAATCCGTTTTCCATTTAAATAAGCGCCCTTTCCTTTTTCAGCGATGAACATTTCTTTTAGAATCGGATTCCAGATGCCGCCCAAAGTGACAATCCCATTCTGCTCGAGCGCGATGCTGACGCTTACCAATCCAAGGCCATGCGCGAAGTTGGTAGTGCCGTCAACAGGATCGATGATCCATTTGAAAGGCCGCGGATTGTGATTGATGAAAGTATTGGATGTAAATTTTGGATTGCGGCTCTCGGTTTCTTCCGCAAGGATGGCATGATCCGGGAACGCAGCGAGAATAACATTCAGAATTTTTTCTTCCGCTTGCTTATCAGTTTCCGTAACCAAGTTCGCGCGGCTTTTGAGCTCAATCTTTTTAGGCAGGTCAAATGCTTTTGAAACTAACGCACCGCCGGCAAGCAGCGCTTTTTCTAAAGTTGTTTTAATCTTATTCATATAATCAGTTGAAATACCGTGATAGATTTGTTACGATTCCTTAATCTGAAGCGCTCATCATATCAAGTCATACAGCGGAAGGGAAATCAAAAATGGCATACAACATTACGCTTATCCGCGGAGACGGAACAGGGCCTGAGCTCGCCGAAGCCGCCAAGCGTTGCATCGACGCGACCGGTGTTACGATCAATTGGGATGTCCAGGAAGCCGGTGTTGATATCATGGAAAAAACCGGAACACCGCTTCCGGATGAACTTCTCAAATCTATCGAAAAGAACAAAGTTGCCATTAAAGCGCCTATTACCACGCCGGTTGGCAAGGGTTTCCGCTCCGTTAACGTAGCGCTCCGCAAGAAGTTTGATTTATTTGCCTGCCTGCGTCCCTGCAAATCATATGAAGGTGTCCGCTCCAAATATAAAAATATCGACCTCGTGATTGTCCGCGAAAACACAGAAGACCTGTATGCCGGGATTGAATTTCAAAAGGGAACGCCTGAAGCGAAGCAAGTCATTGATCTGTGCTCCAATTTATCAAAGCAGCCGATTCGTGCTGATTCCGGAATAAGCATTAAACCGATTTCTGTGACGGGAACCGAGCGTATCGTGAAGTTTGCGTTTGAATATGCGCGGAAATATAAACGAAAAAAAGTAACCTCAGTTCACAAAGCCAATATTATGAAATATACAGACGGCCTTTGGCTGGAAGTTTCGCGCGAAGTGGCAAAAAAATATTCTGATATTGAATTCGAAGACCGGATTGTGGACAACATGTGCATGCAGCTGGTGCAGAAGCCGGAACTTTATGATGTGCTGGTGCTTCCTAATCTTTACGGTGATATTATCTCAGACGTGTGTGCCGGACTGATCGGCGGACTCGGTATTGCGCCGGGTGCCAATATCGGCATCGGCGGCGCGGCTATATTTGAAGCGACACATGGTTCTGCGCCCAAATATGCGGGACAGAACAAAGTCAATCCGACAGCAGTGATTTTGTCCGGCGTTTTGATGCTCCAGCATTTGGGCGAAGAAGAAGCCGCCAAGAAACTTGAAGATGCAGTTGCTGCGGTGATTCGTGAAGGGAAAAGTGTTACCTATGATTTGAAACCGAATCGTGATGATCCGACGGCGGTTGGTACGAAAGAGATGGCACAGGCCATCATTGATAAGATTCAAGCAAAAGTCAGAGTTTAATATTTAGTCTTTATTTTCAAATTGTCAGTTTTGAATGCATGTCATTCCCGCGTGCTTTTAGCGGGAATCTAAATACCAGATCCCCGCTTCAAACATGCGGGGATGACAATTTGATTAACATTCGAGTTTCGATGGATCGACTTCTAAAGGAAATTGCTTCGAATCTGTGGAATGAGTGGAGCCCTGATGCCAAGCAGCTTTTCTACGATTTCAGCCCCCATATTTGGCTGCTTGCCAATAAAAATCCCTACCGTTTTTTAGCACTTCGCGCGGAAAATCCAATCCATTATGAAAGAAGATTTGCAGAGCTTGTCATTGATAAAAATTATCAGCAGATGTTTGAGCGTGTCAAAACCGCCTATCAGCAATATTTAAATCCTTCCAAAACTATTATTTCAGAACGTTACCCGGAATTAAAAGACAAAACCATCGCTTATTTTTCCATGGAATACGGTTTTGATACTCTCAAAACTTATTCCGGAGGCCTTGGGATTTTGTCAGGTGACCATCTGCGCGGCGCCAGTGACCTTGGCCTTAAAATGGTTGGTGTCGGGCTTTTTTACCTTCAGGGTTATTACGAACAAAAAGTGACGGATGACGGCGAAATGCAGGTTACTTATGATTCAATTGTTCCGGCACGCGCCCACGTACGCGAGTATTTACCGCTTGATGCTTTAAAAAAGAAAGGCTCTTTTGATGATTTAATCATTGAAATTCCGGTCGGAGACCGGCGGGTATTTTCAAAAGTTTGGAAAGCGCGTGTAGGCCGCATTGAACTTTTGCTTTTAGACACCAATATTGACCAAAATCCGGTTCATGATCGGCATTTGTCAAGACGGCTTTATGCGTCTGAAAAACATTCTGACGAGGAAAGGCACCGCCGGATTGAACAGGAAATTGTTTTGGGGATTGGCGGTGCCATGGCGCTTCAGGCAGCTGATTACCATCCAAGTGTTTATCATTTGAACGAAGGCCATGTCGCCTTTGCCGCAATTGAAGTCATTCGTCAAATGATGCAACGAGAGCACCTGCCGTTTCATCAAGCTCGTGAACGTGCGGCGAAAATCATCGGATTTACAACGCATACGCCGGTTGCGGAAGGAAATGAACGTTTTCAAGAAGGCCTGGCCCGCCGCCAGCTTGGTTCTTATTTGGCACAATTTCTATCGCACGAAGATCAGGAATTTGTTTTTAATTGTGCGCGGAACGAAAAAGACGAATTTGACATGACCAAACTCTCGCTTTTATTTTCCGGCGTCCTCAGAAACGGTGTCAGCAAGCTTCATGGAGAGGTTAGCCGGAAAATGTGGAATTATGCCTGGGGGGACCATGGCGGAAAACCGTTTACGGCTCCGATTGATTCAATTACAAACGGCGTCCATATTCCCTATTGGACATCTCCTGAAATTCAGAATCTCATACAAAAAGCGGGCGGGCCTTCAAATATCGAGAAAATTGATGACGAAGTGCTTTGGAAAGTTCACGTTTACCGTAAAGAGCGCATGATTATAGAGCTTCGCGAAAGGTTGGCGTATTACTTGCTGCGCGCCGGAAAAAGCCCTGAGGAAGTTGCGGATGTGATTAATGTTTTGCTTGATCCGAGCGCTTTTGTGATTGGATTCGCCCGGCGTTTCGCGGGTTATAAGCGCGTCACTTTTTTTATTGAACAGGAAGAACGCCTGTTTACATTCTTAGAAAATTCATATCGAAAATATGGAAAGCCGGTCCACATTATTTTTGCCGGAAAACCGCATCCTAATAATTATCAGGGCCGTGAACAAATTAAGCACATCTATGAAATTGCGGCGCGTCTGCAGAAACGTGCGGAGGAAAGAAAATTTAAAGCGCAGATCATGTTTGTAGAAGGCTACGACATTGCGCTGGCGCGCCGCCTGGTTTCCGGAGTTGATATTTGGCTCAACAATCCGATTCGTCCGCTAGAAGCAAGCGGCACAAGCGGCATGAAGGCGGGTGCGAATGGTATTTTGAATGTTTCGATTTCAGATGGATGGGTTGCGGAAGGAATTCAGCACGGTCAGAACGGATGGATTTTTGGAGCCGGCGATGAAGAAAGCGGAATTCAGGACAGAGAAGAGCTGTTTCAATTGTTTGAAAAAACAATTTTGCCGTTGTATTACGAACGGCCGAAAAATCTTACGTATTCGCCCCGCTGGGTGAAGATGATGAAAAATTCGATTCGCACGATGATGCAGGATTTTTCAATTGAACGGATGCTGATTGAATATGTTGAAAAAATGTATCTTCCAGCAGTCCGCGTACCCGAAGAGTCTCGCCGGTAAATGATCATTCAGCCGAATGGATAAAAAAACTTATCTAAAATTTTGCGTTTTGTTTTCAACCGTTTACTTTTTTTCCACAAACGGCTTAGCGTCTTTGCCGAATCTGGCGATTAAATTTTTATTAAAAGAAGTCCTGAACATTACACCGGCCGGCATGTCGTATTTTCAGGCTGTGGTTATTCTCGCGTGGGTGATTAAGCCGCTGTGGGGATTTATCTCAGACTCTTTTCCTGTTTTTGGTTACCGCCGAAAATCTTATTTGATCATAACGTCCGTGATTGCCTGCATGATTTGGATTTTTCTTGGTTCGCTTCAGCAGTATAACGCGCTTATTCTTCTCGCTTTTATCACACTCTCCTATATAGCTTACGCATTTCAAGATGTTGTGACAGACGGCTTAATGGTAGAAGCCGGTAAACCGGACAATTTAACCGGCAAGTTTCAATCGATCCAGTGGTCCGCTGTATATGCTGCCATTATCCTGACAGCATTTTTTGGCGGCTATGTTTCAGAACTGGCGCGGCGAGGAACCATTTCCTATCAATTGATTTTTCAAATAACCGCAATTTTCCCGTTTCTAACGGCGATGCTGGCTTTTTTTCTGGTGCGCGAAAAGAAAGCGGGCGAGATTAAAGAAGAAATTAATCAGATTCATATCAAAGAACTTTTGATGAAGAAAGATCTATGGCTTCTCGCTTTATTTTTCTTTCTATGGAATTTCTCACCATCATTTGGATCGCCGTTTTTTTATTATTCCGTGGACGTGCTGAAATTCGATGCCGCTTTTCTTGGAATTGTGCAGGCAATCGCCGGTTTTTCAAGCTTGATCGGCGCACTTATTTTCGGAAAGAAGTTTTCGGAATTTCCCATTCGAAAACTTTTGGTCTGGTCGGTGGCGCTCGGTGTTGTTTTGACGCTCTTTTATTATATTTATTTCACACCTTTCCTGGTTGCAAACACAAATGCTGCAAGGCAAATCACCATCGTTACCACCTTTTTACTGGGCGGCGTCCAAGCTGTCATGTATTTGACAGTTTTGAACCTGGCGGCAAAGGTATCGCCTCAATATGCGGGCGGAACCGTGTTTGCATTTTTATCGTCTTTCTTGAATTTAGGGCTGATGAGTTCTGACGTGCTGGGCGGGTTTTTATTCTCAATCGTCGGATTGAAGCCGCTGATTTTGATTTCAGCCTTGTTCTCGCTTTCAATTCTTTTAATTTTGCCTTACATTTCTATCAATGAAGAATTGACCTCGGTTGAGAAGTTTGTGCGGAAATTCGTGGATCGAATTTTGAAATTAAATCCCTCATCACATTAACGTCGCTGCACATATTGATTTGCTTCCGGAATTCTGAAACGCCGTGCATGTTATCGAAAAACCAGCAGGCAACCCGGCGCATTTGCAGAAGGCCGAAATGCTCGCCATAATGTTTAACTTCAAGTTCCATATGTTTTAAGAGTGTTTGTTTTAGTTCTTCAAACGTAGGATTAGCCGGAACCAATTCGCCGGCAAACGCCGCTTTAATTTGTTTATAAATCCAGGGATTGCCAAGTCCGCCTCGGCTCACCATCACCGCGTCGCAGTTGGTTTCTTTCTTCATACGGACAGCGTCTTCCCAGGAAAAGATATCGCCGTTTCCAATCACTGCGATTTTGACCACTTCTTTCACTTTCGCGATAGTGCTCCAATCGGCTGGGCCGACATAACGTTGCGCGCGTGTACGGCCGTGAACGCTGACTGCGGAAATGCCGGCATCTTCTGCGAGCTTGGCGATTTGAACAGCCTCTTTCCCTGAAGCGTCTTCATAACCTGCTCTGACTTTTACGCTGACCGGTATCTTTTTGACAGCTGCCACAACTGCATCAAAAATTTTTTTCGCCAAATCTGGTTTCACAAGAAGTGCGGAACCCCCGCCTTTTGATGTAATTTTAGGAACCGGACAGCCCAGATTCATATCCACGATGTCAAAACCGAGTGATTCAAGTTTTGCCGCTGCTTCTGCCATGGATGCAGGTTTATCGCCAACAATTTGCGCGCCAAGCGGCTTGTCTTCCGGTAATCGTTTCATCAGCTCGTAGGTTTCCTTGGTGTCCCGGATCAATGCTTCGGCTGATAGCATTTCACAAAAGGCGAGGTCCATGCCGTGCTCGCGGCCGATGATGCGGAATGCCAGATCAGTACAACCCGCCATGGGCGATTGAATGGCAGGAGATTTAAGTTCAAGCGACTTAAGCTTAAGCATGGGGGATTATAACTTATTTTTTGCATGACGACCACGAGTATGGTATTATTCAAATTATCAAAATAAATTAATCATGAAAGAATTTTGGATATCTGTATTAATCGCAATCGCTGTTGTTGTTGCCGGGCTTTTTTGGCTTGCAAAGGCCTCAGAGAACTATGTCGACAAACATCCTGAAATTGCAGCTGAGGCAAAAAAATCGTTAGAAGGCTACAATACTGCCGTTGAGCAGCATAACGAGCGGATAGCCAAAAGCAAACCTGCGGGTAAGTAGTTTTTAAGTTCTCTTCTTTTAACCCGGTTCTCACCAGTCCATGATTTCAAAGAAAGAAAAGCTGTGTCCCGGCGCCCCAATGAAACGAATAACGAATTCTAATAGAAGCGCTGGGACTGGACTCATTTCCTATAAACCGAGTTGTTCCATTAATGAAAATCAGTCTTGGCCCCGTAAAATCATTCACATCGATATGGACGCGTTTTTTGCGGCAGTGGAGCAGCGCGATAACCCAAAACTTATCGGAAAACCGGTTGTGGTGGGCGGTGATCCCTTCGGCCGCGGAGTGGTAAGTACGGCGTCGTATGAAGCCAGAAAGTTCGGCATCCATTCCGCCATGCCGGCCGCTCAGGCGCGCCGGCTTTGTCCGCAGGCGATTTTTGTTAAACCTCATTTTGAAAAATATCACGAAGTTTCCGTAAGGGTAATGTCCATTCTGCATCAGCATACAGATCTCGTGGAATCTATTTCACTGGATGAGGCCTATCTGGATGTGACGGAGCACAAATTTGGAATTCATGATCCGGAAGTGATCGCATTGCTTATCAAACAGAATATTTTAGCCGTGACCAAGTTGACAGCTTCAGCGGGTGTTGCGCCCAATCTATTTTTAGCGAAAGTAGCGTCTGATTTTAATAAACCCGATGGATTGACGGTTATTCGCCCGGATCAGATTACAGATTTTCTTGAAAATTTACCGGTCCGAAAAATTCCGGGCGTTGGCCCAAAAACAGAAGCGCGGCTGCTTGCGCTCGGCATTAAAACCTGCGGAGAACTTGCGGGGGTCAGCGCTTCTTTTCTGGTAGAAAAATTTGGAAAAACAGGACGCTGGCTTCATCAAACAGCGCAGGGAATTGATGAAAGAGAAGTGGAACCTTATACAGAGTCAAAGCAGTACAGCACAGAAGAAACTTTCGAAAAAAATATTACAACACTTCCGCCGCTTCGTGCCAAACTGGAAGAATATGCCGAACATATTTACTGCGGCTTGAAGGAAGAGGGCAGGATGGGCCGGACGGTTGTTGTGAAGGTGAAGTACCACGATTTTGAGCTAATCACGCGTTCTTTTACGCTTGATCACGAACCCAAGAATTGGCGCGAAATTTATCAGATTGCCCGTGAGCTGCTTGAAAAAAAGACCCTGGCCGGAAAAAAACCTGTTAGATTATTAGGGCTCGGGCTGGGCAGTCTTCATGAAATTGGCAAACGAGAGAAGGTGGCCCAAAGAGATTTGTTCGATCAATCAGAGCTTTTAACTGAAATGAAGGGTATTTAATGGAAATTTTCTCAAACCCATGGGTTTTGGCCGGCGTTGCGGTTGTTTCATTGGCCTTATCCACATTTTTGCCTATTAAGGTAAAAAACCCTGAACTACGCAAGAAGATAAATTGGCTCATACTTATCCCAACTTGTTTTATCATAATGTTTTATGTATATCCTGCCGGTATTGAATTTTTCAAAAAACTAGCCCTCAGCTTTTAGTCCTTGAGTTCATCTTACGCTTTTCCGATATATAAAGACACAAAATTGGATGGCGACCCCATCCCCAAGGAGGAAGTCAACATGATGAAAAAAATAGCAGTTTTTGTTCTTTGCTTATTAATCCTGAGTTCATCAGCTTTTGCAGCTGATATGAGCGCGTGGAATAAGGACAGCTCGTCGTATGGGCAGAAGGCCTTCCACAAGTTCACTTATGGATTATCAAACGTGGTGCTCGGGTGGAGCGAAATTTTTACCGAGCCATACGAAGCGGCAAAAAGCGGCGATAATTTTATCGAAGGCGTCGGCCGCGGGCTTTGGAACGGTATCGCAGACACGGTTGGCGGCGCACTTCATTTGGTGACTTTCCCGCTGACAACAGTCGATATTCCGCTTCCGGAAGGCGGCATCGTATTAGCTTGCTGTAAATAAGTATATTTTGCTGTAAAATAAGAACCGCAGAGACATTTCGCTCTGCGGTTCTTTTTTGTTTAGCGCCTTCACGCAACTCTCTACAGAGGAGTCTTACATGCCTTATTTTAATCGCTCGCTTATCCTCCACGAACAACTTCACGGCAAATTAAAAATTGTGAGCAAAGTTCCCGTTGAGACCAAAGAAGATCTCTCTGTGGCTTACACGCCCGGCGTTGCGAAGCCCTGTGAAGTGATTGCCGCAAATCCAGAAAAAGCCCGGGATTTAACAATCAAGCACAATTCTGTCGCCATTGTCACAGACGGATCAGCGGTGCTAGGGCTTGGCAATATCGGTTCTCTTGCGGCAATTCCCGTCATGGAAGGAAAAGCGATTTTGATGAAAGTGTTTGCGGATATTGATGCCTGGCCGATCTGTCTCGACACTCAGGATACAGATGAAATTGTGGAAACCGTTAAAAGAATCGCGCCCGTCTTTGGTGGAATCAATCTGGAGGATATTTCGGCACCGCGCTGTTTTGAGGTAGAGGCACGGCTTCAGGATATCGGAATTCCCGTGTTTCACGATGATCAGCATGGTACCGCGATTGTACTTGTTGCCGCTATGATGAATGCTTGTAAAGTTTTAAAACGTAAATTATGCGATATGCGCATCGTCATGAATGGTGCGGGCGCTGCGGGAATTGCCATCACGAATATGCTGTGCGGGGTCGGGTATGAAGTTTCAAAAGAGAATCGCGTGAAGGACATCATTCTTTGTGATTCAAAGAGTATTATCAGTTCAAAGCGAACCGATCTGACTGATGAAAAGAAAGCGCTTCTTAAATTTACCAATCGTGAAGACAAATCCGGATCGCTTCGCGATGCTTTGAAAGGCGCCGATGTATTTATCGGCGTCAGCAAAGCTAAATTGTTAACGGCGGAAGATGTAAAAACCATGGCGAAAGATCCGATCATTTTCGCGATGGCAAATCCCGTTCCTGAAATTATGCCGGATGAAGCAAGGGCAGGCGGTGCAAAAATCATAGGTACCGGCCGCAGCGATTTCCCGAATCAAATTAATAACGTACTCGCTTTCCCTGGAATTTTCAGAGGCGCTCTGGATGCCGGCGCTAAGAAGATTACACCGGCTATGAAGCTCGCCGCCGCTTACGCGCTCGCGAACGCGGTACAGAATCCAACGCCGGATCAGGTGCTGCCGAATCCGCTTGACCGGACCATCGCGCCTTTAGTGGCTCAGGCGGTTAAGCGCGCTGCCGAGTAACATTCGGGGTACTTTTCAGAAATCCTAACTGTGATACAATATTGTCTTCAAACCGGAAGGAAAATGCATGAGTGACACTCTCTTATTAATCAAGAGCCTGCTTGCGACCACAGAAGGTAAGGTAGACTTTCTAAGAAAGAAATTCGGCCGCCCTTTAACCCTTACTGAAAAAATTTTAGCGACACATGTCAGTGATTTGAAATCACAGGATTTTATACGCGGCGAAAGCTATTTGTCGCTTCGCCCAGATCGCGTTGCCATGCAGGACGCAACGGCGCAAATGGCCATTTTACAATTCATGCTTGCTCAGCGTAATTCGGTAGCAGTTCCTACCACCATTCATTGTGATCATTTAATCCAGGCCCGTATCGGCGCCGAGGAAGACACGCTTAACGCAATTCAAACCAACAAAGAAGTTTATGAATTTTTAAAAACCGCAGCACAGCGCTACGGCATGGGATTTTGGAAGCCCGGCGCCGGTATTATTCATCAGGTCGTTCTCGAAAATTACGCGTTTCCGGGCGGCCTTATGATCGGAACTGATTCTCATACACCCAATGCAGGCGGCTTGGGCATGCTCGCGATCGGTGTAGGCGGTGCGGATGCAGCTGATGTGATGGCAGGGCTGTCATGGGAAGTTAAATGCCCCAAACTCATCGGTGTCCATCTTAAAGGAAAATTAAGCGGCTGGACATCTGCGAAGGATGTTATTTTAAAACTTTGCGGTATTCTGACCACCAAAGGTGGCACGGATAAAATCGTGGAATATTTTGGTCCCGGCACTCGTTCGATTAGCTGCACGGGGAAAGGTACGATCGCCAACATGGGCGCAGAGCTTGGCGCGACCACTTCCGTTTTTCCGTTCGATGAACGCATGGCGTCTTATTTGAAAGTTACGAAACGAAAAGATATTGCGGAGATTGCAGAGCAGTATAAAAAATTTCTGACAGCAGATCCTGAAATTGAGAAAAACCCGGAGCTTTATTATGATGAAGTAATTGAAATCGATTTGTCTACATTAGAACCTCATGTGGTGGGCCCGCACACGCCGGATTTGGCGCGTCCGGTTTCGCAAATGATCAAAGACGTGAAAGAAAAAGGCTATCCCGCCATGATTAAAGCAGCGCTAATCGGAAGCTGTACCAATTCTTCGTATGAAGACATCGGGCGCGCAGCCCATGTGGCGGAGCAGGCCAAAAAAGAAGGGCTTAAGGCGCAGTGTTATTTTTTAATTACGCCCGGATCTGACCAAATTCAAAACACCATCAAGCGCGACGGACAGCTGATGGTATTAGAAGAAATCGGCGGAACTGTTATGGCAAATGCTTGCGGCCCATGTATCGGGCAATGGAAACGGGACGATATTAAGAAAGGCGAGAAAAATTCAATCATTACGTCTTTTAACCGGAATTTTCCGGCCAGAAATGATGGAAATTCAGAAACTCTCTCATTTATTGCGTCGCCTGAAATTGTCACCGCGTTTGCGCTTGCGGGACGCCTGGATTTTAATCCGCTGAAGGATAAGATTAAAAATAGCGGAAAAGAAATTTTACTAACGCCTCCGGAAGCGCCCGAACTTCCTTCAAGCGGATTTGTTTCCGGAGAAGCCGGATTTTTAGCGCCTTTACCTGAAAAAGAAAGAATTTTTGTCCAGGTTTCTATTGATCAAAATAGTGACCGGCTTCAAAAATTAGATTCTTTCAAGACCTGGAAGGAAAGTGATTTTGAAAATATTCCGGTACTGCTCAAAGCCAGAGGAAAATGCACCACCGATCATATTTCACCGGCCGGGCCGTGGCTCAAATATCGCGGTCATTTGGATAAAATCTCAGACAACATGCTGCTTGGCGCCATGAACGAATTTACCGGAACTCCAGGAACTGCGATGAATCAATTGCAGCCGGGCGCTAAAGTAACGCCTGCCGAAGCAGCGCGTGACTATAAGAAAAACAGCCTTCATTGGGTGATTATTGGCGATGAAAATTACGGTGAAGGTTCGAGCCGTGAACATGCGGCAATGAGCCCGCGGTATCTGGGCTGCGCGGCTGTGATAGCGAAAAGTTTCGCGCGCATTCATGAAACCAATCTCAAAAAACAGGGCCTGCTTCCGCTTAAATTTAAAAATCCGTCTGATTATGACAAGATCAGGGTGGACGACCGATTGAACATCGAGGGTGTTGATGTGCTCGCGCCAAAAAGCTTGCTGGAACTTGTTATCATGCATGCGAACGGAGAAACCGAAACCTCATCGCTCGTACATTCGTTTACCCAGGAACAAGTCGCGTGGTTTAAAGCCGGCAGCGCGCTCAATTTGATGAAGGGGAAGTAGTTCCCAATGCGATGAATCTACTCTTACGAATCTTTTTCGTTCGAATCGCCGCACTTTTCAGAAAACATCTTAAGCTGTCAGACTCGTCTGTATTAACACTTTGGGTTTTTCCAAACGACCTCGATATTTATTTTCACATGAATAACGGCCGTTACCTGACCGTGATGGATTTGGGCCGCTTTGACCTTATTTTACGTTCAGGGCTTGGTGAGATTTGCGAAAAGAATCATCTTGCGCCGCTTGTTGCTTCTGCAACAGTTCGCTACAAACGTTCACTGAAGCTTTTTCAGCGTTACCAATTGGTGAGCCGCATTGTTTGTTGGGATGATAAATGGGTTTTCATTAAACAGTCTTTTATTCAAGACGGAAAATGCGCCGCGGTTGGGTATGTAAAAGGGCTTTTTAGAAGCCCGAAGGGAAACGTGCCGACCGCTCAAGTATTGGCGCTGCTTGGCGCGTGGCATCCGTCACCGCCTATGCCGGACACCATTAAGCATTGGATACAATCGGAAGAGCCCGGACGAATTTTTCATAAAACAGATGAAACACTTTTCCCAGAACGCTCTAAGTGAGAAAATTTGCTTCTTGCTTTTGGCTGTGTGTTTCACTGTTTTCTGTTGTCATAAAATAGTATTTGCCATGAAAAATAATCTTATTCGAGAGCCCGCTGTTGCCGATCAGTTTTATCCTGCTGACCCCAAAGAACTTGAGAAAATGATCAGTGTCTTTCTCGCCGCCGCTAAAAAAACCGATACCAAAGGCGAGCCGGTTGCATTTCTGGCGCCGCACGCAGGCTTTGTATTTTCAGGTCCGGTTGCCGCGTATGTGTATAAGCAGATTGAAGGACAGAAAATCGATACTGTTATATTGCTCGGGCTTGCGCATTCTTATCCTGTAGACGGCGGAGCAGTTTACTCGAGCGGTGCATTTCGAAGTCCGTTCGGCGATGTTTTGATTGATGAAGAAACCGTTCAAAAATTGCTGAAACGTTCGGAGAGTTTAGAATCAAATCCGGAAGCGCATGAAGGCGAGCATTCGATTGAAACTCAAATTCCGTTTTTACAGCGTGTTCTTAATAATTTTAAAATTGTTCCCATTGTGATGGGGAATCCAGATCCGGAAATTGCGAAAGAGATCGGTGAAGCTATTGCGGATGTGATATCTGACAATGAAACGAAGGGGATCCGGACCATTTTGATCGGCTCAACCGATATGGCGCATTATCCGGACGCGGTGCACGCCAACGAATCTGACAAAATTATTTTAAAGACAATCGAAGCCCTTGATTCAGAGGTGCTTTTACAGAAGTCGCGTGAAATTTTATCAAAGCGGATTCCTGAGTTTCACGTTACGCTTTGCGGTGAAGGTGCTACGATCGCCGTGATGGCTGCTGCGCGAAAACTGGGTGTAGCAAATGGCACCGTTTTAAGCCACGCAACTTCGGCGGATAGTCCGTACGGCAATCAATCGAAAACAGTTGGTTACGGTGCCGTTATGTTTGCAAAAAATAAAGAAACGAAACTTTATAGTTTAAAAACAGAAAAGTCATTTTCAATTTCATCTGAAAATCAAAAACAACTTTTAAAAGATGCGCGCTCTACGATTGAGCAATACTTAACGAGCGGCGAAAAACCAAAAGCAGATATAAAAAGTCTGAAAGGAGAGCTCGCGGCACCTTCGGCCGTGTTTGTGACCTTGATGAAAAACGGGGAACTGCGCGGCTGCATCGGAACCATTGAAGCTGATAAACCATTAGCGCAGGCTGTCCAGGATTATGCGGTTGCGGCTGCGACTCAGGATCCAAGATTTTCAAAACTATCATTGAATGAACTGCGTGAGGTTAAAATTGAAATTTCTGTTCTGTCACCGATTATGCAGATTGAAAATCACGAAGAGATTGTGCCAAACCGGGATGGCGTCATTGTTGAGCGTGGAGGGAGTAAGGGCCTTTTCTTGCCGCAAGTGTGGGAACATGTGAATGGAAATAAAGAAGAATTTATGAACTTGCTGTGTTCCGAGAAAGCCGGCCTTCCGAAAGATGCCTGGAAAGATTCTGCAACCAAGCTGTATACTTTCAGCGTTTTTTCTTTTGAGGAATAAAAATATCTGAGGTAACCCTACGTCGCTTCGCTCCTCAGGGCATGCCACCCATTTCTGGGCATGAAAAACCCCGCTCTCAATTAAGAGAACGGGGTTTTTGTTTAGTGCAAACTAGAGCTTAACGTGACTTGGTAACGTTAGACGCTTGGTCGCCTTTGGGTCCACTAACGACGTCGAACTGGACTTGATCGCCTTCATTCAGGCTCTTGTAGCCTTCGCCTTGAATTGCGGTATGATGTACGAATACATCTTTTCCACCGTTCGAGGGAGCAATGAATCCAAAACCTTTTTCGTTATTGAACCACTTGACTGTACCTTGTGCCATTTTACTTTTTCCTTTCGATAAGAAGCGGGGTCCTGAAAAATAAAAAAACCCACAAGCAATTAATCACGCTTGCGGGCTAATACATTACTTTATCCGGCCTTAAAGCTTCAATTCAATTAACTAACTTAATGGCGCATCTTACGGTTTTTAGCGGGGAAGTCAACATAAATAAGTTAAAAATCAGCTGAAAAGGCGATTAACAGATGGGAATTGAAGGTGGAAATTACCAATTAAAAGGTATAATAGGCAACCGTTACTTATGATTAACCTATTTCGCCAATTTCTATTTTGGATCGAGTATGTCTTTCTTAGGCTTCTTGCCTGGATTGTCAATCTTCTCGATTTTGCGGTTGCGATGCGTCTTGCCGAATTCGTGGGATCCGTCATGTTTCTAAGGAAGCGCCGAAGGCAAATTTCAATCGACAACCTCCGGCTCGCTTTTCCTGAGAAGTCAGAAACAGAGATTGAATCTATCGGCCGCGCGTCCATGCAGGGTATTGTTAAAACAGCATTTGAATTTATTGACATCCCGACCATTTCAAAAAATCCGGATCGTTATCTCGAGGTACGCGGATTAGAAAATACGTGGAAAGCTCTCGAAAAGAAAAAGGGCTTAATTTTTACCGTCTCTCATTTTGGCAATTGGGAATTGATGGCGATCGCATCTGCTGCAAAAGGATTGCCCATGCATGCGGTGGGGCGCCCTGTCAAAAATCCGTTTGTTTATGAATACATTAAAAAATTACGCGGGGCTACAGGGCTTCAAAGCATCGATCAAAAGGGGGCGGTGCGCTCTTCTATTCAATTGCTCAAGCAAAATAAAATTATCGCTATTTTAATAGATCAACACATCAAGCACGGAGGAGTCTGGGTTGACTTTTTCGGCCGAAAAGCGTCTACCTCGGGTTTTCCGGCGATGCTGGCATTGAAATACAACGTTCCGGTCATTCCGACTTATTTTTATCGCGAAAAGAAAACACGCTCTGTTCTTTTTTTTGATAAACCTTTTAATTTAATCCGTACCGGAAATTATGACCAGGATGTGATTGCCAACACGCAACAGTATGTTGCTTCATTAGAAGCTGAAATCCGTAAGCGCCCCGGCGATTGGATGTGGATGCACAATCGCTGGCGTGCTGAGGATTATGAGAGATTAATACCCAAGGCTGAAACACTGTAAAGCTGCTTCAACTATCCGCTATCCGCCTTTTTTATCGAGTATTTCAGAAGAGCTGTTATCTTTAGAATCCATCATGAGTGGGCACATAGCCTTATCTTTTTTCATCCAAGTGCGGCCATCGCCCTTAGCGCATTGACTTGATTTGTGAACCGGGCAATATCCTACAGACATCGAACCGCAGCCTGCGCCTTTCATGCAGGTGAAGACACTGCACAGAACGCCGCAAAGGCTGATGACCATAATAATGATTCCGACCAGGCGGCCCAGCTGTTTGATCGATTTCTTCTGCTTTTCACTGGCTTCTGCGAAAATCTTAAATCCAAATCCGAGAGCAATTAACAGTAACGCGCTTTGCATGACAACACCTCCTGTAAGAATAAATGACTTTATCCGGATAAAGTAAACGGGTCAATTCATTTCTTCATAAATTGACGGCAAGTTATGATAATTTATTAAAATTATTGCCAGTTGCTTTATAGGTTCCTTTTTTGATAAGATTTATCAGTGACGTTTGTCACATGCGTGAATGAGCATTTCGTGTATAAGAATGCAAACTAGGGAGCAGATATGAGCCACCGAAGCACGCTAAGGCATTCATTTCATTCCGATTTTTTTCTTAAATTCTTTTTGGCCGTTATCTCCGTATCTTTCCTCAATTATCAGCCTGTTTTTGCGGCACAGCCTGCGCATGAGTTTATCGGTGCCAAAAAATGTTCTCTTTGCCATAAGAAACCAGAAGAAGGCGAGCAGTTCCGGATTTGGCAGGAATCACACCATGCCAAAGCGTTTGAAACTTTGGGAACGCCGGCAGCAAAAGAAGCCGCAGCGAAATTGGGCATTAGCGATCCGCAAACCAGCGGAAAATGTTTGAAATGCCACTCAACGGCGTATTGGTTTGGCGAAACAAAAATTTCCGAATCAATCCCTGTCGAAGAAGGCGTTTCCTGCGAAAGTTGCCACGGCCCCGGAAAAGATTATATGAAGAAAAGTATCATGGAAGATCATCAGGCGTCTGTCGATAACGGACTTTTAATTCCGGATGAAAGCACGTGTGTGAAATGTCACAATCAAGAAAGCCCGACATTTAAACCGTTTGATTACAAAGAACGCCAGGCGAAGATTGCGCACCCAAGACCGAAGTCGTAACAACCGGCATTGATCCATACGTGAAAAAGGTAAAGAATGTCTGAATTACCGAATTCAAACAAGAGCCTTTTTCAAAATTGGCTGAGTGTGATTGGCGCTATCCTCGCCATTGTTTTTTTCTCGGTAATTTTTATTTTAATTGTCCTCGAATTTTTCTCAAAAGAAATTAATCCTTACACGCAATCCATTACTTATGTCGGGCTTCCGGTTTTTCTCATCTTCAGTCTTTTTCTGATTTTCTTCGGCGCTTGGAGGGAACGTTCGGCGCGACAGAAGAGAGGCTATGCCCGCAGATTTCCGCAGATTGATTTTAATAATCCGGCTCATCAGCGCTGGGCATTGATTGGCATCGGATTTTTCACGGTTTTTTTGATTTTTTCGATGTTCGGGACTTATAAGGCCTATCAGTTTTCGGAATCCGTAACATTCTGCGGAAAAACCTGCCATCAGGTGATGAATCCGGAATTTACGGCGTATCATAAATCCCCTCATGCGCGCGTGGCTTGCGTAGAATGCCACGTCGGCCCGGGGCCTGACCATTATTTGAAGTCTAAAATCAACGGAGCCCATCAAATTTATTCAGCCATGTTTAATAAATATTCCCGGCCCATTCCGGCGCCTGTAAAAAATTTACGCCCCGCGCAAGAAACCTGCGAACATTGTCATTGGCCGGAGAAGTTTTTTGGTGCTATTGAGCAGGACCACCGGTATTTCTTGTCTGACGAAAGTAACACGCCGTGGCAAACCAGAATGTTGATGTATGTCGGCGGCGGCGAAAAGGAGGAAGGTATTCATTGGCATGTGAACATCGAGAACAAGGTTTATTATGTCGCGACTGATGATCAGCGTCAAAACATCCCGTGGGTGAAGGTGGTTCACCAAGACGGAACGGAAGAGTATTATATAGATAAAGAATCAAAATTTACGGCAGAAAAACCGCCGCAAGGCGAAATAAGAAAAATGGATTGTATCGACTGCCACAACCGCCCGAGCCATATTTATGAAGCGCCTGCAAGATCGGTGAATCAGGCGATGGGTGACGGCAAAATCGATACACAGCTTCCTTATATGAAGCGCGAAGCCGTGAAGGCATTGGCCGGCCAATATGAATCGCACGAGGAAGCGGCGCTGAAGATTCGTTCTAAGCTGGAAGAGTTTTATGAGAAAAAATATCCAGAAATTTTTAGAAATCAACGAGCAGGCTTGAATAAATCGATCGAATCTATTATCGAAATCTATCAAACCAACTTCTTTCCGGGAATGAAAGTTTCTTGGAAGGCCTATCCGGACAACATCGGCCATACAGTTTCAGCAGGTTGTTTTCGGTGCCATGACGGCAAACACGAAAGTCCGGAGGGAAAGATTATTTCAAATGATTGCAAATCTTGTCACGGCATTATCGCGCAGGGGCAATTTGGTGCCATGGAAGGCGATGTGAACGGGCTTGAATTCAAGCATCCGGATGGCGATCAGGATTCGTGGAAAGAAATGTCGTGCACCGATTGCCACACGGGCGGGCCCAGCTAAGATTTGTCAGTGCGGAATTTGCCGTGAACCACATGATCAATTTTCGAAAGATAATTCTTGCCGCTTCGTTATTTCTCTTGGTTTCTCTTGCCTCAAACTCTCATCTTTTTGCCGTTGAACCGTCTGCTGCAACTGAAGAAATCAAAAATGAAGACTGTTTTGCATGCCACGATGCAATGAGCGAACAGAAATTTTTAACATCCGTTCACGGTTCCAATCTTTGTATTTCCTGCCACAGTGATATTAAAGAAGTTCCGCATCCCGAAAAATTAAAACCGGTCAATTGCGCGGAATGCCATCATCTGGAATCTCAGATTTATCAGACTTCCGATCATGGAATCGCGCTCAAAAAGGGCATTAGCGCCGCTGCTTGTATGGATTGTCACGGCAGTGATCCGCACGCGATTCTCGATAATCGAAATCCTGAGTCGTCAATTTATCGTGTCAACATCGGGAAAACCTGCGCCAAGTGCCACGAAGACCAAGCGCGCATGGAACCGTATCATCTGCTTGAAAAGAGCCCGTTAACCACTTATGAGCAGTCCATTCATGGAAAAGCGCTGTTAGAGAAAGGAATGATGCAATCAGCTGTTTGCACCGATTGCCACGGTTCGCACGACCTGCATGCACCCACCAATCCGAAATCCAAGATTTACCCGCAGAACGTTCCTCACACTTGCGGAAAATGTCATGAAAATGTGTCGATTGTTTACGAGAGAAGCGTTCATGGAAAAGCGGCGATTGCAGGAAAGCGCGAAGCTCCGGTGTGTACGGATTGTCACGGAGAGCATAACATCAAGTCTCATTTAGATCCCGATTCAAAAGTTTTTGCTTCATCCGTATCTACGAAGGTTTGCGGTGCATGCCATGCGGCTGAGAAAATTACGAGCAAATATCGTTTGCCGTCTGACCGGCTTAAAACTTACATGGAAAGTTACCACGGCCTTGCCGGAAAGGCGGGGTCAACGACTGTTGCGAGCTGCGCGAGCTGTCATGGTGCTCATGATATTTTACCTTCTAGCGATCCAAGTTCTTCTGTGAATAAAAATAATTTGCAGCAAACCTGCGGGAAATGTCATCCCAATGTCGGCGAACAGCTTGCACAGGGCAGCGTTCATCTGGCGCCTTCACCGACCAGAGACAAAGTTATTTTTTATGTCACCAATTTTTATATCGCGCTCATTGTGATGACAGTCGGCATGATGCTCGTTCACAACATGCTTGATTTCATGAGGAAATCAAAAATTCACTATCTCAAAAAATTGGAACAGGGGACTCATATTCGATTTACGCGCTCTGAGCGGGTACAACATCTTGTTCTAACGTTCTCTTTTGTGGTGCTGGCCTATTCCGGATTTGCGCTCAAGTTCAGCCATTCATGGTGGGCGCTTCCGTTTACGCTTTTTAACTCGGATTATGATTTACGAGGCATGGTGCATAAAGGAGCCGCAATTATTTTTACCGCTCTGAGCGTTTATCATCTTGGTTATTTACTGTTCACAGCGCGCGGCCGCCTGCAACTTCAGGCATTTTATTTTAAAGCGAAGGACCTGGCCGATTTTACCGGTATGCTGAAATATAATTTGGGCAAGGCGCAATCAAGGCCGAAATTTGCCCGGTACAGTTATATCGAAAAAATTGAATATTGGGCGCTCATGTGGGGCGCCATTATCATGATCGCGACAGGCTCGATGTTGACGTTTGAAAATGTCGTGATGCAGTATTTGCCGAAATGGATCTTGGATGTGGCGGACATCGTTCATTTTTACGAGGCTATGCTCGCGACGCTCGCCATCATTGTCTGGCATTTCTATTTTACGATCTTTGATCCGGAACATTACCCGATGAATTGGAGCATGACGACGGGCAAATCCTCTGAAGAGGACCCGGAAGAGCCAAATTCAGCTGGTCGGGAAGTTTAGCGTTAAGTGACAAATGTCACATGCTTTTTTGCGTTTATGTCGATAATTGCATCAAGCGTAGAATAAAATGCTGTTGTTCTTATTTTAAGAAATCCTATAATCACAATAGCTAGCAAACGAAACAGAAAATAAAAAATAGCCAGCATGCAAATAAAATCAGCAGTTTTAATCGGCTTCCTAATTTTACCGCTTGCATTTGGTATTTCTTCCTGTAAATACGACGAAGAAACTCTCCAGAAAGTCCTCGAAGTTCACAATATGAAAGGCGCGGAATATGTCGGCATGGACACTTGCGCCGCTTGCCACGAAAAAGAAGTGAAGGAATTTGAACTTTCCACCCATTCCCGCATCAGCATTCCCGGAAAAGATATGGCAGTGCAAGGCTGCGAGCTTTGTCACGGCCCCGGAAGTCTGCATGTTGATATGGATGACAAATTAAAAGAATCCAACCAGGATAAGAAAATTATTAATCCGCGCAAGGATCCGTCGGTTTGTTTCGCCTGCCATACCGATAAAAAAATAGAATTTAACCTGCCGCATCATCATCCGGTGCTTGAAGGAAAAATGAGCTGTGCCGATTGCCATAGTCCGCACGGCCCCGAGGTCAGGCCGTGGTCGTCAACGACGATGGAAGATGTGAACGAAGCATGTTTTAAATGCCACAAAGAACAGCGTGGCCCGTTTGTGTGGGAGCACGAAGCTTTGCGCGAAGGATGCACGACATGCCATCAGGTGCATGGATCGATTACCGACAAAATGCTGATCGCCCGCGATAGCAATTTATGCTTACGCTGCCACACGCAGGATAATTTCCCGTTTATCGGCAGTTCTAATCATGCGACCCGCCTTGCGCAGGGCACTTGCTTTAGCGCCAAATGCCACACGGCGGTCCATGGTTCCAATTTTGATGATCATCTTCGATATTAAGGAGGCCATTATGCGACGCTCGCGATGGAGTTCAGTACTATTTTTAGCGTTTGCTTTTTTGGCTGCTTCTCAACCGCTGCACGCTGCTTCGGAAAGTAATTCCGACAATCAACTGGATATCACGCCTTTGCCGGTCCGCTATATTTTTGTCGACGGGGAAGCCGACAAATTCAGAGCGCACCATTGGAAAAACAATAATTACGCAGCCGGCGTCGAAGAGTTTTACTCCTTCTATAGATTACCGAACGATATAACTGTCAAGATGGAAGGTAAGGCGATTCCCGCGGACAATGATTACGAAGGCGTTGTAATCGTCAAGAAAAAAGAAGTGGGACAAATCAAATTTGATTATCAAGAGTTCCGGAAATATTATGACCGGACGGGTGGTGTTTATCATCCGTTTAATCTTACGCGAGGCGATTACACACTTCGAGTCGGCGATGCGGTTAAGGATTTAGAGCTGGACATCGGTCACTTCGGCGTTGAGGCAGAGCTGGATATACCTGATTTCCCAAAAGTGGTAATTGGATATGAGCGGGAATTTAAAAACGGCGCCAAGTCCAGACTAACCTGGGGAGATGTGGTCCAAAGCGGTGTCACCCGGAAAATCGCGCCTTCCTATCAGGATGTGAGCGAAGTTGCGGACACATTTGACCTGAAAGTCAATCATACCGTCAAAGGGTATGACATCAAAAGTGAACAAAAATTTGAAATTGTCAAATCCGATAATACGCGTGTTGAAAAATATTTCGGCGCTGATTCTGATGCGACCGCTGGCAATAAATTAATCAGAAGGCAGCAGCAAAAGCCGGAAGCACACACTTTTAGTTCAATTTTTGGTATTGCAAAATGGTTTTTAAAGGACAAGATTTATACTTCTGCAGGATATCGATACGCGCAGGTCCATAACAAGGAATGGGAAGATATCAGGGAGTTTGACGAAAACGGAAATCCGCGCTCATTCGCAAACGCGGAAAATCGCTTTGGCAATATCGCGACCAACCATTTTCATTCCAATACCTGGGTCGCGAGTATGATGGCCAAGATTACCAAGTGGTTCAATGTCGGCACAAAGGTTAAGACTGAGTTTTTAAATCGCCGCGGCGAGTCGACTTATAATGTCGAAACTACTGATCCGCCAGACAACCGGATTAATCGATTTGATGTCAGCGATACGCGCATGAGCGGTTACCGATGGGGTCAGGGGATTACGGCCAGATTCACAGCGATTCCGAGAACAGCTATTTATACTGAACTCGAACTTGAACAGGACCGGTTGCCGATGTCCGAAAACCGCGATAGCATCGGTGGCCAATCGGCAGCAAGTGCAAGCGAAGTTTTTATTCGCGAAACTATTACGAACATTCAGCGTGGCGTGATGACTGTAGGCGGGCATGTGGCGCCGTTTTCATTTATGCGTCTTACGTCACATTTTCGAAGAACTCTCAAAATGACGGATTACGATGATATTTATGAAACCGTTTCCTCCGGTGTTTCAAAGTCCGCGTTTTTTGATAGCCAGCATGTTTATGTCAATGAATTCATGACGAGATTGGCTTTAACGTTAACAAAGTATTTGCAGCCGTCATTCCGTTTTGTCGGACGCGATACGAACTATCGGACAAACGTAGAAGCTTTGGCTGGTGTTGATACCGAAACGACATCGAATAATTTTATTTTTGATTTTACATCGCAGCCGGTTGAAAATGTAATGATTCTGGGTTCCTATTCAAAACTGATGTCGAATACAAACACTCCAGCCGCAGGCGCGTTAAGAGGCAATAATCCTGGCTTTAACGCAAATGTGGATACCTGGACGTTAAGCACAAGTTATATGCCGAGAGAAAATCTTTCTTTCATTCAATCGGTGCAATATGCCCGCGCCGATAATTTTAATGATTTCACCGCAATAGGTTTGCCGATTGGATCCGATTACCGAAAATTAGATTTAGAAGCCGGCCTAAAATGGAATGTGAATGAAAAAGTAACCGTTGAGCCGAAATACGGGCTCTATTACTATCTCGCGAATTCCAACGCAGAGTTCGGTGATTACATCGCGCATTTAATTTCCTGCGAAATCAGCTTAGCTTGGGGCTGATTCCTCAACTTTCTTATCAAATCCGCCTGAGGCAGTTTCGGTTTATAATGACGCATGCCATGCCAATCATGTATAATCACACCTTATCTTAAAGCGTTATGAATCATTTATTGTCTGACCTATTTAAGTTTTTTGCCTCACTATGGTGCGCGGTTCTGCTCATTATTACCGTGGCGATTATTATCGCTGCTGGTACATTCATTGAGTCATATCATGGCGCCGAAGCCGCTCAACGGTTGATTTATTACACGCCGTGGTTTTCGATTGTCTTGGTGCTGCTTGCCATTAATTTAGCTGCATCCGCAATCAGCCGTTGGCCCTGGCGCAAGCAGCACACCGGTTTCCTTTTGACCCATCTCGGAATTATTTTGATCCTCATCGGCTCTTTAATCACGCAGCGTTTCGGGATTGAAGGGCAGGTGTCGATTCAGGAAGGCGAATCTGAGGCCCGGATGACTTTGGCCAATCCGGTGCTTGAAATATTTTCACCTGATTCCAAAGAACATTTTGTCCTGCACTATAAACCGAGTGTTTTTCCTTGGTCCGGCCGCCGGAAATTGGAATTAAATTCAAAAAGTTCCGTCCAAATCCATGTTTTGCAGGATTTTCCGAAAGCTGTTCTGGAAGAAGCTGTCAAAGAATCGGCAAAAGGATCTCCGGCAATTCATTTTTCGCTGATTGGATCGGTAGCGCAGAGCAGTGATTGGCTTTTTTTGGATAATCCGGAAAAGAATCAATCGGCCATAGGCGCGGCGGTGATCCGGTTCGCACGTGAACCGTTATCTGCTGAGAAACCCAAGAAAAAATCAGGCGATGAATTCGCGCATTTAGAATTTACGCTTCATTCAGGAAAGATTATTCAGGTTCCGATTAAAGAATCCGGGGAACCAAAATCATTCACGCTTCAGGGAACAAAGATTCGCGCATCTATCCGCCGCATTTTACGCGACGCGATCGTGGATCAAAATAAATTAATCGACCGGTCCAAGGAATGGCGGAACCCGGCTATTGAACTGACGCTCGAAGGTGATGGATTCAACGAACAGCACACTATTTTTTCGAATTTTCCGGAATTTCCGACTGTGCACGGCATGGCGCCCAGCGCTTCGGGGATGCGTATTACGATGAAAATGGCTGGACAAACAGACCGGTCAACATCAAAAAATGAACTTCGGTTTATTTATAATCCGGACGGATTACCGCGTTATCAAATTAAAAAAGGCGATTCCATTACGGATGGTACGGTCGAAATCGGAAAGCAAGTTGAGACCGGCTGGATGGATTTTAAGTTCAGCGTCGATCAGTTTTATCATCACGCCGAAGTTGAGCGCTCATTTTCTCCGGTTCCGCTTACTTCGGAACGTCCGGGCGCAGCGCGCGTGATTCAAATTGAATTATCGAACGGGAATGAATCAAAAAATTTATGGCTTCGGCAAGGCCAGGTTGAGCGGATTCAAATGGACGGCCATGATTGGCAGTTTATTTACGGGCTTGAAACACAGCCGCTCGGCTTTTCGATTCAGCTCAATGATTTTTTAATGGACACAGACCCGGGCACCAACCGGCCGGCGAGTTTCAAGAGTCAGGTTACATTGAAAGATGTTGCAAAAGGAGTTAACCGCGATCAATTGATCCAAATGAATGAACCTTTGATTCACCGCGGTTTTAAGGTTTATCAATCTGCGTATCAAGTCACGCCCGGCGAGCCCGATATTTCCGTATTTACCGTTGCGCAGGATCCGGGTATTCCGGTGAAGTATGCCGGCGCGATTATCATGGTGTTCGGAATTATTCTGTTATTTTATTTTAAACAATATTCGACGCTCAAAACCAGTGACCCGAAAATGAGGAAAATCTGATGCGAAAAAATAAAATACAGTCATTGCGAGACGCAAAAATTGTCATTCCCGTGAATGCGGGAATCTATAATCCAGATCCCCGCTCAAAGTATGCGGGGATGACATTAAGTCGTCTCACGATAGCAATTTTACTTTCTTCGATGCTTTTCTTACCGCAATCTTTTGCAAATCAACCAGAAGGCGATGCGCGCGAAGTTTTAGGCGCTATTCCGGTCCAGCAGGGCGGGCGCGTGAAACCGTTTGAAAGTTTCGCGAAGGAAATCGCACTTTACATGACCGGTAAAACACATTTTCAAAAAATGGAACCGACCGAGCTTGTGTGGCGTTGGGTTGCGGCTCCCGATATCTGGAACGCAAAAGCCATTTTGCCGGTTTCAAATCCTGAACTCCGAAAGGATTTTTCCGCTGATTTAGAAAATAATAGAATTGCACCCAGTCTTGTTCTCGCCGACCTGAATTTTACGGCCAAGGCCGGCGCGGCACGGGCCAAGCAGGAACGGAAAGAAAAATTAAATGATTACGAAAAATCAATCATTGAACTTGAAAGCCGGGCACGTTTGTTTCAAGCAATCGGGCGCGGGGAAATGCCCGGTTTTATTCCGCATCCTGACGAGCCTCAATCGGGCTGGGTTCCGCTTGAGGGCCTGGCGAGTGACCACGGTATTTCTATATTGGAAACCATGTACCCCGGGGCGAATGTGAAGGAGACAAGCAACTCGCTTTCATTTCTGCTCAGCCGCTTACGGGAAGAGAACATCGAAATGGCCGGTGTTTCAGCCGCGTTTTTCGCGAACGCGCTTACCAAATTGTTGGAATCGCGCGATATCATCATTGACCGGACGCTGATTAACTACGAACTTTTCTATTTAAAATTCCGGCCGTTTCATACGGCATGGGCGATTTATCTGGGAAGCCTTCTTCTTTGGCTGACTCTGAGAAATAAAAAACGCTCCAACAAAATCGCTTTCTCATTTTTCACCGCCGCTTTCGCAATTCATACGCTGGGTTTTGTTTTGCGCTGTTTGATTGCCGGCCGGCCGCCGGTGACGAACATGTACGAATCCGTGATTTGGGTATCGTGGGGCGTTGTATTTTTCTCAATCATTCTTTTTCTTTTTTACAGGTCTTATTTAATTCCGATGGTTGCGGCGTCGGTTTCAATTTTAGCGCTTCTCATCAGTGAAAACCTGCCGGCAGTTTTGGATCAATCCATTTCGCCTTTGGTCCCGGTTTTGCGCAGCAATTTCTGGCTGACAATTCATGTGCTGACCATCACGCTGGGTTATGGCGCTTTTCTGCTGAATTGGGGCGTGGCGCATGCGGTTGTGTATCAGTATGCATCCAAAAAGAAAAGCAATAAAACGTTAGATGAACTGATCACTTTTCTTTATCGCTCATTACAAATCGGCATTATTTTGCTCGCGGCCGGAACTATTTTAGGCGGCGTGTGGGCAAATTATTCATGGGGACGTTTTTGGGGATGGGATCCGAAGGAAACCTGGGCTTTGATCGCACTTCTCGCATATTTGGCTGTTATGCACGGGAGGACTGCCGGTTGGCTGGATTCATTCCAAACGGCGCTGTGGTGCGCGCTTTGTTTTCTAACCGTGATCATGGCCTGGTATGGTGTTAACTTTGTGCTGGCAGCCGGACTTCATAGTTATGGCTTCGGCGGCGGCGGGCTTCATTATGTTGCAATTGTTGTGCTGATTGATGTCGCATTTTTATTATTCATGCGCCAAAAATATAGCGGGAGAACTAAACATCAGGCTGATTAACCCTTAAACAGGCCAATGGCTTGTTTTATCTGTTATTAACTTGGTAAATTTCTCTAATAAAACTTGAATTTCTGTCCGATAAACACGATAATATAGCGTGAATTCTATGAGTGAAAAATCATCCAAGCCAGCCAAGACCGAAGCCTTCGAGTGGGAAAATATCATTTTCTTTTCTGTTACTGCTCTTGTAACTCTAATTGGGGCACCAATTTACATCTATAAGTTTGGAGTTTCTACACCAGAAATTCTCTTGTTTGCGTTTTATATGGTGGCGACCGGTTTAGGCATAACGGTCGGCTACCACAGGCTTTTTGCCCATGTGAACTATAAAGCAAGCCCAATCGTCCGTTTTCTATTACTCTTCTTCGGCGCAGCTGCTTTTGAGCAGTCTGTTCTCAAATGGGCTTCCCAGCACCGCGATCATCATCAATACGTTGACACAGAGTCAGATCCTTACAGTATTAAGAGGGGATTTTTCTATGCCCATATTGGATGGATGATCTTCTGGAAGCATCGTTACAACTTTGATAATGTAAAAGATCTCCAAAAATGTCCGATGATCATGCACCAGCATCGATATTATTTAGTATGGGCAATCGGAGCCGGGATCTTGACGCCGGTTGCTATCGGTGCTTTAACCGGGCACGCGCTCGGCGCTTTTATTTTTGCGGTATGCACGCGGCTCACCCTCGTTTACCACGCTACTTTTTGTATTAATTCAGTTTGCCATATGTTCGGAAAAGCGACTTATGATATTTATGCGACCGCCAAAGATCATTGGTTTGTAGCATTAATGACTTATGGGGAAGGTTATCATAATTTCCATCACCGTTTTCCGACAGACTACCGAAATGGTGTGCGGTGGTATCAATGGGATCCCAGCAAATGGCTCATTGCAATTATGGGACGGCTGGGGCTTGCGCATGATTTAAGAACCGTTTCGCGATTTCAGATTTTGCATGCGCGTCTTGCGGCGGAAAATCAAAGAACCCACGACCTTTTAAAAACAGTCAATCATCATCAGGGGCTTGCACCGGCTTTCGAAGCTGTCAGGTCACGCTATGAAAATCTAAGAAATAATTTGGTAAATTGGGAGCACGCAGCGCAGGAATATCAAAAATCAATTCAAGAGCAGTGGAACCGGCATTCCCGTGAATTGCATGAAGCGACACTGCAAAAAAGTAAACAAGCCCGCCAGCAGTTTGAAATGGCTTATCGCCAATGGACCAGTCTTATCAATCAAAACCCTCTCGATCTTCATAAGATTTTGCAGTTAAGCACGAGTAATTAGTTTTCCCTTTTCTTACTTATCCGCACCGTTCAAGCTGCCTGACTTCATGATCAAACCATCTCCTTAAAATCCCTTGCAAGTTTCTTAAAATAACAGATAATAAAGCATCGGAAACAATTATCCAGATTGTCTTACTTTGGAGCTCATAATGAATCGATCAAAAGTAACGGTTGTCGGAGCGGGATTTGTCGGCGCAACTTGTGCGCAGCGAATTTTAGAAAAAGAGCTGGCAGATGTTGTTTTAGTTGATGTTGTGGAAGGAATGCCGCAGGGAAAAGCGCTTGATATGATGGAGTCATCATCATTTGAGCAATTTGATACAAAAATACTTGGCACTAACTCGTATGCTGATACGAAAGATTCTGATGTGGTGGTGATTACTGCAGGCCTGGCCAGAAAACCCGGCATGAGCCGCGATGATTTGCAGGCAAAGAACGCTGAAATCGTGGGCGGTATCGTCACTGAAATCGCGAAGTATTCTCCAAAAGCCATTCTCGTAGTTGTGACCAATCCCTTAGATGTGATGGCATATCTTGCCTGGAAAAAATCCGGATTTGATGCCAAGCGCGTGATTGGCATGGCAGGTGTTTTAGATTCATCGCGTTACGCGTATTTTATCGCCGAAGAACTTAAAATTTCTCCCAAAGACGTGCGCGCGATGGTGCTGGGCGGCCACGGTGATTCCATGGTTCCGGTTCCTGATTTTTCAACCGTGAATGGTGTTCCGATTACGCAATTGATAAAAAAGGAAAAAATAGACGCAATCAATCAGCGTACGCGGGATGGCGGAATCGAAATTGTGAATTTGCTGAAAACCGGCAGCGCTTATTATGCGCCGTCAACATCGGCGGTTGCGATGGTGGAAGCCATTCTAAACGATTCCGGCAGAGTACTTCCGTGCTGCGTGCTCTTGAACGGTGAATACGGAATTTCTGGAACTTATTGCGGCGTTCCGGTCAGCCTCGATAAAACCGGCGTCAGAAAAGTGATCGAACTTCAGATTTCTGCCGCTGATCAGGCTGCGCTCCAAAAGTCGGTCGCGCACGTGAAGGAAAGCATTGCAAAACTTCAATTATAAACGTGTTACATTCACCGTCATTGCGAGACACAATATTTTGCGTCGAAGCAATCTACGTAGATTGCTTCGGTAACGAACAAAGCACCTCGCAATGACATCGAGATAAGCGTGTCCAAAACCTCATTCTGGCTTAGACGTCTCCATTCGCTTTCCGGCATTTTTCCAATCGGCGCATTTTTGCTTGAGCATATGTTTACCAATTCTTTTATTACCCAAGGCCCGGAAGCTTATAACGAAAAAATCGAATTTTTGCAGAGCCTGCCTTATGTTGTATTTCTTGAAATTGGTTTTATTGCCCTTCCGATTTTATATCACGCGGGTTACGGCTTTTATATTTGGTTTAGTGGAAAATCCAATTTGTCATCCTATCCTCACACCAAAAATTTTCTCTATACTCTGCAGCGTTGGACGGGCCTGGTTACGTTTGCCTACATTTTGTTTCATGTCTATGAAACGCGCATTGTAAACGCGCTTTACGGAACTGAAGTGAGTTTCGCGCGCATGCAGCATTTGATGGCGAACCCCTTTACGTTTTGGTTTTACATTGCGGGCCTTGCGGCCGTGTGTTTTCATTTCGCGAATGGTATCTGGGGGTTTGCGATCAGCTGGGGGATTACGATCGGGCCAAAATCACAGCGCGTTTCCGCAGCCATTTCAGCGTTAATCGGTGTTATTATTTTTGCAACGGGCCTCAGTTCACTCATTCACTTAGTGAGAGTTTAAATGGGTTCTTCCAAGGGAAAATATATCGTGGTCGGGGGCGGGCTCGCCGGCTTGATGACAGCTGTCAAGCTCGCAGAGCAGGGCATGCCGGTTGATATTTTCTCCATCATTCCGTGCCGCAGGTCGCATTCGGTGTGCGCGCAAGGCGGAATCAATGCTTCCATTAATACAAAAGGCGAAGGCGATTCACCGCGCATGCATTTTGAGGAAACCATTTTCGGCGGTGATTTTTTAGCGAATCAAAAGCTGGTACTTGGTATGTGCGAAGCAGCGCCCGGCATTGTCCACATGTTTGACCGGATGGGTGTTCCGTTTAACAGAACCTCTGAAGGACTCTTGGATTTCAGGCGTTTTGGCGGTACTAAGTTTCACCGGACAGCTTTCGCGGGTGCTACAACCGGACAGCAGCTTCTTTATGCCCTTGACGAACAAACCCGCCGTTTTGAATCCGACGGCCTGATTACGCGCTACGAAGGCTGGGAATTTTTATCGGCAGTCATTGATGAACAAAAAATTGCGCGCGGAATTGTCGCGATCAACCTTGCTTCCTTAGAATTAAAAGCGTTTCGAGCTGATGCGGTTGTGATGGCCACAGGTGGTGTCGGCATGATTTACGGCCGCAGCACCAATTCCACCATTTGCACAGGTTCCGCGGCGGGCGCTCTTTTTGAGCAGGGTGTTTGGTACGCAAACGGCGAATTTATCCAGGTCCATCCGACGGCAATTCCCGGCGAAGATAAAAACCGTTTAATGTCTGAAGCCATTCGCGGCGAAGGCGGGCGTGTGTGGACTTATAAAAATGGTAAACCCTGGTATTTCCTTGAAGAAATGTATCCAAAATACGGCAATCTGGTGCCGCGCGACATCGCAAGCCGCGCAATTTTTAAAGTTTGCCGTGAATTGAAAGCGGGTGTTGACGGAAAAGATGTGGTGTATCTCGATATTTCACATTTAGATCGTAAGTCGCTGGAAGCAAAGCTGGGCGGCGTGATTGAAATTTACGAAAAATTTGTCGGCGATGACCCGCGCAAAGTTCCGATGCGCGTGTTTCCTTCAGTTCATTACACAATGGGCGGTGTTTATGTTGATGACGCGCACATGACGAATATCAAAGGAATTTTAGCGGCAGGGGAATGTGATTATCAATATCACGGCGCAAACCGCCTTGGGGCTAATTCACTGCTTTCCTGTATTTACGCGGGAGCGGTAGCGGCCAAGACAGCGGTGGCCTATGCCGAAGGCCTGGAACAGAGATCAGAAACTTCAGGCCAGAAAATTTTTGATGACGAATTGAACCGCCAAAAAGAATTAAACGAAAAAATCTTGCGCTCGCGCGGCAAAGAAAATCCCTATCAGCTTTGGGAAGAGATGGCGAAAATTATGACCGATAATGTTACGGTGGTACGCGTCAATAAAGACCTCGAAGAAACCGATAAAAAATTAGTAGAACTGACTCAGCGTATAAATGACGTTAATATTCATGACATGTCGGGCTGGGCGAACCAGCCGCTTGTTTTTACGCGTGAGTTGATCAACATGTTGAAGCTTGCGCGCGTGATCACGATCGGTGCCTTGAGGCGCAATGAAAGCCGCGGCGCGCATTACAAACCGGATTTTCCGGACCGTAATGACAAGGATTGGCTCAAGACCACGATCGCAAAATACAAGCCGGAAGGCCCCGAGTTTACATATGAAAAAGTAGATACGTCGCTTTATGAACCGCGTGAGCGGAAATATTAATATGGCTAAATTCGATACCATTAAAATTAAAATCAAAAGGCAGGACGGCCCCAATCTGAAACCTTATTGGGAGGAGTATAAAATCAAGTACCGCCCGTACATGAATATCATTACCTGCCTGCAGGACTTGCGCAAACAGCCCAAAACATTTGACGGTCGCATGACATCAATGATCACATGGGAGGCGAGCTGCCTGGAGGAAGTTTGCGGGACTTGTACGATGGTTATCAACGGAAAAGTCCGTCAGGCTTGCTCAACTTTGGTGGATCATTTAGGTGAAGAGATTACGATTGAGCCGATGACCAAGTTTCCCGTGGTGCGCGATTTAATCGTAGATCGGAGCTCGATTTTTAAAAGCATGCGCCGGGTTAAAGCCTGGGTTCCAATTGACGGAACGCATTCGCAGGGCCCCGGGCCGCGGATTCAACCCGAAAAAGCGCTGGAGAACTACGAGCTTTCGCGCTGCATTGCCTGCGGCTGCTGTATGGAAGTTTGCCCGCAAATTAATGACCGCTCGGATTTTGTCGGCGCCGCCGTGATCAGTCAGGTACGGCTTTTCAATGCGCACCCAACCGGTGAAGTTTTGAAAAAAGAACGCCTGGAAGCGCTTATGGACAAAGGCGGTATTGAGGATTGCGGAAACGCGCAGAATTGCGTCAAAGCTTGCCCGAAGCAAATCCCGCTGGTGACTTCAATTGCTGAAGTAAACCGACAAATTACGGTAAACCTTTTTGATTTCCTTAAGAAATAGTTGGCGTAAATTGTCATCCCCGCAAGTTTTTAGCGGGGATCTAAAATTCAGATTCCCGCTTTCGCGGGAATGACATGAGCATGGAAACATTCAAACCAAAACTTGGAAAAAATGTTTGGGTTCATCCTTCCGCTCAAGTGATCGGGCGTGTCACGCTTAAAGATTATGCCAATATTTGGCCGGGCGTGGTGCTCCGCGGCGATATTAATGAAATTGTGATCGGAAAATATACCAACATTCAGGATTTATCGCTCGTGCATCTGGAGCGCGAGCGCGGCTGTTACGTTGGCGATTATTGTGTGGTGGGCCACCAAGTCACGCTGCATGCTTGTACGGTCAAAAGCGGTTCATTGATCGGGATGGGTGCGATTATTTTAAATGATGCTGTGATTGGCGAAGGTGCATTGGTGGGCGCAGGAGCGCTTGTGCCGGAAGGCATGAAAGTAAAGCCCGAGAGTTTGTATCTCGGAATGCCCGCCAAATTTAAACGTAAATTAACAAAAAAAGAAGTCAAAGGCCAGATTGAATGGGCGAAACGCTACGTCAGATTGGCTGAGGAACACGCAAAAGGACGGTTTCTGAGTTTGTAATATGAAAGTACACGAATACCAAGCGAAAGATATTTTTAGAGCGGAGGGGCTTCCGGTCCCGACCGGAAAAGTGTTCACCAAAGACACCTTATCCGAGAGCGCGATTGCCGCAATTGGGAAATTACCGTTAGTTGTAAAAGCACAGGTGCATGCGGGCGGACGCGGCAAAGCGGGCGGTGTTAAAATTGTACAAAGCCCGAAAGAAGCCTACGAATTTTCAAAGTCGCTTTTAGGAAAATTACTCGTCACCTTTCAGACTGCAGGAAAAGGCCAGCCCATCAATTCTGTGCTCGTAGAATCAGCGAGCATTCTCAAGAAAGAACTTTACCTGGCGGTTGTCATGGACCGTGAAAAGTCGCTGCCGTGTGTTGTGTTTTCTGAAATGGGCGGCATGGAAATCGAGGAAGTTGCCAAAGAGCATCCTGAGAAAATTCTCAAACTTCATTTTGAACCGGAAGCAGGCGTGAGTGAGGCGGAAGCTCTGAAATTGATTCATAAAACCAATTTGTTGGATTCTCAAAAGAAAGAAATCGCCAAAATCATATCGGTTTTGTCGCGCATTTTTGTCAAGAAAGACATCTCGCTTATGGAAGTCAATCCGCTCGGGATTCTCGAAAATGGCGACGTATTTATTGTTGATTCAAAAGCAATTTTTGATGATAACGCGCTTTTCCGTCATCCCGACATCGCCGAAATGCGTGATGCCTCACAGGAAGATTTACGAGAAGTTGAAGCAAAGAAGTTTGACTTGAGCTATGTCGGCCTTGACGGCAATATCGGCTGCATGGTGAATGGTGCGGGCCTCGCCATGGCGACGATGGACATTATCAAACTGCACGGCGGTGAGCCCGCGAATTTTCTCGATGTGGGAGGAGGCGCCAGTGTGGAAAAGGTGACCGCAGCTTTCAAGATCATTCTCACCGACCCCAGCGTCAAAGCGATTTTGGTCAACATTTTCGGCGGAATTATGAAATGTGATGTGGTTGCACAGGGCATTGTGGCAGCCGCAAAACAAATTCAATTAAAAGTGCCGCTCGTGGTACGGCTTGAAGGAACCAATGTTAAAGAAGGCCTTGCGATCTTAAGAAATTCAGGACTCAATATCGTACTTGCGGAAGATTTGACGGACGCGGCAAAAAAAGTAGTTGTGGCCGCCAAAGGAAAGAAATAATGTCGATTCTGGTGAATACTAAAACGCGTGTCATCGTGCAGGGAATTACAGGTACGCACGGCGCTTTTCATGCCCGCCAAATGGTGGATTATGGAACCAAAGTGGTGGGCGGTGTGACGCCGGGCAAGGGCGGACAAAAAATAGATCAAATTCCGGTTTTCAATTCAGTCAAAGACGCGGTGAAAGAAACCGGTGCGGACGCGAGTGTCATTTATGTGCCCGCGAAATTCGCGAAAGACGCGATCCTGGAAGCCGCAGATGGCGGTATCAGTTTGGTGGTCTGCATCACCGAAGGAATTCCAACTTTGGATATGATCGAAGTGAAAAAGAAGCTTGCGAGCAGGTCTGTTCGTTTAATCGGCCCCAATTGTCCGGGTATCATTACGCCGGGTGAATGCAAAATTGGCATCATGCCGGGCTATATTCATAAAGCAGGCGCCATCGGCGTGGTTTCAAGAAGCGGAACGCTCACATATGAGGCGGTGTGGCAGCTTACAAATCTTGGCATCGGCCAGTCGACCTGTATTGGGATCGGCGGCGACCCGGTTTTGGGAACCAATTTTATCGATTGCCTTGAACTATTCGAAAAAGATCCGGAAACTCAAGCTGTTCTTATGATCGGTGAAATCGGCGGCGAGGCTGAGGAAAAAGCGGCAGATTTTATCAATAAAAAAATGAAAAAACCGGTGGTGGCGTTTATTGCGGGCCAAACCGCTCCGGCCGGAAAGCGTATGGGCCACGCGGGGGCCATCATTTCAGGCGGCAGCGGTACGGCGGCGGATAAAATTAAAACTTTTCGCCGTCTCGGGATTCCAGTCGCAGACAGCCCGGGTGAAATCGGTAACACCATGCAGAAGCGTCTTGAAGAAGCCGGTATTATGGTTAAGAAATAATTCCCATGGCGTGGACTCCTTCTTCTACTGATTCAAGCAAAAGCGTTGATTATGCTTATGATCAATTTGTCATTGCGCGCGAGAAGAGTTTCTTGAAGGCGATCAGTAATTTCCAGGAAGAATTAAAAAAGCGTAATGTTAAATATGGACGGTTTGTTGTTCCCGCATTTTTAAAACCTCATTTTATTACCGCGAAGCAGGAAAAAATTCTAAGGACCGTCTCTGACAGTTTTTTATCGATTGTCAATAAAGCGACCAATCTTTATTTTACCGATCCCGTTGTCGCGGAACATTTTCGATACCCTCAGGAGATGCAGGACTTAATCAAGATTGACCCGGGTTATTCGCGCAATGTGGTGATGATGCGGCTTGACGGATTTTTGGAAGGGGAAGCGCTTAAGTTTATTCAGCTCAATTGCGATGCGCCGGCCGGAGCGGCTTATGCGGATCAGCTTGAGAAAATTATTTTCGAGACACCGGATTTAAAAGATTTTTTCTCCGAGTTTCATTTCAAGCGGGATGACCGGTTTGAAAAAATATTTTCAGCGCTTTTGAGCGCGTACGAAGAATTCGGCGGATTTGAAACGCCCAACATCGCGATTGTAGACTGGAAAACAGTCCGGACGCGCCCGGAGATTGGGTTTTTGAAGGCTTTTTTTGAAGCGAAGGGTTATAAAGCCACCATCGCCGACCCGCGTGAATTGAAATATAAATCCGGAAAACTTTATCACGGCAACTTCCGGATTGATCTGGTTTACCGCCGAGTGATTTGCCGCGAGCTTGCCGAAAAAGCTGAGGAAATTCAGGATTTTCTGAAAGCCTACAAGGAACGCGCGATTTGCATGGTGAATCCCTTAAGGTCTACGCTTGCCTCAAATAAAACGCTTTTGTCCATATTGACCAACCCCGATTACGACCGTTATTTTACGGATAAAGAAAACGAGTTTAAATACCAGCACCTGCCATGGACCCGGCAGGTGATTGACGCTGAGCGTTTTTACGGGCGCCGGAAAAGTTATTTGATCGATTTTCTGAAGGATGAGAAGGATTCGTTGGTACTGAAACCTGCGATTGGCTACGGAAGCCGCGGCGATGTGGCAATTGGTTCTGAGACACGTGATGAAGACTGGAATATGGCGATTGATAAGGCGCTCAAGAACAACTGGGTGATTCAAGAGTTCGTCAATGTGCCGAAGATCGCGGTTCCGGCGGTTGTGAATAATAAATTCGAAATGGTTTACCGGCGCGTGAGCGTAGGTGCTTTTGTATTTGATTGGAAGTACGCCGGCGGCATTTCCAAGTTGGGCGATGAAACTGTGATTAATATTATGCAGAACGGCGGGCTGATCCCGATTGTGGCCTCTGACGACGTGATTGACCGTTAAAAGGAGATTAAAACGTGATTTTACCGAAAAAATGTTTTATGACAAAAGGCGTCGGCGTTCATATCGAAAAACTCGCGAGTTTTGAGCTAGCGCTCCGTGATGCCGGCATCGCGAATTACAATTTAGTGAAAGTGTCGAGTATATTTCCGCCCAATTGCAAAATTATTCCGAGCAAAGAAGGCCTCAAATATTTATCGGCCGGACAAATCGTGTTTTGCGTGATGAGTGATAACGCTACGAATGAGCCGAACCGCCTGATTTCAGCGAGTGTCGGCGTTGCGATCCCGAAAGACTCCAATCAGCACGGCTATTTATCAGAGCATCACGCGTACGGCTGGACTGATAAAAAAACGGGTGATTACGCTGAAGACCTAGCGGCTGAGATGCTCGCGACAGTTTCGGGCGTGAAGTTTGACCCTGATTCCAGCTACGATGCCAAACGTGAAATCTGGAAGATTTCGAACCAGATTGTCCGCACAACGGAAGTGACGCAGAGCGCCGAAGGCGATAAAGACGGCCGCTGGACGACTGTTCTCGCTTCGTGTGTGTTTATCGTATAAAACAGCCGTCATTGCGGTAAATATTTATTGTCATTCCCGCGAAAGCGGGAATCTAACCCTTAGATCCCCGCTTAAAACATGCGGGGATGACAAATTGTGAATTATGATCAAACACGAAAAAGCGCCGTTTAATTTTCTTGGGCAAGATCCCGAACCCGCCTACGCAAAATCAAAAGTTGCCATTCTGCCGGTTCCCTATGAAGCCACGGTTTCCTACGGAAAGGGAGCAGCCAAGGGCCCGAAGGCCGTGATTGATGCTTCGCGATATGTGGAATATTATGATGAAGAATTGGGCGTCGAAACCTGTCAGAAAGTTCCGATTCACACGCTCAAAAGTTTTAAGCCTTCCGCCAAAGAAAAAAATCCGAAGCATTTTATTGAACGGCTTGAGAAGGAAGCGGATAAAATTCTCTCAGGAAATAAATTTTTAGTTGGAATTGGTGGCGAACATTCCATTTCGAGCGCTTTGATCAAATCACATCTCAAACGGCATCCTAAAATGTCGGTCCTCCAGATTGACGCTCACGCAGATTTGCGCGATGAGTATGGAGGAACGCCGTATTCGCACGCATCAATTGCCGCGCGCATAGCCGATAAATGCCCGCTCGTTCAGGTCGGGATTCGCAGCACATCGCCCGAGCAAGTGAAGCTTGCAAAAAAACAAAATGTCAAAATTCTATATGCGCATCAAATCAAACAAATGACAATTCAGGATTGGATCAGGGAAGCCATTGATGATTTGACCGATCAAGTTTACATTACAATCGATGTCGATGGATTTGACCCCAGCATCATGCCTTCGACCGGGACTCCGGAACCGAACGGCCTCTTGTGGCATGAAACTCTGCAGCTTTTTAAGGAAATCGCTCGAACGCGAAAAATTGTGGGATTTGATGTGATGGAACTCGCGCCGATCCCCGGCCTCCGAGCGCCTGATTTTCTCGTGGCCCGCCTCATCTACAAACTCATCGGATTGGCTTTTACTAAAGGATGAGAATGGTAACGCCAAAGTTTCTTGTAGAAAATATCGAGTCACTGTACAAAATATGGATATTTTTCAAAAAACAGAAAAAATCGGTGCAAATCTCTTTTGTATTGTTGCCATGTTTAATATGTTTGAGTTTGTTGTGGTTTGGTTCATCTGAATTGAGATGGGCGAAATTAATATCAAAATTCTCTAAAAATATAATCATAAATGGGGATTTTGAATCACCACTTGACTCGTCTATTGGTGGTTGGGGTACCGGTAATTATGAGAAAATGTTTGAAGATATTAATAAAAATAAATTAAGGTCGCCTATCTTTTGGATTTCAAGTAAGGCTGAAGCAGATATTAAAGGATATATAGATTACCGAATTCTTGTTAATGGAAACCGATCGTTTAAAATTATTAATAATCATAGCCAAGAAAATAATGTATTCGGCACAATATCTCAACGTGTAAGCGTAAAGCCTCACGCAAAATATCTATTTTCTTCCTCTGTTCGATTTAGCGAAGATACGCTTGCAGGAATTTTGAATATTGTATTTTATCCTGACGAATGGAATGATCGGATTAAGCCATCGCTTAATAAAAAAGGTCGGTGGATTAAAGTAGAAAAAATTATAAATTCAGATGAATATCAAGACCTTCATATTCGTTTTATAAGTGAAAATCTAGGAACGGTGTGGATTGACGATGTAAGCTTAAAACCAATAAATTTAGCAGCTCTTTATTGTCGTTTTTTACCGTTTATTATTATCGTAGCGTTGTTTCTTTGGCTCGTGAATATTACAGAAACTCAATCGTTAGTTCTTTCGAAAGATGGATCAACTCACACAATTGATAGCGAACATTCGAAAAGTAGTTCCTTAAATAATGAAGAGAAAGTTATGAGAACGTCATGGTTTGGTTTTGGTCATCTCAACAGTTTTGTGATGCCAGGAAAACACTGCCCTTTTTGTAAAAGAGATATCACTATTGAAATTGAGAATGATTTACCTGGATTTTCTAGCATAAAAATAAATGATTCAGCAGTCCATAACCATTTATTAATAGACGACGGAAATATCATGTATAAATGTCCTTACTGTGAGAAAAAATTTAATATTCGAAACATCAGGTAACGAATCTTCAGATTCCGGAGGCGTTACTGGTGGTGCCGGGCTGAAGCCAAGATTTTCCAGGAACGTATTTTTATATTGATATTTAATATAACAAATATATAATTTAGTTCTCCCGCATTAAAAATCAAATCAAATTTCCCCTTCTGCGTTAATGACAACAAAAGGGGTGTTTCATGTCTAAAAAGGGTCCAAAATTAGCTGTAGAAAACCGTGTTTTAATCATCCGGAGCCAGAGCGTTATTCTTGACCGTGACCTGGCAGAGCTTTATGGAGTGAGCACTAAGGCATTCAATCAAGCTGTCAAGCGTAACCGGAGTCGTTTTCCAGTAGATTTCATGTTTCAACTTACTCTGGAAGAGACAGAATGTTTGAGGTCACAATCTGTGACCTCAAAGAAAGAGGGACGGGGTGGCCGTCGATATCTGCCATTTGCTTTCACAGAGCATGGGGCGTTGATGGCAGCCAACATTTTAAATAGTGATCGCGCTGTCCGGATGAGTGTTTATGTTATTCGTGCCTTTGTGAGGTTGAGAGAAGTTTTCAATCTGAATCAAATCTTGCACGGGCGGTTGGATGAAATTGAAAAAGTCCTGTTAGATCACGATAGAGCTTTGCAGAGATTGTTTAAAATGATCAGGCCGCTTCTTGCGCCGCCGACTACGGACGCGATTGGTTTTGAGATGGATTCGCATCGGCCCGGGAAGATTGGGTAGAAGTTCTAAGGTCACAATTTGTGATCTTAAATCAAGTCAAGATGTGCCCTGGAACACCCAAAAAGCTTTGAAGAAGCGCCGAAGCGAATTGAATTCGCGAAAGAGAAATCATGTGCGAAGGCATTGGAAAGCCGAAGGCCGAGCGATAGCGAGAAACAGCGGAAGGAGTTCCAATGTCGCAGCAAATAGATTTCTCACATTGAATTCACTGAGCGGAGGGCTTCTTTAAAGCTTTAAACGTAGATTGCCACGCCAACAATAAACGCGGCTCGCAATGACGCGGTGAAGCGGTTAGCGCTGACACGTGCCCTGGATGAACTTACTGACAAGTTCACGGGCTTGAGAGTCGGGGAGCTGTTTTGGCGGATGTTTCATGGCGTAGGCCGAGATGGAAATGAGAGGCCCGCCGATATTGCGCTCACGCGCGAGTTTGCAGCAGCGGATCGCATCGATCGCAACACCCGCACTATTGGGAGAATCTTCCACGGAAAGCCGAAGTTCTACATTGACGGGAAATCCCGCAAATCCGCGCCCTTCCATGCGTAAGTAGCAAACTTTGTTGTCATTTTGCCACGCGACATAATCCGAAGGCCCAATGTGAATATTTTCCTCATCCATCGGAATCTCAAGCTGGCTTTGAACTGCCTCTGTCTTAGAAATCCGCTTTGACGCAAGGCGCTTCCTGTTGAGCATATTCAAAAAGTCGGTGTTGCCGCCTGTATTCAATTGATACGTGCGGTCAATCTTAACGCCGCGGTCTTCGAATAATTTTGTGAGCGTGCGGTGAACAATGGTGGCGCCGAGCTGCGCTTTGATGTCATCGCCGATAACAGGAATGCGCTTGTCCTCAAAACGCTTGGACCATTTGGGATCAGAAACAATAAAAGAAGGCATGCAATTAATGAAACTAACACCGGTTTTGAGGCACGCTTCCGCGTAAAATTGAGTGGCTTCCTCAGATCCGACCGGCAGGTAATTGAGAAGAATTTCAGCGCCACTGTCTTTTAAAACACGTTCTACATTGGCTGGCTTTTGTTTGGCAATGATGAAGGTACGGTCAGCGGGAAAATCGGTCATGTGATCAGAATAACCATCAAGTACCGGGCCCATCTGCACAATGACGCGGCTTCGCGGCACATCCCCAAAAAGCTCAAGCACATTGTTGGGTTTTGCCTTCAGCGCGATATCAAAACGCTCACCGACTTTGCGTTTATCAATATCAAACGCTGCAACCACTTCGATATCTTCAGGCAGGTAGCCGCCCAGATTGTAGTGCATGAGGCCGAGATGCTCGCGGCTTTTCGCGATGGTGCCGTTTTGATGGCGGTAAAACTCGATTCCCTGTATTAAGGAAGCCGCGCAGTTACCAACGCCAACGATCGCAATCTTAATCTTTCCCAATTTTGCTGCTCCCTTATTAAACAATGCTTGAATAATTGCTGAAATTCCGAGGAAAAGGATGTAAAAATAAGAGGCATATTGTACCATTTTTTTCTGGCATATCAAGCAAAACTGAATTATGCAAGTCATTTATCTATAATAGTTTACAATTATATAGAAGAAAATATAAAGCTGATTTTTTCTTGGTCTTTAGGTGAATTGTGATACAATGACGGCTCAAAATTGCTATGGATACCATTACTTACGATGATTTTAAGAAATTAGACCTTCGGGTAGCTGAAATTCTGGCTGTCGAGCCACATCCGAATGCTGACCGGCTTTGGGTGATTAAGGTCAAAATCGCGGACGAACAAAGAACCATCGTGGCCGGCATTAAGCAGTTTTATAAGCCTGAGGAACTGGTCGGGAAGAAGATCGTGGTCGTGAAAAATTTAGCACCCGCCGTGATCCGCGGCGTTGAGTCGCAGGGCATGATGCTCGCGGCGAGCACGGATTCAAGTCTCGCGTTTTTAACACCCGAAAAAGATTTGCCGTCTGGAGCAATTGTTAAATAAACTCAAAATTAAAAGTTAAAAGTTCAAAACGTCATGTTTAATTTTTAACTTTTAATTTTTAACTTGAAGTTCTTATTGTGGCCACAATCAAACCTTTCCGCGCATTGCGTTACAACACAAGTTCCGTCAAGATGGATCAGGTGGTCGCGCCGCCTTACGACATTATTTCAGCCGCTGAACAGGAATCGCTTTACGCCAAAAGCCCTCACAATATTATCCGCATCGAATACGGCAAAGACGAGGGCGGTGACAAATATAAGAAAGCCGCTGAGTATTTAAATCAATGGATCGAGAAAGAATTTCTTCGCCGTGATGAAAAAGAAGGTTTTTATCTCTACGAAACACTTTTTAAAGACCTCGAAAGTGACCGCATTAAAAAACGAATCGTGATCTTCGGGCTTTTTCAGGTTGAAGCGTTTGAATCCAAAGTCATTTTGCCGCACGAAAAAACACATTCAGGCCCCAAGGAAGACCGTTTCAAACTGCTTTCCGCGATTCAGACCAATATCTCGCCGGTGTACGGGCTTTATCAGGACTCAAGGCATTTAGCTGTTGAGTTTCGTAAAAAATTTGAAAAGCAAAAACCGCTGTACGAATTTTCGCTGATGGACGGTGAGTCGCACAAACTTTGGTCAATTCAAGATACGGCGGATATTAATCAAATTTCAAAAATGTTTTCCGATAAACAAGTGCTGATCGCAGATGGCCATCACCGTTATGAAACCGCGCTGCGTTATAGCAGGGAACAAGCTTCAGGCCGCAGGCCGCAAGCCGCAAGCTTGAAGTCTGGAGCTGTTAGCCTGAAGCTTGAAGCTGGTAGCTTGCAGCCTTCTGATTACTGTTTGATGGGGCTCGTGGAATTGGAAGACGAAGGGCTTCTTATTTTTCCGATTCATCGCGTGCTCAAAAATATCAAAAAAGTAAGCGCCACCGAACTATCAAAAGTACTTTCGCCCTTGTTTGAATCGAGAAAAATATCAGAAAAGGAACTTAAGGGCCTTTCACAGGGGAAGATTCGCAATGAGTTTGCGATCTGTCTTCCGGATGGGTGCCTTGCTTTTAAAGTGAAGGACATCAAAAAAGCACGCGCTGAAATGCCGGCCGGAAAACCAGACATTTGGTATAACTTAGAAGTCGCGCAAGTATCGCATCTTGTGCTGAAACATTTTGGCGTGGATGACAAAAATCTCGAGCGGTATCTCGAATACACACGCTTTTTTGATGAGGCCCTGCAAGTGGTCCGCGAAAAGCGGATGGACGCTGCCGTAATCGTGCCGCCAATTGAGGCAAAAACCATGCAAGCCATCTGTACCTTGGGCGAGCTCATGCCTCAAAAATCTACCTATTTTTATCCCAAGCTGGGTTCCGGATACCTGATGTACCGGCATGAGCCAGCCTAAGTTTTTAATTCCCACACAAGTTCTGCGACGGCATTTCCAAAAAGGTTTTATTGCTCCGCTCATCCAAAAAATTCCCGTGAATCAGAGTTCATGGGAAATCTTTAAAAAAATTCAATCCTCAGAAAATTCTTTTATTCTCGACAGCGCGCGCTTTCATAAGAAGACCGGCGTTTTTTCCTATTTGGCATCCGGCCCGTTTCTCATATTAAGAAAAAGAGGAAGGAATATTCTGGTTGAACGACCCCTCACCCCTACCCCTCTCCCGCAAGCGGGCGAAGGGATTAGTAAAAGTATTTCCCTCTCCCATCGGGAGAGGGTTAGGGTGAGGGTTGTAAAAAAACCCGGCGATTTTCTGAAGGAAATGCGTAAACTCTTTCAACAATACCGCGGGAGAAAATGGAACGCCGGCCCTGAATTTCTGGGCGGTGCTGTGGGTTATTTTAGTTATGATCTTGCCTGGGATTTTGAGCGTTTGCCGAATTGGGCGAAGAAAGATCAAAAATTGGATGACGCGGTTTTTCTCTTTATCCGGAACTTGATTGCGTACGATGAATCAAGAAAGGAAATTTATTTTGTAAGCAATTTGATGCCGTCAGAAGAGGGAAGTTTTGAGGAACAATTACGGAATGCGGAGCAGTGGATTGAACGCACTCAATCCGTCATTGCGAGGAGCGAATGCGACGAAGCAATCTACGGTTCTGAGATTGTTTCGGCATTGTATAAAAAAGTGCCTCGCAATGACAGAGTTGCGATTCGCAATTTCAAATCCGACATTCAAAATCAAAAATTTGAATCGATTGTCAAAAAAGCCAAAAACTACATCAAAGCCGGCGACATTTATCAGGCCAATTTATCACAGCGTTTCTCATTTAATATTTCGGGTAGCCCGGAAACTTTATATGAACGCTTGCGTGAAATTAATCCTTCACCATTTTCAAGTTTCTTTAAAATCGGGAATTTGTCGATTATTAGTTCATCACCGGAGCGTTTGATTAAGAAGCGGGGGAATGATTGTGAAACACGCCCGATTGCGGGAACCAGGCCGCGCGGCAAGTCGGCAGCCCAAAATCAGAAACTACGCAGCGAACTTCTAACAAACCCCAAAGAACGCGCGGAGCACATCATGCTGGTCGACTTGGAGCGTAACGACCTGGGCCGTGTTTGCAAGCCGCACACGGTGCGCGTGAGTGAAATGATGGTGCTTGAGGAGTATTCGCACGTGGTGCACATTGTTTCAAACGTGAAAGGCGAGCTCCGCCATGATTGCGATCAATTTGATTTGGTGAAGGCCATGTTTCCCGGCGGGACGATCACCGGCTGCCCAAAAATTCGCTGCATGGAAATCATCGAAGAGCTCGAGCCGTTTAAGCGCGGGATTTACACGGGCTCCATCGGTTATTTTGGTTTCAATGGCGACCTAGATTTGAATATTGTGATTCGTACGATTGTGATTAATCAAGGCAAAGGTTACTTCCAAGTCGGCGCCGGTATCGTTCACGATTCCAGGCCGAATTCTGAGTATCAAGAGACCCTCCAGAAGGGAAAAGCGCTTGTTGAAGCACTCTCTGTCTAAATTCAAAATTTAAAGTTAAAAGTTAAAAATTTTAGAATGGAGTGAGCCATTTTTAACTTTGAGTTTTGAATTTACTTTATCTGCAAATTTTTTATATTAGAACAGTATAGTTCTATATATATCTTCTTATTAAATAATTATATCCTCTTATATTTGAAAACAATTATTACCTGTGGTATTATCTCTCATTCTGATTTTCGAAAGGGAGCTTACCTCAAGCTGTGAAACCCAGTTCGTATTTCTTAAGAGTGGTTGCCGCAACACTTCTAATTAGTGTTTCTTTTACTTCCGCCATTGGTTACGGCGACTCTTCCGTCATTCTCCAATCTCTTAAAAGTAATTTCTCCACAGTCGGCGTCCTTCCTGCATCCAATCAGCCGGACGGTATTTCCAATTTAGCGTCCACACTTGCCCGCGGGAGTGCGAACTTTAAAGCTCCTCCATTGGCGAACGATTACTCAATTAGTTCACGCCCTGAATTACGCGCCCCTGAAATTGATTCTGCCTGGCAGGAAACCGCCGGTTTAATTTACGCGCAATTGATGCAGTCTGCTTCTGAAGTAATGAATGCCGAGCCCTCACAATCTGGATGGGTGTACATTGAAAGCGGTGCCCCGACCGTTTTCCAGTTCTTGGCTGACAGATCCGGAACGCCTTACGTTCATTTGCATTTTAAGCATAATTCAAAAATTGCTTCTCACGGTTACGTTGATTATGGTTTCAATATCCGTATTGACCGGCTTTCACTTGATCCCAATGAAACCGCTCTGTCAGATTTGATGGTCGAACTTGCCAATCCCGGCTTTGACAATAACGGCAGCCGCTTGCATTTGCCCGGATTGTTTGTGCGTTTAAGCGATATCAAGCCAAATTCAGGCGAAGAAAAGCAATGGCAAACCTTCAAGCAATGGCTGACGGATGAAGTTAAAAAAACGATTAACAGCCGGCTCGCATCATTTCATCATGCGCTGCAAGGCCGTCCAAAATACCATTTACTTCCGTCTGGCGAAGTTGCTCAAAATGGAAAACGATTTTATTTAATGCATTTTTCACAACCGTATCTTTTCTCAAAGACCGCCGAACACCGGGGTTTTCATTTCAAGGATTTCTGGTCCTGGAAATTCCGGAATGTTTTAGGCAAAGGAAAACGGTCAAAATCTGTTACTAATTTATCAAAGGATGATTTTTTCAATCCGGCGGTTTCGGATAAAACAATCATTGAAGAATTAATCCGCGCGCGTTTTAACCGGTGGTTTACCGGTTCCGGAGCAAACCAGCTGGTTTTGATGGACCGCACGCATCGTTTTGTCCTGAAATTTATAATCCCCAATGTGATTCTTTCAAATGATGAGCTGAAACAATTGCCATTCACGGGTGTTATAAAATTTATTTTTTGGATCGCGCGAACTTATTTCAGAAGTTCATTTTTTATATTCCTGAAGCAAAGAATAAAATCAGCCATACGCCTCGCGCTTAAAGATAATAACGTTTCGTCTATTCCGATATCAAACGGTTATCAGGCCGCGCAAAAGTATTTTCCGGATCATCCGATTCGTCACCGTATTTTACCGGCACAAAAACCCTCTATTTTAAAGGGAGCGCCTTTAATTCTACAAAAACTAGTTCCACCAACTTCTCCCTGGGTAATTCAGGAGCATGTACCGCAAGATTGGTTTTTGATCGAGCGGCTTCAAGAGGTGCTTCGCAAAGGCAGGCTGTATAAAGCAAAACAAATGATTCAGAAAAGCGTTGATTATCTTGCCTCGCTTTTTGAAAAAGGAATTTTCGATACCGATGAAGGAATGCAGATCGGCCAAAATTTGGCCATTACGGATAATGACGAATATGATTTGATTGACTGGGAGGGCGTAACCGATGATCCGAAAAGAATAGAAAACTTTCTCAGGGAAAAACAAGCGGAAGTTAAACAAATTGATGAACAGAGAAGGCGTTTTCCGGAGAAATCGCTCAGAACCGTCATTCGAGAACTCACGCGTGAGCGCAACGGGCTGGCTTACAATACGATTTTTCATCTGGAAGATTATGATTTCCCGGAAGACGAGATGGAAGAATTGTCCGAATTTTTCCTTGCACAAATCCGCGAAAAATTAACTGTCGAGCGCTGGCTTCAAGCTTCTCAAAATAGATCTCAATCTCCGCCGCGCAGCACTTTTTCGGATCAGCCCTCGGCTGTGCGGGCGGAATTAAGAACCGTCCGTTCCTCATCTCATTCGGCAGTTGATCAAGTGATGGCGGTTATTCGGAAACTAATGGATCAAAATACAGCACCTCATGCGATTTATTTCAGCCTGACGGAAGGTGAAATACTTGAAGTCCTGACTTATTTGCTGAGCCCGGCTGATTCCAACAAATTTTGGCTGCGCACACATCAAGGAGACCCGCGGGAACGTTGGAAAAAAGTGCTTCCGGGCGATTTTTCAGAAAAAGATTTTCGTGAGCTTGGAATTCAGTTGCGCGAAGAATGGGGGAAGCGCGGCCTTCTCGCGCAATTTGGAAATATGAATCAATATCTTGCAACCTTAATTGATCCCTTCATTAAAGATTTAGACGAGTTTATACGGCTCGCCAAACGTTTGGACAGTTTGCTGCTCAGCGGAAATTTGGAAGATTATTTCTACGCGTACTGGACCCTGGCTTTAACACAGGTGATGCATTTGCGTGCCACAGGCCTTCATATCGAAAAGTTTGACGGAGAAGATGCCAAAAAGCCGGTTGATAATGAGCTGCTGGTGGATTATGCGCGCCGATTTATCGGAGCTGTATTTGCCTGGCCTGACGATAAACTTAATCAAATACCGCCTTCTTCGCCAAAGTTTAAAAAAGATCACCCCAATTTTACCTATCAAAATTTAATGCGATGGGGTTTGTCCGTGATACTGGATCAGGATATTCACGATTGGAAGCATGGTTATCGCTCACAGGTCGGAGAACACATTTACACGCGTGAGTACGGCCCGATTTTCTGGCCCCGCGGCGGGAAACAGTCCATGTCAGAATATTTAAGCCGGATACTGACGAAAATACCTGAGCTGGGTGAGGACGGCGCACCGACCGGGCGGTTGATCCCGCATGAATCAATAGAAAAATTGGTTGCGGCGGTACTGGCGCTTAATGAGAACGACTGGATTGCGATGGGTTTCCGTTCTCCCTGGAATTTAAATAAGCAGCGCGCCAGCGCTTTTATTCATCCGGCGGGAGAGCGCACCGGAAAACCATTGCATGACCCGGTTTTTATTCTCGCACTTTCAAGTTTAAAACACGCCGGTCTGGATGAGGACGAAGAATCGGACATCAGCGCCAATTCCACAACTCCTGTTTATCAGAAATACGAACGGCTGCCGAGAGATTTTATTTACCCTGTTGAGACAGCAGAAATTCACGGGCGCAAAGAAGCGGTTAGGCGCCGGCTTTTTTACGGCGATCCGCTCCGGAAATTGTTTCCAAATTTGCGGGTTTTGGTTGCACGCGAGCGTTCCGAATTGCGTGTTCACGAACCAGCGATTCAAAAACTAGTGGAGCTAATTGAAGCGGAACTAAGCCGACCGGTTGAGATTGACGAAACCGTTCAGAAAATTCTGGGTTTAAGCGGCACCGAATCTGCCGAAGAAATCGAGCAAATATTAGCGGGTGAGACCAATATCGATCCAATCTTTGGCCACCAGTGGGCCCCGGATCCGGAGTTTTCGTATAAAATTGTTGAACTTTTAGAATCGCTTAATCTTACCGAAGCAGAGAAGCATTCTTTGGTGATAAAACGTTTGGAAGAAAAAAATCTCAAGACATCCATCAACCTTCCGGATTACATGGTTTCTGCCGGCGAAACCCGTTCTGCCATTCAAACCTCCATGTCTTTTGAAACTCTTTGGCGATTTGTCGATCAGCTCAAAATCGTAGGCCGGCTTAATTACCAACTTCGCGATGCGGTTGACAAACACATTCAAGATCCCGAATTAAATCGTAAGGCAAAGAGCATTTTGCGAGATATTGACTGGCATGACCAAACATTTGAAGCAAAGCGCAACTTTATGCGTGCTTTCTTGACGCGCTATGTTTCAGAAGGCATGCAATCCGAACGGTATTTTAAAGCGCTCCTTTTGCTCAAGAATTTCTTTAATCAAACTAAAATGGTCCACAAGGACGACTCGCTCGCGATTACGCTTGAGCAAGAACGCGTCGATCTTTTTAGGACACTTGAAGACGTTGTTCAGAAAGAAAATTTTCCAGAAGAACATGAGTTTTATAGCATGGACCGAGTTGCAGCGGGTAACGTTCAAATATCAAGACCACGGTTTAGAGATAAAAACAAAATTTCAGATCGAATCGAAATCATTAATTATATTTTGGCAGGATTTCTTCCGAGCGAAGTGTCTTTACGCATCCGGGCATTTGAACAATTAGAAGGAAAAATTGTTCAGGTAGCTGAAAATGCGCCGGCGTATAAAATAGAATTTTCACAAAACCCTCTCAGCTTATATCAGGAACAAATGTTCGATTCGAGCAAACGGCAGGATGTTGACGCAGACGGCCATACGCGGGGATTAAAACTCAAAAATTTAGAGCCTCAAAATTGGACTCTTTTTTTGAGAGACCAAAAGACCGGAGAGAGGGTGAAAGGTGCATACCTGTTAGGAACCGTTGAAGATGACGGTGCAGTCATCCTTGATTATTTCGATTTAACATTCTTGCGGTCGCCGGGCCAGAGAGCGAGGGACATATTTGGTTTGGTGCTGCGCCGGATCAAGGAAGAGCTTGAAAAGCTTCCGGAGGTGACAACGATTCGTGGTGAAACGGAAGGTGTCGATACTGTTTTTACTTTGGCTGAATTTACGTTGCAATACTTCCAGCATGTTCTTAAAGAGCCCGGTGGAGAGAAAAAAGAACTGTTAATGAAGTTGATAAATCAAGTTGAAGCGCAGAAAGATTTAAAAGGCCGCCAGGTTAAATTCTTTGAGAGGCGCCAAAGACTTGGGTATGTGATTGAGGCGCTCACCGAATTTCTAGATTATGTTTCGGCGCATGACACCAAATTTGTTACCGCATTCACAAAGGAATTACCTGATACTCTATGGGCAAAAACACGTTTCTCTGCAGGATTTGTTAAGCCTAATTGGAGAGTTGTTCACAAGGAAAACAGTCTTCGTGCGCTTGAATTAAGCGCCGAAATTTTACCGCGTCGCTTGGAGTTGAGAAATAATTCCGATTCGCGTTCAGTAATTCACGCGCAGCAGCGGCCGATCAATCTCGCGCCGCAAAACAAGGCAGAATTTTTGAGGAACGTAGGACGGGTAAGGGAACGCTTTCGTGCGAAATTGGCAGAGTCTTTACTGTTTGAAACCCTTGATGAATCAGAGTCAGAGCTTGCCCATCTCAATCATTTGCTCAAGGAATTATTGCGCGCCTACTTTGTTCTAGGCGATGACCTGGTCCGCCGTTTGCTCGAAGAAATGAATACGTCTTTATTTTCTTATAGCCGGTTTAAAAAATTAAGAAAAGTATTTCCAAAACCGGAAGACTGGCTGGTAATGCCGCTTTTTGAATTTTATGACAGCGACAAGCTGACTTTATTTAGGAATTATATTGCCGCACTTACGAGCCATTCTCCGCGCGTTTCCGCGCTTTTCTTCGGGCTATTGGGGCCTCACCTAAGGGCCGAACATGTTGAAACAGACCGTGTATTTGATACGGACAGCTATCCATTAATTTTGGAAGGGTTTCTTCCCGAACTTAAAATCAATCTGGATAAAATTGAAAATCTAAAGCAAACCGGCGCGCCTCGGGACCTTCAGCTTGAAAATGAAACCAAGCGCTATGCGGCAGCTCTCCTGAATGGTTTGATGTTTGCGCCTGATCACGAAAATATTTTACATACTTCTGACAAATTTGAATTTAATTTGGAAAAAACATTCCAGGTTTATAGAAATGAATATTTTGAAATATGGCAAGCGGAACTGGAGGGCAGAAAACTTCCCAATCTGCATGAAATTTTAAAGCGCTCCGCCAAATTATTTCCCGATTTGTTGCCGAATGATGAAGTCCCGGAATTTCTTAAATTTTGGAATCCCGGACAGGTAATGGCAACGGATCTGGTTGATTGGTTATCGCTTAGAACGGCTTCAAGCGCTTGGGATTTTGTGACAGGGCATGCCGGATGGAGAACTTACGCCGTACGAGGCCTTCGCAGCAGCCAGGCGCGTTTGTTTGCCAATCAGTTTGATCTTTATTTAGACCAACTTTACTGGTTTTTAATCACGGGAAATGACCAATTACCGGCTGATTTCAGCATACAGCCCACTGCAAGCGCTTTGCGCAAGAGCGATCGCATTTCACCGCCCGGAACGAGCGTCCCGGAATCTCAAAAAGTCCGCGCCGAGTTGAGAGAAGGCAGTTCAATTGTTAAAGATCAGGATGAACAAGTCAAAGATTTCTTTATCCGCGCTTATGAGAAAGCCAAAGCGGGGCTTGGGGGGCCGCCGGATGCGGTTTTATTATCCAGAATTCTCGAAATCTCGGAACAAGAGGTGGTCAAAATAAGTACTGCCACCGGGCTGCCTCTTTCAAGGACTTTTTCCAAATCGGCGACTTATACTGATTTGGGACTTTATTTGAATCATTTGATGGATCGGGTTCCTCGAGATCAATACTTCGCAATTTCTAAAACAATCCGAGAGCTGCTCGTGGTCAATATGGCAAAATATTTAGCAATTCAAGGGCTGCCTGCTTCTTTGGGAGAAGAAAATGGAAAGGTGATCGCGCATTTTGAGCGCATTCATCCCGATAAAAGAGATTTATTTGTTTTCCTGAAACCGGCCAATGCGCCGGAAACAGAGCCGCCGCATGCTATGCGCCGGATTATTTTTAATGAAACCGGAGATTTCAAAGTGTTTCGCGAAGGCCATTACGTTAATCAGCTTCACGAAATCCGCCAGCTGCTTTCGCTCGGCTACCATTATCGCCAAACGATTACAAAATTGGGCCGAGTTATTCAACCAAAAGAGTTGTTGGCTAAATTAGCTTTGTTTGTCCGTTATGCGCGCCCAATCCGGTGGACATGGGTCAAAGATTTATCGGTTAATACAATTGAAAAAAAGCTGCAATTGGAACAAGGGCAATTATCAGGTTCCTCAACGACGAAGTTATCCATTGATCAGATTCTTAACAAGTTCAGCTTGCGCCGGGCACGTAAAATGGGTTCTGAAAGACGCAAAATTCACCAAGATACTCCAAGTTTGATAACGCCCGAATATCTAAAGAAGAATGAGCGGATTTTGTTAAGGAAATTAAATTTTCCGAAAGATAAATTGGAAGAAACAGTCCAAAGCTATAGCGCCCAAGAGCTGCAGGCATTGTTCGTTTATTTGTTGCGTTTTGAGAAAAATTCTTTTTTAAAATACAAAACCATATTAAATTCAGCAGATCTTTTTATCATTGATTCTGAAATTCTGCTAAAACGCGCGCTTGGAATTTTGAGTTACTATGGATTTCTTTTTTCATACGATGAAAAGGAGGATATTTTAAGCGAAGGCGTCCGTATTTTAGATTTACCGGCTTCGCGGTATTTGGCTGGGCGGGCGCCCGAACGTATAACCGTGGCAGGTGAGACGGTTTCTGAAATGGTAAAATCAGAACTTCGCCAAACCAATTCCACACTCAACTACACTGCATCAAAAAGTAGTTCTCAAGTTCAAATTATAACGCCCAAGTCTGTTTATCAGGCACTGCCATTATTTCTTGAAAATCAAAGAGCGATAGTCTTGCGGTCATTTGATTTGTCAAAACCGAGCGACGTAATTGACCATTTGGCAAAGAGAATCGTCCAGGATATGCTTTTTGCCATTCCAAACTACATTGGGCGCTACCTTGATCCTTTTGTCTTAGGCGAATTAAGCAACCCAAAATCTTCACGCTTTGAAAAGCTGACAAATGCCATCAGCGAAGCCGTCACCAACGCAATGATCCATGGAAATCAAAATCGCCCCGGTTCCGAAGTGGTCATCCGGTGGCAGGTAGGAAATTTCAAACTTTTAATTGATGTAATTGATGAATCAAAAGACCCTATCAATTTTGAAAGGAAAAAAAGGAGGCTGCCAGTCGGCGTACATTCTTTCTGGGCCGGCTCACCCTTTCATGGCTCTGCTTGGATTAAAGACTTCCTGCCAAAAGACAAACTTGAAAACTGGCCGGACTACGATTTTCCTTTATCGAATGATCAAGGCGAGCGCGAAGGGCAAATTGTGCGGCTCGAGGTTTTGCTTGGGTCAAAAATCAACCATCAGAATCAGGCGAAGCCGGAATTAGTTCAAAATCATTCATTACTTATAAAAGAACTATCCGCAGCGCTGCAGGCGCACGGTTTTAACGATGTGGTGTTAACGGACGGCGCTGTCCGGGATATTCTGTTTGGAAGCGCTGTGCGTGATATTGATATTCAGCCTAAAATAAAACTCAATTGGGGTGAAGCGCGGGCATTGAAAGTAATTCAAGCCATCGGAAATCTGGATTTTAGAAGCGCGAAAATTTTCTACTTATTCTTAGCCAGGTATTTTGTAAAACAGGCTGGAAAACGGAAATTAGAGGTTTTACGCCGCCTTAAAGCGAGCGGTATTTTTGACAGCGCCCGTTCTTTCCGGAAGTTTAATTATAAGGGCATTGAAGTCAATGTGCCGCAGTATGTTTTTGTAACGGACAGCGGAGAAGTTATTAAATTTAAGCGCAGCGTCTCGATTGAATATGCCGTACAAGATGTTAATGGCGTTGTCCGCTATCCAGATTTAGAAACAAAAATGGATTATCTGCAGCGGAAAATTCGCTTAAGGGGCCCGGGGCCGCTTACCATCCGCGAAATTTTTAGGGCTGTTCGATATAAGAATCAATATCCGGGTTTCAGTTTTGACCCCGCTTTTCTCATTGAAGCAGAAAAGTTTATCCGTCAAATGAAACAGAAAGATATGATTTCGTATTTTCAGGTTTATTCACCCCGCGTGAAGAAAATGAATCTTGATCGATTGGCCGATATATTAGACCGGGTTGGTGAACGGGAAGAAGAAGTGCTTCAGGATTTGCAAACACTCGGTATTCTGCCGTTTCTAACGGAAGCAGACCCCGCAGTTTTAGAATTTCTTCAATACCGTAAGTCTCTCCGCTCGGAACTCCGGATTGCAGCCACGCGTCAAAGAGAATTTAATTTAAAAGATATAGAAATTTTAATCATCATGAGCGATCAGCGCTTAACAGCAGTTGTTCGAGACCATTTAAAGGCAATGGGTGCTTCCGAGGATAATATAACCACCGCCAGGAGTGTTGATGAAGCAATTCTAAAATCACGCGCTCAAGGCAGGGCAATCAATTTTATTTTCTTCGATCCGTTTTTAGAAGGCATGTTCAATAATTTTGATTTTACAAATTCCGGCATTCCGCTTGCGTCTGAACGCTCATTTAAGTCATTTCCGGTTCCTAATATGCTGGAAGATGAAGAAGTCGTGGGGTTTATTAATTTTCAACTTGAAGAATTTTTTAGATCAGAATTAAGGAATATTTCGTTTTCTGATTTAGTGATTGGCAGAGAGCTTGAAGCGGCAGGCGTTACAGAAGCTGACATTGCGGCGGAAGTTTCAGAGCTTATCCGGCTCAAACGCCGCAGCGGGGAAGTGAAAGGTTTTCCGATCCATCTCCAGCCGGGAATCGACAACGACTTCCTTCTCACTATTTTCAATAGCCAGAATGCCACCATTGTCAGTACACCGGTTTTTTTAACTGAATCAGGATCTAAAGTTCCAGAAGAATTTAAAAGCGCAGTAGATTCTGAAGTTTCCGAAGCGGATATCCGGGCCGCCCGGGGCGTTAGAGGTAAACCGGTCGGTCTTCACGATAAACAACGCTACACGCCTCCCAAGGTGTTAAATCCACGGCTGGGCCTGCCATTTGTCAGAAATGCTATTAATGAATATCAGCGTGCCCCCGAACCAAAATCTGAATTGCGTTCGGTTGCGCGGCGCTCTACTTTAGATCAAAAAAAATTGGCTTTTAAAAACCTGTCACATCCCAATACGGTTGTACGAAGAACCGCGGCAGACCGCATCGCAAGTCATGATTCAGTTCCTTTGGAAGAATTAATCAAATATTTAGGCAATCCTGAAATTCCGGAAAATAAATGGAAATCATTGGTCGAAAAAGAACAGGCGTTTGACGCCGGAATGGCAAGGCGTAACGCGCGTTATTCCGTTTTATATATTCTTAATTGGTGGATTGAGCGGAAGCCAGGTTTTTATATCCCGGCCCTGAAAACAATTTTAGAACAGGAAAAATCGAAGTGGAGTGAATCAGATAAGATCCGATTAGATGATTTGTATTCAAAGAATAAAAGCAATCCGCTCGGGGTTGAGGAAAATCTTTCTCTGCTTCAAATTATAAAGCTGTTCCGCAGGTGGCATCTGAGCATGAAAAGCAAAAGCCGGGCGTTTAGATTATCCGAAAGTGAGCGGCAGGCATTTAGAGCTTCTCAATTTGTTCATCGGGCTGTCAGAATCTTGGAAGAAATTTTACGCAGCAATCATCAGAGCCCCAGGCTTGGCAATGCTTTTTATAAGCGGGTAAATTTGGTTTCACTTAGTGTCGAGCATCGCGCATTTACTAGTCCGACAATCAGCCGGATAGCGCGTTCTGAGCTGCGTAAAGAATCCGGACAGCGGGCCGATTACAGGCAAAGGCCGAGTCAAATAAATCGTTTTTTTGATGCTCGATTGGATATTACTTTTAAGGAAATAGATGAGGATCTTTTGCCAGTTGATGTGAAGCCTGCTGATTTGAAAGAAGCGGTCAAAATATCAATCCGGGAAACGCTTACTAAGTTATCCAGTTTGAAACCAGGAGCCACGATCCATGACCGTGTTTTAGGTTTTTCTTTAATATTGACCAAGATTAAGGATCAGTCAAATGCGCAAGGAGAGCGTGAGGTACTCATCGAGTTTCGCGTATTGGCAAAAAACGGGCAAACGGTTGTGCGTGACAAGAAAATAATTTCGGCCGAGACACTTGCACATTTTCATGAACTTTCATCTGTGATAATTCCTGAAGAATCCGGAAAGCGTTTGAATGCTTTGATTGCGCAAATAGCGAAAACCAGGCCGACAGTTTCTGATTTGGAACTTTCTCAAATAATGGAACGAGCGCTTGGAATTGATTCGATCGCGCCGTCAAACGGCCTGACGGGCTACGTCATTACAGGAGATTTGTTTAATGATCCCGATACGAGAAATACGCTCGGCCCGGCACTTCTGGCAATTGCCAGGAAAACAAACCGGCCTATTGTCGCGTTTCATTTTGATAACATCGGAAACAGCGTTATCCAGATGGTTAACGCTCAATTGCCGGCGCATCAGAGAATCAGGGTTGCCAAAACCAGAAATCAGATTAGGGTTCAGCTGAAAGAAGCGGGTGTTGCGTCACCTTTTGTCATTACTTCTCAGTCAAATCGAGGCACTGTTCTGGAAAAGCTTCTTCGCGAAATCGGTGACGTGCGATTTGTAAACGGAACAAAAGAACTTTACAATGCGCTCGGAATTGCTGATACGGTTGTTAAAGCTTATGTGTCCGAATTAAAGTTGATTTACTCCGCGTAACTTTGCTTTATACTCTCCGCATGTCTCTCACCGATACGATTTTATTTATCAATGGAAAACAGATAAAACCATCAGAGCTTCCTATAATACCGGCAGGCGAGCTTGGTCTTAATGTGTTTGAGACCATGAAGTCTCACAAAAGCAGAATTCTTTATCTGAAAGAACACATGGACCGTTTGTTTGAATCTGCAAAGACCGCGGGTATTAAAATTCCAAAAACGCGCAAGCAAATCGAAAAAAAACTCTCAGAAATCGCAAAGAAAAATTCTTCTCATTCTATCCGGATAGCCGTCACAGAAAAATATATTTTTACCATTGCCGCTCCGCACAATTATTCTAAAAAAATTTATGACGAAGGCATTGATTTAAAAACTTCAACTGTAAGACGGAATCACTCCAACAGTGTGCCGCCGGAGGCAAAATCAAGCGAACTCATGAACGCCTTACTTGCGTTCTTAGATTTTGGTCCGGAACAGCCTTTCGGCCAAATTTATTTAGGGATTGATGGTTATATACGCGAAGCCGGAATTTGGAACTTTTTTATGATAAAAGACGGCGTGTTGAAAACGCCCCCGACAGCCGGAATCCTGAATGGAGTCATCCGGCGTTTTGTGATAAAATATGCGCTCGAATCGGGTATCCCGGCTGAAGAAACATTCTTCACGCGGCACGATGTGTTTAATGCCGATGAGGCGTTTTTGACCAATTCCATAGGCGAAATCGTGCCCGCGAAATCGCTCGACGGGCGAAGAATCGGCCCTGATGTTCCGGGCCCCGTTACAAAAAAATTGATCAGGAGAATTCATCAAGATGAAAGTTAGGCGCGCGCTAATCAGTGTTTCCGACAAGACAGGCATCGCCGATTTTGCAAAATCACTTAGCCGGCTGGGCGTTGAGCTTATCTCAACAGGCGGAACGGAGCAGACGCTCAAAAAAGCCGGGCTTAAAGTGAGAAATGTTTCAGAGCTTACCGGTTTTCCCGAAATGATGGACGGCCGTGTGAAAACCCTGCATCCCAAAGTTCACGGCGGGATTTTATTCAGGCGTTCACTCAAGTCTCACACCAAACAAGCCAGGCAGCACAGTATCCAGCCAATTGATATGGTGGTGGTGAATCTTTACCCCTTTCAAGAAACCGTTAAAAATCCAAAAGTAAAACTTGAAGAGGCGATTGAAAATATCGATATCGGCGGCCCCGCGATGATCCGATCTGCCGCGAAAAACCATGAATCAGTCGCGGTGGTGACAGATTCCGCGGATTATGCAGTTCTTGCTGAAGAACTGAAGAAATCAAAAGGGAAATTATCCCCGTCCACTTTACAAAGGCTTGCGCTGAAGGCTTTTCAGCACACTTCCGCTTATGATCATGCCATTGCGCATTATCTTGAAAAACAATTTGTAAAAGAAGATGGGCTTCCCGAATTTTTGAGTGTGCCGTTTAAGAAGGTTTCTCCTTTGCGCTACGGCGAAAATCCGCATCAGCGCGCGGCGCTCTATAAACGGCTTGATTCCGCGCCGAAGTTTTCTTTTTCGCAGCTTCACGGAAAAGAACTTTCTTATAATAATATTCTCGATATTGACGCCACGATCGATATCATGCGTGAATTTAAGAGTACAGCGGTGTGTGTCGTGAAACACAACAATCCGTCCGGAATATCGGTCAATGACAATGTTGAAACTGCGATCGAACAAGCTGTTGATTGCGATCCGCTTTCGGCGTTTGGCGGTATTGTGGGGATTAATCAGGCTGTCACGCCGGAAGCTGCGCGGATGCTCTTGTCTAAGTTATCCTTTTTTGAAGTAGTTGTAGCGCCGGAAATTTCAAAAGAAGCGCTTCAGATATTTCGGGAACGCAAAAACTTGCGTGTCATTGAAGCGCCGGAATTCCGCCAGATAGGGCCTTACGATCTGCGATTTGTTAAAAGCGGAATTTTACTGCAAGATCGCGACAATCCAATCGACAATCATTTGCCTCAATTAAAGAAGAATTTGAAAGTGGTGACAAAGGCAAAGCTCACGAAAGCCGATTTAGAATCGCTCTTATTTGCCTGGCGCTGTGTAAAAGTGACCAAATCAAATGCGATCGTGCTTGTGAAGGGCACGCAAACCGTCGGTATCGGAGGCGGCCTAACCTCGCGGGTGGATGCGGTAAAATTAGCCTGTGAAAAGGCGGGGCATTGGGCACGCGGGAGCGTTCTGGCGAGTGACGCGTTTTTTCCGATGCCGGACAACATAGAAGTCGCTCATTTGAACGGAATCCGTGCCATTGTTCAGCCGGGCGGCTCCATCAAAGACCCCGAAGTCATTGCGGCCTGCGACCACTACGGTATTGCGATGGTCTTTACCGGCGAGCGGCATTTCAAACACTAAGCTTTTCTTCGATGACCTACACGCAAGCGCTTCAATACCTTAATTCCTTTTTCAATCTTGAAAAAGTATCGCATTTTGAGTATCGCCGCGAGCTTAACATCAAGCGTATGCGGATGCTCGCCGGTTGGTTTTCTTATCCTGAGAGAAAATATCCTTCTATTTTAATCGGCGGGACAAAAGGAAAAGGTTCGACAGCTGTTTTTTTTCAGTCAATTCTCCAAGCCGCCGGCTTCAGAGTCGGTTTGTATACCTCGCCTCATTTACTGGATTTTCGTGAGCGGATCCGGATCAATCAAAGTTTGATATCAAAACAGGAACTCACAAAACTTGTTTCCAGAATAAAACACACGCTTAAAAAGCGCCGCCATGAAATGAAGGCGTTAGAGCCTGTTACATTTTTTGAAGTTTCAACGCTGCTCGCATTTCTGTATTTTGCCGAGAAAAAAATAGATTGGGCGGTCCTGGAAGTCGGCATGGGCGGACGCCTGGATGCGACCGCCATCGTAAATCCTGTTTTATCTGTGATGACTCAAATCAGCCTTGATCATCAGGAGCATTTGGGAAATACGATTGCTAAAATCGCGAAAGATAAATCCATGATTATCCGGCGCAATACGCCGCTTGTATCGGCAAAGCAAAAGCCGGAAGCTGATGCCGTACTTCAAAAAAGATGCCGTGCGGTGAAGGTGAAGGGGTTTTTTTCAGGCCGAGATTTTAAGTATCAGATTCGGAAATCAAGTTTGAACGGAACAACGTTCGATTTCACAATAAAAGATTCTGTCATTCTGAGCGAAGCGAAGAATCAGCGATCCGTATACCCTTCACTGCAGGATGACAGGCAAAAACATCAGAATGGTATTCGCAATCTTAAGATACGTCTGCCGGGAGATTTTCAGGCGGAGAATGCATCGGTTGCGGTTGCGGGGTTTTTGGCCCTTCAATCCGCCATTGCGAGCGAAGCGAAGCAATCTACGGCCTTAGATTGCTTCGGCACTGGCTTGGGAGCGCCTCGCAATGACTGGGAAATCATTATCCGCCGCGGGCTTTTAACCGCTGATTGGCCCGGCCGTTTTGAAGTCATTAATAGGAAGGGCCGTATTTTTATCTTAGATGGTGCTCATAATGATGCTTCGATGAGTGCGCTTGTGCGCAATGTCCGGAGCTTTTTTCCAAAGCGTGAAATTCAGGTTATTTTTGGTGTTTCCCGGGAAAAAAATCTGAAACCTATGTTTAAATTTCTCAGCGGCATGGCAAAACAGATTATTCTGACAAAATCTAATCAGCCGAGAGCGCAGGATGTGAAAGTCATGATGGATGCCGGGATGCCGTATTTTCATGTTATGATTCCGGCCGGTGATATTCGGGAAGCGCTTACGTATTCAAATAAAATTTATGAAGGAAATACGGTAACATTGATAACCGGCTCATTATTTTTAATTGCAGAGGCAAGGAAGATTCTAAAATCATGATGAATGACTTGGAAGATACAATCGCCGCTATTTCAACGCCGACTGGCGAAGGCGGAATCGGCATTGTGCGCTTAAGCGGAAAAGAAGCGATTAGGATCGCGGACAAAATTTTCCGTTCAAAACGCAGTCAATCACTTATAACCGCAAAATCTCACACGATCCGTCACGGGCAAATCATCGATTCAAATGGTGAAGTAATTGACGAAGTGTTAGCGAGTATTTTTCGAACGCCCAATTCTTATACAAAAGAGGACGTCGTAGAAATCAGCGCGCATGGTAATACGGTGTCTCTTCGCCGGATTCTTAATTTGACGCTCCAAAATGGCGCGCGAATGGCAGAACGCGGTGAATTCACCAAGCGAGCGTTCTTAAATGGCCGGCTTGACTTGACGCAAGCCGAGGCTGTGCTTGATGCGATTCAGGCAAAAACTGACCGGGCGCTCAAAGCGGCGGTGGATCAGCTTGGCGGGTCTCTTTCGAGACAAATCCACCAAATCAAAGACGGTTTAATGAAGATGTACGCGCACATGGAAGCTTTTCTGGATTTTCCGGACGAAAATCTGGAGGTTTATCAAAACAAAACTTTTCTTAATCTCTACGAGTCAACCGCTGATAAAATAAAATCGCTTGTCTCATCCTACGCCAAGGGAGAGATTCTTCGTGAAGGGGTTTTAATCGTAATTGTCGGCCGCCCGAATGTCGGCAAATCGTCAATCTTAAATACGTTTCTGGACCGGGACCGCGCCATTGTCTCGGATATCCCGGGCACAACCCGTGATGCGCTTGAGGAAATGATTGAGCTGGATGGAATTCCGATCCGGCTTGTGGACACGGCTGGTTTCTGGGAAAGCGATGACCTCTTGCAGCGCACGGCACTTGAGCGCTCGCGCCAATATATAGAAGCTGGCGACCTCTTTTTGTTTGTCATGGATGCAAAATCAGGTATCACAGATGATGATAAAAAAATACTTTCTGAACTCAGCGGAAAACCAGTCATTCCGGTCGTCAACAAGGTCGATTTAATGCCCAATCCGGTAGCGGTTGAAGAATATTTTGCGATAAGTCAAGAACCATGCCTTGTTTCTGCAAAAATGAAGTCTGGATTCGAAGAACTGGAGAGAAAAATCGTATCAGCGGTCTGGCAGAGCGGTATTTCAAAAGAATCGGGTTCGTTAATCCGGCTTCGGCACAAACGCTCACTTGAAATATCGCTCCAAGCTCTTCAAAAGAGCAGGGAATCCTTCTTAAACAGAGAATCTCTCGAAATTGTAACAATGGATCTCAAATTTTCTCTTGATGCGCTACGTGAAATCATCGGCGAGATCTACAGCGAAGATTTACTTGACGTGATTTTTAAAGAATTTTGCATCGGAAAATAATTTGCCGGTCTCGGATAAAAAAAATTTTATTTTGTTGTTGACACTGTTTTGTTTCTCGCATAAAATTCAAACTTGTCAGCAGTAAAAGTTCTTTGATGAATGGAATTCAATGAACGATGGAAGCAATGTGCGGTGAAAATCAAGCGTTGCGATGAAAGTAACGGAATCATATTAATGTTTTTTCGAAACATCCGACAGTGAAATGAAGCGACTGAGCTGAACTCCTTCGCGGGAGCCGGTTCGGTCATTTTTTTTCGCTGCACCAACGCTACTATGAATAACCAAGGTGGTTTTAATGGAGGCGTTGGCGCTCTCATGACTCCCATGAATAACCGTAAGGAATATTTAATGAAAGTCATGGCTGCTGCTCCTATCGATTCATTACCTATAGTGAATATCACAGTTCAAAAGGTCCAAACGTCTAGCCTAGAAAACAGCTAATTCAGATAGCGAAAAAGGGAGAAAAATAAGCTTAAAGTAAAATTAGAGAGTGCCGAATTGTCCATTACTGGCACTAGATATGGTAGATAGAACGTAAAAAAACACAAGATATGCTACAATACGGCACTAGGAAAGTCAGTTTTAGAAGGCTAGAGAGCCGATAACGGAGGAAATACTAATGTCAGCAAAAACGCAGAAAACAAAGCAGCAAACGAGAAAAGAAACGCTTGATTCGGAAATGGGAGGAAATACTCATTCTGCTGCTGGTGTTAGTTCGCGTCAAGGTATTCACATTGCGCGCAGGTTTACTCAGGAAGGGATCCATCCTTTCGATAAGATTGAGTGGGACCGCCGCAAATCCATGATCAGTAATCAGGACGGCTCGGTGGTGTTTAAAATGGAAGATGCTGAAATTCCAAAGTCGTGGACGCAGCTCGCGACAGACATCGTGGTTTCCAAATATTTCCGAAAGGCAGGCGTTGGTAGTGTCGGCGGCGAAACCAGTGTCCGTCAGGTTGTGAAGCGTATCGCGCATTCCATCCGTGGCGCCGGTGAATTGCTTGGAAATTATTTTGCAACTCCGGAAGATGCTGAAGCTTTCGAAATGGAACTATCCCATCTTCTTGTGACACAAAAAGCAGCTTTCAACTCTCCTGTGTGGTTTAATTGCGGCCTTTACCATGAATATGGAATCAAAGGAAGCGGCGGTAATTGGTATTGGAATCCGAAAACAGGCGAAGTTGAAAAAACCACAGACGCTTACTCTCACCCCCAATGTTCCGCCTGCTTCATTCAATCGGTTGGCGATGATTTAATGTCTATTTTTGATTTGGTGAAAGCCGAAGCGCGTCTTTTTAAATATGGTTCCGGAACGGGTACCAACTTCTCGAAACTCCGTGGCCGTCAGGAAAAACTCTCAGGCGGCGGCACATCATCCGGCTTAATGTCTTTCCTTGAAGTTTTAGATCGCGGCGCTGGCGCAACCAAATCAGGCGGCACCACACGCCGTGCGGCAAAAATGGTTTGTCTTGATTTGGATCACCCCGAAATTGTTGATTTCATTAATTGGAAGGAAAAAGAAGAGCGAAAAGTCCGCGCATTGATCGCGGCCGGCTATCCGTCTGATTTCAACGGTGAAGCCTATCGTACCGTTTCCGGTCAGAATTCTAATAATTCAGTCCGAGTTCCGGATGAATTTATGAAGGCTGTGATTGAGGGCGGTAAATGGGAAACGCGTTTCAGGACTACGGGAGAAGTTTGTGAATCTCTCGATGCCCGCAAGCTTTTTGATCAAATTTGCCATTCAGCGTGGGAATGCGCTGATCCGGGCGTTCAATTTGATACGATTATCAATGATTGGCACACATCCGCCAATACGGGTAAGATCAACGCATCGAACCCTTGCTCTGAATATATGTTCCTTGATGACACAGCCTGCAACCTGTCTTCTATTAACTTAATGAAATTCCTTAACGAAGACGGCTCATTTGATGTCGAGAGCTACCGGCACGCGATCCGCATTTTGATTACGGCGCAGGAAATTCTCGTCGATTTTTCGTCTTACCCAACGCAAAGAATCGCACAAAACAGCCATGATTTCCGTCCGCTCGGTTTGGGCTACGCCAATATGGGTACGCTATTAATGGTAAATGGTATTCCGTATGACAGCGAAGAAGGTTTCGCGGTTTGCGGCGCGCTTACGGCGATCTTGACCGGTCACGGTTATCGCGTGTCAGCCGAAATTGCGCAGAACAAAGGCGCGTTTCCAGGATATGAAAAAAATCAGGAACCGACTTTGCGTGTGATGGAAAAGCACAGAGCGGCAGTTTCAAAAATCAATGCTGAAAAGTGCCCATCTTATTTATTGAAAGCCGCGGAAGAAGATTGGAACGACGCAGTGAACTTCGGAAAACGTTACGGCTATCGCAACGCGCAAGCCACCGTGATTGCACCGACCGGCACCATCGGCCTTTTGATGGATTGCGATACAACCGGCATTGAGCCTGACTTTGCGCTTGTAAAATTCAAGAAGCTCGCGGGCGGCGGTTATTTCAAGATCGTCAATCAATCAGTCCCTCAAGCGCTCAAACATCTTGGCTATTCCGAAGTTGAATCCAAGGATATTATTGAATATGTGTTGGGAGCCAATTCGCTTAAGTCATCACCGTGGGTGAATGAATCTGCGCTGCTGGGCAAGGGCCTGACGAAAGAAGATATAACGAAAGCAGAAAATTCGCTTCCGTTTATTTTTGAATTGAAAGACGCCTTTGCGACCTGGATTTTGGGTGAAGAAACACTCAAACGTTTAGGGTTTAAAGCGGAGCAATATCAGGCGCCGGGGTTTAATCTTTTAGAAGCGTTTGGTTTTTCAAAAGCCGAAATCGAAGAGGCAAGCCGTGTGGTGTGCGGAACACAGACAGTGGAAGGTGCGCCGCATCTAAAGAATGAGCATCTCGCGGTATTTGATTGCGCCAATAAGTGCGGTAAATATGGAACCCGCTTCATTGCGCCGATGGCCCATATCCGCATGATGGCCGCCGCGCAGCCGTTTATCTCGGGTGCGATTTCAAAGACGGTCAACATTCCAAACGAATCAACCGAGCAGGATATTTATAATATCTATATGGAAGGCTGGAAGCTGGGCTTGAAAGCGATCGCGCTTTATCGCGACGGCTGCAAGGCGTCACAGCCTCTCAGTTCCAACTCCAATGATTCGAAAGATTCCGACAAGGCGATTGAAGCTGAACTTGCGGTTTCGGTTGCTCCTTCACGCCGCCGCCTTCCGAAAAAGCGTGCGGGTTTTACTCAGGAAGCCAAAGTCGCGGGCCACAAAGTGTATCTGCGTACCGGTGAATATGAAGACGGCACGCTCGGTGAAATTTTTGTCGATATGCACAAAGAGGGTGCGGCGTTCAGAAGTTTAATGAACTGTTTCGCGATTTCGATTTCGCTCGGGCTGCAATACGGCGTTCCGCTCAAAGAATTTGTGGATGTATTTACCTTCACACGTTTTGAGCCGCAAGGCCCGGTAGACCATCCAAACATTAAGTTTTCAACGTCTGTAATTGATTATGTGTTCCGCGTGCTCGGCATGGAATATCTCGGCCGTACCGATTTCATTCATCGTCCGGTGGATGCTGAGGCAGTTACAGAAGCCCCGAAGCAGAAAAAGATTGAAAGAGCGAAAGCCGTTGATATTAAGAAAGAATCTTTGACACAAAACAAATCAACCATTGCGATTTCTCGCGTTGACACAATTTCTGTTTCCAAAGACACGCATGAAGAAATGGAATCAAAAACCACCGTCTCCGTATTGAGCGATCATTTGGCTCAGATGATGGGTGATGCGCCGGTTTGTAACGGTTGCGGTCACATCACGGTTCGCAATGGTTCGTGTTACAAGTGCCTCAATTGCGGCAATAGTATCGGTTGTTCGTAATCTTTAATGTCATCCCCGCATGCTTTAAGCGGGGATCTAAAGAATAGATTCCCGCTTTTGCGGGAATGACAAAATCTCTTAAACCCTTGGTGAGAAATTGCCAAGGGTTTTTTTGTTAAGTTTCCGCAGTGCTCATACCAAACAATAGTCCACTCCTAATAATAGAACTATATAGTTCTATATTTAATAACTTATATATATAATATATCCCTATATATTGACTTTAGGTGATCATAAGGGTAAAATTGCTTCATTCAATCTTGAAAAGGGAGCTCTGCAATTTTCGTGAAGCAATACCCACTCAGTCTTAAAATCATCACGGCGGTGACGCTTGTCTCGTTTCTTTTTACGAGCACTGTCGCTTACGCTGACACGCATACAATTTCAAGCTCACTTTTAAAATCAAACCATCTCAATCCTTTACCTGCTGTGAGCGGTATCCGTACACTATTCGGCCTTGCCCATTCCGCCGTATCCGGGACTTTAAGAGTTAAGCCTGATGTTTCAAATTTGCCCGTTCAATCTAAATCCGAATTACGAGTGAGCGCTTCTTCAGATGGAAAAGTTCGGAATAACAAACTTCGGACGGACAAGTTGAGAAAGCGGGTTAGTTGGGACGAAATCAAAAAGCCGTCAAATGGTAAATCAAATAACGGTGACCGGCTGACCGTATTTATTAAGGCGTCTACAAAAGAATTAAGGTCTGAAAGCGGTATTCGGATTAAATATGAGCCTATCAAGCGGAGTAGCGGCCCCAATTCTCAATGGCATCGAATTTCTATTTCTATCGGAAAGAATGTAAATCCAAAAGATGTTCTGTTGGCCATTCTGAATAGCAACGAAATACCGGACGGCATACTCTTCCATTATCGTGAATTGGCAAAAAGCAAAGGTATCTCAGTCCCTGAAACGCGAAGCGAGCTTAGAGGTTTAAGTATCGGTAAATTGAATCCACAAGTGCAGCCGGTGAGGCTGGAGAATTTTGCAGGAAAAAATATTGGGTACAGCATCCGCGCTGAGGTTGAGCGCGCTGTCCAGGCTCATGCCGGCGTACTGCTTCTTGAAGGCAGAACAAACCAGGCAAGCTTAGCTGCCCTGTGGCTGAAGATTGGTTTTGCTGAACTTGTTTCCCGTGAAGAGCTTGCTCATGCGATTGCGGACACTGTCCGCTATTACGGAAGAAGCATTGTGGTGGACCGGACCGCTGATCCGCTCATGATCACAATTCAGCTTAGAGAGGCAGTCAAATTATGGGGGCAAACCGTGACATCCGTTACTGTATTTGCACGCCCGGATTTCGAATTTAGAGCACTGCCTGAAATGTGGCGAACTGCCAAGAGATATTTCAACTCCAACTTTAACGAATGGATCAATGCCAAACAGCCGGACATTGTCGCCCAGAAACACGAGCACATCAAAGAATATGAAGTTATATTGGATGGCCGGCACGCAGATTCTCTTTACACTGAAATTCTTAACGGAAATTTTCATACCACCGCAGCATCTTACGGCATTCCAGATGACAGCTCAAAAAACGCGGTCTTAAAATATTTATACGATGGCTCTCCGCAGCCTCGTCATTTTAACGCTATCGTCAGCGCCGAAGATTTGCTGCGCGAAAGAAGGGAAGCTGAAGGCCGGCAGCGTGCAGCAGAGCTTGCACTTATTGCACAAGAAAGATCAGAGCAAATTGCCCAGGAAGAAGCAGAAAAGAAGGAGCGGCCTGAACAGGTCCGTAAAATGCTTGAAAATTTTGCGGATACCACAGCATCGTTCAATTCTTTCGGGCTTTGGACTGTTACGATTACCCAGGCACAAAATGGAAACGGGTCTTATCTGGTGCACTTACAGGCTTATGAGGGCCCCGGATTTACATTTCGTATTAAAAACATCCATACCGCGACAGATGGTTCAATCACGGGCCAGGCTGAAGAAGAGTTGCAGAGAATCATCAATTCCAAGAAGGCTGCCCGGCAGAAAAAAATAAGGACCAATTTAATTAGATTCAGCCTTGCTTCTATTGTAATTGCAGCGATGGCGGTCGGTCTAATATGGCTTACAAAAGAAGGTAAGCAGAAGGGTTACCGTCTCTCAAATGCCACCGCTACTTTCTATCCCCCAATTACCAACCAAATTCCTTCGATTGAATCGAGAGAAGAAGATTCAAAATCAAAATTACTCAGACAACGACTCAACCTGGATTTGATCTCAAAATTTGAAAAGCTCACTTATAAGGAAGACCGCGAAACTTTATTAACTTTTCTGAATTTACTGCCGAATGCCAGAGTCGCCAACAAGATTACGATTGGCGAGCAGGAAATGGAGTATCCGCTTGAAGTGCTGCATCTAACCTTTCGGGTCGGCGACCCTCTAGAAAAACGCCTATTGGTGGTAGTGGACTATGACCGGTTTAATGCGCTTCCTTTTGAAATTCAAATCGCACTCATCAATTGGAAATTAAATTTAGCCCGGTTTTTAGTTGATCCCGCCTACACCGAAGAGCTATTTGTGAAAGACGGTTTTTCACCCGCCGCCGCGCTCCAAGCGGCAAGAAAAATTCCGTGGAATCAGATCAATTTAGACGACCCAAAAAGCCGTGCAGCGGCGCAAGAATATGTGCTGCTTGAATCAGAACCCTATGTTGAATCAATGTTGAGAATGCTTGTCTTTCTGAATGAGTTTAAAGGAATTATGAACAATAAAGATAGTTACATAATGGCGCTTCCTCAATTTCAGCAGGCCGAAACGCAAAGATTTTTTAATTCTCTCCAAGTTTTTCTCAGTCCTTACATCAACTATGCGCGTGTCCGCCGATGGGCGCTTCAGAGAACTTTAACTTCCGGGAAACCTCATATTTTCAATCTTGCGCTGGATATCAGCGGTGTTAATCAAAATGAAAAAGACAAATTAGATGAGAATTTTGAATGGGGAGCTCAACTTGACCGTGCGCTACACTGGTATTTATATCCCACTGATTCTCGGTTCAATTCGGTTCACTTGCCAGGTAACAATACTTTTCAGTTTACCGGCAATCGCCGGCCAGAATTACGGACAGGGCAATCGGAATTAAAAAAGCCTACAAATCGAACGCTGACGCTGATTCACTTGCCGCCGTACGCGTTACTGAGCGGTGTAATCGGTATTTCACTTCTTGCGATTTTACCTGCCGCTATTTTAGTTCCTTTCGTCATGACAACAGGCGCTCTTCTGACTTTCTTCTTGTTGTTGCCAAGAGAAAGCATGGAGCAGACATATGGAATACTCGCCGCTTATCAAAAAATCCGCTCTGAGCTACGGGCACCTTCGTTAGAGCTGACGCTCTTACCTAATACTCAAGAAGTCCGCCAGGCGCAATTAAGCGATAAACATCTGAAAAATTTAAGAACCTACATGAGAGCTTTTGTTGGTGCCGCTTTGGCAAGTTCCAGGATTCAGCTTGAGTTTAATCAGGAATTAGAAACAGAGCCCGAGCAAATTTCAGGATTGCCAGGTTATTACAAGATTAATCTTCGCGTATCAGCGGTTTCTCAGGTGCAAGCGATGATAGCGGTTCAAATATTTTATCTTAGGTCGCCCGATCAAGCTTCGGCGGCCTCACCTTTAATGAAAGGTTTTGTGTCTTATCGTTATTCTGAATTACGAACAGCACCGGAATCCGGAGATTTTCTTTTGAATGGCAAAGGTAATATTAAACTTGGCGCAACCCACGCGGAATTTCCGGAAGACATTGAGTCGGGTTCAATCGGCAGTGCTATCCTTGATGAAGATGCCTCTGCTATGCGTGATCTTATGGAGCGTTTTCTTAGATCAGAAGTCGGGCCGGTTGCTCAACAAATAGATGAAGGCAAGGTGCAAGTAAGAGATGTTTTGAAAATCGCGGGCAAAGCAGGTTACTTGGGTTTAACCATACCCGAAGAATACGGCGGCTCAAAAGTACGGACCGTTATTAAATCCATTTGGGATATGCTGTCGTGGTTTTACAGCCCTTCATTTGGCCTTGCGGCAGGTGTTCATATGGGTGTTAGTTCGGGCCCGATTAATGTTTTCGGAACTGAAGAACAGAAACAACGGTTTCTTCCGCTTTTGGCCAGCGGGGAATGGATCGGAGACTATGGCCTGACCGAGCCTAATCATGGTTCAGATGCGCTCAGCAGTGATGTTCCGCTTGATACGAAAGCGGAGCTTGTGGATACACCGGATGGTAAAAAATGGAAAATTACCGGCACCAAGCGCTTTATTACCAATTCAGGCTTTGCCAATCTTTCCATTATTTTTGCGCAGACCGGGCAGAAAATAGACAGCACAACCGGCCGCATGAAATACAAAAAAAGTGTTTTCATCGTTGAACATCAAACTCCTGACGGAAAGCCAACACCGGGCCTTGAGATTTTGCCGCCCGAGAAAAAAATGGGGCTGCACGGGTCTTATACATCAGACATCATCTTGAAAGACGTGCTGGTTTCTCAGGAAAATTTGCTGGGAAAGTTGGGGGATGGACAAAAAATCGGAATGGCGACCATGAGCCACGGCCGGCTATCCATTGCGGCAAGTGCGTGGGGCGGAACGAAAAGAATTTTTGAGGATGTGATTGACTATGTCCGTCTCAGGACACAATTTGGAGCCAACAAGCCGATCAAAGTTTGGGGAGCTGTTCAGAAGTCAATCGCCAATTTCAGAGCGCTTCTGTACGCTCAAGAGTCGCTTGTTTTTGCCGTGAGCGCATTGATCGATGGCGGCGTTTCAAATCCGACCATTGAAGCGTCTGTCGCGAAGTACTGGATTTCAAACACGTTTCATAAAATGTCGTTTCGTGCTGCACAACTTTTTGGCGGTGCGGGGTATATTTTGGATACGCGTGTGGCGCGGGTCGCTCTCGACGGATTTGTGACTACTATTTTTGAAGGGATGAACGATGTGCTGGATTCGCATGTGATTGCCTCTGAAACGCTCAAATACCTTAACAAACAAGTGTGGCCGAAGAATCACCAGCTCCTTGATGAATGGAAGTTGCCGCCGGACAGTCCGCTCGTTGAATTAGAACCCCTTGTCAGGCAAGCCGCTTCTTTAATCGAAGAAACAGGCAGGCGCTTAAACAAGAAGTATGGCGCTGCTACTGAGGCAATGAAAAAACGTCCTGAAATTCAGGATGAGTTTATGGATTTTGGCAAGATGGTTTCGGAGCTTTATGTGATGCTTGTGACAATTAACCGCACTCAAAAGAGGATTGATCTGGAACTCAAATCTTCCCATCAAATTGATTTAACCAGGCTTGTTCTTTTGCGTGGCACTAATGAGATACGCCACTATGCCGCGCGTTTTCTCTCGCCGGAAGATTTGGGATTGCCCCAGGATTTCAGAAATTTGAAATCACTCCAGCGCCTGATCGCGGATCATGTATTGAATTTTGGGGATCAGGTCTTTGAAAAAGGTAAAGTGATTTCTGCGGGTTTTGGCGCATCAATGGCAGTGGTTTCCAAAACAGAGATTGAAGCAATGGACGGAGAATTGAAACATCTCTTATTTGACAGTGATCATTTTCCGGCGCCGTCAAATTCTTCTGAAACACCAAATTCAGACTGGCTGGCTTTGCGCTACGCCTCACGCCTCGCGGCAAAACGGGCAGTCATTCATCAATTGTTATTAGAAGGCGGTGAGATTCACCGGACAGTCAGGACAGCGGTGGGCGAGGGATGGCGTACGCTTGCCGACCTGATCGATCCTTCAATTCTCTCGGAGATCCACATTTCTACGGACGATCCCAGAAAGCCTGCGGTCATATTGGATAAAGCTTTCAGGGAACGGTTTAAAATTCCGGACACTATAAATTTTCAGGTTGGCTTTACGCATAAGGAAGATGAGGCAGGCGCCATTGTGCGGATTGAGCGGAATAAAGAAAACACCTCATCATTAAGCGGGATCGGAATTGATGAAGTGCTGGTTTCACAATTTGAGAATGAGGCGGCCGGAAGTGCTCAGGATTTTAATGATGTCAGATTTAATGGGCGGGAGAAAGAACAGGCTTTTCTTTCTGAAAATCCGGCCAGGACACTTGCAATTATGTGGGCCGTCAAAAGAGCGTTTTTTAAAGCGCTTCCGCTTAATGCTCAGATCAAAGCGCTGAGCCGGTTATCCAGTCAATTGGAAGATGGCACAACCGGCTGGTCTGACATTGAAGTGGTTTTGAGCGAACTAAAAGAAACAGATTCTACGGCTGCATCTCCCAAGGTTTTGATCGGCGGAGAGCCGGCTTATCAGGTTGGGGTTTCTATTAATCCGAATCAGATAGACATCATCCGCCTGATTCCGCATCTCGACATTCACGCTGATTTACTCTCCATCTCAAATCAAAATAGGGTGTGGGCTTCCGTTGTCGTCTATTATGATAGTGACCGCTCTGAGCTCCGCACGGCGAACGAACTTCCGCCCATGAATGTGAAGCATGTCTGGCATCTTTTGACCAATGATTGGCAGTCAATTAATCAGAAAATCAAAGCGCTTGAACGGGCTGTTCAGAATCGAAGGAAATATTTGAATCCGCCTCAGGAAAGATGGGTGGCGCAAGAAGAAACTGTGAAAAAACTTTCATCCATCAATGACCGGATGATAAACTTTCTAAGCTATTTAGATGATGTAGCGCTGGAGAATATCCCGGATCTTCATCTTGCAAAACAGCACACGGATCAAATCGTACAGGATTTATTAGAAAGCCAAGAAATGATAAGCGGATTTTTAAAAGAATTTGACGGTGTCCATGAACTTCAAAGCTGGTCGGCGCCTGATTTAATAAGCCACAAGCATAAAATAGGCCGCCTAATTTTCTTATACAAAGCTGGCCGCATTTTTTCAAAACTGACGGTCAAAAAAGGCGGGTCATTTAATTTTACACTCAAATACGAATCCCGCCAGATGCGCCGATCACGTAACCGCGCTGCCTCAGTTGATACTTCTAATTCCGGGCAGCAGCCGGTTTCCGCGATAAAGACAGGCCGTGGTCCGGATCTTAAAACATCCGCTCTTATTTCGCCTGCATCAACATCATTATCGGTTTCCTCTCCCAGTGCCCGCAGGGTTGAGCCGCCAACGGGGGCATTTAAAGATATCTTGAACAGGTTTGATCGAAATGCCAAGGAGATGGAAGATTTCCGTTCTTTGACACCCGGTGAACAGATCATTTTTAAATTAAGCAATTTATCAGGTAACGGCACTCCACGTTTAATTCGTGCGTTAATTAGGGAGAATGATGACCTGTTTTTTATTCTGGAAGGGATTGAGGGTTTGAAATTGACCTATTTGAATCAATTTGGAGGCGCTACAAAAGCAAGCACTTCTGCTAATTTCAAAGAAAGAGTGTTTCTTAAGAAGAATCAACAACTCGTCATACAAGATTCTCAAACAAACCAACAGATTAACATAATTTATAAAAGTAGTAAGGGCGCCCAGCGTCATGTAACAGTAGAAATGAATCGTGCGATTCCGGTTATCCATTGGAGCCGGCTGGTTCCCGAAGAGAGAAATCAAGTAGATCAATATTTTGTCTCACGCTCCGAACTCCGCAGAACCTCCGGCACTCAGAAAGAGGCTGTCACACTCTCAGACCTTGTCATTCACAGGGAACTCTTAAGGCGTGACGTCCCCAACCAAGAGTCAGACATCACCTCTGCCATTCAGGCATTTGCGCGGGATAACAAAGCCCAATTACTCAAACTCAAAAAAGGCGAGCTCACCCAGGGAAGGGTCCTCGAACAGCCCATCATCTTTGAAG
>Ga0268299_1000724_pt1 | contig 86814 bp, 81 predicted proteins | sample NOBtaG_FD_193484 | JGI IMG/M metagenome (GOLD analysis project Ga0268299, IMG submission 193484) | Activated sludge microbial communities from bioreactor in Nijmegen, Gelderland, Netherland - NOB reactor | ecosystem: Engineered > Bioreactor > Aerobic > Activated sludge | place: Netherlands... | reverse complement strand
TTTCGCCCAGGAAACCCTGCACCACCCGGTCGCCGTATTTGTTGAAAAAATCGGGCGATTCCAGTTGGGCGTCGCTGGATTTCTGGCTGCCCGTCGTGTTCGCATCGAGGCTTTTCAACTTGCGTTTGAGTACCATCAAAATGCGCTTTTCCGCCGGGATGGACGACGACACGTAGAGGTATTCCGGCAAATTCACCTGGCCGGTACGGTTGATGCGCCCGCGTTTTTGCACCTCGGTGTTGATGTCCAATTCCGGCTGGTGGATAATCATGGCGCGCTGGCGCTGGTCGCGGAACTTGCCGCTGGCATGGGCCGACACGCCGGTGCTGGCGCTCTGGTTGATGAGCAGTACGTCCGCATCGCCGGAATTGAAATCGGCAAAAAACTGCTTCACGTTGGCCTTGAACGAGCGGTACACCAGCGTGCCGCCTTCGTCCTTGATCTGGAAGGAGCGGCCCGTGCATTCGCGCACCCAGTAGAATTCGTGTCCGCCGCCGCCCACTTCCGCCGGCTTGCGGGTCTTTTCAATGGTATTGATGAGCGTGTCGATAGGCGACAGGCTGATACCGGCCGAGGCGCTTTTGATCTTGTCGCGCAGATTTTCCAGCATCGAGGCGCTCAGGGGGTCGAGGTCGGCGGGCGACAGGGTGTAATGTTTGATCTCGCCGGTTTCAGTGGCCACGGTGTATTTCAGGGCGTTTTCCAGCGAACGGTTGAGCACCATCGCGAAGTCCAGGTTTTCTACCTCGTCGCCGTTGGTGTAGCCGAACTCGTCCATGAAGGAGGCCATCGTGTTGGCAAAAGCGATGACGACTTTTTTGTTTTCGCCCAGCAGCCGGATGGCTTCCCGCGCCACCTGCCGGGCCTTGATGCTGAACAGCAGTTGGCGGATGACGTTGTGGGTTTTGTTGAAAAACGGAGAGTTGGACACCCCGCCTTTTTCTGTGCCCTTGCGCTTTTCGGCCTTTTCGCCGCCGCTGGACAGGGCCTTGCTCATCGTCTCCAAATACGGCTCGATGACCTCCTGTTCAAACTCAATAATATCGTTCACCAAGCCGATGACGGTGTTGTAAATGACGCGGTGCTCCTCGTAATCGTCAGGCAGGAAATTGTACTCCACCCGGATGCCCTCGAAACTGCGCTGGCGGCGCAGCATCTGTCCCGAGGCGACCAGCTCGCCAGCCACGATCTCCTGCAAGGCCACGCCGCCGCGGGCAAACACCTCTTCCAGTTCGGTCGCCTTGATGTTGGCGTGGCTGATCGCCGTCTTTTTGGCGTACACGGGCATGTTATCGGGCCGTTTGGCGAAGGTGGCCGACAAGTAGCAACAGCCCTGGGCGTTGGCCAGCAAGCGTTCGCGGATGAAATAGCCGGTAGTGCTTTCGCCGCCCGAGGCGTTGTGGGCTTCATCCAGGATCACCACGGCGCCGTGCGACAGGGCGGCAACGTATTCGGTTTTGAAATTGGAGGCCGAAGGTTCGGACTTGGTCTTTTTGCCCAACTGCTTCTGGCTTTCCCAGTCGGATGACAACTGCGAATAGGTCAGCATGGCGAAGTCGTAACCGGGCGGCAGGGCGTCTTTATCGGCGACCAGGTCGCGGAGTTCGCCTATGCTTTTGGGCAGAAATTTGCGGTCGCGGCGCCACTCGTGAACCTTGACGATGGTTTCGCTGTCCAGGGAGATTTGCAGGGTGGCGTTGCTGTCGCTGTTGAGGATGAGCGGCACCAGGTCCACGCTGCCGATGTCGTACAGGTCGCGGTAGATGTCGGAAAAGAGGGTGGCTTTTTCGGTGATGAAGATCGTGGGCAGCCCGTTTTTGGCCCCGTAGCGGATGACGGCCGCCGCGATCCGGCCCTTGCCGATGCCGGTTTGGTCGCCGATGATCATGCCGTCGCCGCGCTCGATGTTCCAGATGGCCAGTGCGATGGCGTCCACTTGCTCGGCGGAAAAGAACTCAAACACGTTGGATTTGAGTGGGTAGTGGAGTTTTTGGGCCACATACAGGTCGGGACTGCCGATTTCCTGCCGCAGGCGCAACAGGGCTTGCCGGGTTTGGTAGGCCATGCTGCCGGGCAGGGAGACTTCGAGCGAGTTGGCGCGGGAGATGGGGCGGTAGGCGGAAAGGCCGGGGGCGAGGTCGAGGGCTTGGGGTTGTTCTTCTTTTGGTTCGGTTGGGGTCATGGGGTAAGTGCCTTAGGTTTTAATGTTGCAAATATGGCTCCTGAATTAATGAACTTACAAGGAAATGCGGGGAATTCTTTTTTCAGAGGAGACGATATAGGCCCTGCTTTACTTATTTTTAGTACCGCTTTTAGAAGGGCGGCAGGCGCGACAATTTGAGCAGGTCAAAAAGGCATATAAATACGGGTGATTTTAAAATGCAGCCGTTCTTTTGTGTCTAATGGAATTGAACCGGATTCCATTGACGCAATTTGCCGAGAGCAACAAAGACTTGGTCAAACCTGACTCTACAAGTTTAAAACAAAAAATTTATCTTTGCCCGCAACTCGGCCTCTTCCACTCAAAGACCTGAGGGCACCCATCATGAATTCTTTATCCAACAACACTGACTACGTTCAACTCATCCACAATATCGGACAAGTGTTGCAGGCGGGACGTATTCGGGCTTACCGGGTGGCGCAGCAGATTGCTGTGCAAACCCGCTGGGAAATCGGACGACATATTGTTGAGTATGAGCAGAGCGGCAATGAGAAAGCGGAGTATGGGTCATTCTTGCTCGACAGGCTCGCTAAAGATTTGTCGCTGACCTATGGCAAGGGCTTTAGTCGAACTAATGTATTTTTTATCAGGAAGTTATATTTGTTTTTTCCAAAAGTTCAGACGGTGTCTGAACTTTTGAGTTGGTCCCATTATTGCGAATTGCTGACCATTGACGACGGACTGGAGCGCGGATTTTACGAACAACAATCCATTCGAGAGCGGTGGTCGGTGAGCGAATTGAAACGTCAGAAGAAATCCGCGCTTTTTCTTCGTTTGGCAAAAAGTCGCGACAAGGCAGGCATCTTGAAATTGGCTGCGCAAGGTCAAATTCCCGAAACCCCGGATGAGGTACTACGCGACCCGTACATATTGGACTTTCTGCAAATTCCGGAGCAGCACCGCTACTCGGAGGCCGAGATCGAAGCCCGCATAATCGAACATCTACAGCATTTTTTACTCGAGCTCGGCAAAGGATTCACTTTCGTGGGACGGCAGTACCGCATCTCTTTTGGCGGACGGCATTATCGGGTTGATTTGGTGTTTTACCACCGCATACTGCGGTGCTTTGTGCTGATTGACCTCAAAATAGATGAGGTCGAGCATGGCGACATCGGCCAAATGAACCTCTACCTCAACTATTTTCAAAAGGAAGAAAACCTGCCCGATGATAATGCCCCCATCGGCATCATTCTCACCGCCCACAAAAACGACGTGCTGGTGGAATACGCGCTCGGCGGACTGAGCAACCAGATTTTTGTCTCTAAATACCAGCTCTATCTACCGGAAAGGGAATTGCTGGAGACACAGGTGCGTCTTATTATGGAATCGGAAGAGTGACGGCTCCAGGGCGATAATCCGCCAGTGATGCTTACACATTCCCGCATTCATCAAATGCGACAGTTTTATCATACTTTTCCAATTCTCGCCGCACTGCGGCGAGAATTGGGAGAGTGAACGATCCCATATCTACCGCAGCTCAACAACCTCACTGAGCCGCTCCACCCACTCCTCCAACGTCATACAATCAAACTCCTCATCCCCGAACGGCAATCCTTCCGCCTCGGGCAGATTCGAAATCCCCTCGGCCATGCTCCGCCGGTAATGCTCCCGCATTTCCGCCGGCGTCACCTCCTGCCAGGCCTCGCGCAGGTGGGCGGCCACGTGCGACCAGGCGTCGCTGCCAGCAATAGCGGTGTCGAAAAGTTGTGCGGGGGTAAGGCCGGGTTCCGGCTCGGCGCCCAGGTATTCCCGGAGGAGCGGCTCCACGGATACGCCCCGGTCGCGGGCGTCCTGGATCAGGGTGGCGATGCAGCAGGAAATGGCGAAGACGTGATCTTCGTAGTTAAGGATTTCTCCCTCATAGCAGGCGACACACAGGCATTTGAGTGACTCGTCGCGGTGAATTTTGGCGTGTTGGAATATCATACGGATTCGATTTTTACTTTTTGGAGTTCCCGTACCAGTTTTTGGGTCAGGGTTTCTTCGCGCAGGTTGGCGGACTCCCGGGCGGCCCGCACCAGGTCGAACAAGGCTTCGAAGGAGTCGGTCACCTGGGTTAACAGTGAGTATTCTTTGATTGTGGGCGCGGCGCCGAAGGGTTCCGCTTTTCGTCCGGCGACCAGGATCATACGCAGCGGGAAATCAGTGCCTTGTTTGTGGTACAGTTTGGCGGCGTCGATGTTCAGCATAGCCACTACCCGGTAATGCCGGTACAGCCAGTTGAAAAATTGCCGGTGGCCGGCGATTTGTCCGCCGGCGTTGATTTCTGTGTGGCCGCCGATGATGATGGCGGCGCGGCCGGTATTGCGCATACACGCCAGCGCGTGGGCGACCATGGCGTGATCGAGCGCCTTGAACGGATACCCGAAATCGCGGTTGACCTCGACCAGGCGGCCAAACGGCGGGTTGGTGAGCACCGCATCGAAGACAAGGTGGAACCGCTCCGGAAATGGGACGGACGCATCCATCCGGTGTATCGCCCGGAAAGGCTGGGTTTTCAGGTGGGCATAACGCACCGGGTCGATCTCGTTGACGACCGTCATTTCTTCCGGGTAGAAGATGGTCAGCAGGCCGTTGCCGGCAGAGGGTTCGAACACGCTTTTGGTGTCGCGGTCGTAGGTGAACCAGCCGGCCAGCCAGGCAATCGGCGCGCTGGTGCTGTATTGCTGGAACACCTTTTTGTGGCTGTCGAGGCCGGTGTAGGTGGGTTGAACGCGCCGGTAGAAGTCAACCACGGCCTCGAAGGCGCCGGTTTTGTCATCCTTGAAAATGTGGGTGTCCACTAATTTCCGGTACCAGTTCACCCAGCAGAGTTCCGTCAGTTCCCAGAGGTATTTTTCGTTACCGGTGTCTATGCCGGCGGCAGCGGCGATTTTGCGCAGTCCGGTGATGGTCAGTTTTTTGCCTTCCTGGAACGCGTGTTGAACGCCGTTGGTGTAGACTTCCATGCTTTTGGCGGGGTCTGTTTCAAAGGCGGCGTTTGGGCGTTCCACCTGTTTGAGGTACTGCCCAATCACTTTTTGCTCCCCGGCATCCAGGGCTTCTACGATGATCCGTTCGAAGGCTTCCGCCGGACTTACTTTGTGCTCCTCGCCGAACAGGGACTCGCTCTGGTTGGCCTTCACGGTTTCGTTGTACCGGGCGATAGCGGATTTGAACGCCCGCTGGCCGGTATTCATCAGGCGGTTCAGTACCAGTATTTCGCGGGAATGTGGCTCCGCGTCCAGCAGGTTTTGCTGGCCGATAAAATCCGCGAAGGACAGTTTAGACGCCTTCATTTTCTGCTGGAACACAACGGCGGCGTTGATCGCGTCGATCAGCCGGGCGCCGGGTGTCGGCAGGGCGATATTGTCCATGAGCGCCGGCAGAGCGTTGACTATGGCCTTGCGCAGGCTCACCACGCCGTCGGTTTCGGCGGCCTGCAAAGCGGGCGGGCGCAGCACGATGGCGGCCAGGGTCATCTCCACGAAATACTTGCCGGCCTCGGTGAAATGCCCGTCGGTGTAGTATTCCGGCACCTGCTGGCGAGTGAGCAGGTTGCAAGAGAGCAGCATGTCGAGCAGTTGTTTCTGCGCGTTGGCATCCGCGTAGAACTCGCTCATGGTGTCGTCGTCCTCGAACAGTTTGGGGATTTGTTTGCCGCAGGCCGTGTTTTCGCGCAGGATGTTCGACAGTTTGACGGTTTTATCCACCGGCCGCTCGGATTTGGTGCTGGCCTGGTTGTACTTGGCCAATTCCTCCGTGGTGAGCGCCGGAATATCGTAATCAATGCGGACCAGAAACGGCGCTTCAATCTGTCCATCCCGGCCGGCAAATACGGTACGGTCGGCAAAATCTTTTTCTGCGATGCCGAAGGCCGAAAGTTCTTCTTGCAGGAAATCCCGGTAGCCCTGATAGCGGGCTGGGTATTTCGCCCGGGCCAGTTTGGTGGACATGGTCCGGTTGTTCCCGCTAACCACGAAACCGTCCTTATTTATAATAGGTGTGCCCTCCGGCGTGCGGCCGGTGCTGATGAGCAGGCCCGGCTCCAGGTTGCGGGCGTATTCATCCACCAGCGCCTGGGCGCCCACGTCGCCAGCGTAGTTGCGGTCGTTGACGTTGCTGCCAACGGTGTTGTGTGGGTAACCCGGCGTATCGGTAAAGGTCTGCTCGTCGTGGCTGGCTTTAATGTGGGCCAGGTCCACGACTGCAAACTGCCCCTGGTGTTGTTCCCCGTTGGGCAGATAGATGACCGTTTTTTTGCCGGGCAGGAAAGGAATGGGAGTCATGGCCAGGCGGTTTTTTCAAAAATGGTTTCGGCCAGCCATAGGGCGACCATTTCCGGATCGGTCACCGGGCGTTTCATGCGGTGGTATTTAGCGATGGCTTTCACCGTTTCCGGTTTTAGCCTACGTAGCCGGGTTTGGAGGTAGTCCCGGAAATCGAAAGGGTCGTAAAGGCCGGTTTGGCGGCGGAGGGATTTTAGGTCGCGATAGGGAGAAGGGACGGTGGGGAGGCGCCGGGGCTTTTTGCGAGGGGGTGATTTGGGCTTCATGTTGCAAATATGGCGTTAAAAAACGTAGATTTGCAAGGAAATACAAGAAATTCTTTTACACTTCTAAAATTGCATGAAGAGGTGCCTGATAATAAATTGTCGGTTGTCCAAGGTATGTGATGAGAAATAACAAATGGCAAATGATACTGCTTCGTCTTTTTGAATCAGACCAATCCGAGGTAAAAGGTTTCGGGTTTGAATTAGCCTATTGATAGCAGAAATTACCTGGGTTTCATTGCCCTGCACAATATAGCCAACCAAACAGCCTTCAGGATACCTTTCTGAAACAAGATTTTCTATGCCGGTATCAATATACCTCCCTCTATATTTGGAAGCGCTGACCTTTGAGCCGTCTGTTTTCTTCCAGTCATCGTGCGACAAGTTTTTGGCTTCGGCGTAAAAATCCATTTCTTCTTGCTTCCATTGGGTAAACTTAAAATCTACTCTTGGTGCTCCCAGCGGATCATCTTCTCCTTCTGTCACACCTACATTATAAATTGGCACCTGATGATTGACTGAAATTTGATTAGAGCGCAAAAACCCAGTCTGCTTTATCTTTTCAACGAGATGTGCTGTGATCTTGTCTTCTTTCCAATTCACATCATATTTTCTATCGGATACCATTTTGTCGTAACCGCGCTGCAAGGCTTCCAAGCAGAGCATGACAAAATTAAGCTTGACACCTTGTACGAAGGTATTATTAACTCTCCTGTTCATGTTCAACAGTTAGTATTTCGAGGATAATTTCATCTGCGTCGTTCAATCCCATTGAGCGTGTCCAGAAGCGTTTTTCATTTGGTTTGACGAGGTAAATAATATCATCATTATAGTAACGTAAAAATTTTCGATAGTAAATACTCTCGGAATGTTCCCGATAGGTATATTGTTCTAATTCCGTCAATATCTGATTGATTTTATTCCCTGGAAGTTGTTGGATAGTGTCAGATTCTTGCCGTTGGTTTAAATGCAGAATGATCACATTCAACGGTGTCCCTATGTGGATATCTAATACGGAAGCCGAAACAGATATTTCAGGTGTGTATTTTAAAAACTCATTTATAGTCTTGCATAAGTAGTGAACGTAGGCCTTGCTGTCATCCAATGAACATGGTTTGTATGCATTGGATTTTTGTCCTGACTGAAAGGCATCAAGTTGGTAGTTTAGCAAATCTTCTATGAGAATCTTATCGGTTTCAGGAAGATTAAGAGCCTCCCAAAGAGAAGATTCAATCTCATGTTCTAAGAAAGAAATTTTTTGCTCTGCATTAAAGAAAATATCAGTGGGTTCTTTTTTTATAACTGTGATAATTTCATCCACCAAACTGACAATTTTTTCTTTTGCCTTTGATGGCAATGTGAAACACAGATCAGGTAAATAAAGAACTTCATTGGGTTTAACTCTTTCTCGTTCGATGCCCCAATCAGCAGTAGTAAGAAACATAAGGTAAGTTGCCAATCTAGAGTTCAAATATGCCGTTAACAACTTTAAATCATCTGCTGCTATTGTTGGTGTATAAATTCCCAAAATCGTATCTCTGAAACTACAATCAAAATCAAGAAAAGATACACAAAATTTCTTATTGACCTGCCCTTCTTTAATTAGCAGATGAGGAGATTTATATGTTATCTCTTCGCCCAAGGCTAAAAAGTCAGTTCCATTAAATTTTTCAGCTCTATCAGAATTCGTATAAAACCTTCCGAGGCTCTTTGCAGGCATAAAAGGCAATTCCTTTATAGAATAATTTTTTATTTCTGATTTCGATGTTTGAAAGCCGCGCCCTTTTATCCATTTGTTTTTCTTTAGAAATTGATTTAATCTATCATTAGCAAAAAAGGCTTTCAACAGGCTATAGTCTCTCTCTGTTCCCCACATTGCCGCCTTCCAAATCTTAGTATCCGGTCTCTGGCACTCTTCTCGTGGCAGATACTTCACATCTGTCGGGTCAATAGCGATACCATCAATGATCCGATTTTTGATCGCGGCGGTTGGGGCGCAATACATAAGTCTATCGGAGGGATGTGCCGGGATTTGGGTGGAGTAAAGAAAAATGCTTATGGGGCGCACAGTGGATGCAAACAGGTTCCTACCTCTACCCTGCGGCACCCGGCGAAGGATGGAAAAATTAAAGACCTTCTCAACATAGCACTGATTAAAAAGAAAGCGTCTAAAATTTTGGTGCGTACTGCCTGTGTTGAATAAGACTTTGCTGGTGGAAATAAGTGCTATTTTGCCGTGTGGACAAAGTTGGGCAGCACGATGTAGAAATGCCTCGACGGTTTCGTTTCCAAAGCCTTGATTCTCCAAGTAAACCCTTACATCTTTTTCCACCTTGCGTCCACCGAAAGGCGGATTGCCCACTAACAAATCGAAATCGATATCTTCGAAGGGGCCGCTTTCAAGACTGCTCATACAAAACAGGTTTTTACCCTGTTTGTCCGCATCCTCAGATATTGGATCATAAATAAGGTAAGGAAACGTAACGGTCTGCCACAGCGTCTTCGGTTCCAACCTATCAATCATAGCGAGATAAAGGCTGAACGCAGCTACCTTTATTGCCGCTCTCTTTTTTTCGATTCCGAAGATGTTGTCGAGAACAATCTGTTTGGCAATTTCGAAGGAGAACCGCTTTCTTGGATTTGCCAATAGCCACCTGTCAATCAATCGGTTAAGGGTTTCGACCAAGAATATTCCTGACCCACAAGTGGGGTCTAATACTTTAATATTATAGTTAATATGGCCTACTGAAGCATGGGGTAAGGCTTCATTAAGTACAAATTCAGCCAATGGGTGCGGCGTGTAAAAAGCGCCGGCAGCATTTTTTTGCTCCTCACCAATCTCTTCTGACAAAAAATCCTCGTAAATCTCGCTGATGAGTTGGATGGGAATGATTTTAAAATCAAAAAAACGCCACCCAAAAAATAGGGTATGCCCAGACCAGAAACAATTTTTTATTTCCGTCAAATGGTCATTGGTAACAATTGCTCTTTCTGTTGGGGTTACCGGACTTAGGTTGCCGTTAAAAGACTGCTCAAGTTTTTCATACACCCGATAAGTTACATCAATATCGTCGAGAACTTCAAAGTAGCCTTTTCGTCCCTCGTATAACTTGGCATCAGTAGCCCCCCTATCCTCCAGGTATAAAAGGAACAAAGAACGAAGCAACAAATCATGGATGACTTCTTTTGACAGTCCTTTGCCGTGGTTATAAAGAATCCGCCGGGTTTGTTTGAGGTTGTCAATTAACGACCGGTCAACACGGGTTTCATTGCGAACCTTATCAGGATAGCCTTCCTCTTTCCAGAAATTACCAGTCTCAATGGAAATTTTGCCAAAAACCTGCCTTAAAAGGTTCAGTTCTTCAGCAACCCGCTTGGAAGCCTGAACCAGTTCGAGTTCACCAGAATCTTTCGTCAGGTGACGAGGCTTTTCGTAGCAATTGTAAATCCGAATCTCTACAGGACTTTCAGCATACAAAAAGGGGACCTTGCCCTGATTCCAGATTTTGCGTTGAATATCCAGCAATTCTTTTAGCACCGGTTCTTGAAAATCCGGCACTGCTTTGAAATATACTGAAGGAAATTCTCCTGAGAAATAAATCGCATCGACGCCAAAATCATTCTCCTTGACTTGGTTGACGTAATGCCGCTTCAGTGCAGACAATCCGCCGGCATCCGCTTCAACGTCCACGACGCCAAGGGTAAAATCAAGCAAATTAATGATGTCTAATCCGGCGGTCATTTACAGTTTCTCACTTTAGTGGTTGTTATAAGTCAGAATGCTCAGCTTTTGATCGATGGCTTGCAATTTGTCAAAAATCGCTTCACTGGTATTGATAGGATCATCGGGAAATCCGAGGTAGGCAACCATTTCCCAAGCTTCCAGTACGTTGGTAACGCCTACCGTAAACGGTAAAAATTCCGGGTTGTCGGAAAACAATACCAATTTCCGGTTTTGCCCGATCTCGTTGACGACTCGTTTGAAAACCACTCCCTCTTGTTTCAATACCAATATGTATCGTTTTCCGTTTTTCAAATCCTGCCAACGATCAACATACCTCCCAACCACAATAAAACCTTCGTGGATGGGCGGCATGGATTTTCCTTGGATTTCAAATGCCCGATAAGTCCCTTCGGATAACCCCGGTAAGTTGAAACGGGGTAAGTCTTTAATAAATTCGGGGTTGCTGAAGTCGATAGCATAACCTGCGATCGCGTTTACCGGAACTAATTCTATGTTTTCTTTCCGGTTATCATTGACCGTAACTGCAACCACCCGTAAGCCCTCGGCATAAATATTTGGGGGCTCTGAATTTCGTTGATGAAACAATGGAACACCCAAATCAACAATTAGTAAATCAGCGGGGTTTACATCAAAATATCTGGCAATTTTCAACAGCAGGCTGGCGATGGGCTCCGTTTTGCCTCTTTCATAATCTGCGTAGGTGGTACGGTTAATTCCAAGCGCATCCGCCACATACTCCTGTGTTTCCTTGCGTTGCTTCCGCAAATATTTCAGGTTGTTTGCAAGCATTTGACGGATTTTCCGTCAAATGTCGGAATTTTCGGAATTTACATCAAAACTTATTAGTCAATATTTTTTCATGTTTTTACAAATCAATATCCATTCCTTTAAATAATCAACTTTGCGGCATCCAGGTAAGAAGCCGAAAACCGAAACCCCGGATTCCCCAAAAAGCGCGAATCCGTGCGGAGCAGTTCGATAAACTCCAGGTGATCTTTCCAATGCAGTCGAACCGAACAGCCGAGCGAAAACATTCCCACTGCTTGGGCGAGATACCCCGGCCGGGTGCCGTGATGGTTGATACCCCAAGCCGGCATCAGCGCATCTCCGGTGCGTTTGAAATCCCGGTTCCGGTCGCGGTGAACCAGCATCGGGGCGCACTGCACCAGCGCGGGATGTGCAGGATTGCTTTTGTGAAAGCCGAGTTGCCAGCAGTCGAGATATTGGATGAGTTGTACGCGAGCTACGCCGCCGAGTTGCATGGCTTGGGCGCTAAAGGTGGCCAGTGTGCCCGGCTCCGTTGTACAAACTGCCCGGTGGATGATTTCCAGCATACCCGCATCGTTGAAACGCAAGAGCAGGCCAAGATCGTTGAAGCGGTCCTGTTCGTCGGAGTTGGGAGTGCCGTCCAAGCCGGCGCCTTCGAGGTAGAGGATGTTGATTTCGCCGGGTTGGCGGAAGAGTTGGTAGCCCTTTTGTTCCATATGGGCTACGAGTTTTTGGGCATACCGGTTCGGTTCCATTAGTTGAGGTGCAGGTTGTTTTTCAGTGCGTACAGGCTACCGGTGTAGTAGCGCCCGGCGAGTTCCATGCGCTTCCATTTGGGCAGCTGCGGACACTGGCGGTCTATTACGGTTTTCATGGTGGATTCGATGTGCTGTGGCGAATGCCCGGCTAGCAGGAGTTTGAGGAGGTCCGTCCGGGTTTGATCCGGCCAAGATTCCCAGATAGCCTTGCCGACGGCCAGAGCCAAATCAAGATCGAGTTGTAGTGCGTAGGATTTCATGCTATCGTTTTTAAGTAGCATAAGGGATGTGTGAGGCAAAAAGTCGGGCAGGGCGAAAGGCTGAAATTCTCCTTTGGGGGGCTTGATGTGCTCATGGCCTTTGGTGCCCTGCGCCGGTGTTGTTTTTTGAAGCACGTTTGATTGTTGCAAATATGGGACTTAAAAAACATGATCTGCAAGCTTGCTAACGGCTTTTCGATCAAATTCCACGAATTGCTTAGAATATACGTAGTCGCTGGACTAAAAAGCGCATTTCGCACATTTCAAAATGGCTACTTTTGCATTTGTTTGATTTTTGTCACCTGTATGCGCTATCTCTTTTACCGTACTCTTCCATTTCTCTTAGCCATAAGCTCCATCCTTTCTGCGGATGACGCTTTCGGTTGCGGCAATGTTTGCAGTGCCGAAAAGAGCACGGCCAAAAGCAGTACAGAGGAATCCTCTTGTTGTTCCCGTACTGACGACGAATCCTCCTGTTGCAGCAAAAGCGATGCTTCGACCGGCAAAAAACAAACACGACACCAAGGTCACCACGGCGACGAGGAGGGTTGCGGCGGTCGCTGTGGCGGCACGTGCGGCGGCCATTGCTCCTGCCCAGCAGCGGTATCGAGTGTAGGATTATTTCCCGAAGTTGAACTTCTCTTGCCCGTTTTCATCTCGTTTTCGAGGGCATACCTCCCCTATGAGTCCCCCTTCCTCCTCAGCGTTTCGTTGGACATTTGGCTCCCGCCAAACATCTTGTCCTGATTCCGGACAGCCAATAGTGTGCCTTGTCGAAACGGTTGACGCATCGCGTTGACCGAAGCGGTCGTGTTTTTACAGCCGTTACCCCGTTTTAGCAACATTCTATGCCGTTCGGTTACCGCCGCGAAGCATTATGCTTTGCCGGCTAAATTTTTTCAGCGCTCATGCAACCTTTCTCCCGACGGTACTAAACTACTATGCCAGATTACGCAAACAAGCGACACGCTCAGACGCCGCCCGATCCTGTCGATTTGGAATTGGCTGCCGCTTGCCATGCCGGCGAACCTCAAGCGCAACGCGCTTTGTGGGAACGGTACAAAAATCGAATGTACGGTGTCTGTCTGCGGCTTGCCGCATCGCCCCAGGAAGCGGAGGATTGGTTGCAGGAGGCTTATATCCAGATATTCCGGCACATCGGGAAATACCGAGGTGAAGGCAGCCTGGAAGGTTGGTTAAGGCGGATCGTCGTGCGCACTGCTATCCAACACCTTAAACAACAACACCTGAAAACAACCGGTTTGGACAATGAAACGCTGGAACGCCTGCTTTTTGAAGAAGGAGAAACCGGAGCAGATGAAGGTGACGAACCGGAGCGATTGGTCGGACTGCTTCAACAATTGCCTCCGGGTTTTCGCGCCGTGCTGAACCTGTACGTGTTGGAGGAGCGCAGCCACGAAGAAATCGCCCGAGAACTGAACATTACTGTAGGAACCTCAAAATCCCAACTCAGCCGTGCCAAGGCTTTTTTGAAACGGCTTATAGACAAAACATTGATATTGTTATGAATACACCCTTACACCCGGAGCACGAAGATTTGGAGCGGCAGTTGCAAGCCCAATTGGAGCATTTCGCCCCGGAAGCGCCCGACCGACTCTGGGCCGGCATCGAGGCGCGGCTTCCGAAGCGCCAGCACCGCCGCACGGTGTTTTGGTGGTGGGTGTCCGGTATCGGTGCAGCGTTGATTTTGGTGGGACTCGCTAATCGCTTCACCGGGGAAAACGATTCGTCGGCGCCCAAATCTAAGGAAATTGAAGTAAAGACGCCTGTGCAACATGACATTGCGATCCGAATCCCGCAACAACGCATGAGAACAAAAATGGCGATGGTGCCGGCACTTATGTCCCATACAACAGCGAACTCAACGAATACCGGGCTTGAAATAGTAGCGAGACCTGCTGCCCATCCCCAAGCAATCCACCTGGATGAAGTCACTCTTCTGATGAAAGCCCCGGCACCGGGCATCCTGCTGGAAAAGCCACCCTTAACCAATGCCGGAACGACGCAAATCCTGCCGGTCGCAACATTCGACACGACTCCACTGGAACCCTTGTGCGTATCGTTACTGCCGGTTTTGGAAAATGATTCACTCAAAATCCAATTCATTCGGTTTCCCGCTAAAACGATACGCGAACGACGCTGGCAAATTGAGGCCGCTGTTGCACCGGTCTGGCTTTGGCAAACGGCAGCGCAGGCCGATCCGCATCACGCGGGACACATCGGCTTTGCAGAATACCGGCAGGGTGCGACTACCGGCTGGCAAGCAGGCATAAACATCGGATACGAACCGGCCCCGCGCTGGCAGGTGATCGCAGGGTTGTTCCGGCGGCAGACCACGCAAACTGCTGCTCACACCGCCACCCTCCGGCTTATGGACGGGATATGTCTCAACCCCAATGATTATGCCCCGAAGGAATATGAATTTCAATACTACCTGTACTCGGGCAGCGGCACATCCAACCTGACTGTGCATATCGCCCAGGTGGACACGGCGAACACAATGCCCGACGACGAACCCTTCACCCTCGATATGCGCACCACACGCCGTAGTTTGGATTGGGTGTTACCTCTGGCCGTAAAACGAAGCTTCGGAAAGGGCCTTTGGCAAGGATTTGTGCAGGGCGGTGTACAAATCAACCTGCCCGGCACCGCCTCGGCCCGTGTGGACCACTTCACCGAAGCCTGTGTGGATTTATGCTTTGCAACGGGCCGCATACCGGCTTTGACCGTAAAAGAAAACCGGCAAGTCTCCGTCGCGTGGACGCTGGGCCTCGGTGCGGAATATCGTCTCTCGAAGCGTTGGATATTGTCCACTACGCCGACTTTATTTGGAAATAAGGGCCAAATGGGACTTTCCCTTCAGGCCGGCCTCGTTTATATTAATTTTTTAAAAAAATGAAATTCAATTGTTTAAATAAAATTCTGTTTGTCGTCCTGCTTCTGGTTGCTCAACAAAATCTGGCACAAACGACTATTGCGATTCCCGACACCCTCACCGGTGATGTGATTGACCTGACCTTGCAGCACAGCGCCCGGGAATTTTATCCCGGCACGGCAACGCAAACCATCGGTTACAACGGCAACTTCCTCGGCCCAACGATCATCCTGAACAAAGGCCATCAAGTAACGCTAAACCTGCACAACCAACTGGGCGACACCACTACCACCCACTGGCACGGCCTGCATGTAGCGCCGGCAAACGACGGCAGCCCGCATAACCCGGTAATGGCTGGAGAAACCTGGTCGCCTTCGTTTACCGTAATGGATAAAGCGGCGACCTACTGGTACCATCCGCACCTGCACGGTAAAACGCTTAACCAGGTCGTAAAAGGCGCGGCGGGCCTCATCATCGTCCGCGATCCGGAGGAAGCCGCCCTGAACTTGCCTCGTACCTACGGGGTGGACGACATACCGCTTGTTTTTCAATGGAAAACTTTCGATGCCGCGAAGCAGATCGTAGAAATGGATGAAGCCGACAACGAGGTATTGGTCAACGGCACGATAAACGGCACGCTCCATTTGCCTGCCCAGATCGTGCGTCTGCGCTTGCTGAACGGGTCGAGCCACCGGTTTTTCGATTTCGGCTTTGCCGATAACCGTCCGTTCAAACAAATTGCTTCCGACGCGGGCCTGCTCGATGCGCCGGTGTCAATGACCCGCCTTATCCTCGGTTCAGGCGAACGCGCCGAAATCCTCGTAGACCTGAGCGGATTGCAAGGCAGCACGCTCAAATTCCGGCAATTCGGCACGCAGTTGCCGCAGGGTTACCCCGGCGGCCCGATGATGATGGGCGGTATGACGGGGCCTAAGGACAACACGGACTTTGATTTACTGACCATACAGGTCGGCGCCCCCACGTCCAATGCCGTGACGGCCATTCCAGCGACCCTAACGACGAACACCACCTGGCCGCAGGCGGGTGCCGCGACCCGCTCGTTCGGGCTTTCTGCACAACCGATGATGAGCATGACCAATTTCTTTATCAACGGCTTGAAGTTCGATATGGAAACGGTCAATTTCAGCACCCAGTTAGACAAAATCGAAATCTGGACCATCACGAACCAGACCATGATGGCGCACCCGTTTCACATCCATGGAATGCACTTTTATGTCCTGTCGGTGAACGGCGCCACGCCGCCGGCCAACTTGCGGGGAAGAAAAGATGTCGTGGTCGTTCCGCCGATGAACGGATCGGTGAATCTTATTCTGCGGTACGAGGATTTCAGCGATCCCCACATGCCTTACATGTACCACTGCCACATCCTGAGTCACGAAGACACCGGCATGATGGGGCAGTTTATCGTCAATTCTGCCTCCTCGGGTACCATTGAGAACGCCGCGCAGAAGCACCTGCGCATTTCGCCCACGTTGCTTGCCCCGGGTTTGGAAAAAGTGGAAATCAGCGCCGATAATGGCTGGGAACCGATCAGGATAGAGGTGTACGATCAGGACGGACGCTTGTTGCTGACCGAACGGAACGCGACGCGGATAGCCGCTGACCGGCTGGCTTCAGGTATGAATTCCATCCAAATTTTTACTGCCCGTGGTACGGCGGTTTTCAAAGTTGTAAAAACAAACTAACCTGCTTTCGTCACTCAAATTAAACAACATCCAAGTTTTATGAAAAAACTGCTCCTCTCTGTTCTGTCCTCCCTATCGGTTTTGGCGGTTCAGGCTCAAAACAACATCGAATTGCACCTTTCGCCACGCCTCGGCGCTGCGCCATTCGCACTCAACACCCCCGTTTCAGCCGGGTCTTACGAGTACAAAATCACGCGCCTGGAATACTACATTTCGGAAATAAAAATCACCCACGACGGCGGCCAGGTAACGCCGATGACGGATTTGTACCTGCTTGTTCGCCCGGCGGTGGACAGCATGTACGAGATCGGCTCGTATCCAGGTATTGTCAACGTGGAAAGTATCACTTTTTCCGTGGGCGTTGACCAGGCACATAACCACTTGGACCCGGCGAGTTATCCGGCTAACCATCCGCTGGCACCACAAAATCCGGCAATGCAATGGGGTTGGTCGGCGGGTTACCGGTTCGTGGCCATCGAGGGCAAAGCCGGTGTGAACTTCGCCAACGACTACGAAATTCATGCATTGGGCGACGCGAATTACCAAACCCTTACGCTGAACACTATCGCTGAAAATCACTCAAACGGAGACAAAACGATCCATCTCATTGCCGACTATGCGCAAGTATTGAATAGCATCAATGTGTCCGCAGGCCTGATCGTGCATGGCTCTACCGGCAAGGCTGTGACGCTAATGAACAATATGAAAAACGTGGTTTTCACGGCCGAAACAGCAACCATGACGATAGACCCGACTTTTGAAGGCGCTTTCGCGGTATCGCCTAACCCGGCCGCGCCGGGTGAAGCGATGGTCATGATGACCCTCCCGGGGGGGTATGAGTACCGCGTTACGCTGACCGATTTGACTGGCCGGGTGGTAATAAACCAGCCAATTTCATCTGCGATTCAGTCGTATCCACTGTTCAACGATTTGAATGCCGGCACATACCTCGTGCATTTGTGGCAAAACGAACACCCGGTAGCGGTAGAAAAATTAGTGATTACCCGGTAAAAGTATTTTTTTATAAGCATGGGGTGTGCGGCGGTTGCCTGTAGTTTCCGATCGCGCACCCCCTCTTTTCAATGAAAAAACTGTACACCATAGTGGTTTTGCTGGCATTGGCCGTCATTGCTTGCCGGAAAGACGTACCGGAACCGGTTACGGATCCCGAGCCACTGTTGGCGGTACCACCAGGCTTTCCGCCCCCCGTATTTCCATCCGGGAATGAATTGACCCCTGCCCGCTGGGCTTTGGGCAAACGTTTGTTTTACGACCCGGTCTTATCGAGCGACAGCACGGTATCCTGTGCGTCGTGTCACCACGTTTCGAACGCCTTTAGCGATACGATGGCGTTCAGTCCTGGCGTGGCGGGCCGACCCGGCGCGCGTAATTCACCTACGCTGGCCAATATCGGCTACCACCCGTATTTCACCCGCGAAGGCGGCATACCGACGCTGGAAATGCAAATTCTGGTGCCGATCCAGGAGCACAACGAATTCGATTTTAACATCCTGCTTATTGCCGAGCGATTGAAACGCGACACGGTGTACGTCCGGATGAGTCGCGAAGCCTACGATCGTGAACCAGATGCTTTTGTAATTACTCGTTCCATTGCCTGTTTCGAACGAACTTTCGTGAGTGGCCAAAGCCGCTACGATGCTTACTTTTTTCAAGGAAAAAACGAAGCGTTGAGCGCGACGGAAAAACGCGGCATGGACTTGTTTTTTTCGAAAAAAACAAGTTGCTCCCAATGCCACTCCGGGTTTAACTTCACGAATTACGTTTTTGAAAACAACGGCCTTTATGCCGACTATCCCGACCCTGGCCGGTTCCGCTTGACCGAACTGGAAAGCGACCGCGCCCGCTTCAAAGTGCCGACATTGCGCAATGTGACGATTACTGCACCGTATATGCACGACGGCTCACTGTCGGCCTTGGAAGCAGTGGTGGAGCATTACAACTCAGGTGGGCAGCCACACCAAAATAAAAGTTCGCTGGTGCGTCCTTTGGGCTTGAGTGCAGGCGAAAAGGCCGATCTGTTGGCTTTTCTGCGCAGCCTGACCGACGAACCATTTGTCAACAATCCAAAATTTCGTCAACATTGATTTTACCGAACATGAAAAAACTGCTTTTACTCCTGTTCCCTGCAATCACTTTTTTTGCTTGTGATTCGAAAGACCCCGTTGACCCTCCAGCCACTTATGACCCCACAGCGTTCAGTCTCGATGTAGGCTATTTTCCTACCCCCGATTTGCCTGCCGACAACAAACTGACAGTCGCCGGCGTACAACTGGGGCGGATGCTTTTTTATGAAAAAATCCTTTCCAAAGACGGTTCTCAGTCCTGCGCCGATTGCCACCAACAAAAAGACGGTTTTTCGGATATGCGCCAATTCAGCATCGGTGTGGAAGGCCTGCCCGGCAAACGCCAGGCCATGCCGGTGATGAATTTAGCCTGGCATCTGAACGGATTGTTTTGGGATGGCCGCGCTCCGCATGTGCGCGACCAGTCGTTGAAACCGATCCAGGACCTACTGGAAATGAACGAAACCCTGCCCAACGTGGTAGCCAAATTATCAGCAGACAAACGCTATACCGACCAGTTCATCCGCGCATTCGGCGACGCGACGGTAACACCGGATCGGATGAGCCTGGCGATGGAGCAGTTTATGTTCTCAATGGTATCCAACAATGCGAAATGGGATAAATTCAAACGCGGTGAAACGACCCTGACGGAAAGCGAAGAACGCGGCCGGGTGCTGTTTTTCACGGAATTCGATCCCTTCGGCTCAGAGAGCGGAGCAGAATGTTTTCACTGCCACGCAGGATTTAATTTTACTAACGACGAATTTATGAACAACGGCCTCGATGCTGATGCCGATCAAAAAGACGAAGGCCGCCGTAAAGTGACAAGCGATCCGCTGGACCAGGCAAAATTCAAGGTGCCGAGCCTCCGCAATATTGCGCTCACCGGCCCCTATATGCACGACGGACGTTTCACTACGCTGGAAGAAGTGATCGACCACTACAATACCGGCGTCAAGTCTTCAGCCACGGTGGACGAATTGATGCAATACAATCTGCAACCGGGCGGCTTGCAACTCACGGTACAGGACAAGGCGGATTTGGTGGCATTCCTGAAAACGTTGACCGACGAAACCTTTCTGACGAACGCGGCCTATAAGTCGCCATTTTGAGTACCGCTTTCCTTTTTAAATTCAAAGACAGTTTTTTTTGTCAATACTCTTTCTTCTATAATTTTTTAAATGATGAAAACACTATACCTGTCCTTAATTAGTACACACTTGCTCTTGTTGTGCGCCCAATCCTTGAACGCCCAATGCCAGCCCGGCGAGGCGGAAGTCCGCCTCATCATCGAAACCGATACTTACGGTTACGAAACTTTTTGGTCGCTGGTACCTGCCGGTAATCCCTGCAACCAAACACCCATTGCTACCGGCGGCAATACCAATCAAGTAGGCTGCAATGGCGGCGGCCAACGGGACGCCACTACCGCTTTCGGCTACAACGACAACGCGACCGTCAACGCCGGGCCGTGGTGCCTGAAAACCGACTCCGCTTACACGCTTTATCACGTGGACGACTACGGCGACGGTGGCGCGAAATTCACGATTATGATCGGGGCATACCCCGTTTATCAGTTTAAAAGCGAGGGTAACGGCGGCCAGTACAACTTCACAGTGACGCTACCGCTTGCCTACAACGCTGCCTTGTCGAGAATCAGCACTTACGGTTTCAACGACCTTAAACCGACCGACGTACATGGCCTGATTTTCAACATGGGCGCCTCGGCGATTGACTCCATTGATCTGAGCTATTCAGTGAACGGTGGTGCGCCGTTGACCGAGACACTTACCGGGCTGAACGTCGGGCCGTTCACGTCCACCCATTTCAGCCTTTCCAATTTGTGGACGCCGGCAGACACCGGTTTTTACTCACTTCAAGTTTGGCTGAGCAATATCAACGGCAATGCCGACCTGAATACGGCCAATGACACGCTCGGCAAGACGGTATATTTCAGAGCGCCCAAGCCGGTGCTGATTGACCAATACTTGGCGGATTCCGTGTTTATCAAAACTATCGGTGTAGATGCCGATGGCTTGGACAAACCCCGCGACCTGGCTTTTGCACCGACCGCTGCTCCTAACCTATGGGTAGTGAATAAAAAAACCGAGGCCAGCGGCGGCAGTACGGTTACCTATTTCGACGCGGGGCTACCGACGCAGGATGCGCAACTGAAAAAAGACCAGAACTCCTGGCATTTCATGTCGCTGCCGACGGGCATCGCGTTCAGTTACAACGGCAATTTTGCCACTTCGCCTGGCGTATTCGATGCCAATCACCAGAACAATGCCGGGCATTTCACCGGCCCGGCACTATGGACCAGTGATTGGTCGGTGTATGCCGAGCCTTCCGGTGGGAATGGTAGCCACCTCGATATGCTGCACCAAAGCCCATTCAGCATGGGTATCGAGTGGGGGGAAGAAAACGTATTTTGGGTAAATGACGGCTACAATAAGAATATCGTACGCTATGACTTCGGCGAAGACCACGGCCCCGGTAACGACGACCACTCCGACGGCATCGTACATCGCTACACGGAAATACAGGTGGCCAGGATTGACGACCACATCGCCAATCACCTGGCGCTCGACCGCGAAAGCGGCCTGCTTTACATCGTGGACAACGGAAACAAGCGGGTACTTCGCCTGGACATCCATTCCGGTACTCCAACCAACGACCTGATGCCATACGCCGAGCCTTTGCACGAATACAAATCTGTGACCGGCGCGGATTGGTCGGTGTACATTGATAGCCTTGACAAACCGAGCGGCATAGCGGTCATCGGCGATTATCTTTTGGTATCGGACTACGGAACCGGCGAAATCATCTTCTATGACCGCACCAGCAACGAAGGCGTGGAACTGGGCCGATTCGATACCGGCCCCGGCGGCATCATGGGCATTGAAATCGGCCCGGACGGGAAAATCTGGTATGTGAACACCACGCAAAACAGGGTCTACCAACTGGATTACACCCCGTTCACAGTGGCGGCCAACGAACCGGACAACGGGCCGGTATTCTCGGTGTCGCCCAATCCTACGAGCGGCGCTTTCGAGGTGAGATTTGGCGCCGGGCAGAATATTTCAAACTACCGGCTGCGTGTGATAAGCACCTTGGGACAGATTGTATCAGACCAACCCGTTTCAGGCTCCGCATCGGTTCGTATTGATTTGTCCGGCCAGCCGGATGGGTATTATTTCGTACAGATTGCCGACCAGAAAGGGAGTCGTATCGAACGGGTATTGTTGTCGCGCAGGTAGTCGTCATTCTAATTGCCGACAAGCGATATTTTTAAAAAATTTGATACTGAACAACCCATGTTACATACCTATTTTTTCAAAAAATACCGCTTGTTGGCAATCCTGTTGTGCATGCAAGGTGGTTTGTCGGCTCAAACATTGCCCGACGAACCGCCTTGCCTTTTCGATGGCTTGCATCCGCCGAGTACATTGCAGGCGGCCGAGGCGCGGATCGGCGCCGCACTCGGCCAAATGAAGGTGGCCGGCCCGCCCGAAAACAGCAACGACATCAGGATTATCCCCGTGGTGGTACACGTCATCCACAACGGCGGCTCCGAAAATATCAGCAAAGCGCAGATCGAGCGACAAATCGAAATTCTCAATGAAGACTACGGCAAACTGCCCGGCACACCGGGCGACGGCGCGGGCGTGGACACGCGGGTGCGTTTTTGCCTGGCAAAAACCGATCCGCAAGGGCGCTGTACCGACGGTATCGTGCGGCTAAAAACGACGCTGACCACGCACCAGCCGGTGGACAGGGCGACGCTGAAAAACCTCTCGTTTTGGGACAATACCCGCTACCTGAATATGTACGTCGTAAAAAGCATCAGCGGTAATGTGGGCGGTTATTCCTCTTTTCCGTATTCACCGCCCGACGAAGACGGCCTTGTGGTGCGGCACAACCTGTTTGGCGACAACGGAACGGCCGCAGCTTCCGGTGGGCGCACGGCGTCGCACGAGGTAGGACACTGGTTCGGGTTGTACCACACGTTCAACGGCGGCTGCGGGCAGGATACCTGCGCCGACGGCGACTACGTGTGCGATACGCCACCGGTGGCCGACCCTAATTTCGCTTGCAACCTGAACGCTAATTCCTGCGGAAACGACAGCCCCAACCTGCCCGACCAGGTGCGCAACTACATGGACTACACACCCGACGAATGCAAAAATATGTTCACCCAGGGGCAAAAAGACCGCATCACGGCCACGCTCGACACGGTTCGGACGCTCATTTGGTCGCCCGGCAATCTGGTAGCCACCGGTTGCGACAGCGCCTACGCGGCGCCGTCGGTCTGCCCGATTGCGGCGGATTTTGTCACGCTGACGCCACAGGTTTGCCTCAGTGGGAAGGTTTATTTCATAGACCGCTCGCTAAACTCGACAACTTCCTGGCAGTGGTCTTTCCCCGGCGGTACGCCCGCAAGCTCCGTTTTGCAAAACCCGACCGTGACTTACGACAGCTTGGGCACGTTTTCCGTTACACTCGTTGCCGCCAATTCCAACGACAGCGATACGCTTTTTTTGGAAAATTACCTCAGCGTCACCGAGCCGGGCATCGGCCAGTCGTTGCCTTTTTCGGCCAACTTCGACGACGGGGTTTTCCCGTCGGCCGGCGCGGAAATCTACAATCCCGACCTCGGCATCACTTGGGCGTTGGACTCGGCGGCAGCCCATTCGACGCCCTACTCTGCCCGTATTGACAATTTGGTGAACATCAACTACGGCACCCGCGACGAAATCGTGCTGCCCTTCCTCGACCTGAGTACATCCAACCCCGATTCGGCGCTATTGCTGACTTTTTGGTGGGCTTACGCCCGCTCCGACCCGAATTATTCGGACGAACTCATTGTGCAGATTTCCAAAGACTGCGGGGTGAATTACACCAACATCCTGACCCAGTCGGGCAACGCACTCGTGACCGGCCCGACACAGACCACACCGTTTATACCCACCGCAGTGCAATGGAAAAAAGCGACGGTCAACCTTTTCCAGTACAAAACCGAGCAGTATGTCAAAATCCGTTTCGTGAACGTAACGGACGGCGGCAACCGGCTATATCTCGACGATATTCAAATCAACGGCGGCTTGGTGACGGCCACCGACGAGCCGGGCCAATACGGATTGCCGCTGCGGTTGTTCCCGAATCCGGCTTTTGACCGCGTTCAAGTGCGGGCGGACGGAGGCTGGGATGAGCCGATGCACATTCGCGTATTTGACAGCCTGGGCCGGTTGCTGCGTGATTACGGCGCTGGCGCTGCCAGTTCACTCGACCTAATGGGTTTGCCCAGTGGGTTGCTTATTGTAAAAATAGAATCGGCTGGGCGCATAGCGTCCTTTCGGTTGATTAAAGAAAAATAACGGATATGGAAGATTTTCCAAACTATCACCCCATGATTGTCCACTTCCCGATTGTGCTGCTGTTGCTGGCAGCGGCAATGCAGTTGGCGGGCTTTTTTGTAAAAAACAAGGGGTTTCACTACACGATTCTGGCTTTGGCGGCACTGGGCTACGCCTCGGCCTATTTTGCCGCAGCCTGGCGGCACCCGCAAATCGAACGGGAAGCGGTGAGCGCGGTAGTGCAATTGATTTATGACGAGCACCAACTCTATGCACGGTGGTCGGTGTATCTGGGTGGCGCGGGAGCGGTGCTGAAAGGTGTTGAACTTTATTTTCGGCAGCGATTCTTTTTGGTTGCATTGACCGCATTGGCATTGCTTGGCGCGGCGGCGGCAGTCGCGATTTCGGGACATCACGGGGCGGAGTTGGTGCATAAACACGGAGTGGGGCCGAAGGGGAAATTTTTGAAAAAGAAGCCGGTTGGCGCCGCTCAGGCGGTGGTTTATGACAATCCGAATGCAGTCGAAAACGACACCACGCGTAAAAGTATCAAAGCGATGACTGTCGGAAAAATCGGGGCCGTCACACTGACCATTCAATATTCCTCCCCCAAAGTACGCGGACGGGCGATTTGGGGCGAATTGGTGCCGTTTGAAAAAGTGTGGGTCGCGGGCGCGAACAATGCCACCTCCATCGAGTTCGACCGCGCTGTGGAAGTGGCCGGCACGATGGTGCCGGCGGGCAAGTATGCCTTTTTTACTATTCCCGGAAAGGAAACCTGGACGCTGATTTTGAACAAGAACTGGGAACAGCACCTTGCGGACGAGTATGACCCGAAAGACGACGTGGTGCGTGTGGAGGTCAAACCTGAACCCACTCCACACACGGAACGATTGCAATACTTTGTGGAGCAACCGATGGGCGATGCCGCCGCCGGCGGCGTTTCGATGGCTTGGGATACTTTGAAAATTCGGATGGCTGTGAAGGTTAAGTCTTGATGGTTTAGGCAGTTACCTTTTTATTAAATCGTTCCCATATCTTCCATTTTTACAAAAAAACTCTTGCCTATGTTCGACTTCAACTACAATGAAAATTTCGAGCCGTCACCCAACACCAAAGCGTTTTGGCTTTACACGAGGAAACGCGAGATGACGGCATTCGGCGTGACGCGCCCCGGCCTTTTTGCCACCGTGAATTTCGAATGGCAAGTGGTCGGCTTTTTCGCCATCTTTCTTTTGGAAGGAATTGCCACTTGGTGGGCATTCCAAGAAGGGGTGGCTATTACGGCCATCCTCGTTTCCATTTTTGCCGACGTGGTTTTGGCCGTCTTGTCTCACCTTCCGCAACCCAACATCACGAAATTGAAAAATGAACTGCTGTTTGTGGCCGGGACAAACCTCGCCAATGCACGCTCACGATTGAGCAGTCGGAGAGCTGTACAACGTTTCTTTTACCTCCTCATCATCGTATCGGCCTGTTTCAAGTTTTACTGGTTTTTCGCTGTCTATGAAGTCTTTGACTCCACGGCCTTGTTTGTCCTGACCTGCTACCTGATTGGCGCACTGCTCCACATCAGCTGCACTGGCTACGCCATTTTCACCGCTATTTTTGAAATAAAAATCCGCCGCGAACACCGCGAATACAACGCTTCCGGTGGGGCAAGTCATGCTTTCAATCCGCAACAGCCGCGCCTTCATCGCTTCGATACCGCTATCGAATTGCAGCCGGTCACGGTCGGGAGACACAAGATTGAACGCACCGCCCCCCCTCGCCAAACAGCGGGTGAGCAAAAAGCAACGGATGTAACGGTTGAGAGAGAACGAACAAGCGACGGATTTTTCCTTTACACCAACGGCATCCTGACCGACAAAGAACTCACCCAAATGATAGGCCAGCAAATCACCCCCGACCAGCAGCGTGTAGTTGCAGTCGAAGGCGTGAAACATCAGTACAATATGATGCATTGATTCACTCAAAACTAAATGCCCTGTTTATGCGTCCTTTCTTCTACTTTTTGATTTTCGCAGCCCTGTTCGCGGCTTGCGAAACAACCCCTCCCCGCCAATTCCCCCTGCGCCTGTTGGTCAGCCAACCCATCAGCAAAAAAGCGAGCGACCCGCTGCCTGACTACATTCTCCAATTAGCCATGCCTTACGGTAAATGTGGGGAGATTTCTTTTGTGCCCAAACCCTCGCTCGAACGCCTCGACGTTGAAAACTCCGCCCTCAGCCTTGAAACCGAAATCAAACCCGGCATGGGCGGCAACAAAAACAACATCAAACTGATTGAAAAGCAAACCCGCAACTTCCTCGGAACGCTGGCCGTTGGTGAACCTTACATCACGCCCGCACCCGAAGGATTTGATTTGCAAAACCGCTACGAAACACTCCTGACGTCAAAAAGCCCCAACTCGGTCGTGCTCGTTTTTTCCGAAGACTTCGAGATGACCGAATTTTTAGGCGAAAAGGTCTATCACGAACTCGACAGCCTTCGCCTTGCCATGATTCAGTCAGTGTGCGAAGGTGGCATGGCTTCGGTGACTGTTTTGTTGAATCCTATTGCTAAGCGGCCCGCTCCGTCGGCGGCTGACGACGAGACTATCCAACAATTGCACGATGAAAATATGCAAGCCGGAAATATAGCCGACGAAGCCGAACGCAAAAAGCAATTGCATGTAGTGGATACAGAACTTGCTAAACAAGCCGAAACCGATTGGCGATTGATGTACGAAAGAGTACTCAACCGCATTTACGGCAAGGAACACCACGAAGCCTTCGATTTTTTAAGAGAAGCGGCCGAACTGGCCATAACGAAAGGAGAGGCTCGTTACCTGCTCGATAAGATTGAAGGCGACAAAAACGGCGCTCTTTGGAAACTTTCGCATGGACATCCGCACAGTTGGAATCCAATTATCGAAGCACTCGAACACAACAATTCGGCACTTTTAAAGGAAAGTCACGGAACCACACACCATTGACACCCGCATCATGCACCACCTCCACGCCCTCATCCAGCAATACAAAGCCGACCCGGAATCGGTATTCAACACCTGGTTTGTCAACAACGACGAGCGGTTGAAAGCCTTTCGCAGCATTCGTCGGGGCGTGTTGCAGGTTGTGTCGGACATTCGGGAAGGTCGGTTTCCCAATGATTTCAAGGGTTCGTCGCTTGAATTTGTGCTGACTTGCATCACCGAGCAAAAACAGGTGTTCGAAGGCGCCTCGCACCCATTTTACTGGAAACCCAAATTGCGCATTCCGGATATTTACGAAAACGCCGAGAACAAGCGGGCGTTCGGTCAATTTCTGGAAAACTGCCTAAATGCCAAGTCGGAGAAAACCCTGCTCGACGAAGTCATCCGGCTCGATGCCCGCAAAATCAAAGGGCTGGGGCCGGCAGTCGCTTCCATTTTGTATTTTCTGCACCCGACGCTGATGCCGCCGTTCAATACGGCCATTTTGAACGGGTTCAACACGCTTTTTCACGAAAAACGCAAACTTGGCTCCTGGTCGGAATACCTGAAAATGCGCGAGGTCGTTTTGGAAACCAACCGAAAACACTGCGCCGACCTGTCGAACGACCTCGGCTGTCTGGCCGGGCTGCTCTTTGAAATCGGGGCACAGAAAATGGCAGCAGGAGCAGACGAATACCTCAATGACCACGACCGGGAAAAAATTGAAAAGGCAATCGAAAAACGCCGCCGCGAAGTACTCAGCGACCACGAAGAGGAAAACCTGCACACCGAAATGCAGTACCACCTCATCAAAATCGGCACGGCGCTCGGTTACGACGTGTTCCCGGCCAGTAACGACCGTTCGCGCTCTCATGCCGGGCATAGTTTTTCATTTCTCTGCCCCAAACCTTTCCCTCAACTGACCATCGAGCGCGACACGTTGAACACAGTGAAACTGATTGATATGTTGTGGTTCGAGAAAGACACGACTAATGTCGTGGCCGCTTTTGAAGTGGAAAAAAGCACCTCGATTTACAGCGGCATCCTGCGACTGGCGGATCTTTCCTACTCCATTGCCGACGGCGACGAGGTGTTTTACATCGTCATTCCCGACAAGCGGGAAAAGGACGTGATGCTGCAACTCTCTCGTCCTTCGGTCAAAAATAACAATGTGGAAATACGCTACATCCTGTTTTCAGACTTGCGCATCCATTGCGATGCGTTGTGCAAGTTCGGCGACAGCCATCACATCATGCATAAAATAGCAAAGAAGCCATGACAATCAAACCGTTACTCGTTCCAATGCTCGCCGCCGCTCTATTCGCACTGGCGAACTTCTCCCCTGCCCCACCCGGCCCTTGCGACTCGCCTTTGGTGGGCGGGCACACGGGCGCGCCGGGAGAAACCAGTTGCACAGGCTGTCACGGCGGCACGGCCAACACCGGCCCCGGCAGCCTGACGCTCACGCTCAGCGACACCACCTTGCTGTATTCGCCCGGCGAGACATTTGATGCGACTGTCGTGATGAAACAGGTTGGGCGCGACAAGTTCGGATTCGTCGGGCTGGCACTGAAGGATGTGGGCAACACGACCATCGGCACGTTCACGATTGACGACCAGGTGCGTACCCGGACTTTCAACGACGGCCCGCGCAAATATGTGTCGCACACGCCCTGCGGCGCGGATGCCGTCCCGCCGGACAGCCTTTCCTGGACATTTCATTGGAAAGCGCCTGCAACCAATGTGGGCAACATTACGCTGTACCTGGCAGGGTTGGCTGCCAATCACAACCATGCGCTGAGTGGCGACGATACCTACACGCTGACGGTGCATCTTGTGCCGGATTCCATTATTTTGGGTGTGAAAGACCCCGCTGTGAGCAGTCGTCTACGACTGTGGCCAAACCCGGCTTCCGAAACGGTGTACTTCGCCCTCGAAGGTACCAGCAGCGGGCAAACGATTCACCAAGCCGAAATCTGGTCGGCAGCCGGGCAGTTGGTATGCATTACGGACATTACGGAAAATAAATTGACGGTAGCGGGTCTGGAAGCGGGCGTTTATCGGCTGCTTTTGCGTGATGAGAGTGGGGCTACAATCGGTCATACTTCTTTTGTGAAACTGTAAACCTGTTCATTTCATGCGCCACACCCGCCAGTACTACCTCCGCCGATTGCACCGCTACATGGGCGTGACGATTGGGATTCAATTTTTGCTTTGGACTATCGGGGGGCTGTATTTCAGTTGGTCGGATATGGACGAGATACACGGCGACTACCAGCGCCGACCGGCGTCGCTGCTTGTGCCGGATACGACGGGCTGGGTATCGCCCTCGGTGGTCGTGCAGAACCTGCGGGCAGCGGGCGAAAGCCCCGACAGCATCCTCAGCCTGCGCTTGGTCGCGGTGCTGGATGCTGTGTGCTGGCAAGTGGTTTTTATTGAAAAAAATGTCCTGCGCCGGCTTCCAAGAAAAGTGCGACTGGCCGATGCCGAAACCGGCGCCCTGCGCCAGGCCCTGTCGAAAGAGGAAGCGGTGGAAGTCGCAATCCGGCAATTCAACGGCACCCCGGCTTTGCAATCGGCGGTGTACCTCGATGAAATCCCTCCCGATCACGAGTACCGGGAGAATGCCTTGCCCGCCTGGGCTGTCACCTTCGAACATCCTTCCAAAACCGTCGTGTACGTCGCCGCCGAATTGGGCACGGTGGAAAAGTTTCGCAACGAAAAATGGCGCTGGTTCGACTGGCTCTGGATGCTGCACGTGATGGACTACGAAAGCCGCGACCACATCGGCAACTGGCTGTTGCGGGCTTTTTCGGTGCTGGGGTTGCTGACCATTTGCTCGGGTTTTTCGTTGTTTGTTGTTACTTCACCGATGTTTCATAAACTGATTAAAAAATGAAGTCATGCGCCGCATTGCCGAACATCCTGTTATACCTCGTTTTCGCCCTTTCGTACCTTTCTCTCCCGGCGCAAACCATTGTGCAGTGGGCGGACTCAATCGTGGTTGTTTCCTCGTCACAGCCCGTCACCGCGCCCCGCGTCGCCCTGCTGCCCGACGGAACGCCATTGGTAACATGGGGAACGAACGGCAACCCCTCCCAAATCTGGTGCTCACGCTTTGAAAACGGCGCGTTCAGTGCACCCGTGGGCGTGGCGCAAGATTCTGCGGTGCCGAGCCTATACGGTTTCGGGGGCTACGATGTGGCGGTGTCCGACAGCCAAGTATTCGTCGTTTTTGAGCAATTACAGCAGGGCATCATGTTGGCGAGGTCTGACGACGGCGGCCTCACGTTTGGCCCGCCTACCACGGTGCAAGGCCCTGTTCCGGGCGGCTATGCCACCTTCTCGTCGGTAGTGGCGGACGGCACAGGCAACCCGGTTGTCAGTTATATCCACCACAAAAACGGAGCGACATACCAAGTACGTCGCTCCACAGACGACGGCCTCTCCTTCAACGAACCCGCTACGGCCAACGCCCCCGCACCCGGCGGAGCGGTCTGCGAGTGCTGCACTTCCGACCTGTTGGCTTCGGGCGATTCTGTTTGGCTGCTGTTCCGCAACAACAACCAAAACCTCCGCGACATCTGGGTGAGCCGCTCCACCGATTTGGCGGCCACGTTCGACACGGCCACCGATGTGGACAATTCGGACTGGGAACTCAATTTTTGCCCCATCGCTGGGCCGCACATGGCGCGTTCGGGCGACAGCCTCATTACGGTATGGATGAGCGCAGCGAGCGGCACAGGTCGTGTCTATCTCAGCACACTCCATGCCGGCACGATGCAGGCCGGGCAGCAGTTCGGCTTCCCTACGCCCTTGGGGCCTCAAGCCGCTCAAAGCCAAGCAGATGTGGCCGCTCTTGGCGACACGGTTGGGGTGGTTTTTTTGGAAAAGGCGAAAGAACTCGTGTTCCATTTTTCCACAAAAGGCACGGCAAACCTGACTGGCCAAAGCACTCGCTTCGCTGCGCCTGACCAGACGCTTCAATTGCCCTCGTTGGCATTCCGCGATAGGGTTTTCCACCTGATTTATGTGGATGCCTCTGCCGAACAAGTGCTGTATCGGCAAGGGCGGCTGACCCCGATCAGCCCGACCGATGAACCGACAGCTGCATGGGGCATTTCAGTATTTCCCAACCCATCCGTTCAGGCGGGCGGCTTTTGGGTCAAAAGCGAAGTCGAAGCGATGCGAGAGATTTCCCTGTTCGATGTTTTTGGGAAAAAAATATTTGAAAAAAAGTCCGCCGGGCGTGAAGCCCTCGTGCCGACGGGCAATAGCCCGCCGGGCATTTATTTTTTGAAAATCAAAACAGCGCAAGGGGAGCTGTCACGCGAAATTGTGGTGCGGTAGGTTCAGAAGCATTTTTCGACGCGAAAAAAATTGAACTTCAAACACCATCGTCCTTCCAGTATTTTAAATTCACTACCATGCGCTACCTCCCGCTCCTCGCCCTCTTGACCACCCACGCCATCTCTGCCCAAACGCTCACCGGCACCGTCACCGGCCCCGGCGGCGCGCCCGTGGCCAATGCCCGCATCACCCTGTTCAACGCCGACACTTCCCTGTTTCGGGAAACCCGCACCGATGCGAGCGGCCAGTATTTGTTTGAAAACCTGCCCGGCGGCGGCCCCTACCTGTTTTTCGGCGCAGCCAAGCCCGGCCTCGCGTATTTTCAAAACGCCACCACTGGCATTGTCGGCACGGTCGTCCACGACGCGCAACTTGCGCCCGAAACGCAGCCTGGCCGGTGGACGACCATCATGAATTCCCCCGAACCGCTCGGCGGCACCGACCTCGGCAATCTGTTGCCCGACGGCACTATTTATTATTGCCACAGCACCAAAGACCCTTTCGCCTTCGACCCCCTCGCGAACGACACCGTTGCCGTGCCGGGCGACACCAAAGTGCAGGGCTGTGCAGCCTCAAAACTGCTCTGGAACGGCATGGCCATCATGGCCGGCGGCACCGATCAGGAAGTCTACGGCCCCGGCTCCAACAAGGTGAAGCAGTACAATTTTTTCACGAAGCAATGGCAAGTGCTGCCCAAAATGCTCGACTACCGCTGGTACCCCTCCATGACCCAACTGGCCGACGGGCGGCTGCTCATCACCGGCGGCGGCGGGCTGAACAACCCCATCCGGGTGAATACGACCGAACTCTACGACCCGCTCACGGGCCTTACCGAATGGGTCGACACCATCGCCATCCGCAACGAACAATCGCCCATCCTGACGCTTTACAGCGGCAAGGCACTGATGACTTTCCGCCCGCCCCAACTTTTTGACCCCGCGACCGAACAATGGGAACTGGCTGCCGATTTTGTGCAAGGCAACCGGATGCCCAACGGCGATCATGTGGATCACGAACTGGTGCATCTGCCGGAAGGCGACGTGATTGCCATCGGCTTCAAACCCTTCCCGGCCGGCAGCGGCGGCAACCTGGTGGAGCGCTACGACCCCATCGCCAATATCTGGACGCTGCGGGCCAATTTTGCCCCCCTCCGCTCCCGCGCGGAGACGGTGCTGACCCCCGACCGCCGTATCCTCGTGCTCGCCGGGGCCAAAGAAGACCCCTCCGACCTATCGCCCGTGAACCAATGGGGCTACATGGACTTGAACGACCAATACGACCCCTACGTCGACACCTGGCGGCGGCTGGCGCCGATGCCCCGCAAACGCGAGTACCACGCGCTGGCTGTGCTTGTGCCCGACGGTCGCGTGATAGTGGTCGGCGGCGAAGGCGCACCCGGCAACGAGCCGCCGCAAAGCATCATTGACGCTTACGAGCCGCCGTACCTGTTTCGGGGCGTGCGCCCGCAGATTTTGAACTTAGAAAAAACGGACTTCCAGCGCGGCGAGACCATCCGCTTCGACATCGGGCGTACCAACTCGCCCACCGCCGTGGTGCTGCAAAGCGCACAGGCCGTCACCCACATGATGAACTGCGGCGAAAATCGCTTCCTCGACCTCGATTTTGCGCAGCAGGGACAGGCCATCGAAGCGACCGTGCCGAACGATTCGCTGCGCTCGCTGCCGGGCTGGTACTTGCTCTGGGCAATGGTGGACGATATTCCTTCGGTGGCGCGCATGGTGCGTATCCTGCCGGGAGCGTCGGCGGTGAGCGCAGTAGCCGAGCCTGCGGCAACGACCGCATTTAGCGTTTTTCCGAATCCCGCTTCTCGGGACGGCTCGCTGACGGTGGAGATGGATTTGAAGCAGAGCGGCAAAGTCGGCTTTGAACTGACGGATGCGATGGGCAGGACTGTTCGGGCGTTTTCTTTTTCTGAAAAAACGATAGGCAGCCAAATCTTTGAGATCAAAACAATGGGCGTTCCGGCAGGGGGCTATTTCCTGACGGCGCGTTTGGAGGGAAAGGTTTTGGGGACGGAAAAAGTGATTTTGAAGTGATGCCAAAAAGCGTTTGCAAGGTTGTTGGCTTTCCCGGCGACTTCTTCTCCCAAAAATTAATCAATCAGCAAGTCATTGTTTGAAAAGAGTTTTATCTGAAATCCGAACGAACGGCCCGAAAATTTTAACGCCCACCCTATCAAATGTTCAAATCAGGATACCCCCTGTGTTGCGCGCGCGCAGCATGGGGGATTTTATTTTCACTAAATTTTTTTCAGACTCGTGCAACTTTTCTCCGCGCCGCGCTGCACTTGATTTTTTAGTTGTCGCTGTTTTGCGAATTCCTCTTTTACGGCAATTTTTTCACACTATGAAACTACGAATTAAATCACTCGGGCTGGCGGCGATGGCGGCTTTGCTTGTGCTTTCTTGCACGCGCTGCCAAAAAATGCACAGCAGCGAAGCAGCAACAGCGCGGAAGGTGGTGGAGCGCGGGTTTTCGAACCCACTGGCAATTCCTGCCATTTTGGATGGCGCCAATGCCGCTTTCGGTGCAAAATCCGGCACAGCCCAACTCGGTACGAATGTAACCGTGCACGCACTGGGATATGGCAACGTTTCCATATTGGGGCCGACCATTCGGATCCGGCAGGGCGAAGGGTTCAACCTGGCGTTTTCAAACAATTTGAGCGAAGCGACCAATATCCATTGGCACGGGCTGGAAGTGCCCGCCGCCCAGGACGGCTACCCGACCGACCTGACCGCTTCCGGGGGCTCGTTTCAATACAACTTCCCGGTGAAAAACCGCCCAGGCACCTACTGGTATCACCCGCACCCCGATATGGCCACGGCCAGTCAGGTCTGGCGTGGGCTGGCAGGTTTCTTTGTGGTCACTTCGTTGGAAGAAGAAGCCTTAAGTCTGCCCTCGGGCGAATACGATGTGCCGCTCGTAGTGCAGGACAAACGTCTGGACGGCGGCCTGGCCTACAACCCCGACACCGACGACCGCAGTATCGGGTCGTTTGGTGAATCCATCCTGGTAAACGGCACGGCCTCGCCCGTGCTCGAAGTTGCCACGCGCATGTACCGGTTCCGCTTGCTGAACGGCTCGAACGCCCGTATTTACAACTTCGCGTTTTCGAGCGGCGCCATGTTCCATCTCATCGGTTCGGATGGCGGCTTGTTGGATGCGCCGGTAGCGGTGTCGTCCGTGATGCTTGCGCCCGGCGAGCGGGCAGATATCCTGTTCGATTTCGACGGGCAGGCTATAGGCTCGGAATTGTACTTGCAAAGCAATGCCTTTGCCGGCACGGAAACACAAGGGCAGCAAGCGTTTTACCTCCTGAAATTCAATGTGACGCGACAGGAATCCAACAATATATCCGTTCCGGACGTGCTGATGCCGGTTGAAAAAATACCGGAGTCACAGTCGGTCGCTACGCGGACGTTCAATATCGGGCACATGATGGAACACGGCGGCATGGACGGTATGGTGATGCACTCGCTCGACGGTAAAACATTCGATGCTGACCGCCGCGACGAAGTGGTGAAGGCCGGTACGGTTGAAATCTGGGAATTCGACAATTCAACCGGGACGGAGACGCACCCGATGCACCTGCACGCCGGGCAATTCCAGGTGCTTTCCCGAACAGGCGGTCGCGGCACCGTTGAACCTTGGGAACGCGGCTGGAAAGATACGGTGCTCGCTTTCCCCGGCGAAAAGGTGCGCATCATCGTCCGTTTTCCCGACCTCAAAGGCAAATTCGTTTTTCACTGCCACAACCTTGAACACGAGGATGGGGGCATGATGCTCAACTATGAAATCCAATAATCTGCTTCCGATTCAAGCACTTTTCTATATTCAAAACTTAAACATTTTTCAACAACGATGAAAAAATTCACGCTTGCTCTGTCTATCTTGTTCCTGACGACCCTGGCTTTTTTGGCCTGCAAAAACGACGACCCGACCTTTACCGAAAACCTGACCGCCGAGTGGAATTCCACCGAAATCAAGGTTGACGGTGTGGCAGCCCCGGCTTTCACAACGATGTTTCTGCACCTGCAAACGGGCGGCAACTACGAAATCACCACCAACATCACGCCCTTCACGCATCCCACTTCCGGCACATGGGCAGCAGATGAAGCCAATATGAAACTCACGCTTGCGGGCAATGTATGGACGATTCACCACCTCAAAGGCAATACCCTGCGCATAGGTAACATGGTGGACAGCGTGGAAGTGGAGATTGATTTTGAAAAATGATTCATCGGGGTTCATACAGGGTGCGCAGCCGGATCGGGAGTTCCGCCCCTCCATCTCGGCTTTTTAAAATACTGAAACATTCAATAGAATGGAAAATCACGAACACCACCCACACATTCCACCCAGGAAGCAGCCGCATCAACTTCCTCCGGTTCCCGCCAATGGCGTACATACCCATATCAATAAAGAGCATGGCGACCACGACAAACACGCCGGTCATTCCGTGGAAGTATTTCGGCAGAAATTTTGGTTGTCGCTTGCGTTGACAATCCCGATTCTCATCTTGTCCGATATGGTGCAGCATATCCTCGGATTCCACCTGGATTTTGCGGGACGGAAGTGGGTGTTGTTCGGGCTTTCATCCATCCTGTTTGCCTACGGCAACCAGCCGTTTTTGGTCGGGGCAGTGGCCGAATTGCGCCACCGCATCCCCGGCATGATGACGCTCATCGCACTGGCCACGACGGCGGCTTTTGCGTACAGCGTGGCCGTCACCTTCGGGCTGCCGGGAATGGATTTTTATTGGGAATTGGCCACGCTTATCGTGGTGATGCTGCTCGGCCACTGGATTGAAATGAAAACCGTGTCGGGCGCGTCGCGGGCATTGGAAATGCTGGTCAGCCTGATGCCCGCCGAGGCCCATGTGGTGCAGACCGACGGTTCGGTGCAGGACCATCCGATTCAGCACCTGCAACCCGACAACGTCGTGTTGATAAAAGCCAACGAGAAAATACCGGCAGACGGCGAGGTGATAGAAGGCGAGAGCTACGTCAACGAATCAATGCTGACCGGCGAATCGCAGCCGGTGGCTAAAACCATTGGCGCAAAAGTCATTGCAGGAGCAGTGAACGGCAGCAGCACGCTGAAAATCCGGGTGACGAGTGCCGGCAAAGACAGTTACCTGCAAAAAGTGGTGCGGATGGTGCAGGAAGCCCAAGCCAGCAAATCCAAAACTCAAAACCTGGCCGACCGCGCCGCGCGCTGGCTGACTTACCTCGCCATCGGCGCCGGTCTCTTGACGCTGGGTTACTGGATTTGGGCGGGGCAAACGACGGCTTTTGCGCTCGAACGGATGGTGACGGTGATGGTCATCGCTTGCCCGCATGCGCTGGGGCTGGCTATTCCGCTGGTGGTCGCCATTTCCACCGCGTTGTCGGCGCAACACGGGTTGCTCATCCGCAACCGGACGGCGTTTGAAAGTTCTCGCAAAATCACAGCCATTGTCTTCGACAAAACAGGTACGCTTACCGAAGGGGCGTTTGGCGTGAGCCGCGTAGTGTCGGAGTCGCCGCAATATAAGGAACAGGACATCCTGCAACTCGCCGCTTCCTTAGAGCAGAACTCCGAACACCCGATAGCGCAGGGAATTGTGCGCTCCGCAGAAGAAAAGGGGGTTAAGTTGCTCGAAGTCCGCGATTTTCAGTCGCTCACGGCTCAGGGCATTCAGGGAAAAATCAGCGGGAAAGATGTGCTGGTGGTCAGCCCCAATTACTTGAAAAACAAGAATATCGCCCTGCCGGAATCGGTTCAAAGCAAGGCGGCGGAAACAGTCGTGTTTGTGCTGATGGACGGCCAATTGGCCGGGTTCATTGCGTTGGCCGACCGGCTGCGCAATACTTCCGCCGCCGCAGTCGCCGCTTTCCAAAGCGACGGCGTAAAAGTCATCATGGCGACCGGCGACAACAAGCTGGTTGCTGAAAGTGTGCGCCAGGAACTTGGACTAAACGAGGTATTTGCCGAGGTGCTGCCGCACCAAAAAGTCGAAATCATAAGAGAACTGCAAGCCAAGGGTGAATTCGTGGCCATGACTGGCGACGGGGTAAACGACGCTCCCGCGCTCGCCCAAGCCGATGTGGGCATTGCTGTCGGCTCCGGTACCGATGTGGCTGCTGAAACCGCCGACATCATTCTGGTCAATAGCGACCCGCAAGACATCCTTCGTCTCGTGCGCTTTGGCAAAGCGACGTACCGGAAAATGGTGCAAAACCTGTTCTGGGCCACGACATACAACCTGATTACCATCCCGGTGGCCGCCGGTATTTTTTACCCGCATCTGATGATCTCACCGGCTTTCGGCGCGGTACTGATGTCGGTCAGCACGATCGTAGTGGCGCTGAATGCGCAGTTGTTGCGGAGGGGTTTACAATAGATTTTTTGTAATCGTCATTTTCAAAAAGTAGTTATTTTAACATGACGGCGGACTGCCGCAAGGTCGTCCGCCGATTTTGACAACCTTCTTTCAACATCAAATGCTATGTGGTCCAATATTCTGAAAGTACTTAAATGGTTTATCCCAAAAAAGAAATGCTGCCAATGAAAACTGCAAGCGCTACCAATTATGTCCCGGCCCTGCGTTTTCGCTGGCTCACACGCTGGTACGATGCGCTGATGGCACGGGTATTCCCCGAAGCCGAGGTGCGCGATGCGCTCATTAACAACGCGGACATTTGGCCCGGCCAACAGATTCTTGATTTTGGCACGGGCACGGCTTCACTCGCCATCCTACTCAAACAACGCCACCCGATGCCCGAAGTGGTCGGCGTGGACGTGGACCCGGATGTGTTGGCGATAGCGCAGCAAAAAGTGGAAAAAGCCGGTATCTATTTGGAGTTGGCGCAATACAACGGCGAGATACTCCCCTACCCCGACGCCACATTCGACCGGGTGGTAACGTGCCTGGTGCTGCATCACCTGGATCCTGTGCAAAAACGCCGGAGTCTGCGCGAGTTGCGCCGGGTGCTGAAACCCTCCGGCAGTCTGCATGTGGCCGACTGGGGAAAACCTTCCAATCGGCGGATGCGGCTGGCTTTCTACATCGTGCAATTGCTCGACGGGTTCAAAACTACCCGCGAAAACGTGGAGGGGTGGTTGCCACAGATTTTCCACGAATCGGGTTTTGCTCTGGTGCAGGAAGCAGGTAAAGTAGATACCCTGTTCGGCACCATGCGGATTTACTCGGTTTTCGGCACAAAACATTGGTAATCATGGATAAACAGCAGGCATACCATGAATTGGTACAAAAACGCAAGGCCGCTGAATTCCCTGCGGGTTTGCAAAATCCGGCTCAAATAGCCGGTGGCCAATTCGATTGCGAGCAGCTCGGCCCCTGGTCGCTCTGGCAGGGAAATCTGGATGCCGAATTGCTGGTAATCGGGCAGGATTGGGGGGATGAAAATTACTTTGTCAGAAACCAGGGCCGCGATACCGATGACAACCCGACCAACCGGGGGTTGCGAAAACTGCTGAGCAATATCGGTCTCGATCCCGGGCCGCCGTCAGCGCCCGTGGCGCAACCCTTGTTTTTTACCAACGCCGTATTGGGCATCAAATCAGGCGGGATGTCGGCGGAATTGAAGCACGATTGGCTGCGGCACAGTTCTGTGCATTTTACCGCGCCGTTGATTGAAATCGTCCAACCCCGGCTCATTGTCACGGTTGGTATCAGTGCATTCAAGGCGCTCCGACTTATTTTCCATTCCCTGCCCTACGAGTCCATGAACGGGCTGCTGAAATGCCCGCCGTTTCATTTGCCCGGCAAACGGATATTGTTTGCCATGTCGCACTGCGGCGGTTTGGGATTGGCGAACCGAACGATGGAGGAACAATTAAAGGATTGGCAGAAAATCGGGCCGTATTTGCAAAATCCGGTGTCGCCGCTTTCTGAAAAATTGGAACAAAAAGTCAAACAGGAACCCTGAATACTGCTTCCCCATGTTAACCATTGTCGTTGGCAAAATACATGTGTCGTATGCTCCAACCTTTGCTCGAAACATTGATGAGTGTCAGCTCTTGCGTTGACTCCAATCATTCTTCGGCTGTCGGAGATGGGGTATTTTCGTATGAAATTATGAAACGCTTATCCATCATATTGTTTTCCGCATATTACCTGCTCGCAGTGTCGGGAGTAACGGTTCACTACCATTACTGCTGCGGAAAACTGTCTTCGGTGGATTTGTACAGCCCGAGGAAAAACCCATGCCCTTGTGGGGAAAAGTCGGCAAAATCCGGGTGTTGCGAGCACAAAGTGCTGACATCAAAAACGGATGATGGCTATAAACCAGATTTAGCGATAGTTGGGCAGCCCGTTTTGCCGGAGTTTCCGGCCACCGCTGCGCCTGCAATTTTCCTTTATTTATTTCCTGACTTTCCCGCTGAAACTTCGCCCAAACCATATCTTTACTATTGGCGAAGTTGTTACGACATTCCACTTTTTCTTCTTTATCTGGTTCTGCGGAATTAGATGGCCTTCTCTCCTATGGCCACGAGTCGGCTGACTCCGGCGGAGTCCCTTTTCTGATGAAACCGGGCTTTGTAGGTATTGCTGTTGGCGCCTGACCCTCATTCCCAATCTCTTGTAAGTGGGCTTTGCCCTGTTAAGTCTTTTGAACATGCATATACGCGTGTCCATGCTTTTGCTCATCGGCAATAATGGGGTGATGATAGTGGTCAGCGTCTATCTGCCAAAAAAAGCCCTCGAACTGAAAAACAGTCACATTGAATAAATGTCAATTAGTCTTAGGTAAATTTTTGACATTCAACTCATTCTAAAAATCTGATTTGTTATGAAACATATCCTTCTGCTGCCGCTTACTGTCCTGTTTTTTACGGCAAGCGTCTGCGCTCAAACCGATAGCAGCGGCATATTCCGGACCGTAAAAGATTTCCTGAGCGGCAATCTGGATTTCGCCATCCGTTGCGATACCCAATCGCACAAAATCAATACCGACCCATTATTCAAACGAAACCGGGTGATTGTGAAACACAATGGCACAACCTACAAACTGGCCAAAGACAGCGTGTACGCCGTTCGATATTGCTCCGGGGTCGTTGAGCGGCTTTTTCAGGGCAAAGTGTACCCGATGGTCAATCCGGGAGAAGCCATTTTGATTTACAAAATTATCATCCCTGCAATCGGGAAAACACCTGCTCAAACAAAATGGTATTTCAGTAAAGACGCCGCCTGGCCTATCCAACCGCTCACGATAGGCAACCTGACAGGCGCCTTCCCCGATAACCATGCTTTTCACGATGCGATAATAGCCGAGTTTAAAACCGATGGAGAACTATCCCGGTATGATCCTGTGCATAAAATGATGCGCATCAACAGGTTGTACCTGAACAATAAAACGCAATAGTGTCCTGATTGACTTCGAATTGAATGAAAAGAAAACCGCTATGGAATGCTTATACGGCGGGTTGGAAACCGTGCCGATTCTTGGTCACGATGAACCGGAACGAAATATCCGCTATATGAAACTGACGCTGAATCCGATGCAATTCGTCATTTTAAAAACCGCGTTATGAAAAATTTCTGGATAATCACTGGCCTGCTCTTAACATGTCAAGCCGCTTTGGCTCAGCAAATTCTTGGCGCCCCGAACGGCCATATTCAAATCTGGGGTAAACACATGGATACTGCGCTGGTGGCCGAGAGCCACGAGTTGAAGATGAGACTCAATTACGAGACGGCGGAAGTCGAGTTCCGGGTCGCGTTGAAAACCTTTACAAGCAACTGTGACTCGTTCAACGTGTTGGCCCGTGCCCGCCCGGAACTGGAACTGGTTTTCAAAGGGAAAATGAATGTGCCGTTTGTAAGTACTCAAGACCACCCGACGCAAGCCTTCAAAATAGAGGGATTGCTGAATCTGAGCGGCAAAGAACGCCACGTCACACTCAATGCTACGCTCCGGCACCTCTTTGCCGGCACCGTGGCCTGCCAGTTGTCGGCCAATCTTTCCTTTTTGCTCAGCGATTTCAACCCCGCCCTGCTCGAACAAGGTTTCGACGACAGTGTGCAAGTCAACTTGAATGAAACGCTTATGAAACGTGCTAACGAATAAACATTCAAACTATGAACTGGATAAAGATCATTGGCTTTTTGGCAATAGTCGGGCTGACCGCGATGGCCGGATGCCGCGCATACGACAAGGTGTATAGCGACTACGACCGTACGGCGGACTTTCCCCGATACAAAACCTTCGCCTGGTTGCCCGATCGCGATACCGCCAATACGACCTTCAACAATCAAATCATCCGCAACAACACGCTTAATTATTTCACCCACTGCATGGGCGAACGCGCGTTGCGAGCCGAGCCGGACTCCCCGGACGTGCTGCTCCAATTAGTGGTGCGCAGCCTGCCCAAACAGATGACCATGACCTCAGCTGTGCACAACGCCTCACCGGGTGGCGGCAGGTACAACCCTTATTATTACCCACACCCCAACAACTACTACTATCACACGCCTTTTTTTTACAGCCGCACCACCTATGTCACGGAACGATTTGACTACGCGGAAAGCACGATAACGCTGAACGTCTATGACCGTCGTCAGAACCGCCTCGTGTGGACAGGAACTGCCCAGGGCGACCTTTTTGACCAGGCATATATGGCCGACAACCTGCACCCGGCGGTGTATCGCATTTTGAAAAAATTTCCGATAAAGCCGCTGCAAAGGGAGAAAACCCGGTATCACACTGCTACGGTGCAAAAGCAGCCCTGAGTAACAGCAGTTGTACAACTACGACAACTGCCTTTTGCCACTAAAAAGATAAATGTCATGAACGATTCAAATAAAATCTCCCTTCAATCCCTTGGCGCGGCACAAACTGTGACCGGTTCCAAGCACCTGTTGCGCACGCCGGAATTGACCCTGCTGGTGGATTGTGGCTTGTTCCAGGGAATAAAAACCCTGCGCGAAAAAAACTGGGAGGATATACCAGTCAATCCCGCCGAGGTGGATGCCCTGATACTGACCCACGCCCACCTCGACCACTGCGGCTACATTCCATTGTTTGTAAAACGGGGGTTCCGGGGCAAAATTTACATGACTCCGCCCACGGCAGACCTGGCCGCAATCATTCTGTACGACAGTGCCAAAATCCAGGTGGAAGACGCCGAGCGGGCCAACCGGATGGGTTTCTCCAAACACAAACCCGCACTGCCGCTTTATGATGAAAAAGATGTGGACAAAGCGATGCCGCTGTTTCAAACCGTCGAGCACAGCGTGGAACACCGGCTTTCGCCCAATGTCAGTTTTCTTTTCCGCAAAAACGGGCACATCCTCGGCGCCGCCTCGGCCGTGCTAAGTTGTCACGGCAAAACCATCGTTTTTTCCGGCGATATCGGGCGTTACGAGTCGCGTTTCCTGCTGCCGCCCTCTCCTATTCCCCAGGCCGATTTAGTCGTCATGGAGTCCACTTACGGTGACCGGCTGCACGGTGACAGCGATCCGCTGGATGAATTGGCCGAGGTCATCAATCGGGTGATTCAACGGCATGGCAGCCTCATCATTCCGAGTTTTGCCGTGGGGCGCGCGCAGGAAATCATGCACCTTGTGAATACCCTCAAAAGCGAGCAACGAATTCCGCCGGCTCTTCCGGTCTTTCTCGACAGCCCGATGGCCGCCGATGCGACCCAGATTTTGTGCCGGCATACCCAATGGCACAAACTCAAATACGACGAATGTATGAGCGTGTGCAACGATGTGGTCATCAACCGGGATTTTCGCCAGACCAAAAAAATTATTTCCACGCCCGGGCCGAAAATCGTCATTTCTGCCAGCGGAATGCTCACCGGAGGGCGGGTGCTCGAATATTTGAAACACCTGGCGCCCGACCCGAAAAATGCCATCCTTTTGATTGGATACCAAGCCGAAGGAACCCGCGGGCGGCGCTTGAAAAACGGCGAGCGCGAGTTAAAAATCCACGGGCAATTTGTTCCCGTCAAGGCAAGCATAGAGGACATTTCCGGGTTGTCGGGTCATGCCGACCAGGCCGAACTGCTGCAATGGCTCAGCCAAATGGGGCAGGCAGTGCAAAAAGTGATACTCGTACACGGAGAAAACCCCGCTCAGGAAACTTTTCGCAAAAAAATTGAACAGGACCTGCACATCCCCACCCAAATAGCAAAGGAGGATGAACAAACGACCCTTTTTAACCTGTGAAATCGAACGGTCCTTCCATCATACAACTATTTCAACATGGAAAACGCACCATCCACGATACCCGAATACGGCTCAATCCATCACGTGGGCAATGGGGGCGCTGAACACATACCGTTCAATTCGCTCAAAGTTCGGGCGGTTCATATTGATACTTACCGGGAGAACATCATCTATATGCGGGCGGACTGCCATATCTGTAAGTCAGAGGGTTTTTCCGCGCTTACCCGAATCATCGTCTATTATGGTGAAAGAAGCATCATCGCCACCCTAAATGTGGTATCCGACCTGGTCGGCCACGGCGAGGCCGGGCTTTCCAACGAGGCTTTGCGGCGTTTGCAAGTGCAGGAAGACTGCATGATCCAGGTCGGGCATTTGCAGCCCGTAGCGTCCTTCAAATTTGTTCGGTCAAAAATGTACGGCCACGCACTCGAAAGTACGGCTTTTGAGGCCATCGTGGACGATATTGCCGAGGGGCGCTATTCCAATGTGGAGCTCGCCGCCTTCATCACGGCTTGTTCCGGCAAAAACCTGAATGACGACGAAGTCATCAGTCTTACCCGCGCCATGATTAAAAAGGGTGAAAAACTGTACTGGAACAAGCCCATTGTGTTGGACAAACACTGCATCGGCGGGCTGCCCGGCAATCGCACCACGCCTATCGTGGTCAGCATCGTAGCCGCAGCCGGACTGACCATCCCCAAGACATCATCCCGTGCCATCACCTCCCCCGCAGGCACCGCCGACACGATGGAGACGCTTACCCGGGTGGACTTGACGCTTAGCGAAATGCGCAAAGTGGTAGAAAAAGAAGGCGGGTGCTTTGCCTGGGGTGGCGCTATGCAGTTAAGTCCGGCGGATGATGTCATCATCTCCGTGGAAAAAGCCCTCGACATTGACAGCGAAGGTCAGATGATTGCATCCGTGTTGTCCAAAAAAGCCGCCGCCGGTTCCACCCATGTGGTGATTGACATACCGGTTGGTTCAACGGCCAAAGTACGCAGCGAAGAAGACGCTCAAAACCTCTCTGCCCGCTTCGAGACGGTCGGACAGGCTATCGGTTTGCACGTAAAAACGGTCATCACCGATGGCTCGCAGCCGGTCGGCGTGGGTATCGGCCCGGCACTGGAAGCGCTGGATGTGCTGGCAGTATTGAAAAACGACCAATATACTCCGGGGGATTTAAAACAGCGCGCGCTGAATCTGGCTGCACACTTATTAGAAATGTCGGGGCATTGCAACGAAGGCGAAGGGCTACGGCAAGCTACCCGATTGCTGGAAAGTGGAAAGGCGCTTGAAAAGTTCAGAGCTATTTGCAGTGCCCAAGGCTCGCTCAAAGAGCCTATGCGCGCACAATTCCGCTACGACTGGATGAGCGACCGGGCAGGGCAGGTCGAAAAAATTGACAACCGCCTGCTGGCCCGCTTAGCCAAACTCGCGGGCGCCCCGAAATCGCCAGGCGCAGGGGTACATTTTTATGCACCGTTGGGTACAGTGGTTAATCGCAGGGACTTGTTGCTTTCGGTGTATGCCGATTCCGGCGGCGAACTGGACTATGCCAAAGAATTTCTCCGCTCTGTCAGTCATGAGCTTATAATACTGACTTCTTGAAACCACAAATTTTTTCAACCATGAGAGCAGCATCGCAATTCTCAGACCAGATGCCCTCAGGACGATATTTTCATCGCCGTCAAAATAAGAAGGTGGCATTGCGTACCGCCAAACAGCGGCGGGATTTACCGCAGGAGCTATCACAACCTCAGCAACTCACCTACTGGCGGGAGGAACTGAATTATTGGCAAGTTGAGGTGAATTTTTATCATCACCTGCTGACCATGGGAGCTTTTAACTGCAAACAAGACTCCCGGCACAGGCTCGATTATTTGTGCCATGCTTTCGCGGTTTTTCAAAAAGAAATATTGCCGGAGATGAAGGCTTTTTTGGAGGATATCCTATTGGATACTCCCAGCCGAGATAAGTCACAGTTGGTAACTAAACAACAAGAACTAGTGGAACACGCCGAAACTTTAAAAAAATTAAAGCTCGAAGTTTTCCCACACCTGCCTGAATTGCTGGTCGTCTCTATTTGGTGAACAGTTGGTACGGGCAGTTAAACTTGTAAACTATTAAGAATCATGAAACTCATTCAATATTTTTCAGAAACCACCTTAAAAGACATCGGGAAAGTGGGTGGTAAGAATGCCTCCCTTGGCGAGATGATTCAAAAACTCCAATCGAAGGGCATCGACGTTCCCGATGGCTTTGCCACGACGTCGGAGGCATATTGGCTGTTTTTGGACGAAAACAAGCTCCGTGTTCGACTTGATAAAATTTTGAGCGCCCTCGATACTACCAGCTTCGACAATTTACCGGACGTCGGGATGCAAGCGCGGCAGCTTTTACTGGATGCTAAATTGCCTGATACATTGAACGATGCTCTTCGGGAAGGTTACGATTTTTTGCTCGAAAAATATGGACAAAACATATCCTTTGCCGTACGAAGCAGCGCCACCGCCGAAGATTTGCCCACGGCCAGCTTTGCAGGGCAGCAGGAAAGTTACCTCAACGTGCGCGGCTTTTCCAATCTGCTTGTCGCTTGCCAGCACTGTTTTGCGTCGCTTTTTACTGACCGGGCTATCAAATACCGGGTGGACAATGGTTTTGACCATATGAAGGTCGCCCTGTCAGTAGGGGTGCAGCTGATGATTCGTTCCGATCTTGCGACGTCGGGCGTCATGTTTTCCATTGACCCGGATACCGGTTTTGAAAATGTCGTCCACATCGCCGCCTGTTGGGGTCTGGGCGAAAACATCGTGCAGGGCACGGTCAATCCCGACGAGTTTTTTGTATTTAAGCCATCGTTGATAGCAGGCAAAAAATCTATCGTCAGCCGCAGTCTCGGCAGCAAAAAATGGACGATGGTCTATGCCGATGACGGCAGTGCCAAAACATTCGGGCGCTCGGTGCTCAACCGGGAGACGTCCAAAACAAAGAAAGAACAATGGACGCTTACCGACGCAGAAATCGAAACGCTGGCTCGTTGGGCAGTCGTCATCGAGGAGCACTACGGCAAGCCAATGGACATCGAGTGGGCAAAAGATGGCGAAAACGGAAAACTATTCATTGTACAAGCCCGTCCGGAAACTGTGCAAAGCCGTCGTCGCGGACAAAAATTCGTAGAGTATAAATTAAAGGAGAAAGGCAAGGAATTGTGCAAAGGTATCGGCTTAGGCAGCCGGATTGTAGCAGGGAAAGCACGTCTGCTGCGATCCCCCTCCGAAGCCGACAAGTTACAGGAGGGCGAAATTCTCGTGACCGGACGCACCAACCCCGACTGGGACCCGATTTTGAAAAAAGCAGCAGCAATTATCACCGATCAAGGTGGTCGCACCAGTCACGCCGCAATCGTGGCAAGGGAATTGGGCGCTGTTGCAGTTGTCGGCGCAGGTAATGCCACGGCTGCTATCCGGGACGGGCAATTGGTCACTGTTTCTGCCGCTGGGGAAGAAGCGGGGCGTGTCTATGAAGGCAAACTCGATTGGATGGAGACGGAAATTGACCTCGCCTCCATCGCCAAGACAAATACCAAAGTCATGCTCATTCTCGGCGACCCGGACCAGGCGTTCCGCCTGGCAATGCTGCCCAATGATGGAGTGGGGCTAATGCGCATGGAATTCATCATCACCAATGCCATCGGTATTCACCCTATGGCGTTGCGGCATTTTGAAAAAATCACCGATCCAGCCCAACAGGAATGCATTGAGCAAATCACACACCATTTCCCTGATAAAGAGGAGTTTTTCGTGCAAAAGCTGGCAGAAGCCACCGCAACCATTGCCGCCGCTTTTTTCCCGAAAGACGTTATCGTGCGCATGAGCGATTTCAAATCCAACGAATACGCCAGCCTGCTCGGCGGAAAGCAATTCGAGCCGACCGAAGAAAATCCGATGATTGGCTTCCGGGGCGCTTCCCGTTATTACCACCCGATGTACCGGGAGGGTTTTGAAATGGAGTGCAGAGCAATGAAAATCGTCCGGGAAGACATGGGATTGCATAACGTCAAGCTGATGATACCCTTTTGCCGCACAGTGGAGGAGGGTAAAAAGGTCATCGCCATCATGGAAAGTTGCGGGCTGCGCCGGGGAAAAAATGGGCTGGAAATATACGTCATGGTCGAAATCCCGAGCAATGCGCTCCTGGCGCAAGAATTTGCCCGCCACTTTGACGGCTTCTCTATCGGCTCCAACGATCTCACCCAGTTGACGCTCGGCGCCGACCGGGATAGCGAGCTGTTGCAAAATATTTTCAACCCATTCGACTCCGCCGTGATGCAGCTTATTGAAATGACCTTGAATAAAGCGCAGCGCAGCGGTACGAAGACCGGCTTGTGCGGGCAAGCACCTAGCGACTACCCTGAATTTGCACGGTTTCTCGTGGAGCAAGGAATTGGCAGCATCTCCTTCAACCCCGATGCCTTGCTGAAAGGCATCGAAAATATTTTGCAAGCGGAACAAAAACTTCAAATCGCATGAAAACTGCCATATTCAGCGCCCATCGTTTCGAACGGGACCATCTTGTCAATGCCAATGCCGGCCGGCACGATCTTATTTTTCTAGACGCCCGACTGACTGTTAATACCTGTCTGTTGGCAACGGGCTGCCGGGCGGTCTCACTGTTTGTCAGCGACACAGCAGGGTACCACGTTTTGCAGCGTCTTCATGAAATCGGGATTGAATTTATTGCTCTTCGCTCCGCCGGGTTTAACCACGTTGATTTGAAATTAGCCTGGCAGCATAAAATGAAGGTTGCGCGTGTACCCGCCTACTCTCCTTATGCAGTCGCCGAACACACGGTTGGAATGATGCTCGCTCTGAATCGGAAGTTTATCCGGGCACACCAGCGCGTCATGGAATTGAATTTTTCTCTTGACGGCTTAGTGGGGTTTGATATGAATGGAAAAACTGTCGGCATCGTCGGCACAGGGCAAATCGGCGCCGTCGTTGCCAAAATCCTGCACGGTTTCGGCTGTCGCCTGTTGGCTTGCGACCCTGCACCTGACCCCGCCCTCGTCGCACAATACGGGGTGACTTACACGAGCTTGGACAAAATTTGCCAAACCGCCGACATTATCACGCTCCACGTGCCGCTACGGGAAGAAACGAAACATTTGATTGACAAAAATCGCTTGTCGCTTATGAAGCCCGGAGTGATGCTCATAAACACCAGCCGCGGCGGCTTGATCAATACCAGAGATTTGATTGCCGCACTCAAAAAACGTCGGATCGGCAGCGTCGGGTTGGATGTTTACGAGGAGGAAGAGGGACTATTCTTCGAAGACCATTCGGAAGATGTATTGCTGGATGATACTATCGCCCGCTTGATGACTTTCAAAAATGTGCTGATAACTGCACATCAAGCTTTTTTAACAGAAACGGCACTCCATAATATCGCTTCCACGACCATCGAAAACCTCAATTGTTTTGAGGAGAGTCGTTGGTGTGAAAATGAGATTTTACCTGACTCCAATCTTTGACCTCGTAAGTAGTTTCAAATTTTCAATTATGAAAATATTTGCATTGCCCGGAAATACGGTTCTGGCGCGCGGCATAGCCCGCCATTTGGATGCCGAATTGGGCGCGTTTACGGTTCGCGGTTTCCCGGACGGGGAAAGTTATGTTCGCCTGCTTTGCGAGGTGGAAGGACAGCAAGCGGTGATTGTCTGCACCTTGTTTCAGCCCGACGACAAGATTTTACCCCTTTATTATCTAACAAAATTGTTGAAAGACAGCGGCGCGCAATCGGTCACGCTGGCAGCCCCTTACTTAGCCTATATGCGCCAGGACAAGGTGTTCAATCCCGGCGAGGCGGTCACCAGCGAATATTTTGCCGCGCTGCTTTCTTCCGCTGTGGACCGACTCATCACTATTGACCCACACTTGCACCGACACAGTTCCATGTCGGAACTCTATACCATACCCTGCAAAGCCATTCACGCCGCACCGTTACTGTCCGACTGGATTCGGAAAAATGTCGTCAACCCTGTAATTATCGGGCCAGATAGCGAAAGCGAACAGTGGGTGTCGGAGGTAGCCGCAGCAGCAGGCGCGCCTTTTCTTGTGCTTGAAAAAATTCGCCACGGCGACCGCGACGTGGACGTGTCGAAGCCGGTTGTAGAGCCATTTTCGAGCCATACGCCGGTCTTGGTGGACGATATCATCTCGACTGCGCATACCATGATAGAAACAGTGGAGCATCTTCGTGTCGCAGGCATGGCCGCGCCGGTTTGTATCGGCGTACATCCAGTGTTCGCGGGCAACGCTTACGACGATTTAGTTGCCGCCGGGGCTGCCGAGGTCATCAGTTGCAATACGATTCAACACCCCTCCAATCGCATTGACGTCGCGGGTATGCTGGCGACGGCCATATCAGAATAACGCCAAACCATTATTTTCATGGAAAAAAGTAATAAAAACGAAGCGGTGAACGAATCAACCATGCCCATTTGGGTTTTGCAGGAAAACGAGTTATTTTCCCGCTTAGGCGCCGATACCGAACATGGTCTTTCGACGGCTGAGGCAACCGCGCGATTGGAATCGGTTGGTCCAAACGCCATTTCCCAAGGCGAACAAACGCCTGCCTGGGTGATTTTTTTGAGACAATTTAAAAGCCCCATCGTAGTGCTGTTGGTCGTTGCGGCGGGGTTGTCGTTTGCTTTCCAGGAATGGTTAGACGGGATAGCCATATTGGTGGTGATTTTTATCAACGCCGTTATCGGCTTTTATATGGAATTTCAAGCCGGGCGCAGCATGGATGCCTTGAAAAAAATGGTTTCCATATCCGTCAAAGTGCTTCGAGATGGCAGCCTGACGGAAATTAACAGCGAAATGCTTGTGCCTGGTGATGTGATTTACCTCGAAGCAGGAGACATGACACCCGCCGATGCCCGCCTTTACAACAGCGCTCAAATACAATTGGACGAAGCCTCTCTTACAGGCGAAAGCGTACCGGTAGAAAAAGCGCCGGCCGTATTGCCCACCGACACGCCGCTGGCAGAACAGTCGAACCTGCTTTTCAAAGGGACTTTTGTCACCAAAGGCAATGGATGGGCCGTAGTCGCCGGAACGGGTATGAATACCGAATTGGGTAAAATCGCCCACCTTGTCGGCACTTCCGACCAAGCTGCCACGCCATTGGAAAAGAAGCTTGCCGCGTTCAGCGGCCGCCTCATAAAAATAACCATAGGCTTGGTGGCGGTCATTTTTGCCGTAGGTGTAATGGGCGGAAAACCAATTGTGGAAATGCTCGAAACCGCCATTGCGCTGGGCGTAGCCGCCGTACCGGAGGGTTTGCCCATTGTGGCTACCCTCGCCCTGGCCCAGGGAATGCTCCGGCTGGCTCGCCACAATGTGATTGTGCGCAAACTTTCGGCGGTGGAGACTTTGGGCGGGACTACGGTGATTTGTACCGACAAAACCGGGACGCTCACGCAAAACAAAATGGAGGTCGAAGCGCTGGCCTCTCCGGGTGGCGCGTGGGCAAAGCGTGATGATGAAACATTGCTTCCTGCCGACAGCTTGCCAAAAGCGCAGTATGACCGCCTCCTGCAAATCGGCATCTTGTGCAACAACGCCGACATTGCCGCCCATAAAGGAGATTTTACCGAAATCGGGGATCCGCTCGAAACCGGGCTGCTCAAATTCGCACTCCGGCAGGGCGAAGACATCAATGGCCGTCGCCTTCAATGCCCAAAGCTGTCGGAAATACCCTTTTCTTCCGAAACCAAAATCATGGCGACGCAGCATCAGACACCGGAAGGCAACATGGTTTTTGCCAAAGGCGCCGCCGAAGATTTATTGGAATGTTGCTCCTTCCTGCTCAATGCTGATAAAAACGTCCCGATGACTCCACAGTACCGGCAAGTATGGCTCGTCGAAGCGGAAAAAATGGCTTCGTCGGGAATGAAAGTCATTGCAGGTGCTTTCAAATTAGATGCGAAAACCTCGAAGAACCTGACCGAAAATCTGGTTTTTGCCGGACTTTTCGGATTGATAGACCCGCCGAGAAAAGAGATTCCCGCCGCCATCCGCGAATGCCGGGATGCCGGCATCGAAGTGGTGATGGTCACCGGCGATCACCCCGCGACCGCCAAGGCCATCGGCAGGCAGCTGGGCATCATAGATTCCGAGGAGACAGAGGTGGTGCTGGGAAAGGATATGCCGGATTTCGAGAAACTCAGCGCGGCGGACAAATCGCGTTGGGCAGCAACAAAAATATTCGCCCGGGTCAGCCCTAAACAAAAACTCGATTTGATAAGCGTTTTCCAGGAATGCAAAGCCATCGTGGGTATGACTGGCGACGGGGTAAACGATGCGCCCGCGCTCAAAAAAGCCGACATCGGAATCGCCATGGGGCAGCGCGGCACTCAGGTTGCGCAGGAAGTAGCCGACATGGTGCTGCGTGACGATAGTTTTGCCAGTATCGTTACCGCCATCCGACAGGGGCGTGTTATTTTCGACAACATCCGAAAATTTGTCGTTTTCCTCTTGTCATGCAATTTGAGCGAATTGCTCGTAATAGCCTCTGTTTCGCTGCTCTTTCTGCATTTCCAATTGAAGCCCCTTCAAATTTTGTTCATCAATCTCATCACGGATGTGCTGCCCGCGTTGGCTTTGGGCGTTACGGCCGGTAGCCCAAGCGTTATGACGCATCTGCCTCGCAACCCGGATGAGCCGATCATAGACCAGGTGCGTTGGCGGAGGATTATTTTTTATTCCATTGTGTTATCGGCAGGCACTATCGGATCTGTATATTTCAGCCACTTTTTTATTCATGCTGGCGACGAGTGGTTGGAGCAACGTTGCAACAACATTCTGTTTTTTACGCTGATTTTCAGTCAGTTGTTCCATGTTTTTAATATGGGTTCAATTGACGCTCCGTTTTGGCGCACCGAGGTTGTCCGCAACCAATACATCTGGCATGCCATTGCTGCTTGTATTTTCATCATCGTGGGTTTATATCAAATTGAACCCATAAGGGCTGCGCTTTCTGTCGCACCTATGTCGGCAGCCGATTGGGCTGTGAGCATCGGAGCAGGTCTGCTGTCAATGATAATCATCCGGCTGGGCAAACATTTAGCATTTTTTCAAAATGAAAAACAATGATTGATACGCTCATCACTTGGTCTCTTAAAAACCGCTTCGTCGTATTGCTGATGGCTGCGGCTGTTGCCATGTATGGAATTTACGCGGTGAAAAATACACCCGTGGACGCCATCCCCGATCTGTCGGAAAACCAGGTCATTATTTTTACCGAATGGATGGGGCGTAGCCCGCAAATCATGGAGGATCAGGTCACTTATCCGCTCGTGAGCAATTTGCAGGGTATTCCGAAGGTAAAAAATATCCGTGCCAACAGCATGTTCGGGATGAGTTTTGTGTTCGTGGTTTTTGAAGATGAGGTGGATATCTATTGGGCGCGCACCCGTGTGCTGGAACGCTTGAATTACGCGCAACGTCTGCTTCCCGACGGCATTGTTCCCACGCTCGGTCCCGACGGGACGGGTTTGGGACACGTCTATTGGTATACCCTCGACGCGCCCGGATATGATTTGGGCGAATTACGGGCCTTGCAGGATTGGTACATCCGTTTCGCGCTACAAACCGTGAAAGGGGTGAGCGAGGTGGCCTCGTACGGCGGTTTCCAGAAACAATACCAGGTGGTGGTGGACCCCTTGAAGCTCAATTATTACGGCATCACCATCATGGAGGTCGCTGAAAAAATAAAAGCGAACAACAACGACGTGGGGGGAAGGAAGTTCGAGCAGTCGGACATCGGATACATCGTTCGGGGATTGGGCTACATCAAAGACATCCGGGAAATTGAAAACATCACACTAAAAACCCTCAACTCCATTCCCATAAAAGTACGCGACGTGGCAGCGGTGCAAATGGGCGGGGGGCTCCGGCTGGGCATTGTGGAAGAAAACGGCGAAGGCGAGAAAGTGGGCGGCATCGTCGTGATGCGGTACGGAGAAAATGCAAAGGATGTGATCGACCGCCTGAAAGAAAAACTGAGCGATGTGGAGAAAGGTCTCCCACCGGGCGTTAAATTCAAAATGGCGTATGACCGCTCCGATCTGATCGAGGCCACAATCGCCACGCTGAAAGAAGCTGTCATTGAAGAAATCATTGTGGTGTGCATCGTGCTTTTTATTTTCCTGCTGCACGTGCGAAGCACACTGATTGTGGTCATTACCATCCCAATATCGGTGCTTATTTCCTTCATCATGATGAGTTGGTTCGGTATTACCTCCAATATCATGTCGCTGGCAGGCATCGCGCTGGCCGTGGGCGATTTGGTGGATGCGGGTATTGTAATGGTTGAAAACGCAATGAAATCTCTTGTAAATGAAACAGAATAATATGCTCAGCAACGAAGAAAGAGAAGCGCGGATTGAAAAATCATCCAAACTGATCGGCGGCGCCATCGTGAGTTCCATCCTCATCACGCTGGTTTCGTTCAGCCCGATTTTGTTCCTCACGGGTCAGGAGCACAAACTGTTTTCTCCACTGGTTTGGACAAAAACTTTTGCCATGATAGGCTCTGCTTTTGTCGTTGTGTTCCTCGTTCCAGTGTTGATGGTCATGCTTTTGAAAGGAAATGTGCGCCCGGAAAGCAAACACCCCGTTTCCCGTTTTTTCAGATGGATGTATTCGCCCGCCATTCTTTGGTGTATGCGGTGGAAAAAAACAACCATTGCGTTGAGCCTGGCACTTGTGCTGGGCAGTATTCCGCTGGTCTTGAATCTCGGTACGGAGTTTATGCCCCCGCTCGATGAAGGTTCGCTTTTGTTTATGCCGGTCACCTTGCCCAGTGTCTCCAACTCCGAAATCAAACGCATCATGCAGGTGCAGGACAAAATCATCAAGGATTTTCCCGAAGTAGAGAATGTGCTGGGTAAAGCAGGCAGAGCAAATTCCGCCACCGACAACGCCCCGGTGAGCATGATCGAGACAATTATTTTGCTCAAACCGCAGTCGGAGTGGCGAGACGGGATGACAAAAAACGACATCATTGACCAGCTCAACGCCAAACTGCAAATCCCCGGCGTGGTGAACGGCTGGACGCAGCCCATCATCAACCGTATCAATATGCTCTCCACCGGGATCAGGACGGATGTGGGGGTAAAAATCTACGGACAGAATCTCGATACCATCAACAAGCTGGCGCAGCAGTTCAGGCTGGAATTGCAGGGCGTGGACGGCGTGAAGGATTTGTACGCAGAACCGATTACCGGCGGCATGTACGTTGACATTAAAATCCGAAAAGATGAAATTGGACGCTACGGGCTAACGGTGGACGACGTGAATATGTTCATTGAAACGGCGTTGGGCGGCATGAATGTGACTACCACCATTGAGGGGCGGCAACGCTTTTCGGTAAACGTCCGCTTCGCGCAGGATTTCAGGGACAAAATTGAAAAGCTGAAACGCCTGCAAATGCAAACGATGGAGTACGGCCCCATTCCGCTTTCGGCAGTGGCCGATGTTAGTGTTTCCGACGGTCCGCCGATGATCAATTCTGAAAACGCCTTGCTGCGCGGAACGCTGTTGTTCAATGTGCGCGACCGCGATTTGGGAAGCACCGTCGCCGATGCAAAAAAGAAGTTGGAAGCAGCCGTACAAAAACTGCCGAAAGGGTATTTCCTGGAATGGAGCGGCCAATACGAAAATCAGGTGCGTGCGAACGAGCGTCTGAGAATCATCATGCCGATTGTGCTTGTCATCATCATGATGATCCTGTATTTCACGTTTAGTTCTTTCCGCGAAACATTGATTGTGCTCACCAGTATTCCCGTCGCGCTGGTTGGTGGAGCGTACTCCCTTTATTTTTTCGATGTGAACTTTTCGGTCGCCGTGGCTGTCGGATTCATTGCGCTATTTGGCGTGGCGGTGGAGACCGGTATCCTGATGCTTGTTTATATGAACAACTCACTGTACGATAAATCAAGCAAACTGAAAGAAGCGAGCAAATCCTTTACCAGCCAGGATGTCGAAGACGCTATTTATGACGGCGCCGTGCTTCGCCTGCGCCCCAAATTAATGACCGTCATGGTTGATATTTTAGGCTTGTTGCCCGTACTACTGGCAACAGGCACCGGCAGCGATGTGATGAAACCCATTGTCATCCCCTTTGTGTTCGGCCTGATTACCTCCACGCTTTTTGTGCTGATTGTGCTGCCGGTGCTGTTTGCCATTGTAAGGGAATACGAATTGAGGAAAACCGGAACCTTAAAACTCGTGCAATTCAACGATTGAGATGAAGAACAGATACAAAATTATCATCGTCCTGCTGCTTGCAGTCTTCGAATCCGGTGGACAAATTCCGCTCTCCCTCGACAGCATCCTGACCCGCATCGAGACCGTACACCCGCGCCTGCAAGCTACCTACGCACGCGTTCGCGAACTTGACACCTATGCGAAAGGCGCTATCACCATGCCCCCGCCCCGGGTCGGCGGCGGCTTTTTTATGACCCCGTACAATACGGCGCGGTGGAGTGAAGGCATGGGTTCTTTTATGGTTACCGGAGAGCAGATGTTCCCCAACCGCAGCATGCAGCGGGCGGAGCAACGCTATATGGGCGCGATGTCGGGAATGGAAGTCGCCGAGCGAGGAGTAATGCAGAATATGTTGTTTGCCGAGGCAAAAACCGCTTATTACAACTGGGTAGTGCTCGAAAAGAAAATAGCCGTGCTCGAAGAGAGCAAAACCGCCCTGCGCCTGCTCATTGAAAGCGCCGAACAGCGGTTCCAATACAACCGCGAAAAACTCGGCAGCGTTTATAAAGCCCAAACCGAATTGGCCAACCTCGAACGGATGCAGGCCATGTACACAGGTGAAACCCGCCAGCAACGCGCCATGCTGAACGCCCTGATGCAACGTGATCCCGCTACAAGTTTCGAGATTGACACCGCCGGTTGGCGATTGCCGCCGATTCCTGTGCTGCCTGATACTTCACGGATCGCCGCCCGCAGCGATTTTCGCGCCATCGAACAAAGCCTTCGCATTGCCCGGCTTGAACAGGAATGGCAACGCTCGAAACTAAAACCCGAATACGGCCTGCGTTTCGACCACATGTTCGCTTTTGGCGGAACGCCCTGGCAATTTACACTGATGGGTATGATCACGGTGCCGTTGGCACCCTGGGCAAACAAGGATGTCAAAGCCCGCATCGAAGGAATTGATCACCGGCTGGCCGCTTTTGAATGGCAAAAAGCAGACTTTGTCAATCAAATCCGGGGCAATCTCGCCGACCGCCTCGTGATGATGCAGACGCTGCAAGAACAAATAGACCGCTACGAGCGCGACATCATCCCCAACCAGCGTAAACGCTTCCAAACCACCCTGCTTGCCTGGGAACAAAACACCGACGAACTTTTTATGACGCTCGATGCCTGGCTCGAACTCAAAATGAGCCGATTGAGCCAACTCGACCTCCTTCAACAACTCCTGCAAGCTCGCACCGACTATGAAAAAGAATTGGAACAACGGTAAACTGATAACTCTTGGACTGCTAGTACTTGCCTTGACGGTGGCGGCCTGCCGACAAAAAAACGCCGGACATGAAGGCCACATCGCGGAAGAAAAGACGGAGCACGAAAGCCCCAATGCCGAAGAAAAGCCTGTTTACACCTGCCCGATGCACCCGGAAATCCTGCGCGACGCACCCGGCAGTTGCCCGATTTGCGGCATGGACTTAGTCAAAAAAGAAAACGACCACGCCGACCACATTGCCGGGCCGGACAGCGGCGATATTCTTTTGAAGCCTACATACGAATATGTGCTGAGCGCCACCGCGACTATCCGACCGGAGCGCAAATCCATTTCCGATACGCTAAAAGTGCCCGGCTACCTGACATACGATGCCCGGCAACTCAAAGCGGTGTCGGTTCGTTACGGCGGGCGCATCGAGCGGCTCTATGTTCGCTACCCCTTTCAGCCCGTGCGAAAAGGGCAACACCTGCTCGACATTTACAGTCCAGAGATTGCCACAGCGCAACAGGAATTGATTTTTTTGAAAGAAAATGACCCGGGCAACGCGACCCTGCACGAACATGCCCGCCGCCGCCTTTCCTTGCTTGGCCTGACCGCAGGGCAAATCAGCGACGTGGAAGCCAGTCGAAAACCGCTCCTTTCGCTGCCGGTGTTCAGCCCCTACGCCGGTTTGCTCGTGGAAAACCCCGGCGCCGGCCCGACACCAACCATGCCCGGCGGTGGCATGAGCGATGCTAAGTCTGCACTAAACCCCGCCCCGCCGCCGCCCTCCACCGCTACTTCCGCCGAACTTTCCCTGAAAGAAGGGATGTACGTCCAACCCGGTCAGCGGCTTTTCGGCTTGCAAAGCCTGGCGACCGTGTGGGCGATACTCGAATTTTACCCGTCCGCTGTGCAGTCGTTGAAGGTTGGTCAAACGGTCGAATTGCACATCGAATCGTTTGCCGAACCGTTCCGGGGAAAAATCAACTACATCGAACCGTTGTATGGCTCCGGGAGCAAAAATCTTCGGGTTCGGGTATATCTACCCAATCCCGGCGAGAGGCTCAAACCCGGCACTTTGCTCACTGCCAGCGTACAGGCGGGAAGCCTCTCCGCCCTCTGGATTCCGGCATCGGCGGCCATTGATCTGGGGCGAAACAAAATTGCATTTGTAAAAACAGCGGAAGGCTTTCGGTCGCAAAAAATCAGTACAGGTCACCGCTCCGGCCAAATGCTGGAAGTGACGGCGGGACTTTCACCCGACGATGTAATCGCTGAAAACGCGCAATTGCTGATGGACAGCGAGAGTTTTGTAAAAGCAAACTGATTGGCAATGAATGATTTTTAAGCATTTGCTTAAATTCTAAAAATACTTTTACCTTTGCAAGAAAAAAAATCCAATGCGGCAAAACCAATGCATCCGCGCCTTTCCCGACGAAGCCAAAATGCAGCATTGCAAAGAACTCCTCACTGGGATGAACGGCCAGTTTTACGCTATGTCGAGCGTATTCAATCTGGCTGGAAACGAGGCCAGGTTAAAAATCCTCTACCTGTTGCACGAGGAGCACAACCTCTGCGTCTGCGATTTGAGCGACGTGCTGGGAATGACCGCCAGCGCCGTTTCCCAGCACCTGCGCAAACTCAAAGACGGCGGCATCATCCGCGACCGCAAAGAAGGGCAGACCGTTTTTTATTTCATCACCCCGGAGCACGATGCGCTCATCGCCACCCTGCTTCAACAAGTTTATCAACCAGCACCGGCATGAAAATTAAAAATCAATCCTCCGTTTGGGCTGGCGTTATTGCGGCATTTGCCGCTTCGTCCTGCTGCATTTTGCCGCTTTTGGCTGCCGTAGGCGGGGCATCTTCGAGTTTTGCATCCTCGTTGACCTGGGTTGAGCCTTTACGCCCCTACCTCATGGCGGCAACGCTGGGGCTTTTTGGCTTTGCCTTTTACAGGGCATACCGCCCGAAAGTGGCCGACGACTGTGACTGCGAAGTCAAGCCCCCTTTTTGGCAGTCGAAAGGCTTTTTGTGGTCGGTGTTCGGGCTGTCCGTACTGCTCATGGCATTCCCGTACTACGCCAAAGTTTTTTACCCTTCGGGCAAAACAGCGACAGAGGAAGTCATGCAACCTTTTGATTTACAAACAATCACGGTGAACATCGAGGGCATGACCTGCACCGGCTGCGAAGAACACGTCAACAGCGAACTGTCAAAAGTCGAGGGCGTGGCATCCAGCAAAACCTCTTATGAAGCGGGCAACAGCGTCGTGCAGTTCGACCCCACAAAAACCAAGGTGGACTCGATTTTCGCGGCCATCAGGCAAACCGGCTACATGCCGACTGGCTTAGCCAAAACACAAACTAAATAAGTGCTTTACTATGAAAATGAAACTTGCTTTCCTGACCTTATTTCTTGTCATCGCGCGTTGGGCATTTGCCAATTGATTCACTTCAAAAACAACTACTTAGGATGTTTAAAAAACTTTTTAACCGGGAGAAAAACCCGGAAAATATCGAACAAATCACCGTTGCAATAAACGGTATGACCTGCGAGCATTGCGCCACTTCAATCGCTAAGCGTTTCGAGGGGAAAAACGGCGTGGCCAGCCACAGCATTGACTATCCCTCTGGCAAAGGCGTTTTTGCCTTTGACAAGGAGAAAATTTCAAGAGAAGAAATTGCGGAAGTGATTAACAAGGGCGGGCATTATCGAGCGCAACAAATCACGGGAGTGTCCAACGAGAATCATCCAGTCGAAATGACCAACGGCAGCCATCACCCAAACCACTTCGACCTCATCATCATCGGCGGCGGCTCAGGGGCATTTGCGGCAGCCATCAAAGCCGAGGAGTTGGGTTTGTCGGTACTTATGGTTAACGGCGGTTTGCCATTAGGCGGCACTTGCGTCAATGTGGGCTGTGTGCCTTCCAAAATCCTCATACGGGCAGCTGAAACGGTTTACCACGCCTCGCATTCCAACTTTCCGGGCATTGTGGCGAAGGGCGCTACGGTTGATTTTGCAAAAATCATTCAGGGGAAGAAGCAACTCGTTGCCACCCTGCAACAGGCGAAGTACATAGACTTGGTGAGCGATTTCACCCACCTGACCATGGTAGAAGGCTGGGCGGAGTTCGAGGATAAAAAAACCATCCTCGTCAATGGCAAAGACCGCTACACCGCCCACAGATTCCTTATCGCCACCGGCGCCGCCACGAACGTGCCAGACATCGAGGGTTTGCACGAAGTGGGCTACCTGACCAACTCCACCCTTTTCGACTTGGAAGAACAGCCCGAAAGTCTCACCATCATGGGAGCAGGCTACATCGGGCTGGAAATCGCCATGGCGTACAGGCGCCTCGGCACGAAGGTGCGCATCATCGAGTTTACCGACCGGGTACTGCGCACCCAAACGCCTGACATCAGCGAGGAACTCGAACGGCAAATGCGCGCCGAAGGCATCGAAATACTCCCCAATTTCAGGGCAGTAAAATTTGAAAAACAAGGCAACGACACCATCATTCATTGCAAGTGCCCCGACGGTTCGTTTACCAAAATCACGGAATCGGGCAAAATCGTGGTGGCTTCCGGCACCCGCCCCAACACCCAAAAATTGGGCTTGGAAAAAACCGGGCTGCAACTGACCTCGAAAGGATTCATTCGGGTCAATGAAAAAATGGAGACCAACCTACCGCACATTTATGCCGCAGGCGACGTGGCAGACACACCTGCCTTTGTTTATACCGCAGCTTACGAAGGCAAAATCGCTGTTGAAAACGCCTTCACCGCCGCAGGCAAAACGGCGGACTATTCCTCCCTGCCCTGGGTAGTGTTCACCGACCCGCAGATTGCCGGGGCAGGATTGGACGAAGTCCAGGCAGAAGCAATGAACATTCCCTTCGAGGTCAGCAAAATGCCTTTGAACGAAGTGCCGAGAAGCATTGCAGCCAACGACACCAGGGGTTTTATCAAACTTATCCGCAATCCCGAAACGGATGCCCTGCTCGGCGCAAGGGTGGTTGCCCCCGAAGGCGGAGAACTAATAATGGCATTGAGTTTTCCTATCAAATACGGCATCAAGGTGAAAGACCTGGCGGAGAGTTTCTATCCTTACCTGACACTGAGCGAAGGCATCAAACTGGCTGCCATCAGTTTTGGAAAAGACGTGAAAAAACTGAGTTGTTGTGCCGCGTAACCCTTTATCCTAACCCGCTATTCAATCTATGGAACAAGCGTTCCTTCTTTTAGCAGCCTCAATGCTATACGAATAAAAGATGTTGTGGCGAGGATGCCAAGAAAGTTTTATTGAAGCAAACTGACTGACAATGAAGATTTTCAATTTAAAAATCGCAGTCTTACTCCCCGTCGCAATCCTCGCCGCCTGCGGCAAACCTGCCCCGGTGCCGGTGGAAGAAAACGTGTACTACACCTGTTCCATGGACCCGCAGGTCGTGGAACAAAAACCCGGCCCTTGCCCGATCTGCAAAATGCCTCTGGTGCGGGTAGAAACCGCCCCCGACAAAAAAGAGAACGAGGTGAAACTCAGTGCCGAACAAATCCGGCTCGCCAACATCCAGATCGACACGGTGCGGCTGCGACCGCTGGGCGAAGAAATCTCGCTCGCCGCAACGCTGCGCGAAAATCAAAACGGCATCAACACTGTGACCGCAAGGCTTACCGGCAGGATTGACCGACTTTTCGTGCGCAACGCGGGCGAATACGTGCGGGCAGGCCAAGCCGTTTTTGAATTGTACAGCGAAGACCTCGCCTCTGCACAGCAGGATTATTTGCTGGCGTTGAAAAGCAAAAATCGCTATGGCAGCACCGACCTCGATTTTTCCCGCATTGCGGAAGCCGCCCGCAACAAACTGCTACTCTGGGGTATGACCGAAGCGCAGTTGCAGGAAATCGAACAGTCCGGCGCACCCAAAAACACGGTGACGTTTCACAGCCGTTATGCTGGGTATGTCATGGAAGCCCCGCCCGCCGAAGGCAGTTATGTTTCGCCCGGCTCGACGGTGTTAAAGCTCGCCGACCTGCGTACGCTTTGGGCCGAGGCGCAACTCTACGTCAGCGATTTGCCTTTTCTTGCCCAGAGCCGTGAGGCCTCGGTCACTTTGCCCTATTATCCCGGTCGCATACTCAGTGGCAAGGTCAGTTTTGTCAATCCCAACCTCGAAGCCGCTTCCAAAATCGTACTGACCCGCGTGGAAATATCCAACCCAAGTGGCGAATATCAGCCGGGTATGCAGGCCTGGATTACCTTGAAAGGCAAAACCCGTCGGACGCTTGCCGTGCCGACCAACGCACTCATCCAAGAAAGTCGTGGCACTACTGTTTGGATAAAAAATGCCAATGGAGGCTTTGAAGGCCGTATGGTACGCATCGGCATTGCCAATGAAGATTATACTGAAATCGTCGAGGGATTGCAATCCGGGGAAATCGTGGTCGTATCGGGCGCTTACCTTCTGAACAGCGAATTGGTGTTTAAAAAAGGATCAGACCCGATGGCCGGACATAAAATGTAAACCGAAGGGAACAACTGATAAAATTCAAATTAAATCTTAAAACCACGTTGAAAAAACCTTCCCTTCGTTTTGCCGTTTTACCTTTGTGTATTCTATGAATTTTCGGCCTGCCACATTGTTTTTATTCCTCGGCCTGTTCGTCACATCGGCGAACGGTGCTTGGGCGTGTGGCGACGAACATTCCAGAAACGCGGCACAAACTCAGCAGGCTGTTTCTGAAAAGTCCTGCTGTGCCAAAGAAGAGGCGCAAACTTCCTGCTCAAACGATTCCGGGCAACGGCACTCCGACTCTAACTGCCCCTGCGACCATGACAACGGCGGTTGCCATTGTCCGGGTTGCGGCCTGATGTGTCACTCCGGCACAGCTTCCGCGCTCGAAGCGCCGCTCAACTTCGCGACATCCCTCTTCAACGATTCGGTGCGAAAAATGGCATTTTACTTTGCCGAACACCTGCCCGAAGCCGTTTACCTTCCAATTTGGCAGCCGCCCAAGATCGGCGCCTGATGCCGCGTCAGCCCGACGTGTGCCTATTTTTTCGGTTTAGAAAAGTTTAGAACGATTACGTTGGCTTAGAACAATTTGTTCCTAAGTCGCGTGAATCTCTCCATTCACTTTTCAGTCCTATTTCCAACACTCTCAATTTCAATTTTTATGAAAAATATGCTCATCGCGGGCCTCGCGCTCGCGCTGTCGGTCGTGGCATTCAACGCCTGCAAAAACGACCATTCTCAACACAAAGCCCAAACGACCGAAGCGGCTGCCCCCGGTACGAAATACATCTGCCCGATGAACTGCGAAAAGGGCAAAACCTACGACCAGCCCGGCTCCTGCCCCGTGTGCCATATGGATTTGGAGCCGATGAAAGCCGAGGTGGAAGCCAACAAGGCCGAGTATTTCACGGCCTTCACGGCCAATCCTGCCCAACTCGAAGCGGGCAAGGCGGGCATGCTGTCGTTTACGCCTAAAATCAAAGGCAATGAAGGCGCGCCCGTGCCACTCGACCTCGTGCATGAGAAAAAGATGCACCTCATCCTCGTGAGCGACGACCTCTCGTGGTTCGACCATATCCACCCGGAATTTTCGGCCTCTGGCAGCTACGACATCAAAGTGCTGGCCAAGGGGGAAAACTTCGCCAACGGTCGCGGTCACAACGAAACCCGCTTCGAGGCCGGCGGCAAATACTGGGCATTTACGGATTACAAACCTACCGGCGGCCTGAATCAGGTGAACAAAACCGAACTCAATGTGACCGGGGCGCCCGGCAAAGTTGTCGCGTACGACCAACCGAAAATGACGACCACCGTGGATGGTTTCACACTCACGATGGAAGCCGGACACGGCGGCGGCGGCTTCACTACGGGCAGCCAACAACATATCCCGGTGACCGTCAAACAGGGTGGCAAGCCCGTTGACCCCGCTACTTTCGAGAACTATTTGGGTGAAAAAGCCCACCTCGTGCTCGTAGAAGTGACCTCCAAGGAGTTCGTCCACACTCACCCCTCGGCAGAAGGCGGCAAATTGGACATTCACACCACTTTCGCCAAGCCCGGCACCTATCGCGGCTGGCTGCAATTCCAGACCGGGGGCAAAGTGCATACGGCTGATTTCGTGGTGCAGGTGACCGAAGGCACGGCCACATCGGGCGGCCATGATGGACACAGCGGCAATTAAAACACCGTTTATTTCACCCTCTCTTTCACATTCAATTGACTCAATTTTAAAAACATGAGAATCCTGATTTTCATCTGCATAGCGGCTTTCTCCGCCCATAGCGCATACGCTCAACAACCCTCAACCGGGACCGCGCCGGTAAAAAAAGCCGCAACCACGGCCACAGCCACCCAAACGGCCCAATTCCAGGTGTGGGGCAACTGCGGTATGTGCAAAAAGACGATTGAAAAGGCAGCCAAAGGCGTGACCGGCGTACAAAGCGCCAACTGGGACATGGACACGCATCAATTCACTGTCACTTTCGACCCGGCGCAAACGGGCGTTGACAAGGTTCACCAGGCCATCGCGGCGGCGGGATACGACACCGACGTGGTGAAAGGCAACGACGAGGCTTATAACAACCTTCACGGCTGCTGCCAGTACGAGCGGCGTCAGTGACCGATAGCATGATTTTTTGAGTTGCATCCGGGGGGCGCCGGGCGTTGCATAGCAGCGCCCCGGCAGTTCCCTGCATTACCTTTAAAAAGGAAAATATGAAAAAATGGAGCACCTGGGCCGCACTTTTTCTGTCGGTCGGCCTGTCGGCGCAATCCCTCAAAACATTTCAATTGACTGCCTCAGAAGACGAATCGGCCGAAATGAGTGATGGGACGGTATTGCCGATTTGGGGGTTTCAAATCACCGGCGAAGGCCCGGCGAAATACCCGGCGCCGCGATTGGTTGTGGAAGAAGGAGACAGCGTGCAAGTCAGTGTGTACAACGCGGGCAACATGGCGCATACCTTTCATTTGCACGGCTTCGGGAGCGACACTTCCAACAATGGCGAGGCGTTGAATCCTGTGCTCGTGCAACCTAGCAACACGGAAATATTCGCTTTCCGTGCCACGCAGGCAGGCGATTATTTCTATCACTGCGGTCTGCAAAACCCCGTTCACGGTCAAATGGGCATGGCGGGGTTGCTCACCGTGTTGGCAGCCGGTGGCGAAAAAACTGCTTATACCGATGGGCCGCCTTTTTTCAAAGATTATCACTGGTTGCTGGGCGAGTTTGATGCGGCATGGCATTTCGACCCGCCACAAGCGGGCAACCTGCCGCCTTTCGAACCGGATTATTTTCTGGTCAACGGCAAATCCGGCGAGGCTTTGGGCGATTACAATACGGAAGATGTGGCCGTTTTTTCGGCATTGGACCAATTGCCTGTTTTTCTCACTATAACTCATGCAGGTGTGGGACGCAGAGAGGTGATTTTTCCTTCCTTATTGGTGGAGGCCATCGCAGTCGTTCACAATGGTGAACCGCAGGATCCGGCGCTGCCGGTTGACACGCTTGAATTATGGCCCGGCGAAAGCGTCGGCCTGATGCTCCAAGCCGTTTCAAACGGAGAAGATAGCATCCGGGTCAATTACTACGCACCGGGAACCGGAACGTTCTGGTATCAGAATCCGGTAGCCATTTTCATTCAGCATCACAGCGCTACCTCCGAACCGGCGGTGCGCGGCAAGGTCCAAATCCTCCCGAACCCGGCGACGGACAGGCTGACCCTTCAATTCAAGTCCACGCCTCCGAAGGGCAATACAACTATTGAAATCTTTTCGGAAAACGGTACTTCGATGCATCGGCAACAATTTTTGGCAGACCAGCCAATCCTTGTGAACGGGTTGCCATCCGGGGTTTATGTCCTGAAAGTTCTGGGCGAAAACGGACAAATTCTCGCCGTTCAGACTTTTTTCAAAAGATAAAACAATGAAAAAAGAAACGCTTGCAATTCTTTCAGGTTTCACCGCATTGCTACTACCCTTTTTATGCTGCTTCGGGTTGCCGTTGCTGGTACTAATTGTTGGTGGGAGTGCCGCAGTAGCCGTAATCACATTTGCAGAGCAATACGCATCATTTTTTTGGCTGGTTGGTTCAGTTACTATTTTTTGGGCGGGTTGGCGATTTTGGCAAAAAAGGAAACATAAAGATAACCCGCCAATACTTGAATCAACACTCACCTGCCCGAAATGCGGTTTTCAAAAAAAGGAAACCATGCCGACTGATGCGTGCCAATTCTTCTATTCATGTACTAACTGTCAATCAATGTTAAAACCCAAGCCGGGCGATTGCTGTGTGTTTTGCAGCTATGGCACGGTGAAATGCCCGCCGAAACAGGCAGGTGAAAAATGTTGCTGAACAATGCTCAACGCTCTCATAAAATTCTCGCTCCAAAACCGCCTGTTCGTGGTGGCCGCGGCGGCTTTGCTGCTGGTGTGGGGCGGGTGGACGATTACCAACCTACCGGTGGATGTGCTGCCCGACCTCAACCGCCCCCGCGTGACGGTTTTCCTCGAAGCCGGCGGGATGTCGCCCGAAGAAGTGGAGGCGCAAGCCGTTTTGCCCATCGAAACGGCCCTCAACGGCTCGCCGGGTGTGGAAACGGTGCGCAGCAGCTCCTCGCGCGGCATCGGGCTGGTATTCGTTGAGTTCGGCTGGGAGGTGGATGTGTTTCGCGCCCGCCAACTCGTGGCCGAAAAACTCGCCACCGTGCCATTGCCCGACGGTATTGTGCCGGTGATGGGTCCGATTTCGTCGGTCATGGGCCAAATCATGCTCGTAGGCGTGACTGCTGAACCTGACAGCGCGACCGGCCAGACGCTCAGCACGGCCGCGGACTTGCGGACGCTGGCCGACTTTACCATCCGGCGCAGGTTGCTGGCGATAAAAGGGGTGGCGCAGGTGATTCCTATGGGCGGCGACCGGCTGCAATACCAGGTGCTGGTGTCGTCGGCCAAACTCAAACAATACAACCTGACGCTCGAAGACCTCGACCGCTCGCTCTCCAATGCCAACCTGAACGCGACGGGCAGTTTTTTCAATCGCTACGGCTCGGAGGTGCTGATTTCAGTGCTGGGCCGCTCCAAAAATCTGGAAGACTTGAAGCGAACCGTGGTGGCAAACCGCGAAGGCTCGCCGGTATTGCTGAGCCAGGTGGCCGAGGTGCAATTCGGCGCGGCCATCAAACGCGGCGATGCCTCGGTGAACGCCCGGCCCGCCGTGATTCTGACTGTCGAGAAACAACCAGGCGCCAGTACGGTGGATTTAACGGCAGAAGTTGAAAAAGCGCTGGAAGAGTTGAAGCCTTCGTTGCCGCCCGATGTGCGACTCAATCCGGAGGTTTTTCAGCAAAAAAACTTTATTGTCAACTCGCTCACCAATGTGGAGCACGCCCTGCGCGACGGTTTCATTTTGGTCATCATCGTGCTGTTCTTGTTCCTGCTGAATTTTCGCACCACCATCATCACGCTGACGGCGATTCCACTTTCGCTGGTCATCACGGCGCTGGTTTTCAACTGGTTCGACATCTCCATCAACACATTGACGCTCGGCGGTCTGGCCATTGCCATCGGCGAACTGGTGGACGACGCGATTGTGGACGTGGAAAATGTTTTTCGCAGATTGAAAGAAAATCGGGCGGCGGGAAGCCCCAAAAACGCACTTCTTGTCGTCTATGAAGCCAGTAGCGAGGTGCGCAATTCTATCGTGTACGCTACTATCATCGTGGTGCTGGTGTTCCTGCCTTTGTTCCAGTTGCAAGGCATCGAAGGGCGGATTTTTGCGCCGCTCGGCATCGCATACATCACTTCGATTTTGGCTTCGCTGGTCGTGTCGCTCACCGTCACGCCCGCGCTTTGTTCTTATTTGCTTCCCAATTCAAAACTCAACGAAGGCAAAGAATCCGGTTTGGTCACCTGGCTGAAACGGCAGGACCTAAAATTGTTGAATTTCGGCCTGACGAATACGCGCGTGGTGATCGGTGCGGCAGCGGCATTGGTCATCGGCGCACTGGTGATGGTGACGCGCTTCGGCACAGAGTTTTTGCCGCCATTTAATGAAGGTAGTTTTACGGTGAATCTGTACGCCCCGGCGGGCACTTCGCTGGAAGAAAGCAACAAAATCGGCACGGTGGCCGAACAACTCATCCTGCGGGTGCCGGATGTGCAGTACACCGCCCGGCGTACGGGTCGCGCCGAATTGGACGAACATGTGGAGCCGGTATCCAACTCCGAAATCGAGGTGGAATTGCGCGAAGGCGCCCGCCCTCGCACAGAAGTCGTGGCGGATATCCGCAAACAACTCGGTAACCTTGCCGGCGTGTCGGTCAGCATCGGACAGCCTATTTCGCACCGCCTCGACCACTTGCTGAGCGGGGTGCGGGCGCAAGTGGCCATCAAGGTATTCGGCGAAGACCTGACCGAACTGCGCGCTTTGGCCGGACAGGTGAAAGAGGCCGTCGAGACCGTGCCGGGCGCGGTGGATGTGCAGGTGGAACGCTTAGTGCTGGTGCCGCAACTCACCATTCGGCTCGATCGCGACGCCCTGCAACGCTACGGGATGCAAACCGGGGAAGTAGCCCGCGACCTCGAAGTGTTGTACGGCGGCAAGGTGGTCAGCCAAATTCTGGACGGGCAAAAAACCTTCGACCTCGTGTTGCGGGCGGTGGCAGAAGACCGTGAAAATCTCGAAAACATCCGCAATACCCAAATTCACACGCCGGAGGGCGTTCTGATTTCGCTCGAAAGTATCGCCCACATCGAGTACGAAAAAGGCATCAACACCGTGAGCCATGAAAACGGGCAGCGGCGCATCGTCGTCTCGGCCAACGTGCAAGGCCGCGACCTCGGCAGCACGGTAGCCGAAATGCAGCGGGCAGTGGCTGAAAAAATCAAGATGCCGCAGGGGTATTTCTTAGAATACGGCGGCCAGTTCGAGGCGCAAAAGGACGCTTCGCGGCTCATCGGCATTCTGAGCATTTTCGCTTTCCTGGGGATTTTTCTCGTGCTGTACGCGCATTTCCGTTCCTGGCGAATCGTGGCACAGGTGATGCTGAATATCCCGCTGGCCCTTGTCGGCTCGGTGGCAGCAGTATGGCTCACAGGCGGCACCTTCTCGGTGGCAACGCTGGTAGGTTTTATCACCCTGACGGGCATCGCCTCGCGCAACGGCATCATGATGATTTCGCACTATCTCCACCTGCTCGAACACGAAGGCGAGCAGTTCGACAAGAAGATGATTGTGCGCGGCTCGCTCGAACGATTGGTGCCGGTGTTGATGACGGCATTGGTGGCTGCGCTGGCATTGATTCCCCTGACTTTGGACGCGCAAGCGGCGGGCAAGGAAATCCTCTACCCGGTAGCGACGGTCATTCTGGGTGGTTTGCTCAGTTCCACTTTGTTGGACATGATCGTAACGCCAACGGTGTTTTGGGCCTGGGGCAAAAAAGCGGTGGAGGAATATTTTGAAGGGAAAAAACAATCTGCGAACCTAAAACCCGACCACAACGCGCTATGAAATTGCTGATAAAAATATTGATTTTCGGCCTGAGCGCCTCCTCGGTATGGGCGCAAACAACGCCCGATTCCGCCGTGCAAGCCGCCCTCCAAAACCACCCGCTCAACCGGGCTGCCGCCTTCGACGTACAGGCCAGAAAATACGCGGAAAAAATGGCGCTCAATCTGCCCAACCCCGAAGTGAACGCGGAAAGCCCCACCGGGGAATTTTACGCGATGGGGGTACTGCAATCGTTCGAGTTCCCGACCGTGTACACCCGGCAAAAGCGGGTGGCGAAGGCTGAAACCGCCCTCGCCCAGGCCGGACAGCAGTTGAGCCAAAACGACCTGCGCTACACCGTTCGCGCGCTGTATTTGGAGGCGCAGGCAGCAGCATACCAGGCCCGACAATGGGCCGGGCGCGACAGCGTGTACCAGCAAATCGCCGCGACCGCCGCCCGGCAGTTCGCGGGCGGAGAAATTGATTTTTTGCAAAAAACGCTGGCTGAAAACGAAGCGGGCACGGTACACCAGGAGCGATTGGCAGCAGAGCAAAACGCCGCGGCACTGCGACAGCAATTGGCGGCACTCACCGGACTGACCGATTTAGGCAGTTTGTCGCCATTGGCGCCCGACACGCTCGGCTTATTCGGACAATTGTTGCAAGGAAACGCCGCAGACAATCCGGCCGTCGCCTACGAACAGCAGGCCGCACGGGTGGCGGAGCAGCAAATCAGCTTAGCCAAAAGCAGGGCGCTACCCAATTTTTCGCTCGGCTATCTGAATCAAGGTCTGCAAAGCACGCCGATTGACTATCGCTTTCGCGCCAGCGTTGGCATCCCGCTCTGGGTAGGACAATACCGCGCCGGCGTAAAAAGTGCCGAAGCCGAAGGTCAGGCAGCCCTGGCCCGCACCGAAGCGCAAAGCCAGGCTGTGGCACTCGAACTCGCCCGAACCCGGACGGAGGCCACCACGGCGCTGAACCTCGTGCATTACTACGAACGCGAAGCCCTGCCGCGCAGCCGGGCGCTGATCGCCACGGCACTACGCCTGCGCGAGGCCGGCCAGATGGATTACGTCACCTTCCTGCGCACGTTGGATGAAGCATACGCAATTCAGCGCGAATACGCGACCCAGATGCAAACCTTTGAAACCGCCCGCATCCAAATGCTGTACCTGTCGGGACAGTAGTTTGAAATCATTGATGTTCAATCTAAAAAAATAACGGTTATGAAATTGCCCGTTTTCTTTTCCTTTCTTTTCAGCCTCGCGCTGGCATCGCCCAATGCTTTTGCACATGGCGACGAAATTGCGACCGACCCCGGTGTGGCCAAAGACCATTTCACCGTGTACGGCCAAAGCGACCGCTACGAACTCACGCTTTATTACCCGGAACTCAGCGCCGGGCAGGATGCACACCTGACGCTTTACATCGCCGATTTTAAAACCAACCGCCCAGTTGACAAGGCGGAGTTGAAAATCAGTGCGGCGGAAAACCCGCAAATCGTTTTTGAGGCCAAACTGCTTTCGCCGGGTGTGTACGAACTGCACGGCACGTTTGCCGAAGACAAAACCTACACATTCAATATACAAATAACCCACCCCAACGGGGCGGACCTGATTGGTGTAGCCGGCTTGGAAGTGGGAAAAAAATTGCCCTCCGCTACGGAGACTGCTGCCGCGCCAACCGAGTCGGGCAACCAATGGCTTTGGTTTTTGGGCGGCCTGTTGCTGGGCGGCTTGGGCGTGTGGTTTGTGAGCCGCCGTCGCAGCCGGGTGCTGACAGCAGCGTTTTTACTGGCAAGCGCCTGGTTTTCCACGCCGAATTTTAATCCGGCTTTTGCCCATGGCGACGAGGAGCACGGCCCCAAAGCCAGTGGAAGCGGCTACGGAAAATCGGTGTACGCCCCGAAAGAGACGCAGTTTTTGTTTGAAATACTGACCCAACCCATCGCGGTAGGCGATTACCAATCGGCCACCACGATGTACGGCACGATTATCCCATCGTCCGGCGGATTAGGCGCAGTTGTGGCGCCGCAAAGTGGGCGTATCACGCGGGTAAATGTGGCCGTCGGGCAGACGGTGCGCGCCGGGCAGACACTGGCGGTTTTACAGCAGAACATCAGCACGCCCGACCAAGTGGGCATCGCGGCAAACAATGCAGGATTGGCGGTACAAATCGAAAACGCCAGGGCGCGCGTTGCCGCTACGAAACGGGAGTTCGAGCGATTGAAAAAAATCGAGGACATCGCGGCAGCCAAAGACGTACAGGCTGCCGAAGCCGCCTACAACCAGGCTTTGACCGAACTGCAAACGCTGGAAAGTCGCGCACTGGGCGCCAACTCGGCAGCCAACAGCCGCATGGTAGCGCTGGTAGCGCCGATCTCAGGCGTGATGGGCGCGTTTACGCTTACACCTGGTGCGGAGGTATCAGCCAGCCAAACGCTGTTCACCGTCACAAATTTGAACAAAGTGTACGTGGAAGCGCAGGTGTACGACCGCGATTTGTCCGTGGTTCGCGCGGGCAATAAATTTCTTGTGACCTGTTCCACCGACGATCATAAAACCATCGAGGTTCGGTTGATTTCGCCGGCCCAAACCATGAACCCCGGCAATCAGAGCCAGCGCGTGTTGTTTGAAATGGATAACCCGAAAGGCGAATTTAAAATTGGCGAATTTGTGACGGTGAAAGCACTGAACCAGGAAACCAGCCGCAATATTGCCGTGCCGAACTCGGCTCTGACCGAAATCAACGGCAAAGCAGCGGTCTTTTTGAAAGGCGGGCCGGAAATGTTCACATTGAGTTATGTGCAAACAGGCGAAGACGACGGCATCCGGACATTGATTTTGAAAGGTGTGGAAGAAGGTAAAAAAGTGGTAACGGACGGGGCTTACGAGGTTAAGATGATGTATTTGAATCAGTAAATTGTGTAATGCGGCATATCCTGTTAGGCGATGCTTGAATTTTACCCTTACAACATTTCGATGCTGAATCGCAAGTCGTTCCAACTGTCCGATCCAATTATCCATTTCTACTTTTCCATTTATCTACCACTGCGATGCTTAAAGAAATAAAGATCACGGCGATCAATGCAGTGAGTACCGGATTCTCCCTTACCCACCTCGGATTCAAAAACAACAGCGGTATCATAGCCCTTCACTTTGCGCCGCCACCGGCAGTTTCACCTTACGCCCCACTTTCAGTATCCAGCCCTGGTACAGCCCATTTTTGAGTTCCCGTACATCGGTGAATCCCAGTTTCCGCAAGGCCCGAAAAGCAACCGCCGTCCGTTGGCTTCCCGTGGGGCGCAGACAACAAACCACAGTCAGACAATCCCGGAACGGCAGCAGCCGTTCGGCATGCCGCCCGATTTCGTTGTACGGAATCTTCCAGCCTCCGGCGTACAGTGACGCATGGCGATACGCCTCGCGCACGTCAATGCAAAGCACCGGGTGACCGGCCTGAATAAGCCTTAGAATTTCGTTGCAGTCAATGGGTTTCAAGGTCAGAGGTCGTTGATGAACTGATCGCTTTTTCCGTCGCAGCGCATGCAGCCATGTGCAATCAGTGTATCCGGCAGGCCGCCCAGGGCGCTGGCCAGGTACTCTTTGGCCGGGTAGCGATCATACCACTGATACAAGCCTTTGGCATTCCAGGCCGAAGGCTCGATGTTGATCGCCTTAAAAAATCCCTTGACCCGCGACTGCATGGCCGATGTCCATTCGGATTGCGGGATGCCGAATGCCTCCCGGATGGCATTGATTGCGGCGTCTTTGCCATCCGTGTAGGTGGGCTCCAGCCAGTTGCCGGATGTGAACGACAAACAAAACGGCGGCTTGGGCATGTCCTGGGATGGCACCCCCACGACGGTTCCGCAGCGCTTCGAGCCTTTCAGCACCAGTTGATCGGGCAGTTGCCCATCGGCGGTGTTCAGGTATTGCCAAATGGCATCGGCCCCAAAATACTTCATGGTAAAATCCGAGGGTTCCACATCCACCGCCAGAAAAAATCCGCGCAGCCGGGCTTCAAAATCCGGTGTCCAGTCCGCGTCCGGCACGTTCAGATAGGCTTTTGCGCCCGGTGGAGTCACGGCATTTTGAAACGCCGGCAGGTTTTCCGGAACGTTGTGACAGGACTGGGGCTTGGGCTGCGGACTGTCTCCCGGCGTATCGCCGCCAGCGTCATCCGGCGTTGCAGTGGCTTTACCGGGCCGAAAAAGATACACTACCAGCAGCAACAAGCCTATTGCCACGACAGCGATGATGACGATATCCCGAATGTTTTTCATTCCTTCTTTTTTAAGATGATGGCAATAATCAACAGCGCAATAATGCCCACCCCGGCGTAAATCAACAGGACATCGGTGCGACGCTGCTCGTCGTTGACCTGATCCAACGGATCCTGGAGCGTGGCCCGGGCGTTGAGCAATTGCTGAAAATAGGCTTGAGCGGAAAGTACGCCCGGCGTCAGCGCCAGGGAGATCGTATCGAATACGCTTCCGATAGCCTGAAACAGCGAGGGCAACCAACCGTCGGTTGCCTCGCCCGACTTCACTTGCTCTTGTTCTCCCATAGCAGCGCGATCAACAGGATGAGAATGACGAGGGCAATAAAAATCAGCACCCGGCGCCGTTGCGCACTAGACTGTTCCATTGCCTCCTGAATCTGGCCAACCTTGGTCTGGTCGTCCGGTACCCCGCACACGTTCGCTCCGAAGTAGTCCACGAGGGTGACCGGATCGAAGTTGTTGCACAGGTATTCGTTGGTGGACGAATACGCCGACGGGTTTTTGGGGTTGGTTTTGTCGCGGTGGCAATGGCCCAGGCAGGCATCATACAGCAGGAATCCCGAAGGCCCGAGCACCTTGAGGCTGCTGCAACTCTCCTCGAAACAGCGCTGCACCCGGCGGCAATTGTCGCGCCGATCGCCGCTGAACAGGTAACTCCAGCCGCAATCCTCGTCGGGGCAGATCGTGTGTCCACAGGCCATTGTCGCAGATTTTGGGGTTTATCAGCCGTCCGAACGTTTGTTTTTCCAATACCACCAGGCCACACCGGCCAGTGCCGCCAGGCCAAGACCGATGAGCGCCCACTTTTTCCAGCAGGCACAGGGGTTGTTTTGTTCGTCTTTACAGGTACACATGTTGTTTGTTTTTTGAGGGTTAAACCATTGCCCGGGCAGGCACCTGAAGCACCTGCGCAGCCCGGGGGCGCAGCAGCAAAAAGAGGATGATCAGCCCCGCCACCGCCAGCAGAATCCAGACCCAAACAGGTACCGTGCTTTGCTGAGGCGCCGGTGGCGGGGGATAGCCGTTCGCACCGGGTTGCTGTTCATTGTCCTGCCGGCCCGATTGCCACACCGAGCCGACGGTGATGAGGATGTCGGGCAGGTTTTTGTTCACCCAATCCCAGAACCCGTCGCCCTTTTTTGGGGGCAGCGGGGTTCCGTCCGGACCGACACCGGCTTCATTGCCGAAGGCGTACACGCAGTCGCCGTTCACCTCGATGTAACCATTTGGACAGGCCATTTCGGGAGGGTTTTTAGGGGTTTATCCGGGTTTGATGCTCTGGAAAAAATTCCAATCCTTGCCCAGCATCTTGCCGATGGCCGGCAGGCCGAATTTCAGCACGTTGTAGATCAGGCCGGCATAGGCGAAATTGGGTAGGAACTGCTGGATGACGTACTCAAAACTTTCCTGGGTCAAAAAACCCAGTTTGAACGTAGCCGCACCGCCGGCCACCAACAGCGCGGCGGCGGCACTCCGGATGAAGGTTTTGGGGATACGTTTCAGTCCGGGAACGGCCCCGGCAAAGAGGCCCAGCAGAATGGTGATGGCTACTTCCACGCTGTCGGTCGCCGAAGGCGTCACGAACGAGGTGGGATCGGTGTAACTGACCACGCCCAGGCTGTCGAACACGGCTCCGAGGCTGTCCGGGCCGGCAAATGCGGCGCTGAGGCTCAGGGTGGTTAGCACCAGCAAGGTGGCGGCACTTTTGAGGAAATTTCGAATGGGTTTCATGTCGGGTATGAGTTTTTGATGATGGTTTACGGGTAAAAATTATTGGCGTTTATTGGCTACGACCAGCACGTTGGCGCCGGCCAGGTACAAGGTTCGGCTGGTCGTGCCGACCGTTTTTTCTATTTGGGCAAAGTATCCCATGTTCGCCGAGGCAGGCACATTCGTCGTGATTATCCCCACGCTTGCCCCGTCAATGTACCCCTCGGCAGCAGCGCCGCCGGGGGAAATGGCAACAATGAGCGACTGAGTAGCCGTGGTGCCGGTGATGGGCGCAGTAGCGGTATTGACCACTGTTTCCGTTCCACCGGAGCGGGCGACGAATTGCCAGTTGCCGGAGTTGGTGCCGTGGGTGTAGCGGAAGTACACCCCGTTGGAAGGCTCGCCCGTGGGGTTAGCGGCATCCATCCAACCGCAGCGGACGTTGTAGGTATTGGTGCCGTCCGAGAGGTTGTCCAGACTGACCATGGAGGAGAAGCGCAGATAGGTGCTGTTCGTGGAGCGCACCATCGCACCGGTCGGCGCCCCGATGGAACCTTTACCCGCAGCCGAACTCGACGTGGTAATCCCACTCAGGCCCCAGGGACTGGCTCCGCTCCCGGCTCCGCTGCCGCCGCTGTTGGCTTTTACAAAATAGTCGCCGTTGGTGCCCGTACCGGTGGCGCCGGCCACCCCGTGCCGGAATTGAGCGTTCAGCACGTAATCGTTGGAAAAATCGAAGGTCGTGAGGGTACGCCAGACGGCTGAAGTGGCATCGTAGATCAACTCGACGGAGCGCCCCGGCAGGATGAACCAGTCCTGGACGTCGAAGGAAAAACGGTTGCCCGATGTGCTCGACGCCGATTCGTCTTTAAGCATGACGGTGTACGATCCCACATTAGCCAACGTGATGCGCCGTCCCGGTTCGCCCCCGCTCAAACCGGTGATGATCCGAAAAGTAGCGTCGGTGGACAGTCGGATGACGCTTGCCGTGGACAAACCCGCAGGCGACCAGTCGTTTTGGTTGCCGGTCAGTTGGCTGGGTGAAATAATGCCGCCCATCACGAATTTTTCGGACAACGCGGCAATAGTCAGGGTGCTGTTCGCCCCGCCGTCGGTCAGTTTGATGTTTGAACCGGCGGACAACACCCGCTCTCCGCTCAGGGTGCCATTTCCGGTGAGCGTGAGGTACGTGGCGTCGGTCGGCGCACCAGAGGCGCCCGAGCCGAATTGCACCCAGGCAGAGCCGTCGTAACCTTCAAATTTGTTGTCGGTCGTGTTGAATCGGAAAACGCCCTGGTTGGTCGCAGGGCGCTGCGCCGTGGAGCCGCGCGGCAGTCGAACAGCGCCGTTGCTGGTAATGTCGAGCGCATAGTCCGGCGCGGTGGTGCTGATGCCCGTTTGGCCGTCATCGCCCACAAAAAACAAAGGCGCACCGGCGGTATTGTACACCCCGAAAGCATTGGTGGAGCCGGTATTACCCAGCCCCACAACGGCCAGCCGTGGCATCACTTCCGGCACGACACCGCCGTCACCGATCAAGCTGTACCCGCCGACGGTTTCCAGGGCATACAGATTGGGTGCGCTGACGGCATTGGCCGCCAGGTACAGCATGCGCACCTTGCCATTGGCGCCGCCGGTTTGGTTGACCATTCCGGTGACTTCCACCAAGTTCATCACGGCGTTTCCGCTGGTGGGCGCAAAGCCGCCGTTGAATGTCGCCAGAGCCGATGCGCCGCTTGTGATCGTGGAAACCACCGAGGCAGGCTGTTGCAGCCGGGCGTCGAGGTTGAACAGCCCGCCATAATCGAACCCGATACGGCTGACCCCGGCGCCCTGAAAATAGCCACCGTTGGTGATCCGACTGCGCTCTGTGTCGCCGCTGTCGAATGCCTGAAAAGCAAACGCAGTATTGTTGGTGCTGCTGCCCTTGACGACGATCCGGCCCGTACCCGACGAAGGCTGCCCAATTTGTAAACCGGCGTTGGAATTATCCCAATGCAGGTTGGGCGATCCGCCGATACCGGAGGTGTTGTTGTACTGGATATTGCCCGAACTGCCGGCCGGACGCACCAGGCCGGCGGCATCGACACGCGTCGTTTGCCCCCAAACGGCCAATGCTCCTGCTCCGAGGAGCAGCAGCGTCAGCGCTAATTTTTGGATGGGGTTACTTCGGTACATTGACGGGCTTTTTCCAAAATATCGTTCAGGGTTCGTTTTTCTTCGCGGGCCACGGCCAACTGGCGGCGCAACATGACCAGCCGTTCCAGCAGGCCGATTTCTGTTTCGATGACGCCAACCTCCTCGGTTTTTTGCGCCAAATTGGTCTGCACCTGGGCGGTATCGAAGGGCACGGTTCTGCCGTTTTGAAGCAGGACGTAACCCAGGCTGTCGCGTTTTTCGATTTTGTAGTCGCTGCCAGTCTGGGCCGAGGCGCTGAAAAACAGGAAGGTTGAAAGCAGGAAAAGGAGTGGTTTCATGTGGGTGGATATGGGTTAGTTCACAGTAATTTTCTTTACCAAAATCTTCTGCCCGGCAGATACCGTGCGCGAAAACGTGACGACCTGACCGGATACGGTAATGTCCTCACCGGCACCCCAGTCCATCATCACGCCGTCCAGGAACACCTCCGTGTCTGTGGTCAGGGGCGTAAAGCCGGATACCGAGGTGGTGGTCGTGCTGGAAACCGGCACGTCCTCGAATCGCTGGATATTGACCGTGGGCGCCGAAGCGCTGGCCGCAACGGTGATCGTGTTGCCGCTGCGCGTAAGGCTGATGCCGGAGCCTTGGGCAAGCGTCACACTGCTACCGCCCGTGAGGTTGAGGGTGCGGTCCGAACCGCTGCCGTCGCCGGCCGTTAGGGTCTGGCTTTCAGTCAGGGTTGTGTTGGTGACGCCACTGATGGTGCCGTCGCTGTTCAGGGTGAACACCGGGATTTGGGTGGCGCTGCCGTACGAACCGGCGGTGGCCTGGTTCGCGCGGCCAATGCGCTGAAAGGTCAGGGTCGTTGAACCCACGGTGATCGCCCCGTCGGTGGTCAACACCCACATACTTTCGCTGTTGGCCGTGCCTTCTTCCACGAAAAAGGCACCGCCGTTGGACATTTCGGTAGAGGCGTCAAAGTCTGTGGAGCGCGTCCAGGCACCCGTACCGGTGATGTACACGCCGTTTTCAGAAGTCGTGGTTTGGGACTTGACCAGCACCCGGTCGCTGGTGGTGGTGCTCACCCCGTCAATGGTTTGGTTGCCGCTCAGGGTGATGTTGCCGGTCGTGGCCACGCGCACCGCTTGTTTCCAGGCGTACTGCCCGGTGGAAATCGTCAGGGTCGGGTTGCCGCTTACCCCGTCGGGGTTGCCAAGGGCCAAACTGAGGCCCGCATCGGATGCAGTGGTGGCGATGGAGCGATTGGCAAACGCGCCCGCCCCCGTTTGCACGACCAGGCCCGTGCCGGAAAGCGCGGCAATGCCGTTCACTTCTGCGTCGAACGACACATCAGTGCGTGAGGAGCCGGCATTGTCGGCAGCACTCACCGCACCGCCGATAAAGTTGAGCGTGGCGCGCTGGGTGAGTCCGCTGCCTTCGTCCTGGATGGTGGCTAAGGCGTTGGTAGTGATGGTAAAACTGGGGTACGTGCCCGTCACGGCAGTAGCGCCCGCACCGGTCAGCGACACCGTTTGGTCGGGCGCGCTGTTGGTGATGGTGTTGCCGCTGATGCTGATACCGGTACCGGCCGTGAGCAGGCTGCTGCCTTGCACCCAGGTGACGTTGCCGCTGCCGTCGGTGACCAGAAAACGGCTGTTAGTGCCCGAGGCACGCAGCAAGACTGTGGGGTCAATTTTGGTGCTTTGGGCCGACACCAGGGCGGCGGATAAAGCAAAAAAGAGGAAAAGAAGGGCCTTTTTCATGGCTTTTGGAGATTGTAGGTTTTTTGGGGTTTATTTCACGAGGAGTAAAAATGCTTCGTCCTGGCCGGCGACGGTCAACACGATGTCGCTGCCACTGATGGTAAAATCGAGTCCGTAGGTCATGCGTACACCCGTGCGGTAGAGGTTGATTCGCCAGTCCCGCCCGGTGGCCGGCAAGGGAATGCTGGGGCTAATCGTGGCGCCGGTAATGGATGAAAAGGTTTCATAGTTTTCGTTTCCACCCGCATCGGCGGCGGGTAGCCAGGTCGTGCCGGTCCATTTCAGCACTTGGTTTTCCGTCGCGCCCTGCTGGGCAAGTTGGAGCGGTGTTTCCACCGTTCCGTCCCCGGACAAGGTCGAATCGGTTTGGACAGTCGTTCGCAGCGAATCAATTTTCAAGTTGGTGAAGGTTTGCAAACAGCCCTGGAGCGAGGCGGACAATCCTGAAATAAACGGCCCAACCCGGTGCACGGAACTCGGGTGATAAATGGCCGCCATGCCACTGGGAAGTGCCGACAGTTGCCCTGAAGGATCCACAGCCCGCCCGGCGATGACGCTGCCCGCAGCCGTGATCGTGTCAATGGGTAGTTCGTAACACCGGTTGCTGGAAAACACGATCAGCCTCGGGTGTTGCACCAGGGAAATCTGGCTGCCAGCAAAACCGGTATTCGAGTTGAACAGGCCCTGAAATGTAAAATTCGGAGCCGTGCCACCGGTTTGCACAAAGGGCGAAAGCCAGCCTTGCCACAGGCTGTCCACCGTTTGCGCGGGGGCGACGACGGCAAAAAGCAGTAGGATGAAAAGCAGTTTTAGCCGCATGGTTTAGAAGTTGAATACGAGTTGGTAATCGTCGTAATTGGCCGTCAGGCCCACAGCCCGCAGGGAAATACTCGGCGAACCGCTGGAACCGATGCCGACCACCTGCATTTGCACGGTATCATCGTCATCCACCGAATATGGATTGCCCGGCGCAGGCGCCCCGAATACCTGGGCGGATAGATCAATTTTTTGGGTGGCAGGAATATGCAGCGAGGCAATGCCCTCATTACCCTGCAAACCCGCACCAGTGAACGTCACGGTCAGGTTGCCCGATCCGTCGTTTTCGCTATCGTCGCCTGTTACTCGGGCGGAAAGCAGGGTCACGCCGGTGGGAATCGTCACCGAGAGCATGCCCGAACCTCGAACAGCGGTGATCCCGGTACCGGTAGCCGTCACGACCACGGTCAAGGACCCGCCCCCGGAGGTGCTGGGCGTGTACGTGGAAATCGTACTGCCGCTGCTGGGCGCCGGTCCTTTGGAAAGTTCGTAGGTGCTGGGGTTGATGTACAAAACTTCAGTTTCGGCGGCGGTTTTGTCTTGCAATTGCAGCAAGTAGTGCCCGGTGCTGTCTATGTAAAAAGCCCCGCTCAGGGTGTTTTCTCCGACCATGAAAGCAATCTGCGCGGAAAAGTCCGTGGTGAGAATTTCGCCCCGGATACCGAGATTTTGGGTGCGGATATACGCCGCGTCAGGTTTGAGCGACCACTGCGAAGATTCAGCGAGATTGTTCGCCCGACTATACGTGGCAAACGCCCCGCTGCTTTCGAATTTGGAAAGCCCCAGCACCCCGGTGCCGCTGCCGTCGCTCGTGCGGGCGCGCAGGGTCACCGTGGTAACGCTGTCCACTGCGAGCGAGTAAGTGCTTTTGCCGTTGACTGTGGTGTTTTGGGTCAGATCGCCGCCCCAGCGCACGGTCGTGCCGGTTTGGGTGAGGGCGTTGGCGTAGGTGTTCAGGGCATAAGAAATCCAGGCACTTCCGTTCCAGGCATAGAGAATGCCTGTGGCGGTATCCAGATAGACATACCCCTGGTTGCCTGTAGGCGCTGCGCCCGGAGCCGACGTGCCCTGCACGACTTCATCGGGCAAAAGACCGCTCAGGTAATTCAGGGTTTTGTACTCCAGTTTGCCGTCGCTGCCCCGCGTCATCAGCAGGTTGTCTGCCGCCGGCGGACTGACGCCTTTGATCTGCGTGGTTGGATTGATTTGGCCGAAGGCGGAAAAAACGCTCAGGCAGAGCGCGAAAAGGGGAAAGAAAATCTTGGAAAAAAGAGGGCCTTTCATGGCGGTTTTATGAGTTTTAGTTAAATTTTGGAGATTTCAGCGGCGTGTCAACCCCACCCCCATCCCCTCCCCAATGGGGAGGGGAGCCGTAGAGTTGACCACGCGATCCGCAAGAATATTAGCGAGGGCATCGCGGTTCGATCTACGTCACCCCTCCCCGTTGGGGAGGGGCCGGGGATGGGGTTAATTCGGGCAGAGCGAAATCTTTCGTTTTTCACAACATTCATTTTCAATTTATTACAACAATCCAAACCTGATCTGCTTCTGCGGCCACCGTCAGTGTTACTAGGCTGTCGGATACGGAATAATTCAGGGTTGGGTATTGCAATAGTTCATTCACAAAAAGCAGCCACTTGGCCTGGTTAAAGGCCGAATAGCCCGCAGGCAGCGTGAAGGTTGTCCCTGTTCCCGAAGGGCTGATTGTCAGGCGACTGAGTTTGCAGCCATCGGCGCTCTGGAGGCGGGCAAAATGCCAGCGGTCGGTGGCTTCGCTTGCCGGACCGTTGGGTGTCAGGATACCCGCAGAAACGGAGAAGGTTCGTTGCGCCGCACCGTTTCGGAATACCAGATAATCCGAAACAGGCAAGCCCGTAAATGCTGCCGGAACTTCGACAGTACCGGTTTGTCCAGTTACCTCCTCCATCTCTATGGTCGCATCGCAACCTTCATCGAGTGTCACCCAAGCCAGGTTGTCGCCGGCGTCGAGCGGCATCGCAGAAAAGTCCTCCCCTTCCGGGTTCATCAGGCCGTTGGAAAAAACCAACTGGCCGCCATTGGCCGAGTAACCGATAGGCGGCGTGGCCGTGTTACCCGTTTGGCCCGAATCGAAAGCGGTAGCAAATTCGCAGGTACAGGCACTTTCTGCTACTTCAGCCGCAAAACAAATCTTGTTGCTGCGGGCACGTTCGTTTTGGCAGTTTTTGATCTGAACCTCGACGCAAACCGTATCGCTGTCTGAAAGCACAACACTTTGCGAAACCAGGTAGGCCGTGATCTGCGCATTCGTCGCGTTGAGGTGCAAATACGTGCTGCCCGTTCCAATCGCAAGTGCGTCCTCAGGCGCCGCAAACGGGGTTTGAAACACCAGGGCCTTGTTTTTGTAAAACCGCCACTGCAACAGCCGCAACGCCCCGGCAGGACAACGGTCATTGTCGTTCCAGGTCGGAAAAGCCGAAAAGAGGGCCTTTCGGACCAAACGAACGCGCGGTTTTTTATTGGAGCAACAAGGCATGGACGCAGCGAAGATTTACAACGGACTCGGGAAGGATTTGCTCAGCGAAGGGATGGTGAACGTTTGGCCGTCTTTGGTCGTGACCTCCACACCGGCGATCACCAGCAGCCAGGTGTTGCCGACATTGCTTACAGTCTGCGCCACACCCGAAAATACGATTGACAGCGCTCCCGGCACACCTGTGTCGTTTGGCCCAGGTGCGGTTCCGGCCGGGGTTTCCGTATCCAGAGCATCGTACAAGGACGCATTGCCGGCTGTTACAAAACCGGACACGTCGCCGAAGTTCGGTTTGGGTTTTAGGGTGGCCGTGATGTCGAAAGTGCCGGGGGCAGTACCCGGCACGGCGCCGACCACTACCTGCACGTCGCCACCGTCGAGGTCTTGTGGCCGGGTGTTCAGGCGCTTGCGGCAAGGGGTTTGAAAATATCCGTTGGGCATTTTAGTTGTTGATTTTTAAAGAGTTTATCCAATAAACCGCCGAGTCACCCCTTCCGCTATCGCATATAAAAACACGATCAGCAAAATCGCCAGGGCGAAATACAGCGCCGATTTCGTGTCCGCTTCGTAGCGGTACGTCATCTGGCCGCTTTCGATCATGTCGAGTACCTCCTGGCTCATGCGGTGATTTTTTTGCGAATCAGGGCAGTTACCACACCCGCCACCACGGCAGCAAGGCAACCGTACAGCAGGAGTTGGAGGATTGTGCGTTCCGCAAGTGCGACTTCGACACGGATGCCGTCGGTGGACAGTTTTTCGATCACGTCGAGCACTCCCATTCTCAGGTGGTTTTTTGGCGCTTGTTGTAGGCGTTTACGGCTACCGTGAAGACGGCGAGCACGGCCACCAGCAGCAGCGTGAACTGCCAGACAGGAAGCGATCCGATTGCTTTTTTCATGGTGTGGATGCGGTTTTTGGGTTTTGCAGGCGAAAGAAATAGTACAGGATCATGGTGGCCAGCACCGTGGCGGCCACCTGGATCAACGTTTGGGTAATGATCTCTTGGGCGCGCATGTCAGATGTTCAGGCTTTTCACGCGGGCTTGGGTACTTTTCAGTTTGGCGTCCACCACCCCGGCAGCATCGCGAAAACAGCAGCCGCTGACGAAGAAACTGTCGAATGTCGCGCGCAGCGTAGCGCCGTACATGGATTTGTAGTAGGCCGCCAGTTGGATCAATTGTGCGTCGGGTAGTTCGGCCATTGCCAGAATGGTATCGCAGCGCAGGTCATTGCAGATGAAGGTCCAGCCGGTGGCCTGTTTGAGGTCGTCGGCTAAGCGTTTCAGGTTCTGGGGCAGCGTGGGGGCGGGCGTGCCGTCCGGGTTGGGTGTGCTGCTGCCGGGGTTCGTGCCGGTATTCGTGTCCGGTTTGTCGCTGCCGGCCGCCGACTTTTTGACCATGCGGATCACAAACACCACAACGAGCACCAGCACCAGGGCAACCGCCAGAAACAACCCGATGCGAAGCAGCGTCCGCTGAGTGGCGGGGTTAAAAACTTGCTGAACGGCGTTGCTTTGGGGCATGGGGTTTGGGGTGGTTTAGCAGTCGTACGGGTGGTTGTGCGGGTCCTTGAAATAGTAGGCGTCGTCTTTGGCGCATGCCGGCTGCCCGCCGGCAACGGGGTCGTTAAACACTAATTTCGGTATCCGAAACAGCAGGAACACCGCCGCCCCCAGGACAGCCAGCACCAGCAGGATGCGGAAGGCTGCGACAAACGAGGCGTTTTCAGGGTTCATGTCAGTCCGAGGGTGTTCAGTTTTTGCAAAAGCGTGGTGTTCAATCCGTCGCTCATGCCCAGGAAGGAACAATCGTCCGTGTACGTGGCGCTAATGGCGCTGTGCAGGGTGTCGCCGTGCGTGTTTTTATACGCGTTGTGGATCACCCGGAGTTGATTGTCGTTCCACTGCAAAGCATCGTAAAGTGCCTGGCAGCGCCCGCTTGAAGTCAGGGCATTGCCTGTCAGGGTGTCGTGCAGGCGTTTGGCGGTGTTTTTGCGCTGTGCGTAAAAATCCGCCGGCACGTCGCCGCCGCCCGTTTGCAAGCGGGCATCCTCCGGCACCAGGCCGAACAGCACGCGGAAGTAGGGGCGCAGCAGCCACCACAGCGCGAGCGCCAGCAGTGCCAGACCAATCCACGGGGCGTTTTTTTGAAAAAAGCCCGTGGCGCCCGACCCGGCCCGCCAAATTGCCGTTGCTGCGGTGACTGCCATTGCCTCCGGTGCTCGCTTTTAGTTCGAGTATGCCGACACCGGACCCATCAGGCGGGACTTCAGGCTCTGCATCACCGTCGTGCCGGTAACCGGGCTGGACGTCGCCGAGGCGCTGCTTGTGGTGGTGGCGACCTTTTTGATCTTCGGGTACACGTATCGGATAAAAAGCAGGGTGGCGCCCACAGCGAGCACGGCAATAACCCAGCGTTGTTTCAAAATGCGCATCATGGTTTTTAGAGTTTTGAGTTTCGGGTTTTGAGTTTTGAGTGCGGCCGAGCGTGATTCTACTCACGCGACAGCCTTTTCCAGGATTCGCCCCAGGTAGCGCAGCACGCATAGCAGTCCGATGACGGCCAGTCCGATCAGTATCCAGGCCATGTAGGGGCGACCCTCGCGGTCGCCCCGTTTGCCGTCGCCCAAAAACGAGGCGACAAGGTTTTGCGGCATCGTTTGGCGGATTTGATCCGTCAGCAGCCGGGCCGGCGTTTTACCCGTCGTTTGCCGGATGGTTGTCAATTCGGCGGCGTACAAACCCATTTGATCCACGGGAACGTCCAGCAACTGCTCCAGCCAGGTCAGAAACGCATCGGGTGAAAGTCGCCCGGACTGCTCCTGGATGGCATACGAAATGGCATCCACGTTCGGGAGCGTTGCGGCACTGACTCGGCCTTCGGCAACCAGGCGGGCATACACGCCCGTCAGGTTGTTGGTCGTGATCTGGTGAACCAGTTCGTCCGTTGAATACTGCGTTTGCACGGGGCAGAAGGGTGCTTTGGGGTGAAAAAGAAAGGCTGGGTGGTCCGGCTGGAAATCCGGCCGGCCCGGCCGTTTAGTTCGCGCCGCGAAAGCCCGTGTAAATGGTCAGGGTGTACTTGCGTTTGCCGACCAGGCCGGGGATTTTCCACTGCGTATCGCGGTCGAACAGGTTGGCCGCCGAACTCAACGAGATGTCGGCGTACTTCAGATCGGTGCGCGGAAAAGCCTCCAGGTTCTCGAAATTGCTCACGTCGATGCGACCGAAATCGCCTTCCGCGTTTATATTGCGGCGAGAAAACATGATGTGATCGGGCAAGTCCACCACACTGTCGGAAGCAGCGCCTGCGGCTTTCTGGGCTTTGATCTGAAAGGCCGCAAAGGTGTACGGCGTGGAACAGAGGCGGTTGAGGAACACCGGGTAGCGGTTGCAGGTCGGTGAGCCGATGTACAAGGTGGCCTTGTTTTCGCTCACGTTGCAGGTGTCGCAGGACGACTCGTGGGTCTCGCTGGAGTCGCCGATGTAGGCCACGCATTCCTGATCCTCGTCAAACTCCGAGGTGTCGATCGTGAGCGTGATGTACTTCTCGACGGGTGCACCGGCGCTCTTGGCCACCTGGCCGTCGATGGGCGAGCCGGGCGGCGTTACCTGCGGGCCGGTCACGTCCACCGTGGTGGCCACCAGGTCGGTCGGCATTTTTTTCTTGGTGTACTCGAGGCCCGCGAGAATCTGCTTGGAGATGTTGTTGG
>Ga0268299_1000723_pt1 | contig 87080 bp, 69 predicted proteins | sample NOBtaG_FD_193484 | JGI IMG/M metagenome (GOLD analysis project Ga0268299, IMG submission 193484) | Activated sludge microbial communities from bioreactor in Nijmegen, Gelderland, Netherland - NOB reactor | ecosystem: Engineered > Bioreactor > Aerobic > Activated sludge | place: Netherlands... | reverse complement strand
GATTTCAAATCTGATGCGAGTTGTGAAAGCCCGTTCTTCGAAATGGGTCCACGAGACGTATTCAGAACTCGCCATGTTCGCCTGGCAGGAGGGATATTCGGCCTTCTCGGTCAGCAAGTCGCAGGAAGATGCGGTCAAGAGGTACATCGCGAATCAGGCCGAGCATCATCGACGTGAAGATTTTCGATCGGAGTTACTGCGACTGCTGAAGGCGCATGGTGTCGAGTTCGACGAGCGTTTTGTTTGTGATTGCTTGATGCGTTGTGCACGGTCGAAGAAGTCCTCCGCCCCTGGCCGGGGCGGGGCGCGCTGCGCGATGTTATCCACGAGTTGCGCTCGGCGGCTAGCGCCGCGTCGCTCCACCCGTGGCTACATTCCGGCGCCCCTTTCGGGGGCTGAGAAAGCAATCCAACGAGCAACGAAGTCCAACGAGCCCTACCTGCAATAATGGAATCAGGAGTAAAGTGCGAATAATAGGAGAGTCAGGATCACGAGTTGAAGGCGCGAGCGCGGAGCAAGGTTTCATACATGGAGCCCAAGCTGGCCACAGCCCAAGAGGTGCCGCGCGATGCACATTCTCAAACCACCGACCCTTTGCCCGGTTGACCCCTTCGCCCCCGCCCGTGTCACGGCCTTTTCACTCAAAAACCGCCTGAATCTCGAAGCGCCCCAACACGCGACCGCCACAGGACTTGCCATCGTTCCGCGAGGCCTTGTGTCACCTTATGTCACTTCAACTTTGAGGCTTCGCTACGGCGTAAAAGTGCCCGGCGGCGGCGGTTCGAGGCCGAGTGCCTGGAAGGCGGCGGTGATTTCTTCTTCCAGCAGTTGCAGGTACTGCTGGTTCTCGATGGGGTCGCGATTGATCACGCCGTCGAGCCAGCCGTTGACGACGTTTCGATACAGCCCGGGATCCAGAAACGCCTGCAGCGCGTGTTCGCCCTGGGTGACAAACATGAATTTCGGCGCCGAGGCGAGGTCGAAGACTTCCTTGGCCCCTACGAAGGGCGTGACGTGATCGCCCGGGGAATGGATGAAGAGCTTGGGCTCGGTGACTTGCTGTATCCACTTCTTGCTGTCGAGGTCCGGCGTGGAGGCGGCCTCGGCGATCCAGTTGGCGAGTCCGAAGACAGGCAGGTCGATGCCGAGATTCTCGGCGAACAAGGTCGGCGTCTCGTAGAAGACCATCATGCTCTCGAAGACAACGGCGGTCAGTTCGCGGTCCACGGCGATGCGTGCAAGGACGCCGGTGCCGAGGCTGATGCCGTATCCCACGACGACGTCGCTCTGCGATTTCGCGTAGTCAATCGCGCCATAGGCGCTGTCGAAGAGACCCTGAAGCGTCGGCCGGCCGGGGCTCTCGCCGAAGCCGGTGTAGTCGAGCAGGATGAGGTCCCAGCCGTTGTCGGCGAAGAGTGGGAGGCTCACGACGTAGCGGCTCTTGTTCGCGTCGTTACCGGGAATGGTGACGATGATGCCCTTTCGCTCGGGCGAGTTGGTGCTGACGTGCCACAGGCTGATCTGATGGCCCTGGGGCGTCAGGACGGTCTTGGTTTCAAAGGCGTAGCCGAAGTCTGTCGGCAATCGGCGAATGGTGCCGGAGGGTTTCAGGACAAGGCCGTCGAGCGCGCCGCACTGGCTGCACGCCGCGATCGTCAGGGTGCAGAGCAACATCACCTTCTTTTTCACAAACAGCTCCCGAATACCAGAGTTCAAACCGAGCCCGATGGGCTTAAGTATATCGGCGGATGGCGAGAAACGAGTAGGGGCCGGGGCGACTTAGAGGATGAACTTGCTGAGGTCCTCGTCCTTGACGATTTCGGCGAGCTTGTCCTGTACGTAGGAGGCGTCGATGACGACCGCCTTGCCGGAGATCTCGGGGGCGTCAAAGGAAAGCGACTCGATGACCTTTTCCATGACGGTATGCAGCCTGCGCGCGCCGATGTTTTCGGTCGACTGGTTGACGTTCGCGGCGATCTCGGCGAGGGCGTCCACGGCGTCACTGGTGATGCGCAGTTCGACGCGTTCGGTGGCCATGAGGGCGATCTGCTGCTTGGTCAGTGCGTTCTCGGGCTCGGTGAGGATGCGGCGGAAGTCTTCCTTTGTGAGGTCGTCGAGCTCGACGCGAATCGGCAGTCGTCCCTGGAGTTCGGGCATGAGCTCGCTCGGCTTGGCGCTGTGAAAGGCCCCGGCCGCGACGAAGAGGATGTGGTCGGTCTTAACCGGTCCGTGCCGGGTGTTGACGGTGGAGCCCTCGATGATCGGCAGCAGGTCGCGCTGCACGCCCTGTCGGCTGACGTCGGCGCTCGTGGATTGCCGATTGCCGCAGAGCTTGTCCATCTCGTCGATGAAGACGATGCCGCTGCTCTGGGCGCGCTGGATGGCCATCTCCTTGACCTTGTCCCGGTCGATGAGCTTCTCGCTCTCCTGGGCGAAGAGAATCTTCCGTGCTTCGCGGATCGTCACCTTGCGGTCCTTCGCCTGCGACGGCATCAGGCGGTCCATCAGGTCCTGAATCTCCGGGCCCATCTGGTCCGGCCCCATGGTGGTGGCGAACATGCCCATCGGGGCGATCTTCTGCTCGACGCGCAGCTCGATCATTTTCTCTTCGAGCTCTCCGGCGCGGAGTTGGGCGCGGAACTTGTCCCGCGTGCGCTGCCGGCGACCTTCGGCCTCGGTATCGCCTTCCGGCAAGGCGGAATCGGTGGGCTGGGGAATGAGTTCGTCCAACAGGCGCTCTTCGACGAGGTCAGTCGCCTTCCCGCGAACCACCTCGGTCTGCTCCTGCTGGACCATGGCGATGGCCAGCTCGAGCAGATCGCGGACGATCGAATCCACATCGCGCCCGACGTAGCCCACTTCGGTGAACTTGGTCGCCTCGACCTTGAGAAACGGCGCGTCCACCAATGCGGCCATTCGTCGGGCGATCTCCGTTTTGCCGACTCCGGTAGGGCCGATCATGAGGATGTTCTTGGGGCCGACCTCTTCGCGCATTGCCTCGGGCAGTTGAAGTCGCCGCCAGCGATTGCGAATGGCCACGGCGATGGCGCGCTTCGCGGCGGCCTGGCCGATGATGTATTTGTCGAGTGCGGCAACGATTTGTCGGGGTGTTAGTTCTGCCATGCTCAATTGCTCAAAGTATCAAGGGTGTGTCGCGAGGGCGGACGGTATCGCGGCGGAGTCGGTCGCAACTGCATCACGCCCGCGTTTGAAACATGATAGCGGGAGGGCGCGATCAGGGCTTCGGCTTATTGCACTGTGCCCGTTCGATGTCGGTGATCTTGTCGATGCGTCCCTGATGTCGCCCGGCCTCGAAGGGCGTCTTGAGCCAGACCTCGACGATTCGTCGCATGAGCGCGTTGCCCACCAGGTCGGCCGGGAGACAGAGGACGTTGGCGTTATTGTGGCGTCGCGACATCTCCGCGGTCAGTTCATCGTGACACAGGGCGGCGCGGATGCCGTGGAGCTTGTTGGCGGTCACGCACATGCCGATGCCGGTGCCGCAGAACAGCACGCCGACGTCGCACTCTCCCTTTTGCACCGCCAGGGCGGCTGAACCGGCGGGGTCCGGGTAGTCGCAGGGCTTGGTGGAGTCGGTGCCGTAGTCACAGGCTTCGAAGCCCATTTCCTGCAGGACCGATTTGATGTAATTCTTGGCGGTGAAGCCTCTGTGATCAGCGCCGAGTGCGACTTTCATGGGAGCACCTCAGGGAGTCTTTCGCGTAGAGCCGTGGTTATCCGCTCTGCCGCGTTTTCGTAGTCTTCGATTGTACCACCGACGGGATCAGAGATATCCCCCCTCGAATCCAGCTGTGCCGCCTTGGCCGGATCGCCCCGATTCAGGCTGCGGACCATTTCGAGGTGATGGCCGCCCATCGTGTAAATGAGGTCTGCCGACTGGATCAGCTCTCCGGAGAGGCTTCTTGAGCGATGGTTGCTGATGTCGATTCCCCGGCGACGACAGACCTCGACCGCTTCCGGCGAGGCCCGGCCGCCGTCCATTGCCAGGGTGCCTGCCGAACTCACATGGACCCCACGGCTCTCGATCTCCGCCGGGGCGCAACCCAGCTTTTCCGCGATGAGCTGGCGCAAAACCCCCTCAGCCATTGGTGAGCGGCACGTGTTCCCCGAACAGACGAGGAGGACCTCCAATGTGGCCAGCCGCCGGATCGCATCGGAATCAATCGCGCCGGCGCGAATGATCCGGTAGTCATCGTCGACCAGACTGACAATCGTGGAGGCGTGCTTGAATCGACACGGCCCGGCGTCGAGCAGCACGTCGATGCTGTCGTGAAGTCGCTCGCGCACGGCGTTCGCATCCGTGGGCGGAGGTTCGCCGGCGAAGTTCGCGCTGGTCGCAATGATCGGCGCCTCCACCTTGGCCAGAAGAGCCGCGCACAACGGATGATCGGGATAGCGGATTCCGACGCTGTTTTCGGAGTAGATGGACTGTATGCCGCCGGGGCTGAGGCTCGAGTATATGGCGGTCGTCGACGGATCTTGCACTGGGAACACCAACGTGAGCGGACCGGGCCATCCCTTGCGGCTCAGTCGCCGGGCAATGGGCGACATGCGCGGGACGAATTTCTCGCAGTCGGATCGGCGTCCGATGTGAACGGTGAAGGGCTGTTCGGCGGCGCGGCCCTTGAGCTTGCGGAGTCGCTGGACGCTTTCTTCGACTGCGGCATTGACGCCGAGGCCGTAGACAGTCTCGGTCGGGAAGGCCACCAATGCACCTTCCGCCAGGGCTGCGGCCGCGCGACTGACCGCGGTCGAATTCGACGAGCCGGGCTCAATAGAAATTGTCTCGATTGCCATCGTCTTAGGAAACGCTCCCGCGAGATTATCGAACTGACGCGCCGGTGCGTCAAACGGCCGTTGATCATAGCGATGCGCAGCGTCGGTGGCGCTCATGTGCCGGGGATGCGACGACGCGGTTATAATCACTTCGTGAGCCTTATTTATCTCGACAATAACTCCACCACGCGCGTCGCTCCGGAAGTCGTCGCGGCGATGGCGCCCTTCTGGGAAGGGCAGTACGGCAATCCCTCGAGCATTCATCGAGCGGGTCAGGCGGCTCGTCATGCGATCGAGATGGCTCGCGAGCAGGTTGGCGCGTTGATCGGCGCCAAGGCCCGCGACATTGTCTTCACTAGCGGCGGCACCGAAGCGGACAATCTGGCCATCCTCGGCACGCTGGCGGCGTATCCGACGAAGAGACACATCATCACGACATCGGTCGAGCACGTCGCGGTTCACAGCCTTTGCGAACGACTCGGCGGCGAGGGCTACCGTGTGTCGTGGCTTCAGGTGGACGCGCAGGGTCATATGAGCCTGGATCAGCTTGAAGCCGAGTTGAGCGAGGAGACGGCGCTGGTCAGCGTGATGTATGCCAATAACGAGACCGGTGTGATTTTTCCGATTGAGAAGATCGCCGCCGTTTGTGGAGCAAGAGGCGTTCCGTTTCACGTCGACGCGGTTCAAGTTGTCGGGAAGCGACCGATCGACGTGACTCGCCTTGGCGCGAATCTTCTGAGTTTCTCGGCGCACAAGATTCACGGTCCCAAGGGCGTCGGCGCTCTGTATATCGGCAGAAAGTCTCGCCTTCGCAATCAACTCGTGGGCGGGCATCAGGAGCGCGACCTGCGGCCGGGCACGGAGAATGTTCCCGCGATCGTGGGCTTTGGCGAGGCGGCGCGGCTTGCCTGCGAGCGGCTGAAGACTGACGCGTGGGGGAGGGTCGCTGCCTTGCGCGATGAACTGGAGCGCGGGATTCTCGCGGCGGTGCCGTTTGCGCGGGTCATCGGCGATACGAGTCGTCGCGTGCCAAATACGACGAACATCGCGTTCGAGGCGCTGGAGGCCGAGGCGATTTTGATTGCCTTGAGCGAGCTGGAGGTGTGTGCGTCCAGCGGCTCGGCGTGCAGCAGCGGCTCGCTGGAGCCGTCTCATGTGCTCAGGGCCATGGGCATCGACGAGCGCGCGGCGCACGGCTCAATTCGATTCAGTCTTTCCACGGAAACAACGCAGGAGGAATGCCGGGCGGCGGTTGAGATCGTGAAGCGAGTCGTCTCCCGGCTGGCGGCGCTTCAGTAGCGATGGCCGACGTGTTTTCTGGAGGGAAGGCGACGGAGTGCCGGGAAGAGGCTCGACCGAATCAGGCGAGGACTCTTGCCGAGACCACATAGAACAGCACGGCGACAACCGAGGCCGTCGCCAGCATGTAGAGCGACAGACGAAAGTCTGAAACCTCGTCGATCCACCCTGTTAGCCGCTCCGTCGTTGAAAGGAACTCCGGCGCATGTCCTGCCATTTCTCAGACTCCTTCTGAAAAGCTTCGGACTGGCATAATCTTAGTTATCGGCTGTTAATTGTAAATAGCCATAGGGGAATCCCCTTGCCGCCCTTCCAGTGCTGTTAAAATTGTGGCCGAGCCTTGAAACGCTGATAATGCTCCCCATGACTCAGGCCAGATCCAAGCGACTTCGCGACCTCATCTCAAAGGGGACCGTTCAGATGCCGGGCGCATTTAATGCGCTGACCGCCCGGGCCATCGAGCGGGCCGGTTTTGGGGCGGTTTACGTTTCCGGTGCGGGCCTTTCAAACGCCGTCTTTGGACTTCCTGACGTCGGTCTGGTCAGTGCGACCGAGGCCGTCGAGCATACCCGGCGGATTGTGAATGCGGTGACGCTGCCGGTCGTGGTCGATGCCGACACCGGCTTCGGCGAGGCGATCAACACGGCCCGGACGGTTGCCGAGATGGAGGCCGCGGGGGTATCGGCGATCCACCTCGAAGATCAGGTGTTGCCCAAAAAGTGCGGGCACCTGGACGGCAAGGAGCTGGTTTCGGCCGAGGCCATGGCGGAGAAGATTCGGGCCGCCTGCGCGGCGCGTAGCGACAAGGACTTTATGATCATCGCGCGAACGGATGCCAGGGGTGTGACATCGTTCGAGGACGCGGTCGATCGGGCTCGGCGATATCTGGACGCGGGGGCGGATGGAATATTTCCCGAGGCGATGCAGAGCGCTGAGGAACTGGCGAAGTTCGCGGATAGGGTGAAGGCGCCGCTTCTCGCCAACATGACCGAGTTCGGCAAGACGCCGCTGCTGACGCTGGGTGAGCTTACGCGCATCGGATATAGAATGGTCATTTATCCGCAGACGGCCCTTCGCGTCGCATTTAAGGCCGTGACGGAGATGCTGGCGGACCTTCATCGAGACGGTGACCAGAATGGCTGGCTTTCGCGGATGCAGACGCGCAAGGAACTATACGAACTTCTGGATTATGATGGGCTAAGCGCCATCGACAAGGCCGCCGTGCAGGGAGCGACATCATGAGCGAACTTAAGTTCAAGCCGGGACTCGAGGGAATGGTTGCAGGGCAGACCTCGGTCGGCGAGGTGACGCAGACGAGCCTGCGGTACCGCGGCTACGACATCGCGGACGTCGCCGAGCATTGCTGCTTTGAAGAGGTGGCCCATGTGCTGCTTCACGGCGAATTGCCCAATCCGGCAGAGTTGAAGGACTTTCGCGCCCGTATTCAGGCGTCGATGACGTTATCCGCGCCCGTTGCGCAGGCGATCGCGGCGATTCCGGAGAAAGCGCCGCCGATGGACGTGCTTCGGAGCGTGGTTTCTCTTTTGGGGCATTACGATCCCGACGCCCAGGACAACTCGCACGCTGCGAATCTTCGCAAGTCGGAGCGACTCCTGGGTCAGCTCGCCGCCGCGGTCGGCGTCTGGTGTCAGAGGGTCAGCAAGGTTCCCGCCGTGAAGCCTGATGCGAATAAGTCTCACGGCGCCAATCTGCTGGCGATGATGACCGGTAAATTCGGCAGTGAATTAGCCGGTCGGGTGATGGACGGCACGCTCGTTCTCTACGCCGAGCACGAGTTCAACGCATCAACGTTCACGGCTCGTACCATTGCGTCAACGCTCGCGGACATGCACTCGTGCATCAGCGGCGCGATCGGCGCCTTAAAGGGCCCGCTGCACGGCGGCGCGAACGAGGCGGCGATGCGGCAGTTCCTTGAGATCGGTAAACCCGAGAATGTCGAGAAGTGGTACCGCGATCTTCAGGATCACAACGCGAAGAACCCGAACAATAAGAAGCTGATCATGGGCTTCGGTCATCGCGTCTATAAGAACGGCGATCACCGCGCCCACATTCTTCGCGAGTGGAGTGTTCAGTTGACGAAGGAGACGGGCCAGGCGCACTGGATCGAGATGGCCGACCGGCTTCAGGCGCTGATGCTCAAGGAAAAGAACATCCACCCTAATACGGATTACCCGGCCGCCCATGCGTATTACCAGATGGGCATTCCGATCGACCTGTACACGCCGATCTTTGTCTGCAGCCGCGTTTCCGGCTGGTGCGCTCACGTCATGGAGCAGCACGAGAACAATCGCATCATTCGGCCGTTGTCCGAGTACATTGGTAAGCCTGAGCGCAAGGTGAAGCCGATCGCGGAGCGTTAGATTTCCGGTCCACTTCGATGGTGCACTGGCCCGCCGCGTGGTTGCTCAGTGATTGGCGACCAAATCGTGATGCCTCGCCGGATCGGTTAAACCCCTCAGAGTCGTCGATCGATTCATTTACGATTCATGCCTGGACCTCGCATCGGCCATCGCCTTGCCGGCGAGGACCTGATCGGTAATGTCCTGGGTGACGCCGGTGATCTTGATCACGCGTCCGGCTGGATCGATATAGGGCTGTCCCCATGCACGCACATGGCATTCAGTTGCGTCGGCGCGCATCGTTCTGAATGTAACCTGATAGGGCGTGCCCGATGTCATGCCGCCGCGCACGGTGTCCTGAACCCGGGAACGGTCGTTCGGGTGGATGGTTTCGACCCATTGGTCGAAGCTCATTTTCTGGCGCTCGGGCAGCTCGCCCAGATTCTTTCGCCAGTTGTCGGTGACCTCGACCTGATCCGACTTGGGGTCCCAGGTCCACGTGCTGATCCTGGCGATGTCCTGGGCGATCTGCAGTCTCATCTGCGTTTCGCGCAGGGCGTCCTCGGCCTTTTTTTTCTCGGTGAGGTCTCGCGTGATTCGGGCGTAACCTGTGAGAACGCCTTTTGCGTCGCGGATCGGTGTGATGAGGGTCTCCGCCCAGAACATCTTGCGGCCCTTGGCGAGACGCCAACCCTCGGAAGCATACCGGCCTTTTGAATCGGCGATGCGGAGCGATCTGTCAGGCATTCTGGCGGCGAGGTCTTCCGGCGTGAAAAAGACGCTGAAGTCGCTGCCCATGATCTCCTCCGCGGTGTAACCCCAGAGACGACGGGCGCCCTCGTTCCAGGTCGAGACGTGACCTTTGAGGTCCAGCATATGAATGGCGTAGTCGTGAATCGCATCAATGAGGAGCCGGAATCGCTCGTCACCGGCTCGAATCTGCTCGGAAGCTTCTTTCAAGGAAGTGATGTCGAAGTTGACACCGATCATCTTTTTGGGGCGATCCTCTGAGTCGAGCAGGAATTTCCCCTTTGCGGCGATCCAGCGCGTTTCGCCGTTATCCTGCCGAACAATCCGGAACTCGGTGTCGAGAGTTCGGCGTTCTTCGGCCGCCGTCTCGGCAGCTCGTTTGAGCCCAGGCACATCCTGTGGAAGGACCAACTTGTAGAACTCAGCGGAACATGAAGGCGGATTGTCCGCCGGAACGCCAAGCACTTCGGAAACACGATCGCCCCAGACGACCGAGTCGGCCTGTACGTCCCACTCCCAGGTCGTCATGGCGCCGCCCTCAAGCGCGACGCGGAGTCGCCCTTCACTGGTGCGAAGGGATTCGGATGTTCGCTGCATGTTGTGAAAAAGCGGCGCGATGCACGCCAGGGCAGTGATGCTGCAGATTGAAATCGCGAGGGCAACGAATTCGGCCGCGGGATCGGGCGGATGGGACGTATCGCCCATGACGATTCTGAAGAATGTGATTCCCCGGCGCACCGCCATCAGGCCCAGTGCGGTACCCAGGAGAATCCATCCGTACCTCGGGCCTACGAGTCGCGTCAATCGGAATGAGATGAGCGAGGCGGCGATTTGCAGCGCCAGCGATGCGCCCATGAGAACGATCACTTAAAGAATACTCCGGGCCATTTCAAAATGACTTGTGTACCCTTACCGCTCGTCGACTCCTCTCGTTCGACGGGACTCGGTGGCCAGAGACGCGCCGGGCCATCTCCGAAGTCCAGGAAAACACGCGACATCGGCGTTTGTTCAAAGCAGAGAATGCGAATCAACCAGGTTCAGTCCGCCCAATCGAGTACGCCCTATTAAGAATCGACCGCCGACCGACGTGTGTTCCGTTATCCTGCTGAAAAAATTGTACCCATGGTGTATTGGCTTGCAATCGCTCGTATTATCAGAGTTGGGATCTTGATGATCGAATCTGGACTCCATCCGGACCTTTGGAGTCCGCAATTGGCGCCGGTCAGGGAGCGATGGTGTCAGCCGGCGACGGCACATGTGCAGTCCACTTCGAGTAGTGCGCCGGGGACGACAAAGTCCTTCACGACCACGGTCGAGCGCGCCGGGCGCGGCTCCGGGAAGATACTCATGTAGATCTCGTTGAACTGTTTGAAGTCGGCGTAGTCCTTGAGGAAACAGTTGCACTTGAGAACCTGATCGAGCGAAGAGCCGGCGGCTTCCACGGACGCCTTCAGATTCAGAAGCGTCTGCCTGGCCTGGGCCTCGAAGCCCTCGGGCATGACGGCCTTGCCGTCCTTCTGGATCACGCCGACGCAGCCGGCGACAAAGACCATGTTTCCCAATCTCGTTGCCCGGGAATAGGCGGGGCTGGGGCTGCCGGGCACGATGATACGTTTTGTGGAGCCTGGGTCATCGGGCGAGGCATCTACGTTTGTCGCCGCTGTGCCGATGGCGCCGCCCGCGATGGCGAGCATGGCGGAGTTGGCGAGAAACGAACGACGATCGGTGGAATCGGGCCTTGTAGTCACTTGCGCCTCCAGAGAGCTGGTTTCGTCGATATCGCGGATAACATCATATGCGATGCGTTTGGAGCCTCGCCACGCCTCCCGCATGGACCTGCTCGGCGGCGGATTGGCGGAAAACAGCCTGATTCGCTACCATATTGGGCTGCGCAGTTTTTCGGCGTCGGCCGCAGCCACCCCAGGAGACGCCCCCAAAGTCCTGATTATTGCGAATCGACGGGAGCGTCATGCAAATTCGAAACGTCGCCATCATTGCCCACGTTGACCACGGAAAGACCTCGCTGGTCGATTGCCTTTTGCGGCAAAGCGGTAATTTCCGCGAGGGCACGATGTCCGGCGACCTGATCATGGACTCGAATCCGCAGGAGCGCGAGCGCGGGATCACGATCTTCGCCAAGAACTGCGCGATTCACTACAAAGACTACAAGATCAACATCATCGATACGCCGGGCCACGCCGACTTCGGCGGTGAGGTCGAGCGCGTCCTGAAGATGGCCGATGGGTGCCTCCTGGTCGTTGACGCCTTTGAGGGTCCGATGCCGCAGACGCGCTTCGTGCTCAAGAAGGCATTTGAGTATCACCTCAAGCCGATCCTGGTGATCAACAAGATCGACCGGCCGGATGCCCGGGCGAAGGACGTGCTCGACGAGACGCACGAGCTGTTTCTCGATCTGGGCGCGGATGAAAGCTGCCTCGATTGGCCGGTGCTTTACTCCAGCGCGAAGAACGGCTTCGCGAAGCGGAAGATGGATGACCCGGACGGCAGCATTGAGCCTCTCTTCGAGGAAATCATTCGCAGCGTTCCGCCGCCTTCGGGTTCGATGGATCATTCCGTGCAGATGCTTGTCGCCTCGCTCGACTATTCCGACTATGTCGGCAAGATCGCCATCGGCCGAGTCTTCAACGGCGTGCTGAAGAGCGGGCAGGAGATCATGCTCATCTCCCGCGACGGGCATCGGAATAAGGAGAAGATCGACCAGGTCTTCAGCTACGAGGGTCTGGGTCGTAAAAAGGTGGACAGCGCCGAGTCTGGCGACATCATCGCGCTGACGGGCCTGCCTGATGTGGGCATCGGCGACACGATCACCGACCCGTCGGACCCGCACCCCTTGCCGATCATTCCCGTGGACGAGCCGACGTTGACCATGGTGTTTTCGGTGAACACGTCACCCTTTGCGGGCAAGGAGGGCGAATTCCTGACCACCCGGCACATTCGCGATCGGCTGACGAAGGAATTGCAATCCAACGTCGCCCTGCGCGTCGAGGACATGTCGCAGAAGGACACGTTCCGCGTCTCCGGGCGCGGGCTGCTGCACCTGGGCGTTCTGATCGAGTCGATGCGCCGCGAAGGGTACGAGCTGATGGTGGGCAAGCCGAAGGTGATCTATCGCGAAATCGGCGGCAAGAAGTGCGAGCCGGTCGAGTACCTGGTTGTGGACGTACCGACCTCTCACTCGGGCTCGGTCATCGAGCTGGCCGGCATGCGTCGCGGCGAACTTATCAAGATGGAGACCAAGGACACGCAGTGCCACCTTGAGTTCACCATTCCGGCACGGGGCCTCATCGGCCTGCGGACGCGCATGCTCAACGCGACGCGCGGCGAGGCGGTCATGCACCACTCGTTCTATGAGTATGAGCATTTGCGTGGTGCGATCCCGACGCGGCATGCCGGCGTCATGGTGGCCATGGAGACCGGACGAGTGACGGCCTACGCCCTGGAGAATCTGTCTGATCGCGGCATGATGTTCGTGAAGCCGGGCGACGAAGTCTATAAGGGACAGGTCGTGGGCGAGCACTGCAAGGACGACGACATCGATGTCAACGTCTGCCGCCTCAAGAAGATGACCAACGTCCGCGCCGCCTCGGCAGACAAGACGGTGGTGCTCAAGCCTGCCCGGGACTTGAGTCTGGAGGCGATGCTGGAGTACATCGAGGACGACGAGTGGGTCGAGGCAACACCGAAGAACTGCCGGATGCGCAAGCGACTGCTGGACGCCGTGGAGCGCAAGCGGGCATTTCGCGACGAGAGCAAGGCAGGGGCTTGAGGATTCAGGATTCTCAGCAGGTATCATCCTCAAATGCGTTTCCGCGGCCGAACAAACAGGGCGAACTGATCACGGTTCGGTTTTTATCTACTGATGAACGAGACCATTCTGCTTGCCGGGCTGTTCTTCGTCGCCGCTATCTTGTATGCGTCGGTCGGACACGCCGGGGCCTCGGGCTATCTTGCGGCGATGGCGCTGGTCGGTGTGTCGGCGGAAGTGATGCGGCCGACGGCGCTTCTCCTGAACGTACTGGTGGCGTCGGTTGCGACGCAGCGTTTTCTTTCCGCGGGCCGGTTTTCCTGGCGGACATTCTGGCCGTTTGCGATTGCGTCAATTCCAGCGGCGTTTATCGGCGGGCGTATTCAGTTGCCGGCGATGGTGTTCAAGCCGCTGGTGGGGGTCGTGCTGCTCTATGCCGCGGCGCGGTTGCTGATGACGGCTGCGCACGAGGAGCGTGAAGATGCGAAACCGCCGAGCGTCGGCCTCTCACTCATTTTCGGTGCGGCGATGGGACTGTTGTCCGGTCTTGTCGGGGTCGGGGGCGGCATCTTCCTGTCACCGCTGCTTATCTTCGCGGGATGGGCAACGATTCGCGTGACGGCGGGCGTCTCAGCGCTATTTATTCTGGTAAATTCCATTGCGGGACTAGCGGGCAATCTCAGCAGCCTGCAACAGCTCTCGCCGGTCGTGGTGATTTATGCCGTCGCGGCCGGCATCGGCGGGACCATCGGCTCTCAACTAGGCAGTCGTCGGCTTCCTTCGCCGACACTCCGCCGGATTCTCGGCATCGTGCTGATCGTGGCGGGTTTGAAAATGTCGATGGGTCTGTTTCTCAAGTTGCTCGACTACCTACCCGGAAACGCGGGCGCAGAAGACCCGGCTCCCAATTCGTGACGATCACTTCAGGTGGACTTTGACGGCCTGCTCAATCTCATCGCGCACTCGGCGGCAGGCATGCATCTTTGCGCTCTCATCGCCGGCCGTTTTGGGCGGATCGTCGAACGGCCAGTGGAGGTGCTTGTCGGCATTGGCGAAGGCGGGGCACTCGCGCTCGGCGTTGTCGCAGACGGTTACGACCAGATCGAAGTGCTGCCGGGTGAACTGCGCTGCGTCCTTGGGGCGATAGCCGCTGATGTCGATTCCGCTCTCGGCCATCGCCTGGACCGCGAGCGGATACACCTGATCCTTGGGCATGGTGCCGGCGGAGACGACTTCCCACGACTGGCCGCCGTGCTTTCGCCACAGGGCCTCGGCCATCTGAGACCGACAGGAATTGCCCGTACAAAGGATGATGACGCGCTTCTTGGCGGGTGAATTCAAATTTGTATCGCTCATGGTTTGCCTGCCCCGGTTCACTCTTGACGTAAACGTGATGAGACGGGTCCTTTCGCGGAATGTCAACCGCCCAATCGTTCACGGCTTGCATCGCCGATCATCGCGACGATGATGGGCGAAGTAGATGAATTCTGCGTGAAGGCGTCGCTAAGATCATAGTGGATGCAGGCATGACGACTCACTGTGGTTCGCAAATGTCAGACCCGACGGGCCTTGTGACCGCCGCGCGAAAGTCCGAGCAGGCTCTGTGCGAACAGCTTTGCGAGTGGGAGTCGCTGCCCTACGGCGTGGCGTTCTGGTCCGAGGCCTTTTCCTGGGCGGCCGAGGCCAACCAGCTTCGCGATGTGTGGCTGGCCGACGTGAACGGGCAGTCCGCCTTCGAGCAGGCCGAGGCCTACTTCGAGCAGCGGGGTCTAAAGTGCGGCCGATGGACGCCGGCGTCGGGCCAGTCGGTCGAACCGGTTGCGGACCTTCTCGTACGGCACGGGTGGAAAAAGAAAACGAGCACGGTCTGGGGATTGTCGTCCTGGTCATTGCTCGAAGCGCCGGCTGATGAGTCGATTCGCGTCCTGCCCGCGCGAGCGATGCCCAAGGCGCTTCGCGCCACATTCGACGATGGCGCGCCCGACTCCGACCGACGCGCGGAGTTGGCCGCCGAACGGTTAAACGACTCGCGAGTTGATTTGTTCGTGGCAATGCGCGATGGCAAACCCGTTGGTCGGGTCGGATATCTGCAGGTCGGCGATATCGCCCGGCTTAGCGAGTTGTTCGTGCTTTCCGAGTCGCGCGGGGTCGGTGTGGGCCGAGCGATGGTCTGGCACTTCCTGCAGTTGGCCCGGCGCCTGCTTCCTCATGTGATCGTCGCCTGCAGCGATATCGACGATGCGCCGGCCGCCGCGTTTCTCGGGTCGATGGGCTTTTCGCCGGCCGGGAAGATTGAGCACTTCGAGCGGTAGCGCCGCTAGTTCGACGCGTTGTCCCACTTGATTCGGACGAATGCATCCAATCGCTCGGGACGGGTCAGCCGCCGAATGTATGTCACGTTATCCGCCCGTTTGGCCAGAGAGGCGAACTGTCGCACGGCGCGCACCGGATCGAGTATGCCCGGTTCAAGTCGTGTTGCCGGACTCACCTTGATCTCCAGAACCATTTGCTTGCCTTCGCGAAGGACGGTCAGCGGGAAGACGTTACTCTCTCCGCGATCGCGATAGCGGTCCGCGACCTGCCGAGCCGGCTGAGCGCCGTCCAGTGGCGCGCCCGCCGCGGCGATCACGATGTCGCCCGGAAAGAGGGTGTTGAACGCCGGGGAAAACTCTCCGACCTCCACCACGGTCGCCTTGCCCGGTACGGCCGGGTCTTCGGAGAGCGCCACATCGAGTCTCGATCGGGCTTCGACTTTCTGATCGGCCCACCTTCGCCACCACTCCGGCTTTGTCGCTTGCGGGTGGCGCGTTTCCACGTACTTGGCCCAGCTCGTCAGCATCTTCGAAAGCTCAGTCCCGCGGATGAGAAGGAACTCGACGATCGGGCCGTCATCGCGCCGGCGGTGATGGTCGCTTTCCTCGAAGATGTCCTGATCCAGTCGATCGGCCTTTCCAAGCGTCGCGCGAACCAGTTCCTCGGCAAATGCCCGCGAGCTTGAGACCAGCAGTCGCCCGTCCATCTGGCCCCATGCGAGTTCGGTATGGCGCAGGAATGGCATCTCGAGTCGGCGGGCGAGCACCGATCCGATCCGGATGCCGTGTAACTCGACGCCTTCGCAGTTCTTCACAATGACGGGTGTGGGCGAAATGCGTTCGCCGGGCGCGGCCGCGAAGGCGGCAATACACTGGGCGAGGATGTCCAGAATGGTGTCGAGATTGGCCACCATGTCCGGCGCCTTGCCGGTTTGAACCAGAATGGCAGCGGCGGGCACTTGAAGCTCTGCCTTGGCGGCCGCCGGATCATTTCCGAAGAGGATGCGGCACTCAGGGCCGAGCGTATCGATCAGTGTCTGCTGATTTCTCGCGCCCCATCCGATGGCTGAGAGAAACGTATCCATGAGCGACTGCTCATCGAGACGCCGGCTCTCGATGTCCTGATTGCGCAGCGACTTGAAATCGAGCGAACCACACCACGCTCCGACTGTCGCCGCCGGAATGCCGGAAAGGTCGGCCGGATCAATCGGCTTGTCTCCCATTTTTGGTTTGGCGCGATGACCGTGCAACTCGCAGAGGATGTTCTCCGCCTCCATCCATACGCCCACGACCAGCCGCCTGCATCCCGCGAACGCGGTCGGATCGTCCCGCTTCCAGACGGCGTAAAGAAGCCCCTGTGGGTCGGGGGACAACCGGGTTCGAAGCGCCGCGAAGTCCGCGCGGCCGGCCAATGTCGGTCCTTTTTGTCCGGCCATCAGCAGCACCGTTCGTCCCCAGAGACCGTCAGGATCGCCGGCCGGCGCGATGGCGATCACGCGTCCCAGCGACGCAAGCATGAGGCCGCCGGAGAGTTTGTATCGTTTGACGGCGCCTTCGGATGTCGTCTCCGTGGCATCCCAGGCCTCCAGCATTCGTTCGAGTTGATCGTCTCGGGCCAGTTCGGCGAGCAGGACTCCGTTGTCCCACTGGGCAGGTTCCGCGGCGATCAGCGCCGAGCGAAAGCCCAAAAGTTCGCCGATGGCTTCTTCCGGCTCCAGACCGAGAAGCTCGCGTGTGCGCTGTTGCCACGGCTGCGTCGCCGTGGCGCGCCGGGCTTCGTCCGCCCGAAGGTCCATGGCTGTATCCCAGATGCCCAGTCTTTTGAATTGCACGCGAACGGCGCTGAGGCCGCGAAACTCGACGTAGAAGCGAACGTCGCCGGGCACGATGCGCGTCCAGTCAGCTTCCTTCGGTCGATCCGCGTGCGCCGTCGAAGAGAGGACGGAGAGGAATATGCAGAGGGCCGGAATTACGGCGTGGCACGGGGGGCTTGTTGCTCGGCTTGGAGAATTCACGTGCAGACCATCCTCCGGGCGGAAGCGGCGCCGCGCTTCTGCCTCATCAGGCAAACGTCACACATTATTGCGGGGCTCGTGTCAGAATCGAATGACTTTTTTCTCGCCATCCTTGGCGGTGGCGGGCTTCTCCGGGCGAAGTACCTCATCGAAGGGCTGGAAGAAAAGCTCCATCAGTGACGGCGGCTCGCTTCGTGGAGCGGCGCTGTCGATCTCGCGAAGGCCGTCCTGCATGCTCTGACGGGCCTCGTTGGCGGAGATTTGCAGGAGTTGATTGAGGCCTTGTGCCGCATCGCGTGCGCCGGCCACCGCTTCGAGCGTCGGGTCGGCGATGTCTTTGACGCCGACGGCATCCACGACCGAAGAAGCGCCGGCAACCCTCGTGTCACGGGCGGACTGGTCGTCGGACGGCCAGATCAAAATAGCGAGAAAGACAACGGCCGCAGCGGCAGGCAGGCTGCCCACCATCGCAAAACGACGCCATCGGCTTGATTGCTCACGTCGAGGTTTGACCGGTGCCGTACGGACCGGACGCTTTTCCGCCATCGCCGCAACGACGCGACTGGCGAATCCGGAATCGAGCGACGGCTCCGGGAAGTCCTTGGCCAGAACATGAGCGGCGGCGCGAGAAATCTCCACCTCGCGCTGACAGGCCGGGCACTGGAGCAGGTGGGCGTGGACCTCCGCGACCAGGCTGGCTGACAAAGCACCATCAATAAACTGATGATGAAGGTTTTGTACCTGTCGGCACGTCAACATGAAACCTGCTCCCGGGCGGCCGCCAGGTAGGCGACCGCGCTTATCGGCCGGCAATCTAGGCCCCTTCGGCCTGGCCGGCAAATCGAACCAGCGTCCAGTCTTCCACCAACTGGCCGCTGAGCATTTCCTTGAGCCGTCCGCGGGCACGGTGCAAATGGCTCTTCACCGTGGCGGCCGGCATGTCGAGGATCTCACCGATCTCCTGACAACCGAGCGACTCTCTATAAAAGAGTAATACAGTCGCGCGCTGCTGCGGTGTCAGTTGATCGACGGAATCCCAGATAACTTTTTTGAGCCGGTGGGCCTCCTCGCTGTTGGCGATGGCGTCGGCATGGCCTTCGTCCGCCTGACCGCGGCCTGTGTCGGCGAAACCGCTGAAGTTCAGGTCGCCGGTGTAGTCTTTTCGGCGGCGAATGACGTTGAGGCTGAGCCGATAACCGATCGTAAACAACCAGGTGCTGAACCGGTAATTCGTATTGAAGGTGTCGAGGGCCGAAAACGCACGAAGAAACGTGTCCTGACAGATTTCCTCGGCTTCGTGCCGGTCGCGGACGATTCGCCAGACAAAGGCGTGGAGTCGATCCTGATGGGCCTCAATCAGTTGATGCGCACTTTTTGCGCATCCCTGCTGAGCCTCGGCAATGAGGTGCCGCTCGCGGGCCGGATCGAGCCGTCCATCGATGGCTTCGGACTTGTCCATAACGCTGCCTCTCCATTATACCTATTCGCCCGGACGAGGGCCGCAACTTTTCAAAGAGTTGCCGGTTTTTGTGAATGTCCGTAACATGTTGTCATGGCCAAGGATACGTCAGGTAAGCGATCCTCCCATACCGCCCCTTTACAGAATAAGAAGGCCCGATACGACTTTGAGGTGCTTTCGAAGGTGGAGGCCGGCGTCGCATTGAAGGGGACCGAGGTCAAGAGTTTACGACAGGGCGGGGCCAGCATTACTGAGGCCTACGCCCGAATCGAGAGGGATGGGGTCCAGCTTCTCAACTTCCAGATCGAGCCGTACAAGGAGGGAAACCGCTACAATCACGATCCGAAACGGCCCAAGCAACTGCTCCTCCATAAGCGAGAGATCAAGAAGCTGGCCGCCGCCGTCCAGATCAAGGGCCAGACTTTGGTTCCCCTGAGCGTGTACTTCAACAAGGACGGTCGGGTAAAGGTGGAACTGGCCCTGGCCAGAGGCAAGTCCCATCACGACAAACGGCAGAGCGAGCGAAAAAAGGAAGACCGCAAGGAAATGCAGCGGGCCCAGCGTCGTGGTGGCATGTGATCGCCTCTAGGGTTTCCTGGTAACGAACAGGCGTTGTGAATGACATCTCTTGCTGAACGAACAATCAGCCTCAGGCGATTCGGCATCTACGGGCTGATTCTGATGGCCTTTTTCTTTGTCAGCGCGGTCGTATTTGTGCTGATCACGGAGGAGCGCGTCCTCACCGAGGAGGAGGCTTTTCCGGAGGCGGTTATTCTCGATGCCGAGAACAGCCCGGAATTCGGATTCCCGGTTGCCGCAAGAAGCTTTGACCTTTCTCTGAATCGCTTTGTGGATCGATTCGCGAGAGTTTGCCGGGAAGGCAAGTATTCCGATTTCCGGCTGATGCTCAGCAGCCGCCACCCGCCGATTCTTCCGCCGAGGTTCGAGTCGAATTTCAACGCGCTCAAGCGCATCAAGATTCTCGACATTGAGAAGATGCCCACACTTCCGGATTCAACCGGAGATGTGTTTGTCATGAGTGCCGAGTACGAGCTTGAAGACTTCGCGGCCAAAACGGGCGAGACGGTCAAGCAGGTCCAGGTGGCCATCGCGAAGGAAGAGGGCCAGTGGCGCCTGGGACCCATTCCCAGTGAGGCCGTCGAGCGATTGCGTGCATACCGCGCTCAACTGGCGACATCACAACCGGGACAGGATACCTCGCCCGACGCGCAGCCCGCGTCAGCAACCCCGGACGGCAAGGCCGTCGCCAACCGCCCGGCGCGTATCGGTTCCTGATTCGGACGTAACTTTTTCAACACTCTTAATCGTGGTCTGAAAACCATGACGCCGGTTGTGCAACTGGCGCAATTGTTTTTATGCGCCCTCGCGACTTCGGATCGCAATTTTTCACTTCGACTTGGTGAATCCTGATTTTCTATCTTAGGTTTGCTCAAGCGTTGGGCGACATGCTTGCCAGTACTGAAAATCAGGTTGGTGGGCCAGTCCCCGATGTAGCAGCACTAAGGGACAGGGGTCAACAATAGCCTTGGAGAAGGGAAAGAAGTTATGGGTCTGACAGTTACCAACACAAACACACTCTCGCTCCTCAACATCTTGAACCGGACATCCGCGGATCAGGCCAACAGCCTGACACGTTTGTCGACAGGGTTCAAGGTCAATCGGGGAGCCGACGACCCGGCAGGCCTGATCGCCATTCAGAGCCTCAGTGCCGAACTGACGGGTGTCGACGCGGCCATCAGCAACGGCCAACGCGCCAAGTCGATTCTTGGCGTCGCGGACGGAGCACTGACAGAAGTATCGAATCTCCTCTCTGAAATCGAGAAGCTGGCGGCGTCCAGCACCAGCTCCGGCGGTCTGTCCGCCGCGGAAATCTCCGCCAATCAGGCGCAGATCGACAACGCGATCAACTCCATCGACCGAATTATTCGAACGACGACCTTTAACGGCAAGACGCTGCTCGACGGCCAGCAGTCGATCCGCGCCACCGCGACGGATGCGACCAAGGTCAGCGACGTCCGCGTTTACTCGCGCCCGTCGTCGTCAAGTTCGCAGACGCTCGCTGTCCAGGTGCTGACGGCCGGCGCCGTCGCTTCGGCCACGCTCACGACCGTGAGTGCCGGCTCGCTGGATGCTGCCGAGTTCAGCATCACCGGCAAGCTCGGCTCCGCGACGATCGCCGTCTCGGATACCGACACGTTCACGGAAATTCGCGATCGCATCATCGCCGCCGCCGCCGACACGGGCGTTTCCGCGTCGATCTCGGGCAGCGAGCTGCATCTCCAGAGCCGCGACTTCGGTACGGCGTCGTTTGTCTCCGCGACCTTCATCAGCGGCGACACGGACTTCAGCAACATCTCCTACACCACTGGTACCGACGCATCGGTCACCGTCAACGGCGCCACGGCTTTCGTGGACGGCCTGCGTGTCTCCTTTAACACCGGCGGCACCAGCGGCGAATTCACGCTGACAACGACCGGCAACGTCGCAGGCAGCGCCGGCAACCTCTCGATCACCGGCGGTGGCTCGACGTTCCAGCTTGGAACGGAAAGCAACACGCAGTCCACGATCGGTGTGAACGCGCTGTTCAGCCAGAACCTCGGTAACAGCACCCTGGGTTATCTGAACACGCTCAAGAGCGGTGGAACCAACTCGCTGTCCTCGAACGCCAACAATGCAGTGGCCATCTCGAAGGCAGCGATCAACCAGGTTGCCACGCAACAGGGTCGCATCGGCGGCTTCCAGAAGTTCCAGGTTGAGACATCCATCAACAGTCTCAACGCCACCAAGGAGGCGTTGGAAAGCGCACGAAGCGTCATTCGAGACGTGGACTTCGCTGCGGAGACGGCCGAGCTGTCGCGCCAGAACGTTCTTCTCCAGTCGGCGATCTCGCTCCTTGGAGTTGCATCACAACAGTCGGGGCAAATCCTCTCGCTGTTACGGTAAGCGCGAACAGCCTCGGCTTGGTGGAAAGCCCTTAATACGGCGGGATCGAGGTGAGCCCTCGATCCCGTCGTTCTTTTTACTCCGAAGTGCTTCGGCGTCACTTACGCCGTCTCGTCGTGCATGAATCGTCGCAGGGGGCACGCCTCGCATCGAGCCTTCGGTCGGCAGAAATGCTTGCCGACGGCCACCATCAACGCGTGGTACTCGTTGAACAGACCGACTTCACTCGGAAGATGGTCTTCGAAGATCGCCTGCAACGCTCCATAGCCCGAAAACGTCATCCCATGCCGCCGCAGGATTCGCGCGGTGTAGGCATCGACGACGAACGACGGCCTTTCGAGCGCATAGAGCAGAATGGAGTCCGCCGTCTCCGGGCCGACGCCGTTAATGGACAATAACTCCTCGCGCAGGCGGCCAAGCTCGATCTTCGCCAGTTGGGATAGATCGCCGTCGTGACGACGGCACAACCATTCGACGAAGTTCTTCAGCCGCTGGGCCTTCACGTTGAAATAGCCGGCAGGGCGGATGAGTTCCGCAAGGCGTGGTGTCTCGATTCGATGAAGCGCTCTCCAGTCGAGGAGGCCGGCTTCTCTCAAGTTCGCGATGGCCCGCTCAACGTTGCCCCAGTTGGTGTTCTGCGTCAGGATCGCTCCGACGATGATCTCCACCGGGGATTCGCCGGGCCACCACTTCTGCGGCCCCAGCGCCTTGTACATCGCATCGTAGAACTGCCGGAGTGTTCGGGTGGTGGCTTTTGACATGAGTCCCGCCCGGCGCCGTTGGCGACGCGCCGTGCGACAGATCGTGTGAGTTTGCGGAATCGAGTTTCCGTGCCCATGATAACGGCATGGCAAAGCCACGGACACGGCGCAAGCCTCCCGCGACGCAAACGCGTCGTCCGGCGAAGAAGCAAGCCAAATTGTCGGAGCACTACTGGGATATTACCCATCGACCGCTCCAATGCCTGGTGTTTCTTCTGCCGATGGTGATCGCCTACGAAGCGGGCATCATCATGCTGCACGGCAGCACGCCCGAGTATGCACGTCCGGCTCTGGCCGCCAAGCAGATTCTTCAGTGGTTCTTCAGCCTGTTCGGCGCCACCGGATTTTACCTGCCGGGCCTGGCGCTGCTGGTGGTTCTGTTCGTCATCCACATCGCGTCGCACCAGCCCTGGAAGATCGCGCCTCAGCCGCTTCTGGGGATGGCGGGCGAGAGCGTGCTGCTGGCCATTCCCCTGCTGATGCTGAACCACTGGCTGCCGAGCCTGTCGGCGGTGACCGTCAGCGGAACCGCGAATGGCGCCGCGCCCGTCACGGACGGACTGGATAACCTGTTGCTCAGTGTCGGCGCCGGTCTCTACGAGGAGATGGTCTTTCGACTCATCATCATCACGCTCATGAGCATCGTTCTGGTCGACATCGCCCGGGTTCGGCAGGTGACGGGAGTCGCCCTTGCGGTGATCGTCTCATCGCTGCTCTTCGCGGCTCATCATTATCATCCGATCGGGGCCGACGTGTGGTCCAGCCGGGAGTTTGCGTTTCGTGCCGCGGCCGGCGCTTACCTCGCGGCGGTCTTCGTCCTGCGCGGGTTCGGGCTCGCCGTCGGCTGCCACGTTATTTATGACGTGATGGCGTTTCTATCGTGATGCCGGGTCCCCCTATGACAGCTCACGAAGGCAAGTTCATCACCATCCGCGGCGCGCGCACGCACAACCTTCGCAACATTGATCTCGACATACCGCGCGACAAGCTCGTCGTCATCACCGGCCTCTCCGGCTCCGGCAAAAGCAGTCTCGCCTTCGACACCATTTATGCCGAGGGCCAGCGAAAATACGTTGAATCGCTCTCGGCCTATGCCCGGCAATTCCTCGGTCAGATGGCCAAGCCCGATCTCGACCACATCGCCGGGCTGCCGCCGACCATTGCGATCGCCCAGCAGAGCGTCCGGGCCAGTCCGCGCAGCACGGTCGCGACCGCGACGGAGATTCACGACTATCTTCGATTGCTCTTTGCCCGGGTCGGCACGCCGACGTGTCCGAGCTGCGGCCGCGCCGTTGCCGCCCAGACGATTCCACAGATGGTCGAGCGGGTGCTATCGCTGCCGGTGGAGACGAAAGTCATGATCCTCGCGCCGTTGCCGTGGGGGACGAAGCGCGATGCGAAGGAGGGCCTTGAGAACGCCCTTCGCGCCGGCTTCATCCGCGTACGCATTGACGGTCAGATTCACGAAGTCAAATCGCCGCCGACGCTGGAGAAGACGCAGGCCCGAGTGGTGGAGGCCGTCGTCGATCGAGTCGTCATCAAGCCGGACATTCGCACGCGTGTTTCCGAGTCGATCGAGACGGCGCTGAAGGTCGGCGACGGCGCGGCAGTCATTTCATATCAGCTTCCCAACGAGGCCGACCAATGGCACGACGATCGCTTCAGCGAAAGATACGCCTGTAACCATTGCGATGTGCGCCTGCCGCCGCTGGAGCCCCGGCTTTTCTCGTTCAACTCTCCACACGGGGCCTGTCCGCAGTGCGACGGGCTCGGCACGGTGCTGGAGTTCGATCCCGAATTGGTCGTGCCCGATGAGAGTCTTCCGCTGGATCGGGGGGCGATCGCGCCGTGGAAGGGGGGCGGGGCCGTTTACGGCCGTTTGATTCGCCGGTTTTGCGAGCAACTCAAGATATCTTCGTCCACCCCCATCAAGTCGATTTCGCGCAAGGCGCGCGAAATACTCATGAACGGCGTCGGCGAAAAAGCAAAAAAGGCAGGGGGGATGGAATTCGAAGGCGTCCTGCCCAATCTCCACCGCCGATGGCGACAGGCCGACAACGAAGCGGCAAGAACCCGACTGCACGCCTTCATGTCGGATCGCCCCTGCGGCGCGTGCAAGGGCGCGCGGCTGCGCCCGGAAGCACTCGCCGTGAAGCTCGACGGGCGGAACATCGAGGAGCTTTCGAGCCTGAGCATTGATGCCGTGTCGGGCGTCTTCTCCGCGATCGAATTCACGGGCCAGGCGGGCGTCATCGCCGCGCCGATCCTCGAAGAGATACGCCGAAAACTGCAATTCATGATCGACGTCGGCATCGGATACCTGACCCTCAATCGGGCGGCGGCCACTCTCTCCGGCGGCGAGTCGCAGCGTATTCGACTGGCGACGCAGATCGGCAGCGGCCTGGTCGGCGTCTGCTACGTCCTCGATGAACCGACGACCGGACTTCACCAGCGCGACAACGCCCGACTGATCCGAACACTTCGAAATCTGACCGACCTCGGCAACTCCGTTCTCGTCGTGGAGCACGACGCAGAGACCATCGACGCCGCCGACTGGATCGTCGACATCGGTCCTCATGCCGGCTCAAAAGGCGGCCGCGTCCTGGTGAGCGGCACGCGCGAGAACCTGCTGACATCCGCCGACTCCCTTACGGCCGCCTATCTGCGCGGCGAATTGCGAATTGCCAAGCCCTCGGACAGGCGGCCCTTTGATTCCCACCGCGCGATCGAGCTGAAAGGCGCAGCCGAGAATAACCTCAAGTCCATCGACGTTCGCATCCCGCTCGGGCTCTTCTGCTGCGTCACCGGCGTCAGCGGTTCCGGCAAGTCCACGCTGGTGAACCAGATTCTTCTGCCCGCCCTGCGCCGTCGATTAAACAATTCCCGCGAACGGCCCGGCGCGCATGCGAGCATCGAGGGCCTGAGCCAGATCGACAAGGTCATCGAGATCGATCAATCGCCGATTGGAAAAAGCCTTCGCTCGAACCCCGCCACCTACACCGGCATTTTCGATCTCGTTCGGCAGCTCTTCGCCAAGACGCGCGAGGCAAAGCTGCGGGGCTACAACGCCGCGAGGTTCTCCTTCAATGTGAAAGGGGGGAGATGCGAGTCGTGCCGGGGACAGGGCACCCGACGCATTGAAATGCATTTTCTCCCGGACATTCTTGTGGAATGCGGCGAATGCCGCGGCACGCGCTACAACCGCGAGGCTCTCGACATTAGGTTCCGCGGAAAGAACATCGCCGATGTGCTTGCCATGCCCGCCGAAGAGGCGCTGGTGTTCTTCGACGGCTTCGCCCGGATCAAGCAGCTTCTGGTCGCCCTGTGTGACGTCGGCCTTGGATATCTGCAACTCGGCCAATCTTCCGCGACCATGTCGGGCGGAGAGGCCCAGCGCGTCAAGCTCGCCGCGGAACTCGGCAAGTCGGCCATCGGTCACACCCTTTATGTACTCGACGAGCCCACCAGCGGCCTGCACTTCGCCGACATCCATCAGCTTGTGGACGTGCTCGACCGGCTGGTCAAGCTCGGCCACTCACTTGTCGTCATCGAGCACAACCTGGATGTCATTAAGCAGGCCGATTGGATCATCGACCTCGGTCCGGAAGGCGGCGATGGCGGCGGTCGCATCGTCGCGCAGGGAACGCCCGAGGACGTCGCTTCCGATCCGAAGAGTCATACCGGTCAGTATCTTCGTGCGGCGCTCGACGCGAAATGATGCCTAGTGCTTCGTCACAATCGAATCTTCGGGTGCTACGGCCGTCCCGGCCGTACAGACGGGCGGGACGCCCCTACCACCAACCCGAAAAATCATCTGTGACAGACCACTAGTGTGAGTCGTGACTTTCGTGAATTTTCTCGACGGTGAAGACGAACACTTCGCAGTTCGGCTTGCGCCAACTGCCTTTGCCCATGCCGGCCTTCTGCGAGCAGCATTCGTCGAGGAACTGCTCCCGAGTCCAGTTTCGTTCGGTGGCCACGTCCGGCAGGAAACAGCCGCTGTGCCCACCGCTTCGCACGAGGATGCCGTGTCGGCCGAGTTCGAAGTCCAGTGGATTCTTGATGCGCTCAAGCGGTGAGAGGATGGAGAGCTCGATGTCGATTTCTGTGAACTCAGCCGCTCCGATCGGGCAGTGAGCGAATCGCGGGTCGTGTGCGGCCGAGACTGCCATCGTCCGGATCGTCTCGACGAGCCCGCGGCTGGTGTCAAACGTTCCGATGCAACCGCGAAGCTGTCCGCCTTTTCGCAGCGTCACAAACGCCCCGGCCGCGGGCAGCGCCGCGGGATCGCCATCGGTCGACGCGGGCGGGGTCCCGAAGAGCTCGGACTCGATGGCATTCCTCGCGATCCTCAGCAGGCTAGTTCTGGTTTGGTTATCCAGCGACATGAGTGTCACCGCCGAGCGTTGTGACGGACTCGCCCCCGGAATCAATCGTAGCACCGCAATCGTCGCATGACCATTGGTTGTTGCAAATGGGAGGCTACAATACACACGTCGGCGATTTTGCATCCTCGACCACCCATGGCCGAATGAGTGGAGCCCCCATTGAAAAAAGTCGCATCCGCAACTGATCCCCTTCACGCCTCTTTGCTGATCGGCGTCCTGGAGGATTATGGCATCGAGGCCATCGTTCAGGGCGAGGCGCTGTGGGGGGCCCGAGGCGAATTGCCGTTAACGCCTGAGTCCGCGCCTTCGATTTGGGTCGTTCACGATGAGGATGCGCAGCCCGCGCTGGAGGCATTGGCGAAGCATGAAGTTGACAAGAACGTCGCGGTGTGTCGAGCGTGCGGTTGCGACCTTCGCGGGCGAACGAAGGCGCAGTGCCCCGAATGCGGCACGTCGTTGCCCGAATCGGATAATTGGATCTGCGCGGATTGTGGAGAGCGCTGTGACGCGCAGTTCACACATTGCTGGAGTTGCGGTAAGCAAAAGGTTGATGAAGAAGTCGAAATCGTGTTTGGATCAGAACGCATCTCGACCGAGGAAGCAGCGAGGGCGGGCCTCCCCAAGCCTCTCTGTCCATTTTGTCGGGGGACCGGAGTACGTACGCATCGCGCACTCCCAGCGACATTTGTCATTCTTGCTTTCGCGTTGGCAATGATTTTTCTGCGTGGGATCGATTTTCCGCGGTTTCAGTATATTTCGCTCAGGTTGATTCCCGATGTCTTGGGATTTTCCTTTTTTGGTGGTTTATCACTCTTTATGGCGTACAAGTGCCGGACGTGGAAATGTTCATGCTGCGAAGACGATTGAATCGTCGGGCATGTGCTTGCCGGGCCATTACCAATTGACTCCGAGCATGAGGCAGTTCAGCCCGCTGCCGATTCCGCAGAACGCGACGCGGTGCCCCTTCTCCAGAAAACCGCGTTCTTCCGCGATTGCCGCCGTGATGGGGAGTGAAACCGTTCCGATGTTGCCCAGGTGCTCGTAGGTGACAAAGTCGCGCGCTGGATCGATGCCCATCGAACTCAGCACCGTCTCGCGATGCGGCGCGCCTACCTGGTGACAAATCGTGCGATCGATCTGCTCGACGGTCCAGCCGGACTCCTCGAGGAAGTCGTGCCATGTTCGCGCGCCCAGCTCGACTCCATGCTCAAGGACGCCGGCCGCGTCCGTCACCATCTTCATCGGGGCCGTCGAAGGGTGTCCCGTGTCCGGTCCCCACCTGCAAAGTTCGTGAAAGCGCGTGTCGCTTCGCAGGACGCCGCACGCGACCTCGTGGCCGTTGGGTGACAGGGACTTGTCGCTGACGATGATCGCGATCGCGCCGGACCCTCCGGTGAGCGTTGCCAGGCTCAGCCGAAAACTGTCCATGCTCCGCTCGGCCAGCATTCGCTCAATGGTCAGGTCGACGATCTGTCTTGCTGTCTCGGATGAGACGACCATGGCCGCCTTGATCTGTCCGAGCTCGATCGCGTTGGCGACATGAAGGATGCCGTTGATCGCGCCGAGACAGGCGTTCGAGATGTCGAGGATTTGTGCCCGACCGCCGACGCCCAGACCGTTCGCCACGGCGCAGGCCGTCGCCGGTTCCAATTGATCGCGACAGACCCCGGCGTAAATCAACATGCCGATGTCGTCGGCGGAGATGTTTGATGATGCCAGCGCCTTGCGCCCGGCCTTGATCGCGCCCTCGGCCATCGTCTGACCGGGCCGCCAGTAGCGCCGCTCGCGAATGCCGGTGAGCGCTTCAAGTTGTCCCGGCTGAATGCGCAATGCCTGATAGAGCGGTGCGAGGCGCTCCTCCAGTTCCGCGGAGGTCACCACCTCTGGAGGAAGCTCGTAGCCGATCGAATCAATGCAAACGCGGCGATATCGCATGCTCATTTCCGTCCGAGAACAAGGCATCCGCCTTGCGGCCTGTCCCCACTTTTTAACCGAAATCCGCCATTTCTTCGAGTGATTCGCCCTTTGCCTCGCGCGCACCGGGGCCCAGGTGAATCAATTCTCTCGACATCGCTTCGCACGAGGGCTAGACTAATCCAAGTTATGAGCCGGTCCGTGATCTCCATTTTTCTTGCGCTCGCGGTGTTGGGGTGTCCCGCCCTTTGCTCGGCGGCATCGGTGTCGGCCTGCTGCCCCTGTGAGACTTCCGCGCCGAACGATCACCAGAACGACGATTGCGACGAGCGACCCTGTTTCTGCTTGTCTCCCTCACCGGACCTCGCCCAGACGCGGGACACACTTTCGCATCTCGCGGTGTCCGCCGTCTCGGTGACTCATGCCGCGGACAGTCTCGCGGCCCTCGCTCTGGCCGGCCCCTGTTCTCTCAATTTCGGCTGGCCACCGACCGGTACCAATGCCGGACTGCTTTCACTTCCACTTTTGATCTGATTCCGCGCCCCCTGGGATTTGCCTGACTCTCTCGGCCGCGCAGCAATTCGCGCGCCGATTTCTGCCATCGCGTCGTCGATTCCCCCGTCGAGCGGAGTTGGTTGTCATGATTTGCTTGCCGCGTTTGCTGCTGTTCACCCTGCTGTCGGTCCTGCCGATTGTTGCGGCCGGCTGCGCGCACATCGATGCGCGGCCGGACTACGATCGCGCCGCGGAGTTGATTACCACCGCCACGGGTGTGGCCGAGGTGCCGGCCATCGATGACGATGCCGCTCGCGTAGCAACCTGCGAGGCCATGCTCAAGGACGGCCTGATGCTCGAAGAGGTCGTCAAGCTGGCATTGCTCAATAGCCCGGCGATCCGCGCGGAGTTTCTCGAAATCGGCGTCGCCCGAGCCGATCTGGTTCAATCGGGGCTCTTCTCGAATCCAACCTTCGGCCTATCTGTCCAGTTTCCCGAGGGCGGCGGCCGGAGCAACCTTCAGGGCAACATTGCCCAGAACATCGTCGATCTCTGGCAGATTCCCGTGAAGAAGGAGATCGCCTCGCGGAATCTTGAGAGCGCGATCCTGCGTGTCGCCGATGCGGCGGTTCGCCTTGCCGCCCAGGCTCGCAGCGCGTTCTTCATCACTGTTGGCGCGCGCCAGGCCAGGGCCATCGCCGAAGAAAACGTTTCGCTGGCCCAGCGCCTGATGGAGGTGGCGGAAGCTCGAAAACAGGCCGGGGCCGTCGGTGACCTCGATGTAAACCTTGCCCGCGGAGGCCTTCTTGCTGCGCGCATCGAAGTGCAAAGGGCGAGCCTCGCCGCCGCGCTGGCCGAAGCCGACTTGGCGCAGATTCTCGGTCTTCGCACCAACCTCGACACGGTTGACCTGTCCACGCCGCTGCCTTTGCCGCCGGAGACGGCGCTCAACACCGACGCCATCATTCAGCTGGCGGTCGATTCGCGGCTGGACCTCAAGGCCGCCGCCATGAATGTTGACGCGGCGGAGCGGCAGGTCGTCCTTGAGATTCGCAAGATCATCCCGTCGTTTCAAATCGGCCTCGCCGTCGAGCGCAACGAGCGTCGAGCCTTGCAGGGCCGAAACCTCTTTGCCGAAACCACGCGGGCCACGATCAAGAACGGTGCGCTAAGCCCCCCGGACTTTCAGACGCGCGGCGAACGTAATCAGGAACGCAGTGCCGAGATCGACGCCATCTTCGGCCCGTCGCTGAGCGTCACCCTTCCCATCTTCGACCAGAACCAGGCCCAGATCGCGAGGGCACGCTTTGCGTACGAACAGGAAATGCGGCGATGGGAGGCGCTGGAAGTCACCGCGATGCAGTCCATTCGCCGCGCCGTCGTCTCTGCGCAGACGAGTTGGGACATCGCCCGATCTTTTGCCCGCGATGTCCTCCCGCAGGCCGCTCGAAATCTGGAAATGTCTCGCGAGTCCTACAAGGCCGGCCGGTCTTCGCTCATCATCGTGCTGGATGCCCAGCGCGTGCTTCTCGAGGCAAGAAGCGGATACGTCGCCGCGCTGCAGACCGCCGCCGTCAACGTCGCCGATCTCGAACAGGCATCGGCCCGGCCGATCTCCGAAATCCTCAAGCACGGGATCGCACCGGTCACAACCACGCAGTCGTCCGACGACCTGCCTCAAACCGCGGACGAGAGGTGATTGACATGAACAAGCGATATTTCACTCAAACGGCAACCGCTTTCATCGCGGGGTTTTCCAACATCGCAGGCTGCGACAAGGCCAAGCCCGCGCCGCAGTCCGCCAGTACCGAAGCAGTTGTGTGCGAGGCCCACGGTCTGCCGGATGCGAAGTGCCCGTTTTGCCACTGGGAGCTGGTCGTTGCCGGCGGGCCCTGCGTCGAGCACGACGTGCCCGAGGCGCTCTGCTGGATATGTCAGCCGCAACTCAAAAAAATCTATGAGAAGACCAACGACTGGTGCGGCGGTCATGATCGTCCCGAGTCGCTTTGTTTCATCTGCAATCCCGAAGAGGAGGCGAAGTACGCCGAGATCATGCGCCCCGCTTCCCAGGCGTCGCCGGAAGATGCACCGATTCAACTGGTGGCCGATCCCGACGCGCCGCGTTTTCAGCGCCCGCCCTCCGTCACCTGTGCGACCAGCCAGACTCTTGTCCGATTCGCCTCGGCTCAGGTGGCGCGCAGCGCCGGGCTCGATTTTGTCACAATCAGCGAACGACCCGTCTCGCGCACGCTTAAGTGCAATGCCGAAATTGACTACGACCAGCGTCGCTTCGCCCGCGTGGCGTCGCGCGTGGCCGGCGTGGTCCATTCCGTCGAGCGCGATGTCGGCGATCGAGTCTCGCCCGGCGACACGCTCGCGCAGGTGGATTCCGTCGATCTGGCTTCTGCCCGCGCCGAGTTTCTCCGGGCCGCCGCCACGCTGGAGCTTTGGGACCAGAATCACGAACGCACCCATAAGCTCGTCGAGCAGGGAATCGCCGGCGCCGCCGAAGACCTCGAAGCGGAAAACAAACTCGCCGAGGGCCGCATCGCCCTTTCGTCGGCCGAACAGAAGCTGCGTACGCTCGGGCTCTCCGACGATCAGATCGCCAAGCTCCGCACCGAGGGAGACACCAATCCACTGTTGGTGGTCCGTGCGCCCTTTGCAGGTGAAGTCGTCGATCGTTCAGCCGTGATGGGCGAAGTGGTCGACACGACTCGGCCGCTCTTTTCAGTCGCGGACACCGCAAAGATGTGGGCCATGCTCGACGTTTACGAATCCGACATTGCCCAGGTCCGCGTCGGTCAGTCCGTCGTCGTCACGGTCGACGGCCTGCGCGGCGAGTCGTTCGGCGGCGTCCTGACCTGGATCAGCCGCCGGATCGATCCCCAGACCCGTACGCTCAAAGTCCGCGTCGAGCTGAATAACCCCGAAGGACTTCTTCGCGCCAACATGTACGGCCGCGCCGTCATCACCATCTACGACCGTCAGCCGCTGATCGTCGTCCCGAAGTCGGCCGTCCAGTGGGACGGATGCTGCAACATTGCCTTCGTTCAACGAAGTGATCTGCTCTATGAACCTCGTCAACTCCGGCTCGGTTTCGAGGCGGATGACTACTACGAAGTGAAGCTCGGGCTCGCCCCGGGTGACACCGTGGTGACCCAGGGCAGCTTCCTGCTGAAGACCGAGATCATGAAGGGGAGCATCGGCGCCGGCTGCTGCGAGCACGGACCGAGTAAGAGCTGACCAACTCGAAGCTGGAGATCGCCTGTGCTTGAATGGATCATCAACTGGTCGCTGTCCCACCGGATGCTCGTCGTCCTCCTGGCGATCATCCTCACCGTCGTGGGCGCGAGCGCCGCGAGCAGACTGCCCATCGACGCATTTCCTGATACGACGCCGGTTCAGGTACAGATCAACACCTTCGCCCCGGCGCTCTCGCCCGCCGAGATCGAGCAGCAGGTCACGTTTCCGATCGAGCAGGCGATCGGCGGCCTGCCCAGTTTGGCCGAGGTGCGATCGATTTCCAAGTTCGGCTTGTCGCAGGTGACGGTTCTTTTTGAAGACGGCACCGATCTCTACTTCGCGCGGCAGGTCGTCTCCGAACGGCTTCAGACCGTCGAATTGCTCGAGGGGATTCCTCGACCGGAGATGGGCCCCGTCTCCACCGGACTCGGCGAGATCTTCCACTACGTCGTCTCCGGCGAAGGCAAGTCGCTCGAAGAACTGACCACGCTCCACGATTGGGTCATCAAGCCTCGGCTGCGCAGCGTCCGCGGTGTGGCGGAGGTAAACACCTGGGGCGGCCTTCGCAAACAATTCCACGTCCTCGTCGATCCCGTGCGCCTGGTGAAGTACGACCTCACCATGGACGAATTGTTCGACGCCCTGCGCCGAAACAACATGAACGTCGGCGGGGGCAATATCGAGCAGGCCGGGGAGCTGCGGCTTGTCCACGGCGTTGCGCTGACCACGAACCTCCACGAGATTGGTGACATCGTTATCGCCGCCCACGATGGCGTGCCGATTCGCGTGCGCGACGTGGCGACGGTCGAGATCGGCCACGAAATCCGCCGCGGCGCATCCACCATCGACGGTCGCGGGGAAGTTGTCCTGGGTTTGGCATTCATGCTGGTCGGCGAGAATAGCCATGACGTCTCCAACCGATTGCAGCAGGCCGTCGATGACATACAGAAGTCGCTTCCCGAGGGAGTCGTCATCACGCCGGTCTATGCCCGCACTGAGCTGGTCGAGCATGTCATTCAGACCGTCAAGACCAACCTGTTCGAAGGCGCGCTGCTCGTGGTCGCGGTCCTCTTTATCTTTCTCGGAAACCTCCGGGCCGGGCTGATCGTCGCAGCCGCGATTCCCCTATCCATGCTCTTTGCCGCCGATGCCATGCTTCGCTTCGGCATCGCCGGCAGCCTCATGAGTCTCGGCGCGATCGACTTCGGCCTCATCGTCGATTCATCGGTCATCATGGTGGAAAACAGCCTGCGCCACCTTGCCGAGTCCGACGGACAGCGCCGCAAGCTCGATGTCGTGCGCGACGCATCCATCGAAGTCCGCCGTCCCACGATGTTCGGCGAACTGATCATCATGATTGTTTACCTGCCGATCCTCACCCTCGAAGGTATCGAGGGCAAGCTGTTTCGTCCGATGGCCCTGACGGTCATCTTCGCCCTGATTGGTTCGCTCGTTCTCTCCCTCACATTGATGCCCGTTCTCGCCAGCTTGCTCTTGCCCTCGCGTCCGCGCCACGGTGATAACTTCTTCGTCCGGGCCCTGAAGCGCATCTATCTCCCCATTCTCCGTTTCGCTGTCCGGGTGCGCGTCGCCATCCTGCTGGTCGCCGTGGTTTCCCTGGGCTTCGGCGTCTGGCTGGCCATGCGTACCGGGGCCGAGTTCGTCCCGCGCCTCGCCGAGGAGGCCGTTACCATCAACACCGTCCGCCTCGCAGGCATTTCATTAGAAGAGTCGGTGCGCATCGGGACAAGCATCGAGCGCGTCATTCGAGAAAAGTTCCCCGACGAGGTACGAAATGTCTGGACGCGCACCGGGACCGCCGAGATCGCCACCGACGCGATGGGCATCGAGGTTTCCGATGTTTTCATCACCCTCAGCCCTCGCGCCAATTGGAAACGCGCCGCGACGCAGGAGGAGCTGGAGTCTCTTATCGAGCGCGAGCTACAGGGCATGCCCGGCATGCGCCTCGTCTTCAGCCAGCCCATCGAGATGCGGCTTAACGAAATGATCGCGGGAATCCGCGGCGATCTGGGCGTCAAGGTCTTCGGCGACGACCTCGAAGTCCTCAAGACGTTCGCCGCCGAGGTTCAGGAGATTCTCGAGTCCATTCCCGGCTGCGGTGAAGTCTACGCCGAGCAGGTCACCGGTCTTCCCGTCCTCGAAGTGCGCGTCGATCAGGAGGCCATCGCCCGCAATGGCGTGTCGGCGCAGCACGTGCTGGAAGTCGTTGAGGCCATCGGCGGCCGGGTCGTCGGCGAGATTCGCGAGGATCAACGGCGTTTTGAACTCGTCGTGCGCCTTCCGGAGATTTATCGGCGCGATCCGAGTGCCGTCAGCCGCATCCTCGTTTCCACAGCTTCAGGCGCGAGAATCCCCCTCTCCCGCCTGGCCGCCATCCGCGAAATCGAGGGGCCGTCGACCATCACCCGTGAATGGCAACGACGGCGCATCGTCGTTCAGTGCAATGTGGTCGGCCGCGACGTTGCCTCGTTCGTCGCCGAGGCTCGGCGCAGGATAGAAGCAGAGATCGAATTGCCCACCGGCTACTTCACCGCCTTCGGCGGCCAGTTTGAACATTTGCAGCGCGCCGGACTCAGGCTGATGTTCATCGTCCCGCTTGCCCTCGGTCTGATCCTCATTCTTCTGTACCTCACCTACGGCCGGCTCACAGACGTCATCAGAATCTTCCTGACGCTTCCCCTTGCCGCGGTCGGCGGTCTCTGCGCGCTTCACCTTCGAGACTTGCCTTTCAGCATCTCCGCCGGCGTCGGCTTTGTCGCCATGTTCGGTGTCAGCGTGCTGGGCGACATGGTCTTTGTCTCGCATCTCAGGGCGATGCTCGATCGCGGCGTCGATCTCCTGCACGCCATCGAAACGACAGCACTGACGCGGCTCCGCCCGGTGCTCATGACCGGTCTCGTCGCCGGACTGGGCTTCGTGCCCATGGCGGTGAATACCGGCGTCGGCGCTGAAGTGCAGCGTCCGCTCGCCACCGTCGTCATCGGCGGCGTCGTCACCAGCACGTTCCTGACGCTTGTGGTCTTGCCGGCCGTGTACACCTTTTCGCGCAGGCGTGCGTCATCATCCGTTTCAGGTGGTGACCTGTGACGTTCTGTCCGATCCCTTCCGGGCGGTCAGTCGAATGCGTCGCCGATTTCCCAGCCCGAGCGCGGCACGATACGATGTCTTCCTGACGTGTCGGTGGGCGAATTTGATGAGTGAGACTTCAGAGCGAGCGGAATGATTCGACCGCGCCACATCTCAATTACTTGCCTGGCAGTCGCCGCCCTCATCATCGGCGCATGTCACGGGCCCCATCGCATCGCCGACTCCGGCGCGTCCGGCACGACCTTCGATCGAGATAAGACCTTCGCCCGGATAGACGCCCTGTGTCATGCCAAAGAGCATGCAAAAGCCGAGAGAGTTCTTCGCGAAGCGATCGCGTCGATTCCCGCATCAGACAGTCGCGCCGACCGAATCGCCGCTGCGGTTTGCAGGCGGCGGCTGGCCCAGGTGCTCACCGCGGCTCGTCGATTCGCCGATGCCGAAACGGAGGCCGAGATCGCCTATCAAGCGTTGCACGATCTCTATCAACCCATCGAAGAGTATCCCACCGGCGATGAGCAGTTGGCCCGCGCAGCCTGGGTGCTGGGTGAGATTCGCCTCTTGACGGGTCGGCCTGCCGAAGCGGAGGAACTGCTCTCCGGAGCCATCGTTTGGTTTGAGGGGCTGGATGCCATGAGCGCCGATACCGCCGTCTTGCTCGGTGTGTACGGCGACTGTCTGGCTCAACTGGGTAAGTATTCCGACGCCGAAGATACGACGGTTCAATCCTACCTCCGGCTTGTGAAGCTTAAAGGTGACAAGGCCCCCGAAACGCTCGACGCGCTCCAGCGGGTCATCTTTCTTTATCAGGCCTGGGATCGGCCCGACAAAGTGGACGAGTACCTCACCTCCAGCGGCCTCACCGATTCACGCCGCTAACCGGCCTTCGAACGAATGAAGATCGGATTGCTATAAAACCAAAGGTCATCCCACGGATTCACGCCCTCGACGTCCATCTCCGGACCAGACGAATCGCGGTTCGTCCCGCGCAGGCGAACGTACATCGGCCGATCCACCCGCTCGAACTTGTGCGCCAGCGAAAGCCACGGCCCCTCGCGTGTCATCGCTTCAACCGGAACCTGCCGCACAATGCGCGTTGTCTCGTTGCTCAGCGCGGCCCGATCCTTTGCGATGCCCTGGATGTCTCCTGCGACAATGTCTAGGTGATGCACCTTCGGTGTTCGGCCCGCGAAGTTTTTCCCTTCCGGCTCGCGGATGCGCACCCGAAGCTCGACAGACTGTCCGCGCTTCTCAAGCACGAGCGTCCCGCCCATCGGGGCCATCGCGTCGGCACTCTTCGCGCTCATCTCCAGCCGGTCCGCAAGGCCGCCGTGGACCGTGAACATGCTTCCGCCGCGCAGCGCCGCGAGAATCTCAAAAGGGTCCGCACGACGCGCATGCACCCAGGTCTTTGTATATTCCCCGGGCCAGAAGTCGATGTTGTGCGTATGAACTTCACTTTGCTGCGTGGTCGCGGTGACGTGGCCATGCGTGAGATACGTCGCATGGTTGACGATGGAATGATCGGTGTAATGCCGATGGCTGTCGCTGTTGGCGGTGATGTACCACGGCCGTCCCTCGCCCAGCAGGCTGTCCCACACGCCGCCGACCTTGGCCACGAACCAGTCATAGCCGCCCCAGGTGCGATACGACTCATCAGGGTACCCATCAAAAGAACCTGATCCGCGGGATTTGTCATAGTGCCCGCGCGGAGATCCGACCAGCGTCGCCGCCTGATGACCGGCCGTGCCCTCAAACCCGCGGGCCACATCCGGTCCCGCATCCGCCCAGTTCCGCATCTCCGTGGGGCTCGTGCGTCCCGTCCGCGCCGGATGGTTGACGAAGAAGAGCGGCTTGTGCGCGCTCTTCACGCCTTGCAGATATTTCACGCCGGCCACCGCGTCCGCCTCATTGTCGGCAGGCGTGTTGCGACGGGAATAATTCTTGTTGTCGAAGCGTTGCTCGAATCGCGCGATCAGCTTCGCCTCATCCTCCGTCGGCGGCACGATCACACTCCCGTGCTCGGCATCCGGAACGTTCCATTCCAGCCCTTGAAACACGATGATGCCCGGGTTCGCCTTGCGCGCCGCGACCAGTTCGGGATAGGCCTTCTCAACGGCAATCTTGTCGTGCCGTGGACCGCCGTGGTCGGTGATGACGCACCAGCCCAGCCCGTGGTGCAAGGCTTCGTGCACCTGTTTGCCGATCTCGTATTGTCCGTCCGGACTGTACTTGGTGTGGATGTGATGATCGCCCGCCAGCCACACGCCGCCATCATACGGATTGTTGCCGAATGCAACGCGCGGCAGCCACAAAGGCGCAGCCCCCAGGCTGATCGTGATCTTGCCGACGCGCGTCAAAAACACGCGGCGGCTCATGGATCGGGGGTCATTCATCCATCCGCTCCTCGATTTGCCAATGGCCCAGCGACGAAAAGATGACATTTCGCCGCCGGAGCCGCGCTCGAGATTAACCCGAGGCCGTGGCGCCCGGCTAACCCAATGGTCGAGGATGATATGTGCGAAATGCGCGGCGCACTACACCGGGGAGTCGCATGGTCGTGGGTTGGGCAGGCCGACGCCGTCCCCGTTGTCGAGTTTGACCCCGCGATGGGCTTAATCGACGCGGCTGGGCTGGCCGAATGCGCTGATGACGGTGATGAGTCCGCCGGCGGCGAGCGCCGCGGCAGGGTGTGACATGACGAGATCAATGCCGGGAAGACCTGAAACGTGACCGCTGATCGAGGCGGAACCCATATAGCAGACGAGGCCGGAAACCGCCGAGAGAACCACACCCACCGCCAATGTAGCCATAGAGAGGAAACCCATGATACTTACTCCTTTCAACTTTTGTCCGGGCTGTCGTTGACCGGACTTGCCCTTGAAATAGCATCCCCCGTGCCGCCGGGATTCGCCAGCGCGGTTGTTCCGCGCGAACCGATAATGAGAGTGATTAGTTCCGCCCGGCAACATTCGTTGTTTCGGTCCCACTGCTATCAGACGATGGTAAAGCTGCCCTGGGTAACCATCCCCAGTGGTGGGTTCCCACGCACAACACAGCGATAGTTGGGCAGGGCCGAAAATCGGCGGTCTCGCTGTTTCCGAGCTGCTTGGGACTTAATTGTCGAAGGTTCCCGGCGGCCACTTTCTCGGCCGATGGTCATGGGGTGGAGGGGCAGTGGTGCGACACTGCATCGATTGGAGTGTGGCGCACAAGTATCGGGCCCGCTTGGCTGCGCACACCAATTCCAGAAAGCACTGCTTCTCATCGGGACAGATCAGGACCGAGGCGGCGAGCGCATCCACGAGGTCTGAGAATGATGCATGGCGATGTTCAAGAAGACTCGTCCAGTTGCCCTGTTTGGCAAGTTCGGCCAGTGTCTGATTCCCCAGCAGATCCACGATGCTCCGCCGCAGCTCCAATTCGACCTCACACGGCAGCGGCCTCGGCTCTAGTGGCTCCATTTTCGCCCGGCGATAGGTAAGCTCATTGTTCTCCACAACGATTCGGGCACGCTTCAGCCCCTGAAGCAGAATGTTGTAACGGCCGTCCGGCAGCCGCTCATTGCGCGTTATCTCTCCGACGCAGACGATCTCGTGGATCGGAGCCTCAAGCGTGTGGTACTTTGGCTCGTAGCCGTTGCGAAGCAGGGCGATCGATATCAGCCTGGACCCGGCCAGCGCATCGCGGGTCATGGCGCGATACCGGGGCTCAAAGATATGGAGCGGCAGGATATGACGCGGCATGAGCACGACGTTGGGAAGCGGAAACACCGGGATCCAATGATCCCTGATAGCGGCACCGTCGCAATGTCCGTTCTCCTGCTCCATTCAGCTTGATTCTAGCCGTCCTGGGGCGCTTCGGCATAGTCAGCAAGGAACCTATGCATCGCTCCCAGTACAAATTAAGCCGCTCGCCGCGCCGACTTCAAGAGCCTGACGCCTCAAAATGCCCGATTCTCAATGTCCTTTTTTGCGGATCGAGCTTGATTCCAAAGGCCGAATCCCCCTTAGATTCCACCGCCGGGACGGCGTCGCAGCATAGATTCGTTGGGTTTCATTTCCCCGCACCGGCAGCCTTCGGAATCTCTTCTCGACCGATCAGCCGACTTCAATCTGCGTCGATGACGATTGGCGCAGCGAGCGGCCGCTGCTATCAGCATTGATTGACTAGCCCATGTTGTCGCGCCGTCGCTGCCAACGCTGATAATCAGATCAGCCGCGCGAAGCCCCGCCCAGCATCAAAAATCCACGCGCTATTATTGCAAGGAATCTTAATGATCTCAGGCATGTTTGGCTTCTATCCTCTACGCCATACCGCCGATGACGAAGACACTTCGCGTTCCCGTCATCGTTTTGGCGCGATGACGAATGCGACAAGCGGTGTGGAAGAGTTTCCATTGATGTTTGCATAGGGATGACAAAGTCTCATCCGATGCGCCGCACCCCTCAAATTCTGTGCTGATTCATCGGCGTTATCGCCTCGGACGTGTGTCCGTGGCGGATGGATGGTTTCCCGATCGCCGAGGATTAACGAGTTGCCTTTTTTGGCAAGGAGATGCCCACGATGTTCAACGCCTATTCATATCAGGGAGGCACGGCCACCCTCGATCCGCAGACGTGCGGAACCAACGGCCAGGCCCGTACGGCCGAGCCCACGCAGGCCTTCAACCCCGCCCTCGGCGCCGCGACCTACGCCGGCATTCCGGTCGGCCAGCCCAATCCCGCCGCGTACGCGTTCCAGAATTTCGTCCCCGGACAGATGCCCTTCTCCAACGGCATCCCGACGGCCTACGGAATCCCGACCGGCATCCCGGCCTATCAGCCGACTCCGTTCGGTTACGCACCCACGCCCGTCAATCCCTGGGTCCAGCCCGGCTTCGGCGCGTACGTCAATCCGTATGCCACGATGAACCCCTACAGCACCTTCAACCCGTTCATCAATCAGACCCCGAATCCTTTCGTCGGCTACCCGCAGACGACGCCGTACAACTACGCCGTCAACCCATACACCGGCATCCCGACGCAGTACCCGACGAACTTCGTTCCCACCTACGGCAACGTCGCCCATCCGTTCTTCGGCGCCACGCCGACCCCGTTCAGCCCGACGCCGTTCGTCAACCCCATGACCCCGTTCGTCAATCCCGCGTCGGCATTCGTGAACCCCATGACCCCGTTCATGAATCCGATTCCGCAGTTCCGATCGGGCTTCTCGACGCCGAACTTCGGCGCCTGGGTGAACCCGATGACCAGCCCATTCGGCACGATCAATCCCATCCAGCAGCCGGGTTTCGGTACCCCTTTTTTTTCCAACCCGGTCAATTTCCCGGGACTGACCAGCCCGTTCGCCGCAAACGTCAATCCGCTCGTCAGCGGTCCGTCGCCGGTCATGCCGTTCGGCATCGTGCCGTTCGTAAATCCCCTGTTCGCAAACAATCCCGTCGGCGCAAGCATTGACCCCTTCACCTGCTCGACGATCCTCAATCAGTCGATACACAATCCGATCTGGGGCGGCTGGAATCCTGCCACCCCGTTCATCAACAACTTGAATCCGTCGTTCTGGTCGCGCTTCTCGCCCTCCCCATTCGGCGTGAGCCCGCTCGGCGGCATCCCGTCCCTGGTGTCGAACCCATTCGTGAACACGACCCCGTGGAATCACCTGAACACGTCGATTCCGACGTTCGGCGCGACGCCCTGGAACAACTGGAATCCGACCAATTGGAACCCGACCAATTGGAACCCGACCAACGGCTTCTCACCGATCCCGACGACGCCGTTCGTCAACAACCTCAGCGGTTGGAACCCTGCATTCGGTCTCAACCCGATCTCGAATGTCGGTGGCTCCGGAGCAGGCTTCCCCGGCTCGAACTACAACCCGCTCGGCGTCGTCAATTCGTGCTCGCCCACTTGCTGCATCTGATGCGGCAAGCCGGCTAAGCATTCTTTCGGGAAGCAATTACGGGTGATGCCCGAGAAGGAATAGCACGATGAACACGATCCAGCAGAAACTTGTCAGCCTGCGGAACCGAGCCCGCCATATTCAGGCCAGCCTCAGACGCTGGTCTCTCTATTGCGATGAGGTCTCAGGCGAAATGAAGGAAGACCTGCTCGTCCGGTTCACGCCGGCCGAGCAGGCCGCTTTTCCCAATGATCTTGAGTTGACGCGAACGAGGCTCAAAACCGTCGCCACCCAGCTCAAGACGCTCTCACGGTGGTATGACTACGTCCTCGAACAGACCAACGACCAGCTCGATCGCGCACGAACCATGCTCGATCAGGGTCGCCCTCACGATGCCCTGGCGATCATCAACGACGCCGAACTGCGCATCGTGATTCCGAATGAGGACACCTTTGGTTTTGTCTTCCAGGTCCTGCGGCAGCACACCAGTCACGAGCTGCATCAGAAGCTTGTGACGATCGACGCCATCATGCGCGATCTGTACCTGCCGACCGTCAAGCTCGCGCATCAGCGGGGACTGGTGTCCAAGGAATGTCTATCCCGCACGCCGCTGGCCTATCTCGCCGACGTGCCTGAGGGGCGCATTCCGTGGCAGCACCATGTTCAGCACGGTGTGAACATTGGTCGACAAATCCCGGTCTCGCTCGTGACGATCCCGCGCCGGCTCATCGGCCAGCCGTGGAACATCGTGGCCGTCGCCCACGACGTGGGCCGCTGTGTCTATCGAGATCTCAACATCAGTTGGGAAATCGCCGGCAAGCTTCAGACCGAGTCGGTCTCCGGCGGTGTTCGACCTCAAGCGGCCGTCCTCTGGGCGCAGTGGCATGAGACGCTCTTCGCGGACGTCTTCGCCACCCTCAAGCTCGGCCCGGCCTACGTCAGCGGCATGATCGAGACGTTCAGCAGCGATCCCATCGCCGCCGTCACCATCCAGGCGAGTTCACCCGTACCGCCGGCCTACCTCCGCTGGCACGTCATGCTTCAGACCCTCACGCTGATGAACCTCGGCGAACCTGCCAGGGAACTCTTCAGCCAGGTGCACTTGCTCTGCGGCGACCCCAATCGGCTTGCCATGCAATATGGCCCGTCATGGTTGGCCTTCGTCACCGAGGCGCGTGCCGTGGCCGGCCTGATTGCCCTGTCGCCTTGCCAGAAGCTCGGCGGCGGTCGCATCGTGGACTTTGTCCAGCCGATTGCGGCGGTCGAGCTGAGCACTTCCGGCAAGGTGAAGGACGTCCTCCTCGCCGGCGACGAGTCCTGCTCGAACGACCACGACTTCCACTGGGTCGAAACGCTTCAGCACATACCGACGCAGGCCCACATCGGCATTGCCGGTCTGCGCGCTGCCTTCGACGCAACAGCCGAGTTCGAGACCTCGCGGCGCCTCTGCGTCCGCTTCTGGTGCATGATGCAATACCTCATGGGAAGCACCGAGCCCCAGCGCGAACGAGAAGACCGCGAATTCGCACCGGCCGACGCCGTTCTTAAGCAGATTGCGCAGAACGCGGTCCCCACGTCGGCCGTTGGAAACGCCTTTGCAACAGGCGGCGCGATGCCATTCGGCGTACCGGCCATGGTCGCTGTCGGTCCTAACGGCCTCCCAGTCCCGGTGGCCTCCATCGGCAACATGCCGATGTCCGTCATGGCGGGAATCAGCAACTCCGGCGGCAGGATTCCCGGTTCCGCGATACCGGGCACGATGACGCCGGGCGCTCACTGACATCACCCACGCCGGCGTCGTATCGATGGCACCGCCCTCGCGCGGCACGGCGTTTATGATTCAACCGACTCCCCCGTGTCCGGCAACCCGCCGCCCACGGGGGAGTTTTTTATTGACTCGCACCGATCGCAGATTCTGCATCGCCACGGCATCACGCCCAGCCCCTCGCAGCATCGTCACGCGATTTCTGCGAGGATCACGCCGTCGGTTCGAGCCCGAAAAGAGGCGCCGGCCCGTGACTCACGATCGGACCATCGTGAGACGCGGTATCCGCCGATCCGCGACGCAATCGCCACTAAGCGAAGGCGCTCGCTTGACTTAAGTATTCGCGGACCCTGCCCTGAATCAGGCGGCTTTCTTGACATGACCCGCAGCCCGGCTAGACTCGTCTGTTCGTTTTTGGCCCCTAGTGTAACGGTAGCACGACAGACTCTGGATCTGTTTGTCAAGGTTCGAATCCTTGGGGGCCAGTACCAAGAAACCGCGGTCTTACCGCGTACTTGCCTTCTCTGGGGTCACTCTGCTTCAAATCCGCTTCGGCGCAGCGTGAAAGCACAATGAGCCTCCAAGAGGCTGGAGGCTGGCATCCTCGCTTGAGTCATCTCGATCTGCGGTGCCCGGAACTGCGTTGTTTTTACGACCAATCTGTCGCGAGCTCGGTGCTTGATGCCTCAGGCAAATATGTTACCATTCGGTCACATATGGATTCTTCGGCATCGGATGCTGTCTGGCGAGCCCTGGCCGACCCCACCCGGCGGCGAATTCTCGATCTCCTCCGCGACGGACCGCGCACCACCGGCGGGCTCTGCGAGCCGTTCCGACGGCTCTCGCGCTTCGCCGTGATGAAGCATCTGGCGATCCTCGAGTCGGCCGGGCTCGTTGTTGTTCGCCGACGTGGCAGGGAGCGGTGGAATCACCTGAACGCGGTCCCCATCCGCGCGATCTACGAACGATGGGTGCGCCCTTACGAGGCGGTCTGGGCGACGGGATTGCTAAGTCTTCAGCGGCACATTGAAGGCCGGAAAGGTGACAAGACGATGGCAGCCAAAAAGAGTAAGACGAAAATCGACTTCGGCGTGGCGCGAATCGAGCTCGAGTTCACGTACAGCGCCGACGTCAAACGCGTTTGGAAGGCGCTCTTTAGCGAGACCTCCAAGTGGTGGCCGGCCGAGTTCTACAACGTCCCCTCGCCCAAGGGCTTCCACATCGAGGCCAAGCTCGGCGGGCGCATGTACGAAGACTGGGGCAACGGCGCCGGGCTGGTCTGGGGCAATGTGATCGGCGTCGATCCCGGAAAGTCGGTGGACCTCATCGGATACCTCACGCCCGCATTCGGCGGCCCCGCGATGGCCATGCTGAAATTCACCTTCAAGAAGTCCGGCAAGAAGACGACCTTGCAGGTGTCGGATACCTCATTCGGGCAGATCACCGACGCCAAACTGGAGAGCACGCGCGAGGGGTGGATGTGGTTGTTCGACAAATCAATGCGGAAGTTTCTGGAGAAATAGGGACCGAAATCTGGGCAGAGGCCTGCGGCGCTAAGCCTTCTCGGCGAGCACCTGCGCGAACCGCCACACCTCGTAAAACGTGTTGTAAAGCGGAACAGGCGCCACGCGGATGACATTCGGCTCGCGAAAGTCGCCCTTGATCCCCGCCGCCTCCAGCCGCTTGAACAGCCCCTTGGGGTCGTCCTTGGCGAGAATTGAAAGCTGGCAACCATGCGCCGAGGGGTCACGTGGCGTGATGATCTCATAGCGAAGCGACGGCATGGCCTCGATGAGAAATCGCAGGTAGCCCGTCAGCAACTCCGACTTGGCGCGCAGCGCCGGCATCCCCGCCTCATCGAAGATGGCGAGTGACGCCCGAAGCGGCGCCATCGAAAAAATCGGTGGATTGCTGACCTGCCAGGCGTCGGCCGTGCTCACCGGCTCAAAATCCGGCAGCAGGTGCATCTGAAAGCGAGTCGCTGGATCGTTGCCCCACCATCCCGCCAGCCTTGGCAGACTGGGATTGCTCGCATGACGCTCGTGCACATAGCAACCCGCAACCGCCCCCGGTCCGCAGTTGAGATACTTGTAGCTGCACCACACCGCGAAATCGACGCCCCATTCGTGCAGCGCCAGCGGCACGTTGCCGGCTGCGTGGGCCAGGTCGAGGCCGACGACGCAGCCCTCGCGCTTCGCCATCGCGACAATTGGTCTGAGGTCGTAGTGTTGCCCGGTAAAGAAATTCACGCCGGCAAGCAGCACGAGCGAGATCATGTCGCCATGATCCTCCAGCATCGATTCGATATCGCCGGTATGGATGCAATGCTCGCCTTCGCATGGACGCGCCATGACAACGGCATCATTCGGATCGAACCGGTGCATCGCCGCCTGGCTCTTGACGGCATACATGTCCGAGGGAAAGCAGGGCGTGTCGATCAGAATCTTGTATCGGCTGCGCGTGGGACGATAAAACGTCGCCAGCATCAGGTGCAGGTTCACCGTCAGGCTGTTCATCATCACTACTTCGCCCGGCCGCGCCCCGATGAGTCGCGCGGCCGCATCACGAAATTGTTCGTGATAGCGGTACCACGGCGATCGACCGTCAAAGTGCGCATCCACGCCGAGCCGCGCCCAGTCTTCAAGCTCCTGATCGACCGCATCCTTCGCCGCCTTGGGCATAAGCCCAAGCGAATTGCCGCAGAGATAGATGACCGGCTTGCCGTCTTGTTCAGTCGGAATGCAGAATCGATCTCGGAATGCCCGAAGCGGGTCTTTTTCGTCCAGGCCCTTGGCGAACGATTCGGAGGCCTCGAAGCGGGGGCTTGGCTTTTTGGATTGCGCGGCCATTTCAGTGGATAATCTAGCACCTCGGGCGGCGAACCACCAACCGACGCGATTGGACGATTGCTTGTGAGCCTGATCGCCGAGTTTGGGATCGTTGGAGGCCGAATCGTCGCTCATGAATCCGCGCGAGCGTCAAAATTCCGTCGAGTGCCGCGCGCATTGCTCCCGCCGCCGCAAAAAAATGTTGCCGACGCCCGAGTTATCGGGTATAGTTTAAGTGTGAGGAATCGGGATCCGTTGTATGAAAGTGGATCCGGCAGGAGTCGAATCATTCCGTATTTGCCATTTATTCATTCTTAAGTCGTTATTCCTGATGGCCGTCGATTGACGGCCATCGCCGACTCCCTCCCGCCTCCCTTCATTTCACGCCCCGTTTCATCTCGACAATTGAGTATTGGTTGCTTCCGCGCTTGGGTTGCGCGCGCTATTTTGTGCACACGATAAGTCCGCGCGCAGAGTTTGGCGTCGACGGCGTCGCTTCCCCGTCCAATGCGCAATGCAAACACGCTCTGAACCACGCAGGCGGGCCGCCTGCGCACGGATTTTGCCGGTGAAGGGAGGCTGATGCTGGTTGAAGAGGAGGCTCTCAATAGTGGGAACGGAGGCTCTCTGTCTTATGTAGCAAAGGAGGCCGCTGATGAAAAAAAGATGGACGATGTACTGGGCCTTTGTTGCTGTGGCGGTGATTTCACAGTTCGCGCTGGGGCAACCCCTGCCAGGCTGGTCGGATCAGTTCGCCACGGGCGATCTGAACGATGGAGAAGTCCGCTGCATGGCCGTCTTCGACGAGGACGGACCCGGTCCGGCCCTGCCGAAGTTGTTCGCCGGCGGCTCATTTCGCACGGCAGGCGTCGGCGGTCCGTGGGTACGCGCAATCGCTCGATGGGACGGGATGCGATGGACCGACGTAGGAGGAAGTGCCAGCTCCTCATTCGGCGGGATTGATTATGGAATCAACGCCATGGTGGTCTTCGACGAAGACGGGCCCGGGCCGGAACCTGAGGCATTGTATGTTGGGGGATACAGTTTCGATCTGGGCGGTGTACTGGGAGCATACAAGTGGGATGGGAATACCTGGACCTCTGTCACTCGACAACGGACCGGCAACTTGTCCGGACCCGTCAATGACTTCGCTGTCTTTGATGAAGATGGCGACGGGCCTGAGTTGCCAAAGCTGTTTGCGGCAGGTCGAGTCAGTGTCGGTAACGAGAGCTGGCAGAGTGCGGTGGCACGGTGGGACGGCATTCGATGGGCGCCGGTCGGCGCGGTCTTCTCAAGCTCTGGCCAGGCAAACTCGATTGCCGTATTCGATGCAGATGGTTTGGGGCCGATTGCTCCATCCCTCTATATTGGAGGCACATTTCGGTTCAGCGAGTTCGATACCACATTTGTGACCTGTGCCAAGTGGGATGGCCAATCATGGTCGCACGTAACTGAGGGAATGAGCGGCGATATACGCGACCTCGCGGTGTTTGATCCTGACGGGGATTATCCCGGCCAGGGCCATCTATTTGCCGCAGGATCGTTGAGTGTTCCCGATCGATTCTTCTCGGCAGATTTGTTGCGTTGGGATGGCAATCTCTGGTCTTCCTTCGAAATGAGTGTAGATTCTGGTGCACGGCATTTGTCGGTAGCTGACATCGATGGCGAGGGCCCACTTCCCAACTCTCTTATCAGCGACTCATACGCATGGGAAACCAGCGGAACGGCATTGTGGAATGGAGTTAGCTGGACCGTCTATCAGAATGACTTTTACTGGAACAGTGTTTGGCCGACATCGTTCGGCGTATTCGACGATGATAGAGAGGGTGGCCGGTCGCCAACCTTTTTCATCGGTGGTGGGTTCTGGAGCGGTTCCGATGGCGTTCGCGGTCTTACCCAATTGAATGGACAAGATGTTGTGGGAATCGGAAATGGTGTCTGGCGCGGAATCCACGCAATCCGCATGATCGACTTTGATGGTCTCGGTCCGGAGAAACCGAAGCTCTGCGCGGTGGGCAATTTCGTTGCCGCCGGAAACTCAATGGCGCGATCGCTAGCGATATGGGATGGAGAGTCATGGGAGGCAATTGGAGGATTAAACGAACTCATCGATTTCTATGCAGTCGAGAGATTCGCACTTTGCGAATTGGGCACGGAGTCGAGCCTTTTAATAGCAGGTGGGTTATTTCATCATATCATGGGCGAGCCATCAGCAAACATCGCTGCGTGGGACGGGAGCCGTTGGAGGCCTCTCGCTGAGTCGATGACGCATCGAGACGGGTTTGGAACTCGAGTTTATCACTTGTTGAGCTTCGATGATGACAACGGTTTAAGGCCTGCTTCGCTATACGTTGCCGGGTACTTCACCTCAATTGACGGTGTGCCATGCGAAGGACTTGCACGCTGGGACGGTTTGAACTGGCACCCCGTTGGTGACGGACTCGATGGAGAGAACGGAGTCGACATTTCGTCGATGGCGATTTGGGATATCGACTCGGGCGAACAGACCGAGTCTCTCCTCTTGGTAGCGGGTAGCTTTGACAAGGCGGGCGGAAGTCCGGCAAGCGGAATCGCTGCCTGGGATGGGGTCTCGTGGTCGAGTTTGGGCGATGCTGTGTCGGGCCAAATCGACTCCGTAGCTCTCGTTCCTGATGAAGTGACAATGGGAATAACGTCCGTGCCTTACATTTCCGGCTCGATAACATTCGCCGACGGGCGAATATTTCAGGGGATCATGAGATTGGAAAACGGGACATGGAGTCTCATCGGCGGGAGAAAGCTATCCGGGAATGAGTGGTTGCCAGTTGGGGGTCTCTCGTCGGCCGGTGCAAGGTCAATGAAGAACTTTGACGAGGATGGACCCGGTGAATCGCCCGCCTCGTTGTTCATCGTTGGGTGGGCCGACTTCGAGGGAGACTCGCGGTCATACTCAATGGCCAAATGGGACGGCCATGGCTGGTCGCCCGTCGGCAATTTTGCAGGGAACAATCCATTTCCGAGGTCTCTCGAAATCTTTGATGAGGATGGTGATGGCCAAAACCCACCCGGGTTATTCGTGGGCGGTCGGTTTAACTCTGTAGATGGGATTCAATCGGTCGGCATCGCCCGTTGGGGCCTGCGGGTGCCTTATATCGCTCGGCAGCCAGCAAACCTGCAGCGCGGCGTGGGCGAATCGGCGCTCTTCAACGTGAAGGCCGGCGGCGGGGACGCGCTGAGTTTCCAATGGCGGCGGAGCGGGTCGGATTTGATCGACGATGACCGGCATTCCGGAGCAAGCACGGAGACCCTGCGCATATCCAACCTGCGCTTGGCCGACCGGGGGCAATACGACGTGGTCATTACAAATGAGGCTGGCCTGAAGCTCAGCAATGCAGCCCGACTCGATGTCTCCTGCCACTCGGCGAGGATTACCCCCGACTTGAATCGGGACCAGTCGATTGACGGCCACGACATTCAGGCGCTGGTTGACGCGATACTGATTGATGACAGTGATGCGGGGCTCTGCATTGCCGACGTGAACGGAGACGGCATGCTTGATATTGCTGACGCGGCAGTTCTTGTCGCCCGTCTTGTCCGGCCATGAACTTGTCAGGCCAGGAACCGGCAATTCAATACGTAATTGTCGTCCCGGTTTCACTTGTCAGCGCGGCCGAACCAGAAGGGGGGGCTCGATCCCGTTCGATATTATCGGCCGAACAAATCGCTGCGCATAGTGGCAGCCGCGCGCTCTTCTCGGACGTTGAGTGCCACAGGTTCGTCACATTTTCTTGACACGCCTCGGGATTTCATTTCAGATTCCTTCCAGTCAACAACGGTGCGATCGGGGACCCGACGATTGCAACTGTGCCATGACTCGCGAATTCCGCCGAACGGTCATCGCCGTACTTCCGTTCGGTCAAGGCAACCGCTTCCACATTAAGGCGGTTGTATTCTGAGAATGAAAGGTGGCAGTTATGTACCGGCTTCATGCGGCTGTTGCGGTCGTTTCCTTGTTCCTCTTTGGAACGGGCGCGGAGGGTCAGCAGGACGACAAGGAACACTCAATCCGGATCGGTGCCGACACTGCGGCCAACCAGCCGATGTCGATCGAATCGGCGGCGACGACCGAGGAGAACACGAGTTCCAATTCGTCCTCGAGTGGATTCTGGATCTTTCCTTCTCCCGCCCCCATGACGGACCGAATTGCCACTGACCGGCCGGCGTTTTCAGACACGGCTTCCCTCGTGCCGCGCGGGCGCTTCCAAATTGAAGGTGGTTATCAGTTCACTTATGACCGCGAGTCGAAGCGGCGAATTTATGACCACACGTTTCCTGAGATAGCGTTTCGAACCGGTTTGACGGATTGGCTTGAATTCCGCATGAAGTGGAATGGCTATTCCCTTTCTGAAATCAGTGACGTTATCAAGACCCCTGCGGGCCGACGCGTTCGCGACGAACAGCACGACGACAGCGGCACGGATCTGAACGTAGGGTTCAAGCTTCCACTCCTCCGTGGCAAGGAGGGCCTGCCCAACATTTCCGTGATTCCGTCGCTGAACCTGCCGACAGGTGGAAGCGGAAAATCCGCCGACAACGTCGTTCCGGAAGTTAAGTTTCCCTGGAACTACGCCATCACCAAAGAGTGGGGAGTTTACGGTTCTTATTTCGCCCGCGTGAACGATGGAGCGAACGGCCAGTTTTTCCAGAATGGCGTTACGCTCGCCACCGCATATCAGGTTCATGACCGCGTCAAGCTCTATCTCGAGTACCTCGGGCTCTATCCGGGTATCCGCGACGAAGACTGCGCTCATATTCTCTCCGGCGGTCCGATCATCTGGCTCACGGATAATTTGTCGCTCGATATGAGGGCATCAGTAGGCCTGAACGAACAGGCGCCCGATTTCCAATCAAGCATCGGTTTTGGAATTCGCTTCTAGTAAACAGGTTCCTTCTGACAAGGAGAAAAGCATGCTTCTCGGCGATTTGGTATTCTTCGTGGTCGCGGGTTTCCTCAGCTACGTGGTAAACAACATCTTTGGAATTCCGATTTCTCTGTTTCGACAGTCGATCGGACTTTAACCCGGCATTGGCAGATCACCGGCGAGACAACGCGTTCGCGCGAGGTTGAGAAAATCGACTTCGTGGCGGACGCATTTTTCTAGTTGCTAACGCGTAATCGTCGTTCCGGTTTCGCCGGCGAGGGCGGCGGGCAGGTGGGTGAGGCTGGTGATGACCGCACGGGCGTCCGGGCGTTCGCTGCGCTCGACAAAGTCAATCGCCGCACGAATCTTCGGCAGCATCGATCCTTCGGGAAACTGCTTTTCGGCGATCAGCTCCTGCAGCCTCGCAATGTTGACATTGCGAAGCGCCTCCTGATTCGGCTTGCCGAAGTTGATGCAAACGTGCTCGACCGCGGTAACCAGCGAGAGGGTGTCGGCGCCCACTTCGGCGGCGATCATCGCGCTGGTGAAGTCCTTGTCGATGACGGCCTCGACGCCGTGCATTTCGCCCTTTTCGTTCTCGATGACAGGTATTCCGCCGCCGCCGCCTGCCACAATGAGATGCCCCTTTTTCACCATATCGACAAGGATCGGCATCTCGACGATGCGCGTCGGTCGCGGTGAAGGAACGACTCGCCGCCAACCGCGGCCTGAGTCTTCGATGATGGCCCAGCCGTCGCGCTCCCGATGATGCTCCGCCTTCTCCTTAGAAAGAAACGGCCCGATCGGCTTTGTCGGCCGCTGGTATGCCGGGTCCTTCTGATCGACGACGCAGGATGTCACCATCGCCACGACGACCGCATCGCGGCCGCGGCGCTTCAGCTCGTTCATCCAGGTCTGGGCGATCATGTAGCCCATGCCCGCCTGAGTGTCGGCGACTGCCAGGCCCAGGTCGATGCGATACACCTCGCCGGATGCAAGCTCCACTCGGCGCATGATGTTGCCGACCTGCGGGCCATTGCCGTGAGTGACAGTCACCTGCCATCCCTGCTCGACCAGATCGGCCAGTGCCCTGACGACTTCGCGACTGCGACTGAATTGATCTCCGATGTCACCGGTTCCGCCAGGCGACACCAGGGCATTCCCACCAATTGCGACAACGGTTTTCATATGTAAATGTATCGGGCAATGCGGGTCACAATGGCGAGGACGCCCCCTTTAAGGCTTCCCCTTGAGGGGGGACCAAATCGTACCCACCCTGATTCTGGCCATTCCCCCAGTGTGGTCAGTACGGCCTTTCACGCATGGTGGCCGCCATGATCGCCTTGGCCGTGTGAAGCCGATTCTCAGCCTCCTGGAAAACGACCGACTGCTTCCCGTCAATCACCTCGTCGGTGACCTCCGCCCCGCGGTCGGCCGGCAGGCAGTGCATGTAGATTGCGTTCGGCTTGGCCTTGCGCATCCGCTCGGCATTGCAGATCCAGCTCTTGTATCGTGCGTTCATGGAGAGCATGTTCTCTTCAATACCCTTCATGTCCTCGTTGTTCTTCGCGTCGCGGCGCTGGAGCATGAGGTCGTAGGGGCCCCAACTCTTGGGATAGACAATGTCCGCCCGATCAAACGCGGCGTCCATGCTGTCGACGACTTCAAACTTCGTGCCCGCCGCCTTGGCATTCTCTCGCGCGTCCTTCATGCAGCGATCCATCAGGCGATACTCCGGCGGGTGAGCCAGGGTCACATCCATGCCGAAGCGGGTCATGAGGGTTATGAGTCCCTGCGGCACGGACAGCGGCTTGGCATAGGAAGGCGAATAGGCCCAGGACACGGCGATCTTCCGACCGCGGAGATCGTCGCCGAAGACTTCGCGGATGGTCATCAGGTCCGCCAGAGTCTGCGTCGGATGATCCACGTCGCATTGCATGTTGATCACCGGGCTCTTGGTGGCCTCGGCGACTTCGCGCATGTACTTGTTGCCTTCGTCGAGAATCAGGTCGTGGCGGATGGCGATGCCGTGGCCCATCGAACCGAGGATGAGTCCGGTGTCCTTCGCCGTCTCGCCGTGAGCGATCTGCGTCACCTTGCTGTCGAGGAAGTGTGCGTGAGCGCCCAACTGGGTGGCGCCGGCCTCGAAGGCATTGCGAGTGCGCGTGCTGTTATCGAAGAAGAGGAGAAAGACGGTTTGATGCGGAAGCAGGATGGTCGGCTCGCCCCGGTGAAACTTGGCCTTGAGGTCTTTGGCGAGGTTTACAAGCTCGTCAATCTCCGCGGTCGTGAAATCCTGCGTCTCGATGTAATCGCGTCCCTTAAGGTGCGTGGTCATATTTGCCTTTCCTTTTCCCTGTATCCTGAAAGCGGCATTATATGGCCAAGACGACCTAAAAAATCAAACCGCAGGGTGTAGAGCCGGATGGGACTGACGACCGAGTGGAACAAATCACGAATTCGCCGAGCCATTCGAATGCATAAGGCAGATCTTGCCGATACTGCAGTCACCCTGGTATAATGGCCGGGAGTTCCGGCGAATCCTCTACGTTTATCAAGTTCGTTTTGGCTCGATTCCTCGCGATGGGAGTTACTAACGTGATGAAGAAGTCATACGGTAGAGTTGTTGCGCTTTCTCTGGTTGGCCTGCTGGCAGGGTGTGCGCCGTTTATCTGGCTCTTCCCGCAGTTCGACCCCGAGGCCAATAGCTGGGTTCTCAAGTGGAATCGCATTGCCATCGATGCCAGCGGCCTTGACCATGCGCCCCTGCAAGCGGGCGAAACGCGCACCTTCGGACATCAACTCGGTCCCACGAGATCGAGTAGAGCGACAGCCATCGTTCACATCGCCATGTTTGAAGCGATCAATGCCATCACTGGCGGGTACAAGAGCTACACCGGTAAGCCTGCCGTCAATCTTCCTGTCTCCATGAAGGCGGCAGTCGCGCAGGCGGCACATGACACCCTTGTGGCGCTGTACCCCTCGCACGCACCGACGTTTGACGCGAAGCTCGCCGAAGACCTGGCCACCATCATTGATGACACAACGCGACAGAACGGCGTGAGTCTTGGCCAGGCCGCGGCGCAAGCCATACTCAACATGCGAGCCAATGATGGTTCGGATACCACCGTCCCGTACGTGTTTAGCAACGATCCCGGCAAGTGGCGCGTCGATCCCTTGAACCCCACTCAGACGCCGCTCGGCGAGGAATGGCCGCAGGTTACGCCGTTCGTGATGTCGAGCGCCTCTCAATTCCGCGCTCCCGCGCCGCCCGCGATCGACAGCGCCGAGTACGCGGTTGCCTATGACGAGGTCAAACAGATCGGGGGCGATGGCACCGTGACCGCGACCACCCGAACAGCCGATCAGACACATGCAGGTATTTTCTGGGCTTATGACGGCACACCCAGCCTCTGTGCCCCGCCAAGACTCTACAACCAGATTGCCGCACAAATCGCAATCGAGCAAGGGCTCGACGTCGTTCGACTCGCCCGATTGCTTGCGCTGGTCAACGTTTCCATGGCCGACGCAGGAATCGGAGTCTGGGATTCTAAGTACCATTACAATTACTGGAGGCCCGTTACCGGCATTCGCGAATCCGATCCGGGTACCGGCCCCAGCGGCCTGGGTGATGGCAACGCAGCAACGGTCGGCGACATTAACTTTACGCCGCTCGGCGCGCCGGCCAGCAACCTGGCAGGGAATGACTTTACGCCGCCCTTTCCCGCATATCCTTCGGGGCACGCCGGCTTCGGCGGAGCGCTTTTTGAAACATTGCGCAATTTCTTCGGCCGTGACGACATCGCCTTTACGTTTGTCTCCGACGAATTCAATGGCCTCACAACGGATTTGTCGGGAACGGTTCGTCCACTCCTGCCGAGGTCGTTTTCGTCATTGTCCCAGGCGGAAGAAGAGAACGGGCAGAGCCGGATTTATCTCGGCATTCACTGGTCTTTCGACAAGTCGGCCGGCATCGCCCAGGGACGGCAGATCGCCGACCATGTCTTCACAAACGTCTTTACGCCGGAGCAGTGACGCAGACCTTCGCGCCTGCATCACGCCTCTTCCACGCCCAACACGGTTCGCTTCATCTGCCGATCGATCGGCATGACCAGCGTATTAAGGATGAGAATCGACCAGTAGCAGGCGCACTCGGCCACTCCGTAGAGCCGCATGAAAATCGTGAGCGTCCCCACGCCGGCCGCGAAGATGATCTGACCGCTGGCTCGCATCGGCGTCGTCACCATGTCGCCGGCCAGGAGAAAAGCCCCCAGCATCAGTCCGCCGGACGTGAGGTGATACATGACATACGCCAGTCCGACGGCGCGACCATTCTCAACGGCAAAGATGGGAAACCAATCGTATCCCCCCTCGGCGCCGCCGTACTCGACGGGAAGCAGTCCGGCGGCAAGAAACGCGGCGGCGAACATCGTCGCCGGGAGCTGCCATCGAATGAATCCCCGATAAATCAGATACAACCCACCGACGAGCAGCGCGAGGACGCAGGTCTCGCCGATCCCGCCGGGAATCGTCCCAAAGATGGTGTCCTCCCAGGGTGGAAGCATGTCACGAACCAGCGGCGTATAAACGAGGTCGCCATCCGGCTTCACCTTCCCCTCGGCGAAGGCGCGGAGTGATTGCAGCGGCGTCGGCATCAACAGCGCATCGCTGCCGGCAGAGGCGGGCATGTCCTGCCAGCCGCGATAACCCGCCATGGATACTTCCTGAGTGGATTCGAGTCGTCCGACCAGCAAGTGTCCCGGCGCAAGGACCGGCCTCACTGATTCGACTGAGCCCAGCGACAGACTTGGAAGAAACACAAGCTGCACCACCACGCGTCCGACCAGGGCAGGCTGCCAGAAGTAATGGCCGAATCCGCCGAAGACGACCTTGCCGAAGATCACCGCGACTGCTGCGCCGACCGTCGGGACATACCATGCCACCGTTGCGGGAAGCGTCAGCCCCAGCAAGAGTCCGGTGAGAGCCGCATGGGAGAGCCCACCGACAACACCGCGCCCGCGGGCATAGCCGGCGACGAAATCGGTCAACACCGCGGAAACCATCGCCACCAGCAGCACCTTCGCCGCCGGAACGCCGAAGAGGAGTGTGCCGAAGAGACCGACGATGCCGCCGGCCAGAGTCCATGAGCGAATGATGTCCTGAACCGTGCTTCCGCCGAGCCGGTGAGGGGGTGACCGGGCGATCCACCCGGTTTGATATGCGATCGGGTTGGCACTCATGGACTGACCGTCGAATTTTGAAGTCGTAAAAAGCGGCTCCGCGATCGGCTGATGGACGCGGCGAGCGGAAGAGACGCGGGGCAGACGTAGCTGCACAGGCCGCAGTCAATGCACGCCTTCAGGTTCGTCAGCGTCTGTCGCGGCACGGAGGTCTCTGACTCAAGCTGAACCAGCGCCGATGGGTCCAATCCAATCGGACAATCTTCCACGCACCAGCCGCAGCGAATGCACGGCACCGGCTCGGTCTGCTCCGCCTTTAGGAAGAACAACACGGCGGTCGTGTCAATTGTCACCACCGCGTCGTCGCGCGTCAGTGCCACGCCGGTCAGCGGGCCGCCCCAGACCGTCTGCTCCACCGGCCCGAGCAAGCCCACGCGCTCCGCGAGACGACGAATCGGCATCCCGATCGGCACTCGATAGGTGCCTGCGTGCTCGACCGCGTCGCCGGATATCGTCATCACGACCTGAGTCTGGGGCCGATCCGAGAAGATCGCGTCCGCCGCGGCGTGGAGCGTCAGCGGGGACAGAACGGCGGCCCCCACATCCAGCACGTCTCCTCCCGGCGAGACTTCTCTGTCGAGCAGGGTCTTTACGAGAATGTTCGGGTGACACTGTGGATAGCAGTTTGAAAGCGGCGCCACTTCCACGTGTCGGCCCTGCACTTCGGCGTTGATGCGCCGCACGACGCGACGATGGCGATAGGGTATGGCCAGCATCAGCCGCGAGACACCCATGGCGTCCGCCAATTCGCAGGCCATATCGACCATGCGGCCGGGCTGCTCGACGAGCAATCGAAGCTCGGCGGTGAGATACGGCTCGGTCTCCATGGCGTTGATGATCAGTTCCGTAGCACCGGAGGCGATTGCTCCCTGCAGCATGACGTGGGCGGGTTTTCGCGTCGATGCGGCGAACACGCCTTTGTTGGCGAGTTGGCCCATGAATGACTCACCCTGCCAACCGACCTGCTGCGGCACGCATTCGGCGCGGCCGTCCGGCTCGATGACGACGCTGGGCAGGTAACCGTCTCTCGCAGTCCAGGCGCGAGACAGTTCCACGATGCGTCCCGAGACGGGGGAATGAACGGGCAGGGAGTTCACGTCCGACGGGGCGGAGAGCCACTGGCCTTGCAGGACGCGCTCGCCGGGGGACACGAGGGTGCGCGTGCGACACGAGGCGGCTGCTTGCAGCGGGACATTCAGCGGGACGTCGGCGGGCATGGTCTCAATCGGTCGGCGCGCGGTGGCGGATTTGAAGTCCGGCAAAAACAAGCCGCCCTCAAATCCCTGGCGCGGTCCCAGAAGGTCAACCAAGAGAGACATTCAACGTGTTCCCGATTGATCGTTCGGCAAGTGCGATCACGAGGCGTGATTGTATCGTGGAAAACCGGGAGCGACACGGCGCAGGAGGGGCATGGAAAGCTATCGCGGGACGAAACTTACCGTGATGTGCATGATCGTCCAGTACAGGAACGACTCGGGCGCCAGCAGCCAGTTCAGGGATGGGTGAAGGTTCAGACCGACTGTCCAGAACAGGCCGATTACCATGAGAATGGCGGCCATGCCGATGTGCAGTGTCTTAAAGCCTTTGGGCGTTGTGCGCATCCATAGCCACCAGCTCTTCGGCGTTTCCTTCGGCGGATTCCTGGAATATTGATAGGACGCGAACACGTACCACGCGACGACGTGAAACAGGATCAGTGCGTAGAACCGCTGGGTGAGGACGATGACCAGTCCCAGAACGGCGGCGACGCCGAACATGACAAAGAAAAACTTGTCGTAGGCCTGCATGAAACTCTTCACGCTGTCATAGCCGAAGGCGCGGCGGTAGCGGCGAAGGACATAGGCATATCCCGCGGCGACGAGGACCAGGGGAGTCGCCCCCGCGAACATCTTCATCGGCATGGACAATGAGCCGTCGAACCAGGCCGTGCCAGCAAGGCCGAGGCTTGCGAGGCCGGTGTCGGACGCGGTCATTTTCCTGACATAGAAGCCGGTCGGGGCGGCGGCGAGCACAAAGGCCAGGAGCGTGCAGACGATCAGGAGGACCATCCACCGGACGAATCCTTTGAACAGTTTCTTGTCGGGAATGGGCGCAGCCTCTCCCAGGACGGTGTAGAACATGGCTTCGTCGCGCAGCTCATGGACGAGAAAATAAAAGTACACGCCGACCGACAAAACGAGATCCGTCCTGCCGCCGCCGCGATAGTAGAGGGCGCAGAGGATTCCGCCGAGCATCAGCAAGGCGACGGTCCAGATGCGCGAACGGACGTTCTTGTTGTTCTTCGACGAGACGAGAAAGAGGAAGCCGATGATGATGTGCGGGATGGTGATGTAGCGCATCGCCGCTTCACTGGCCTCGCGGATGTAGCGGATGTCGGCCGGGTGGCGGTTGAGGTAGTCGCGCTCGAATTTGTAGGCGGTCCAGAAGATGAAGACGATTGCCGCGGTGCCGAGGGCGGCCTTGATGAAGTTCCAGCGTGTGATGCCGATTCGACTGACCATACCGGTGAACGGGGAATCAGCGAGGGGGGCGGCAGCATCCATTCCGTTTGACATCTTTTATTCGATTCCTCCGACCAGCGAGGGCACGTCCGGCGAGGTGTTGTCCAAGTCGCCCGGCCCGGTCAATGAGGAAGACCACGCCAACTGATCACTCGGCCGGGCAGCAGGCATTTCTAGGATATCCCGCCTTTCGCCAATGGCAAGCATCGGGTTGCTTCCGCAAGGGGGCGTTTGATGCGGCGTCGACGCTCGCAGGGCCGGATCAGGGGCATAATTTGCTCGCCAGCAGTGCATCGACAATGGCCTGAATGTCGGCGGCGTCGAACTGATTATCCTCATTGAAGTCTCCGCGACAGGGCGGCGCGGGGATGATGCAGAGCGCGGCGGGTCGGCTGATGGTGGGAATCGCGCCGTTGCAGCCGCCGGTGATCACGACGTCATAGGCTCCGGTGTCGGATTCGATCGCAGCGGTGATCGAGAGTGCGGCGGACTTCGCGCCGGAAATGCGCCCGCCATCGAGCAGATTCACGCCGTTCTTTCGCCATTGGAATGCCTGTGGACCGGCGCCGACCACGGTTACGAAGAGCATGGCATCGTCACCGACGGTGTGCGATTGACTTGCCGGTTGCTGGGTGATGCCAAGCGACAGGCCGCTGTTGATCAGCACCCTCACACCGTCGGCATCGACCACCGCAAGGTCGGCCCGACCGTCATGGGAGAGATCGGTTATCAGGATCCACTTGGGGTTCGCGCCGACGGTGAGATTCGTCGGCGGGTTGAAGGCGGGGCCGGCGGGGGCGGGTGCGAAGGTGGGGGCGGCTGCACGGAGGATCGAGACCGTGCCGGGGGTAAAGTTTGCCGTGGCGAGGTCTTCCTGTCCGTCGCCGTTCACATCGCTGACGGCGACGAAGACTGGTGTGTTACCGGTGGCATAGGGAGTCGCGGCTTGAAAGGTTGCGTTTCCATTGCCGACGAGCAGATGGACTGTGCCGCCGGGGGTGTCATTCGACGTGACGAGGTCAAGAGCGCCGTCGTTGTTTACATCCAGCATGTCGACGGCACTTGAGACCGAGCCTGCCGGATAGCTGACCGCGGCGGCAAAAGTGCCGTCCCCGTTGTTGAGCAGGATCGACACGTCACCTGAGCCGGCGTTGCTTGCGGCGAGGTCCAAGTCTCCGTCGGCATCGAAATCGCCCTCGATAACGGACTGCGGAAACATGCCGACGTTGTGGTTCACGGCGGGTTGCAGGGCGCCGTCGCCGTTGCCCAGCAGGACGGCGACTCTGTTAGCGCCGTTGACCGCGACGACGACATCGGCCCTTTCGTCACCATTGAGTTCGGCGACGGCCGGACTGAGGGGGCCGCCGGGCACGGAAAACGTCGCCGGTGGTGCAAAGGTTCCGGCACCCAGGTTCAGCATGGTGGAAACGGAGTTCCCGCTGAGGCCGCTGTTGCAGACGACGACGTCCAAGGCTCCGTCGCCGTTCAGATCTCCCAGTGCGACGGCGACGGGCCGGCTGCCGGCGGCGAAGTTCTGGGCGGATTGAAACGTTCCGTCGCCGTTCCCCCGGAGCACTGAGAACGTGGTGCTTCCGGGGCCGCCGTTGGCGACGACGAGATCGACGATGCCGTCGCCGCTCACGTCGCCCGCATCCACGGCGGCAGGCACGGCGCCGGCAGGGTAGTTGACGGCCGGCGCGAACGAGGTGGGGCAGGAAGCCGTTGCGTACGGCGTCCATGCGAGGACCGCGATCCAGCCGGTCAGGCAGGTCGCGAAGGGGAAATGTTTGGGAATGCGATTCAATCCGACCTCCCCAGCCGGAAGCGGGCGCTTCCGAGAAAACTCCGTCAACGGCTTATTCATCGTATCTGGTCGGCTCCCCCGGCGGCAAGGAATTCCAATAACAATGTAGGCACTCGGCTCTGAATCGCGTTCGGGAGGTGCGGGCGTTGAATGGGGGCTGGACGTTGAGCGTGTCGGCACGTTCGGGGCCGGGCCGGTGGTCCGTCGCCAAACGGCACGCCGCTTCGTGGCCCGGCGCGGGAGGCGAGAATCCAAAGGTGACATAAGGTGAGTCACTGCGTTTGGGGCGATTGCAACTTGCGTGGCGGACATGTGTTGGGGCGGCGCGCTTTTGGGATGGTTTTTGGTGAGAAACGGGCGGCACAAGGACGTGCCAGAGGGTCTGGGGAATGTAAAGACGGCGACACTGATTGCGCCGGCGCTTGGCGATGAGTGCGATTGGGCATCCGGCTTTTCTGGTACCGCTTGCTGACGCGCGCGGCTCGGATCGGGGGCGAGGACTCGATAAATTGCAAGGTGACAATAGGCGAAAAAAGTTTTTGGGGACGCTTGTAAGCGCTGTGGCGGGCGTGGGTTGGGGCATCTCGCGATTTAGGCGGTTTTTGGTGAAAAACGGCAAAATGAAACACGACTGGTGTATGCCCGATTGGGCACGGAAAATTTCGGGCAAGTTCGTTTGTAAGTCTTTGAAAAATGTGCCGGGAAGGTGACACAGCGCGGCCGATGGGCTGCGGGTTGGGTTGAGATGGGTCTTGTGCATTGATTGCATCTCTGGTGCGTTTGCGTGGGTCGGGCTTCATTTTGGATACTTGCTCGGTGTGCGCGCGGTTTCGTTTGGGAGTGGGCGGTGATGGTGGGCGGAGGCGAAGCCCCCGGTCATTGACCGGGGGCTAAATACTTGGGGGGTGCGGTCGCGCGGGAGATGACGCCGACGACAAGGATGATGGCCACGACGTCACCCACAAGGGGTGACGCTACGGCGTGCGCGCGGGGGTTATTTCTGGTGGAGAGCGCGGGCACCGTCGTGGGGAGCGGGTTGGTGCGGCGTCGCCAAACGGCAAGCCGCGGTGGGGCCGTGCGCGCAGGCATTCGAGAGGTCACCCACAAGGGGTGACGCTACGGATGGGGCGCGCGGGCGGCGCATGTGAGCAGGCGGCGCATGTGCGCGGGCGGCGCGTGTGCGCGGGCGGCGCATGTGAGCAGGCGGCGCATGTGCGCGGGCGGCGCATGTGCGCGAGCGGCGCGTGTGCGCGGGCGGCGCATGTGTGCGAGCGGCGTATGCGCGCGGGTGGTGCATGCGAGCGGGCGGCGCATGTGAGCGGGCGTGGGGATTCGGTCAGCGCATGGTTCCGGCGGGGCGCGTGGAGGGGAAGGCGGGTAGGGGTGGTCGGGTGATCTGGCCGGAGAGGATGCCGCCGTAGCAGTCGCCGAACCAGGTGCCGGCGTAGAAGTTGCGGTAGATCATGACGCGGGCGGAGTAGGTGCCGAGGCCGGGGAGGGCGACTTTGTCGAGGGTGATGATCGGGGTGTCCTCGGCCCAGACGACACGGACGGTCACGGGGATGTTGGCTTCACGGTCGGCGTACTTGATCTTGGCGGTGATGATCCAGTAGTCGTCGGAGGCCTTCGATACTTTGCTGATGGTGTACTCCTCCGGCTTTGGGTCCATCAAAGGGACTTTTCCGGCGAGGCCTTCTTCACCTTTGACCATCTGCCAGGTGCCGCGAAGGATGCTGCCGGAGAGCATCTGCTGAAACTTCACTTCCAGTTCCTTCTGTGCGGCGGCCTTCTTGTCGGACGGTTTCTCGCCTGCTGCGGATTTGTCGGGGTCGGGCTGGTTCGACATCGCGGATTTCGGCGCGGCGGACAGCGCGAGGAAAGTGATCAGGGACATCGAAACAACAATGGCGATCAGACGTTGCGGCAGCATGGCGGGGCCTCCACGTGTTGGGGTGCATCTGGAAGAACGGAATTGTCCCGAGAGTCTCCCGGATGGGCAAGAAGACTCCGGCAGGATGCGTTGGATCGCCCCCTCCGTTAGAATGGACGACACGAATTATCCGGCATGCGCAGGCCACGGCGTTTCGATGGAGAGGCGGAGGGCTGCGTTCCCTACGGCTTAGCGGGCGACAACGAATCGCCCCGAATGAAGGAGACCGACATGTTTCGAATCGCCACACGATGCGTCGCAGTCGTCGCCCTGTTGGGCTGCCTTTCAGCGGGCTGCGCGAAACCGACTCAGTATTCGCATGAGCCGCTTAACTACCCGAAGGCGCAGAAGGTCGACGTGGTGGACAACTACCACGGCACGAAGGTTGAGGACCCTTATCGGTGGATGGAGGATCTGGACTCGGCGGAGACGAAGGCCTGGGTCGAGGCGGAGAACCAGGTGACGAACGCGTGGCTGGCGGAGATTCCGGCGCGCGACAAGATTCGCCGTCGGCTGACGAAGCTCTGGGACTATGAGAAGTACGGGCTGCCGAAGAAGGAGGGGGGGCGATACTTCTTCTCGAAGAACGACGGTTTGCAGAATCAGTCGGTGATCTACTGGACCGACTCTCTGGACAAGGAGCCGACGGTTCTGATCGACCCGAACACGCTGTCGAAGGACGGCACGGTTTCGCTGGGCGAGTATTCCATCTCCGATGATGGGAAGTTCATGGCGTACATGCTTTCGGACGGGGGATCGGATTGGCGGACGGTGAAGGTTCGGGAGGTCGCCACCGGCAAGGACCTGACCGACAAGCTGGAGTGGGTGAAGTTCTCCTATCCGGCGTGGACCATCGACAACCAGGGATTCTTCTACAGCCGATACGACGCGCCGAAATCCGGCGAGGAGATGGCGGGGACGAACTACTTCCAGAAGCTTTACTATCACAAGATCGGTACGGCGCAGGCGGACGACGTATTGGTCTATGAGCGGCCGGACCAGAAGGAGTGGGGCTTCGGCGGCGGCGTCACAGAGGACGGCAAGTATCTGATCATCAGCGTGTGGAAGGGCACTGAGCAGAAGAACCGGGTCTTCTATAAGGAATTGGGCGGGGCATCGACGAAGGTGGTCGAGTTGCTCAATGATTTCGACGCCGAATACGACTTTATTCAGAACGACGGGCCGGTCTTCTGGTTCCGGACCGACCTGAATGCGCCGCGCGGCCGGGTTCTGGCCATTGACACGCGCAATCCGGCGCGGACGAACTGGAAGGAAGTCATCCCGCAGTCGGCTGACACGCTTCAGGGCGTCGGCGTGATCAATGACATGTTTGTGTGCAACTATCTGAAGGATGCGCATACGCAGATCAAGATGTTTGACCTGGCCGGAAAGTGGGTTCGGGAAGTCGAGCTGCCCGGCATCGGGACGGCGGGGGGCTTTGATGGGAAGCGGAAGGAGACCGAGACTTTTTATTCGTACACCAGCTTCAACATGGCGCCGACGATCTACCGCTATGACATGGTGAGCGGGCAGAGCGATATCTATCGGCAGCCGCGGGTCGATTTCGATCCGAGCCGGTACGAGACGAAGCAGATCTTCTATTCGAGCAAGGACGGGACGAAGGTCCCGATGTTCATCACGCACAAGAAGGGTCTGGAGCTGAGCGGTGACAACCCGACGCTTCTTTATGCGTACGGCGGGTTCAATGCGTCGATTACGCCTTCGTTCTCGGTGAGCAGGCTGGTGTTCATGGAGATGGGCGGGGTGTATGCGGTCGCGAACCTGCGCGGCGGCGGCGAATACGGCAAAGAATGGCACGACGCCGGGCGTTTGAAGAACAAGCAGAACGTCTTTGACGACTTCATCGCGGCGGGCGAGTGGCTGGTCGCGAATAAGTATACAAAGAGCGAGCGGCTCGCCATTTTGGGCGGGAGCAACGGCGGTCTTCTGGTCGGCGCGTGCATGACGCAGCGGCCTGATCTGTTCGGCGCGTGCATTCCCGCGGTCGGGGTGATGGACATGCTTCGTTTCCACAAGTTTACGATCGGCTGGGCGTGGACGAGTGACTACGGCTGCTCGGAGGATGACACCGACCAGTTCAACACGCTTTACGCTTATTCGCCGCTGCACAATCTGAAGCCCGGCACGGCTTATCCGTCGGCGCTGATTACGACGGCCGATCATGACGACCGCGTGGTGCCGAGCCACAGCTTCAAATTCGCGGCGCGTTTGCAGGAGTGCAACGCGGGGAACAACCCGGTGATGATCCGGATTGAGACGCGCGCCGGGCATGGAGCGGGCAAGCCGACGTCGAAGCAGATCGACGAGGCGGCGGACATGTGGGCGTTTCTGGTTCGAGCACTGAAGATGGACGACACGAAGTTCTGAGCGGGGGCCTCAGGGCTCGTTACTGCGGATTGAGCTGCTGCAACAGGGCGGCGACTTCGGGCGACTGGCGGCAGGCCGGCGGCACCTGGCCGGCGAGCGGTCGTGCGCGGTCGATGCGCTTCATCTTGATCAGAGAGCCGAGCATGTCGCGCCAGATGCCGCAGTCGTCGGGGGCGAGACGGGCGGCTTCGAGGAATGCGGGGATCATGGGCTCGATTTCGCCTAGGGCGAGGTAGATCTTTGCCAGGTCTTTGCGGTACTGGGCATTTTGAGGATCAAATTCGACGCTGCGCCGGGCGCTGCTTAGGGCCTGATCGAGTTTTGAACGCGACAGATAGATTCTGGTGAGCAGGGCCCAGTTGACGGCGTTGTCGGGGATGGCCTCGACCGAGGCTTCGAGCAGGGGGGCTGCCCTGTCGTAATCATTGCTGGAGAAATATCGGCGACCGAGGAGGCCGCGGCTGACTGTGTCGGTTGGGTCGAGCCGGAGTGCCTCTTCATAGGCGGCGATGGCATCGGGCAGTCGCTTGAGTTGATCCATGATTTTTGCGCGAAGGGAATAGAAAGGCGCGAAGTCGGGCTTGATGGTGATCGCGTTGTCGACGAACGGCGCGGCCGCGGCGAACTGCTGCATGTTGTAGAGGAACATGGCGAGCTTGTAGGCGGCGAACGGGGATGAGACGCGGGCGAAGGGCGAGGTGTCGTCGATCGGCCTGACCGGCGGATGATTGGCGGCGGCGCGATCCAACGAAGGCTGGAACGGAACATCGCGGCCGATGACCGGCAAGCCGGCGAGGCAATCGCTTCGCACGTAGATTGCGATGACATCGTCGAAATAGACGAGGGGCCAATTGGGATTGTCGCTGACGAGGCCGGAAGCGGCGAAGCCCAGTTCCACGAAGAGGACTCGAAAATCGTACTTGTCGACGGCCTTCTTCCAGTCGGCGGGATCGGCCATCATGCGCAGGAAGTCGAGGAAGAACTCTTCGCCGTAGACTTCGAGCCGGGAGTCGATGAAGACGGGGACGTCGTTGGCGAGGAGGTAGCCGCCTTCCATCATGGTGTTGAAGACCGGCCCCTGGAGGCTATGCTCGCGAAAGAACTCGAGGGCGTCGATCGGGAAGCGGTTCCTGGCCAGTGACAGTCCGAACTGGTTGTTGTCGTTTTGCCACACGTGGAAACGGTCCGTCATATTGGTCCAGGCGCCGACGGTGCTGACGAGGATCGCGGCCGTGCAGGCAATGATGCGGCCGGTTGGGAGACATCGGCGAGCGATGGGGCGATGCCAGAGTTGGGAACGGGCAACGTTCTGGGCGACAAAGGGCACCGCGGCGATCGCGAACAAGGGGAGATTCCGAATCGCCGTGAGCGACAGATATCCCATGGCCAGGCAGACGATGAGCAGGAACCGATCGATTCGGCGCCAGTTGATCACGGCTGATAGAGCGGCAAGGGCGAACAGCAGCTTGAGGAATGCAACGGCGGTGTAGTCCTGCGACAGCGATAATGTGTCCGCGAATTCACTGATATTGTTTTTGAACGCGGTGCCGTGAATCTCGGCGGCGAGTTGAAAGGTGAATTCGATGCCGCGCCAGCCGTATGGGTTGAGCAGGCAAGCCAAGAGGGTGGCGCAAAGTGTCATCGAGGCGACACGAACCTCGGTGGTGTGTTTGGGCGGCGCGTCGGTTGCGGGGCCGGACAGGAAGCGATCGAGCCATGCGCCGACGAGCCAGGCGCCGACGACGAGCGGACCGAGGACGAAGATGGTGTGAGAATTCGCCCAGATGATCTGGAGGAACGGGATCGCCATGGCCCAGCGCGGGCGGCCGTGACGCGACATGTCGATGAGCCAAAGGAATGCGGCGAGGAACAGGAAACTGGTCTGCTCGGGTCTGCATTGAAACCGCTGGCTTGCTGTCAGGACGGCGATGGTCGCGGCGAGGGCCGCGGCGGGGAGCGATTTTCTGGAGGATGGCATGGCTGCAAGCAGCCCGAAGGTGGCGAGCATGGCGGCGCATTGGGTGAGGATGACGCCTGCCGGTCCGAAGATGCGCATCAACTGATAGAGGCAGTAGCAGAAGATCCATCGAAGTTCGATGTATTCAGCGCCGTGGCGCGTGTAAGAGAAAGTGTCTTCGTGGGGGATGCCGTGCTCGGCGACGAGCTGGCCGGTTTTGTATTGCCACCAGAAATCGGTGTTCCAGATTCTGCGGCAGGAGGCGGCGAAGATCATCAAACCGACGGCGGCGAGTGCGATGACGATCAGCCATCGGCCCGGGCGATTGGACGGGTCATGCGACGGTTCGAGGGGCGGCATGATGTCGGAGTCGATCTGCTCATTCATGGGTTGGTCAATGTAATCGAACGGATGTTCGGCTGGAACGGGGTGACCGGGGTGCGGATGGTCATGGGCGATTGACACCCGGGCGGTCCGGCCCTAGTTTGTCTGGCTTGTTTGCACGGTTTCGCGGCACTTGATGTCAGGCTGCTATCAGGCGGACGCTGATGCGTCGCATTCATTCGGATCGTCATCATGGTTGACTTACGGTCTTACGTTTTTCTCGACAGCCTTCAGCCGCAATACGCATCGTTTCTCGCGACGGTGGCGCAGGGGTTCTTGCCTGTGCCGCGGATGGCGTCGCTGTTCGTTGAGATTTCTCCGGGCATTGAAATCAACCGGATCACGGACATCGCGCTGAAGAGCACGCGGGTCACGCCGGGCATGCAGATCGTCGAGCGACTGTACGGGATGCTGGAGATTCACTCGGAGTCGCAGGCGGATATCCGCGCAGCGGGCCGGGCGATTCTGGAGACGCTGGAACTCAAAGAGGATGACCGGCACAAGCCGGTTGTTTCTTCCAGTCAGGTGATTCGCAACATCGACGCCTATCAGACGCAGCTGATCAATCGGATGCGTCACGGGAACATGATTCTGCCGGGGCACACGCTCTACGTGATGGAGCTGGAGCCGGCGGCGTATGCGGCGCTGGCCGCGAACGAGGCGGAGAAGGCGGCGAACATCAACGTGCTCGAGGTTCGGGCATTCGGCAGCTTCGGCCGCGTCTATCTGGGCGGCGAGGAGCGTGACATTGACGTGGCGTATCGGGCCGCGGAGGCGGCGATTGCCAGTGTCAGCGGCCGGAAGATCGAAAAGAAACACCATGGATGACTCATGCGGCGTGCGGCATGAGGATGCCTGAGCCGCGAGCTGACACGGTATGAACAGACCGGAGTACCGGTCGGAGGATTTGTGCGATGACGGATGCGCTGGGAATGATCGAAACGCGAGGCTTCGCGGCGATGGTGGAGGCCTCGGACGCGATGGTGAAGGCCGCCAAGGTGGAGCTGGTCAGCTACGAGAAGATCGGCGGGGGCTACGTCACGGCGATCGTGCGTGGCGACGTCGCGGCGGTGAAGGCGGCCTGTGACGCCGGTCAGGCGGCGGCCTCTCGCGTTGGTGAGATTGTTTCGGTTCATGTGATCGCCCGCCCGCATACGAATGTGGACCTGACGCTGCCGCTGGGTCGGCTGGAGCAGGCCAAGAAGGCGGCGAAGGGTTGAGTGTGGAATTGACGATTGAGCGCGCTTAGGCGGGGCGGATCGCCTGCCTTTGGGTTCTCGATTCCACCTTTTCGATTCTCATATTCCTTAGGGGATTTCATGCTCCTTGCCCAGGTCATCGGAACGGTCGTGTCCACGCGGAAGGAGGACAGCCTCTCGGGGCTGAAGTTTCTCGTGCTGCGCGGGGTGGACATGGAGGGGAAGGCTTCCGGCTCGACGGTCGTAGCCGCAGATGCGGTCGGGGCCGGTGTCGGCGAGATGGTGCTTTACGCGAGCGGTTCGTCGGCCCGGCAGACCGTCGCGACGGACAAGCGGCCGGTCGATGCCGTCGTGATGGCCATCGTCGATCAATGGGAGATCGGCGGCGAGCAGAAGTACAAGAAATGATCGATTGAAAAGGCAGCATGCAGGCGTCAATCGCCGAACCTTTTTGATCGTCCGTTTTCAATTCCTGGTCCGGCGTATCCGGAGGTTGCCTGTCGGTGCGTTCACTTTCAGACACACAACTCGACGCGATTGCCCGAATGGTGGCGGATCGACTGGGCGCGGGCGGTCGAGCGGCGCCGGGGCCGGTTCTCAGACCGGCGGTGATGGAATCGCTTTCGCGCGGCGGGGCGCTGCCGATGGGTGTGTTTCGCACGATCGACGAGTGCGTGGCGGCGGCGCAGGCGTCATTCGTTCAGTTCTCGAAGCTCGGCCTGGAAAAGCGCAAGCTGGTCATCGCGTCGATTCGCGAGTCGATGGCGGCGCACGCGATCAGCCTGGCCCGCGACGCCCAGGAGGAAACGGGCCTCGGTCGCGTCGAGGACAAGATCATCAAGAACCGACTGGTTACGCGGAAGACACCGGGGCCGGAGGTCTTGGAGCCGCGGGGCTGGTCCGGTGACGATGGTCTGACACTGATCGAGCGCGCCCCCTTTGGGGTCATTGCCGCAATCACGCCAACGACGAACCCGACCTCGACGATCATCTGCAACAGCATCGGGATGATCTCGGCGGGCAATACCGTCGTCTTCAACGTGCATCCCAACGCCCAGCGCGTTTCGTGCCGCAATGTCGGCCTCATTAATGAGGCAATCGTCCGGGCAGGGGGCCCTCCGAACGTCGTCAACGCCATGGCCGAGCCGACCATCGAAAGCGCCCAGACTCTGATGCGCCACCCGGGCGTTCGACTGCTTGTCGTCACGGGCGGTCCCGGCGTGGTGAAGGCGGCGATGAACAGCGGCAAGCGCGCGATTTGCGCCGGGCCGGGCAACCCGCCGGTCGTGGTTGATGAGACGGCGGTGATCGAGAAGGCCGGGCGCGACATCGTTCTGGGCGCATCGTTTGACAACAACGTGGTATGCACCGACGAGAAGGAAGTCTTCGTGGTGCAGTCCGTCGCCGACAAGCTGCTCAAGGCCATGGAGGCGAACGGCGCGGTGGTTCTGACCAAGCCGCAGGTGACGGCGCTTGAGAAGGTCATCTTTGAAGAAATGCGCGGGCCGCGCAAGCCCGGCGTGACGAACAAGAAATGGGTGGGGAAGAACGCCAACGTCATTCTTGAGCAGATCGGGCTGCGCTTGCCGGATACGGTTCGGCTCGCGGTGCTCGACGTGCCGGTCGATCACCCGCTCATCTGGACGGAGCAACTCATGCCGGTGCTGCCGGTGGCCCGCGTGTCGAGCGCCGATGAGGCGATCGATCTGGCCGTAGCGGCGGAGCATCGCTTCGGACACTCGGCTTCGATGCACTCGATGCACCTGGGCAACCTGAGCCGGATGGCGCGCGAGATCAACGTCAGTATCTTCGTGAAGAACGGTCCGATCTACGCCGGGCTTGGCGAGGGCGGCGAGGGTTACAGCTCATTCTCCATCGCCAGCCCGACCGGTGAGGGTCTTACCGATCCCCGGTCTTTCTCCCGCGAGCGCCGGTGCGTCGTGAAGGACCATTTCCGAATCGTGTGAGTGCCCATTGACCGACCACCCCGCCATCGCGCTCATCGAATACGCCAGCATCGCCATCGGTACGCGCGCGACGGACTCACTCTTGAAAAAGGCGCCGGTCACGCTGATTCGCGCCGGGACGCTCCAGCCGGGCAAGTACGCCGTGCTTTTCTCCGGCGAGGTCGCCGCGGTGGAGGAGTCGTACGTTGAGGGGCTGCGCGTCGGGACTGATTCGGTTATTGATCGTGTGCTGCTGCCGGACGTGCATGGCGAGGTCCGCGCGGCGATCCTCGGGAAAAGCGGCGAATGGGACGCTGATACGATCGGTGTCTTCGAGACACAGACGATGGCCGCCGCCATTGAGGCCGCTGACGCCGCGGTGAAGGGGGCCGACGTGCACGTGGTGCAGATCCGTCTGGGCGACGGGCTTCACGGCAAGGGGATCGTGCATTTCGCGGGGATTCTGGCGGACGTGGAGGCGGCGGTTGACATTGGCTCGCGCCGTGTAGCTTACAAGAATCAGTGCGTGTGCACGTCGATCATTCCACGGATCGACGACGACCTGCGCGACATGCTCGGCAAGTCGACGTACTTTGGGGAGGGCCGCTGATGCACCTCGGTCGCGTCATCGGCACCGTGGTCCCGTGCGTCACCTATGAGGGGTTGACCGGCGTGCCGATGCTGATCGTCGAGCCGCTGACCTCGCGGCAGGAGCGGGGTGGATCGCCGATCGTGTGCTGTGATGCCACACGGATGGCAGGGCCGGGGGAGCTGGTTTATTACGAAGGCGGGCGGGAAGCCGCGATGGCGCTCGACCCCTGGTTCGTGCCGGTGGATCATTCCATCATCGGGATTGTGGACGGTGTGGACATGCCGCGGGGGGAATCATGATTCTTGGAATCGTACGCGGCTCGATCTACTCGACGATTCAGCACGCCTTCTACCGGAATCGCAGCCTGCTGATCGTGGACTATATCGATCCGGCGGGGAAGCCGACGGGCAAGTATGTCATCGCGATTGACTCGGTCGGGGCGGGGGTCGGTCAGACCGTGCTGGTGAATGACGAGGGCAACGGGGCGAGACAAGTGCTCAACGACCCGATGGGGCCGGCGCGATCGGTCATTGTGGCGATTGTCGATGCCGTCGAAGTCGCGGTGCAGTAACGCACGGGATCCAATCGCAGAGTGAATACTCTTCTTCTCATTAGTTTGATCGTTCTCTGCCTGTCCGGCACGGCGCTGGCCGTCCTGCAATTGCCGGGAACCTGGGTCATTCTGATTTCGGCCGTGGGCTATGACTGGTATTTCGGCTGGCAGCGGATCGGCTGGAAGTGGCTGGTCGGGCTCGGGCTGCTGGCGGTCGCGGCGGAGGTGGTCGATTCACTGGCGGCTGTCGTGGCGGCGCGGCGCTGCGGTGCGAGTCGCCGGGCGGCGCTTGGGGCGCTGGTCGGCGGATTTGCGGGGATGCTTCTGCTCAGTGTTCCGGTGCCGGTGATCGGAACCGTGATCGGCGGACTGGTCGGGTGCTTTGTCGGGGCGGTGGGGGCGGAACTCACGAAGCACAACAATCTGGCTGCGGGCGCCAGGGTGGGCCTGTTCGCCACGATTGGCCGCGTCATTGGTCTTGCTGCAAAGACCTCCGCGGCGCTGGTCATCGGTGGGGCGACGGTCGCCATGGCATTGCGCGCAGCATGGTGAGGCCTCGAGTCCGGTTCCATTCGCTACAATGGCGGCATGGACTTTCGCTTACTCCCGTCGGCACCCTGGCTCTTTGCCCTCACAGTGGTGTGGTCGTTGTTGCCATCGGATCAGCCGACGAGCCGACCTGTGGACGCGGCGACGTCGCGACCGACGACCGCGCCGGCGCTGGAGGCGAAGGTCGAGCAACTTGTCCGACAACTGGGCGCGCGACGCTTTCAGGAGCGGGAAGCGGCGCAGCGCGAGCTGGAGGCGATGGGCGATGAGGCTTCGGCGCTTCTCATACCACACGTGACTCACAAAACGGCGGAGATCGCCGCGCGGGTCGCGGCCATTCTCGGGACTCCGCGTGACTCGGCGCTGCGCGTGGAGCTGGCGACGAAGTTGATTTTGTCGACGGATGCCGACTGGATGGAGCGGGGGGTTCACATGCTGTTTGCCGCGCCGGACGACGCGATTGAGTTGTTCATGTCGCGCACGAAATCCGCGAGGGGGCGAGACGGCGTCATCTTTGCGCCGATTCGCGAGCAGGTGGAGATGTGGCAGCGCATGCGGCGGATGTTTTCGGAGCAGTACCCTCGCATCCTCAAGAAGAACCCCGAGAAGGCGGAGTCGCTCCGCAAACTGCATGAGGAGTCCGTACTCTACTACGCGGAGGCGGCATACTGGGGGGCCCAGGAGGCGCTGCTCGATGCCCAGGAACATCCCCTCCCCGACAAGCCCGCTGACGATTCCGCGAGCAGCGCGCCCGGCGATTGAGCGTGGGCCTTCAAGCGACCTGCCGCTTGGGAGACGTTGCGTCAGCCGGGGGCGATTGATGTAAGATGACTTACAATCCATCGAGGAGCCCGGCATGTGCGGTCGCTATACATTGCTGGCGCAGGCGGAGGAACTCGCGGCTGAATTCGATCTGGCCGAGCCGGTTTCGGTTGCGCCGCGCTATAACATCGCTCCATCTCAGGAAGTGCCGATCGTTCGGCTTGCCGCTTCGGCGGAAATGGCCGTGGTCAGATTCTCGGAGGCGAGCGGCAAGTGTCGACTGGACATTCTCCGCTGGGGATTAATTCCACACTGGGCCAAGGACGAGAAGTTCGGCTACAAGACGATCAATGCCCGATCGGAGACGGTCGCTACGCAGCCGTCTTTTCGCGATGCATTTCGAAAGCGCCGGTGCCTCGTGCCGGCGACCGGCTTCTACGAATGGCAGAAGTCGATGCAGAAGGGCAAGGAGGTCAAACAGCCTCACTACATTCGACGCAAGGATGGCGGACCGATGGGACTGGCGGGGCTGTGGGAGCGCTGGGTCAGTCCGGAGGGCAAGGAGATTGAGTCGTTCACGATCATCACGACGGACGCCAACGAGGTGGTGAGGCCTTTTCATAACCGAATGCCGGTGATTCTGCGGCCCGAAGATTATGATTTGTGGCTGAGTCCGGATGCGAAAGGCGAGCAGCATCAGGCGCTGCTGGTTCCGTGTCCGGCGGAGTGGCTGGTGGTCTCTGCGGTGAGCCGTCAGGTGAACAGTCCGCGGAACGACGATCCGAGCTGCATCGCCGAGCTTTCCTAAATGCCGCCGGGGCAAAGGGCTGGCCGCGTTTGGCCCGTTTCCCCCGCGCCTGGCTCTTGCAATCCCTCCCGCGATACCCTAACATATACCGAACATCTTGGGAGCCGTGGCAATGGGCGTCAGCAGAGAAGTGGATCTGCGAAATTTGGCGGAGCGGATTCGCGCCATCGAGGAGCGACATGATGCCGTCCCCCGTCACGGCTTCATCGATCAACCGGCGTCGGCGCATTTTCCGACGGGCTGGCCGGACATCGACACCGTTCTTGGAGGCGGACTGGCGGCCGGAGGTTTGCACGAGTGGTTCGGAGTTGAGGAGACCGGCGTCAGCGCCTCTTCCGGAGGCGCTCGATCGCTCGGCGCTCGCTGGACACCGCCGCTTTGCATCCTCGCACACCTGGCCTGGCAGGCGCTCGATCATCATCCATCCGTGCTTTGGACGCTGTGGATCGGCGAGCGCTGTCACCCCTATCCGCGCGTGCTTATCCGGGACGGCGGCAGGGATCGCCGGTTGTTAAAGCGTTCGTTGTTCGTTGAGTCGCGGGACGCGGCCACGCGGCTCTGGGCCATCGACCTGGCACTTCGTTCGCCGGCGGTCGGCGTCATCATCGCCGACTGCAGCGGCTTTAATCGTACCGCGACGCAGCGGGTTCAGGCGCTGGCACGGGTTCAATCCAAATGGGTGCTGGCCGCCTGCCCTTTGCGACAGCAGAGCGAACTGTCCGCCGCTCAGACACGCTGGCTGATTCACTGGATGCCTTCGGCGGCCGGCCAGCAGACCGCCGGCGGTCATCCCCGATGGATCGTAGAACTCCTGCGCTGTAAGGGAATGCGGCCTACCGGAGCCGCACACGAGTGGCTCTTGGAGTGGAATCGTGCCAAGAGCACTGTCGGTTTATCTGCCCGACTGGCCGATCTGGCTGGCCCGCCGGAGACGGAGGCGCACGCAGCCATTACGCGTCGCAAGCAACGCAGCGCCTGAGACGTCCGCGTGGCTGTTGTGGACTTCGCAGCGCTCGGTACAGCAGGTGGCCTTTTGTTGTGAGCGGGCGACGGCGGCAGGGGTGCGCGTGGGGATGACGCTGGCCCACGCGCGTTCGCTGCTGTCCGGCATGGCGGTCGAGGATCAGCAGGCGTCGCCGGAGGCCGACGCGGATTCACTGCGTAAGCTCGCACGCTGGATGCTGCGCTTTGCCCCGGTCGTATCGCCCGATGGTTTGGACGGGTTGATGCTGGACATTGCGGGATGCGAGCGACTCTTCGGCGGCGAGCGCGAGCATTCACTTCGCATCGCTGAAGTCCTGCGCCGCGCGGGGCTGCGGAGTAAGCTGGCGGTTGCCCCGACCTTTGCGTGCGCGTGGGCGCTGGCGCGGTACGGCGAAGGACCGATCACGTGGATTACCGAGCGCCAGATGTACGCGGCGCTGTCACCGCTGCCGGTCGGCGCGCTGCGGATCGACGCGACAACCGTGGAGTCTCTGGCCGACGTCGGGATCGAGCGGATCGAGCATCTCCTGGTTCTGCCGCGCGACGAACTGGCGGCGAGGTTCGGCTCCGCGCTGCTTCGACGGTTGGATCAGACGACCGGCGCGATGGAGGAGACGATCCGGTCTATTCAGCCCGTCCGCCGTATTGAGGAATCGTACGAGTTTGACGGGCCCAATCGGCGGTTTGAGATAATCGAGGCCACGACGCGCGAACTTTTGGCCCGATTGCTGGCGCAACTGCAACCCGCCGGTCTGGGTCTTCTGGAATTGAGTGTGGCGCTGCGCCGCGCGGAGCTTGCACCGCACGTCCTCTCTTTGCGACTGACCTATCCCAATTGCGATCTCGCGCATCTTTGGAAACTCCTCTCGTCCCAACTGGAGCGGGCGCACCTGGGTCATGGCGTCGAGGCGATTACTCTGCGCGCCGTTCGCACGGGGCGCATCCCGGTCGAGCAGTCGGCGTTTCTTCGTGATGCGGCACGCGAGGCCGTCGATCAGTCTGCGGCGCTGGGCGCACTACTGGATCGATTGATCGACCGGCTCGGCGCCGGCACGGTCAGGCAGATTGATCCCATCGAAAGCTACGTTCCGGAGCGGACGTTCGTCGCCACGGCCGTCCATGAAATCTTGCCGCGATCGTCGGGGCGCGCGACCGTGATCGAGCAGGCCGTTGATCCGGCCGACAGGCCCTCACAACTTTTTGAGAGACCCGAGCCGATTCGCGTCATGTCGCTCGTGCCCGATGGTCCGCCGGTCTGGCTCGATTGGCGCGGCCGATCGGGCAACATCGTCACCGGCACCGGGCCGGAGCGCATCGTGTTCCCGTGGTGGAAGGATCGGGGCGGGACGCGGGACTACTACGAGATCGACGACGAGCATGGGCGACGTTTGTGGGTGTTTCGAGACGGACGGTCCGGTGATTGGTTCGTGCATGGTCAATGGATGTAGCCGAGGACAAGCGTCGTGCCCGATCCAGCCGATCCGAAAGTTCATGCACATCCTTTCAAGCGCGGTGCGGCTGATTCGCGGGCGGCCGATACGGCCTATGCGTGTTCGCCGGTCGAGTACGCGGAATTGACGGTCACCAGCAACTTTACGTTTCTCACCGGGGCGAGTCATGCGGATGAGCTGATCGGGCAGGCCGCACTGCTGGGCTACCGGGCCATCGCCATCACGGATTGCAACACGCTGGCCGGGATCGTCCGGGGGCACGTGGCCGCGAAGGAGGCAGGCCTTCCGTTTGTCGTCGGCGCGCGACTGCGTTTTGTCGAGCCGACGGGATTGTCGCTCTTTGTTTATCCGACGGATCGCGCCTCTTACGGACGGCTGTGCCGGTTGCTGACGGTCGGCAAGCGCCGCGCGGGCAAGGGCGAATGTCATCTTTGGCTGGATGATCTGGCCGATCATTGCGAGGGTTTGCTGGCCGTCGCGTGGTTTGCATCCCCCGATGATGCGGATGTGCCGGGGCTGATCGGCCGACTGGCCACTTTGTTCGATGATGATCGCCTTTCTCTGGCCATTGCCCGGCTTTATACGGCACACGATCCCCGCTGCCAGCAGACGATCGTACGCCTTTCACAAGAGATGTGCGTTCCACTCGTCGCCGTGAACGACGTGCACTATCACATCCCGCAACGTGCGCCGCTGCACGATGTCATGGCCTGTGTGCGTCATGGTTGCACCCTGGACGAGGCGGGGTTTCGTTTGTTTTCGAACGCGGAACGTCACCTCAAGCCGCCGGAGGAGATGTCGCGGCTCTTCGCGGACCACCCCGAGGCGATCGCGCGGACTGTTCAGATCGCACATCGTGCGTCCGGGTTTTCGCTCGACCAGCTTCGCTATGAGTACCCGCACGAGATATGTCCGCCGGGACTTGCGCCGATGGAGCATCTGCGTCAATTGACGTGGCAGGGGGCCGCCGAGCGATATCCTGACGGGGTCTCGGAGAAAGTTTGCCGACAGGTTGAGCATGAGTTTCGGCTGATCGACGAATTGGACTACGCGCCGTATTTCCTGACGGTGCACGATCTGGTTCGGTTCGCCCGCTCGCGGGGCATCCTCTGCCAGGGTCGCGGGGCGGCGGCGAACTCGGCGGTGTGCTTTTGTCTGGGGGTCACGGCGGTGGACCCGGACCGTATCAATGTTCTGTTCGAGCGTTTCGTCAGCAAGGAGCGGAGCGAGCCGCCGGACATCGATATCGACTTCGAGCATGAGCGGCGCGAGGAGGTCATTCAATACATCTACGAGAAGTACGGCCGCGACCGGGCCGGGCTGACCGCCGAAGTCATCACGTATCGCAGTCGCAGCGCCATCCGCGACGTGGGCAAGACGCTGGGCCTGTCGCTCGACGCGGTGGACCGTATCGCCAAGCGGGTACACGACTGGCACGAAGACGGTTTTACGATGGACAAGCTCGCGTCGCTTCAGCTCGATCCGAAGGACGCACAGCTTGGGCTTTTCGTCCGACTCGTGGCGTTGATCCTCGGGTTTCCGCGTCACCTGTCGCAGCATGTGGGGGGGTTCGTGATTTCGCGCGGGCCGTTGTGCGAACTGGTGCCCATTGAGAATGCAGCCATGGCGAACCGCACCATCATCGAGTGGGACAAGGACGACATTGAAGCGCTGGGGATGCTGAAGGTGGACGTGCTCGCCCTGGGGATGCTCAGCTGCATCCGTAAGGCACTGGACATGGTGGAGCGCCATCACGGCCGGTCACTCTGCCTTGCCACGATTCCGCCGGAGGACCCGCGGGTGTACGACATGATTTGCCAGGCCGACACGGTCGGCGTGTTTCAGATTGAGTCGCGGGCGCAGATGACCATGCTGCCGCGCTTGAAGCCGCGGTGCTTTTACGATCTGGTGATCGAAGTCGCGATTGTCCGGCCCGGCCCCATTGTGGGCGACATGGTGCATCCTTATCTGCGTCGCCGCAACGGTGAGGAGCGGGTCATCTATCCCGATGAGAAGGTCGAGAAGGTTTTGAGCCGGACGCTGGGGGTTCCACTCTTTCAGGAGCAGGCGATGGCGCTGGCCATTGTCGCGGCAGGCTTCACGGCCGGAGAGGCGGAGATGCTGCGCCGGACGATCAGCGCGTGGAAGAGTCGGGGAAAGGACTCCATCCCGCGGTATCGCAGTCGTTTCATTGAGGGCATGGTGGGCAACGGGTATGAGCGCCCGTTCGCGGAACAGTGCTTCGAGCGGCTCAAGGGGTTCAGCGAATACGGCTTCCCGGAGTCGCACTCGGCGAGCTTCGCCCTGCTCGTTTATGCGTCGGCGTGGATCAAGTGTTATTACCCGGCCGTCTTTGCCGCGGCGCTGATCAACAGTCAGCCGATGGGCTTCTACGCGCCTGCGCAGATCATCCGCGATGCGCGCGACCACGGCGTGACGGTGCGGCCGGTGGACGTGAACCATAGCGCGTGGGACTGCACGCTGGAGGATAGCGGCGTGGTTCGACTCGGCATGCGGATGGTCAGAGGCCTGCGCGAGTCCGATGCCGGCGCGATCCATCAGGCGGTCCAGTGCCGCGGCCGCTTTGCATCGGTGGTCGACCTGTGGCGGGCCAGCGAGGTATCGGCTCATGCGCTGGGGGTTCTGGCGCTGGCGGATTCTTTCGGTTCGATGGGGCTGGACCGGCAGCAGGCCTTGTGGGCCGTGCAGTCGCTTCGGGGAAAGCCGCTGCCGCTGTTTGACGCCGCCTGGCGCGAATCGGAGTTGCTGGATCAGCCGGCCTTGCTTCCGCCGCTGTCGGCGCCGGGCGAAGTGGTCCGCGATTACCATGCCGTCGGGCTGTCACTCAAGGCGCATCCGATCTCTTTCATCCGCGAGGCGTTGACGAGGCGCCGCGTCCTCACGGCGGCGCAGATTCGGGACGAGCAGTGCTGTCCGCATGGACGCATGGCCCGTGTCGCGGGGATCGTGCTGTTTCGGCAGCGGCCGGGGACGGCCAAGGGCGTCATGTTCATGACGCTGGAGGATGAGACGGGCCGCGCCGATCTGATCGTGCGTCCTCACGTCTATCTGCGATATTCCACGGCGGCCCTGTACGGCCGGACGATCATGGCCCATGGCCGCGTGGAGCGAGACGGCCGCGTGGTGCATCTGCTGCCGACCCGGATCGAGGAGGTGACGGACGAGACGCCATCGCTGCCGGCGATGTCACGGGATTTTCATTAGTCGGACAATTGCATGATCGGCGTCGTCGTGCTCCACGCTGGGCCGCCCTGCAACTCATGCCAAGCAACACAACTGGCTAGAAGAGTGAGGTCGGGTCTAGTTGTGATTGCAGCACGAATCCGCTGGCGCCGCTTGTTGCGGCCAGCGGTGTCGGACTTGCTCCGGCTGGAACGATGCCGCCGTTTCCGCCGCTGCCGCCGGATGAGCCGCCGCCGCCGCCGCCGAAGCGATCGACCGCCGAGACGCCCGGGCCAATCGCGCCTGCCGCGCCGCCGTCCACGGTTGTTGTCCCGTTGGCTGTAATCGTCGGAGCGAGGAAGTGGACGATTCCGCCACCGCCTCCGCCGCTGGGGCCTTCGTTGCTGTCGCCCGCCTCGCCGTCGCCACCGGTGGCCGAGATGGCGCCGGCATTGGTGATGGAGGTCATGGATGCCAAGATGATCACACCGCCTGCGCCGCCGCCGCCCTCACCTTCAGCGCCATCGGCGGACACGGTAGCGTCCGCGGAATTGGTGATCGCTCCCATGGCGAGAATCCGTACGCCGCCGCCGCCGGCCGAGCCCTTGTTGTCCGTGACGCCGCCTGACGAATCGGAGCCGGCCGCTGCGCCGCCGCCGCCGGCCGCTGTCGCCACGGTGGTGACCTGGCGGGCCTCGAACTCGCTGATGCCGAATCCGCCTCGGCCGCCGAAGCGTGCCGCAGTGTTGTCACCCGTGTCTCCGGCCTGTGCGGCGATGGTCCCGATGCCCGCGACGGGATCGACCGGGCCATTGGCGAGATCGTCGTCGCCGGGGCCGTCCTGTCCGGCGAAGCCGCCGTCGGCGCCGGTTCGCACGACGATGTTTCCGTTATTGGTGAATGTGCCGGTGCAGCGGATGGTCATGCCGCTAGGCAGCATGAGGGTCGCGCCGGCGCTGATCGTCAGATCGGTGAACTGCAGATTGATCGGCGCCTGGGCGGGGTCGTTCCAGTTTTCATTGCTGCTGACGACGCGTGCGCCGGCGGAGCCGTTGCCGTAGATCCTGAGCTGCCCATCGGTCCCCATGGGTCCGGGCGGCCCTTGTGGGCCCGGCGTGGGCATCTGCATCGGACAACCGCCGCCCATGCAGGTGATCAGGCAGACGGCAGCGACGGCGAGACCGTGGAGTCGATGTAATCGAATCATCGTGAATCATCTCCTTCATATGGGCGAGTAGCCCTGATTATAACAGATGCGTCAGTGATCTTCCCGCGTGTGGCGGAAGCGGGTACTGGTAGCGTTTGGATTGGGAAGACACGGGCGAGACGCCCGTACCACCCAAACTTTACCCGTGCCCGGAAGCGAAGCGAGGGCCGAAGCACCGAAGCGCTTCGACCCTCGCGGTCGCGAATCCATTCCTTACTTGCGTCGGCGGCGTCCGAGGCCGGCCCCGCAGAGCCCCATGATTCCGGCCATCATCGGCATGGCCGAACCGACACCGCAGAAGCCTCGATTCTGATTCTCATCCGGCGGCGGAACAGGGTTACCGCCGACATCGGGATCGACCGGGTCCTGATCGAGACAGTCGGGCGTGCCGTCGCCGTCGGTGTCGAGCCGATCGTCCGCACCGGGGCACTGATCGCAACCGTCGATGACGCCGTCAGCATCGCTGTCCGTCTCGCACTCATCGGGCACGCCGTTGGTGTTGCAGTCTTCGCTCGTGCCGTCAGCCAGGTCCTGGGCATCGTCGATGCCGTTCGTGTTGCAGTCGGTAATCTGAACCTGCGGCTGAACTCCGCTAGCGCTCAGGTTCACCGAGTAAGGCGTCGGCACGCTGTTGCTGAAGATACGCATCGTCGTCGCTCGATTGCCCTCCGCCGTCGGGGTGACCGTCACCGTCACCGTCGCGCTGCTGCCGGGGGCAATGTTCGCCTGCGTCTGGCTGACTGAATAATCTCCGGTGTTTCCACTGAAGAAGGTGACGTTGCTCACGTTGAGGGCGGCATTACCGACGTTGCGAAGTTCAACGTTCGCCGTCGCGCTGTCGCCGAGTTCAACGTTGCCAAATGCAAACTGACCGTTCGCAGCGACAGCATTCCCGTTGACGCGAACCTGCATGACTGGTGCCGCCGGCTGAACGCCCGTGCCGCTCAGGATGAAGCTGAAGCTCGGCTGATCGGGGTCGTTGTTCGGAATCGTCATGACCGCCTGGCGAACGCCTGCCGCGGTGGGTGAGAACGCTATCGCCAGCGAACCGGAACTGACCGGGGCGATCGGATTGCCGATCAGCGTGAAGCTGTAATCCCCCGCGCCGGGGCCGGCGAGCGTAATCTGGCCGATCTCAAGCTCGCCTGGTCCGGCGTTGGCGATTGAAAGCGTGTTGTTGTTCGAGCTGCCGATGTTCACCTGCCCGAACTGGACGCTGTTGCCGTCGAAGACCTGCTGCCCGTTCGCCACGTTGAAGACCGACATCGAAGCCGGCTCTACCGGAGCCGCGATGGCACTGTTGCTGAGGGTGAGCTTGTAGCGCTGCGAGTCGTTCACGCTGTCGGTCGAGTAAACCTCGGCCAGCATGTAACCGGCGGTGGAGTAGGGAATCGGCGGATGATATTCTGCCTCTCCCGCGGCGTTGAAGTCGATCTGGGCAAGCAACTGAATCTGATTGGTTTGTGCGGACACGCGCCGCCAGAGCCTCAGGCCGAGGTTGCGGACCGCCTTGGCGTTGACGGTGGTCTCGTTTGCCGGATTATTCTGCGGTGCGAAGTCATATGTCGTACCGATCGGATCAACGCGGATAGCGATCGGCGCCATGGCGAAGGCCGTGAAGCCGTACCAGTCCGATTCGCTGCTTCGTTCCAGCGAGAGGTTCTCGAACTCGAGGACCTGCAGGCCGCCCGACGCCACGTCGCGGAGCGGACCGCCGAGGAATTCCTCGTCGCCGATGCCGGTGTTCGGTTCGGCCCAGTCGCCGTAGAGAAACTGCGCGCCACGGATGTCGTCTTCCTGGGGGCCGTCGAAGCCGGTGTTGAGGGCCGGCTCCATCAGTTTCGTCCCGTCTTGCGGCACGGTGTGATTCAGCCCCAGTCCGTGCCCGTGTTCGTGACCGAGGACATTGCGGAGCCGAATGAAGTCGCCGGTTGAATTTGAGAAGTCAGACATGTTCAGGCTGTCGAGCACCATGTCGCCGCCGAACTGCGGGAAGAAGTTGACCGCCAGCGGCTCGCCCAGGCTCCGCATGGCAATACGGATGTCGCCGCGCGAACCCAGCTGGCCGGTACTCGTCGGGAAAGCCGCGCCGTCGTCACTGACTTCCACGTAGGTGATGTTGAGCAATTCGCCCCACTGATTGAAAGCCTGGGCGAACTTCGCCTTCCAGGCCGCCCGGCCACCAGGGAAAATCGCGTCGAAGTTGGCGAAGAGCGTACTCTGCTCTGTGCCGGTGGCTCCCGCAATTGAAATGGGCGTGCCGTCCGGCACGAAGCTGTAGGTGAGGGTGATTCGCTCGCCCTGCGACACCGCACCATCGGTTGCAGTTGTCGTCCAGCGGCTGCCCTGCGGAAGATATGCACCGAACAACGAGTCGTCCGGTATGTTGTTCAGCGTGTCGATCATCCCGTCGAGCGTCGCTTCCGAATCGAACATGATGCTCAGCTCTGGAAGGCTCACGCAGCGGCCTCCTTCGTCGGAATCCTGCTCAACGGCCTCATGGGCATGGACCGCACCGGCCATTTCCATTCCGACCAACTCGGCGATTCGTGCATCGCGGTTCGTCGTAGCAGTTGGCTGGGCAGGGAGTGGGGCGGCCATCAGCACCAGGCTCAATACGGCCACCAGCGTTCGGGCTCCATTGTTGTTTCGGTTCGTGGTCATGATTCGTGACTCCTTCGGTTCGAGGATTCGTTTTCCCTTTCAGCCGGCCGGGGGCCTGTGAGGTGACGGGCTCTTAATCACTCTCACAGGCCCACCTCCACTGGCCGGCCTACCTTTGTCACGAACAGGCGAAGTGGGCGGACCGCGAATTTCGAAAAAGGCAAAAATGCTCGATTGCGGCCCCGTAGAGGCTCTTTTCAGGGGCGTGGGCCGATCGCCATGAGGTGCGGGAGATGTCCGATTTCTGCCGGGAACTCCCCGGGGGTGGTGAAACTCCGTAAAATGGCCTCTTGCCGGGTTTTGCGGTAAGTCTTCTCGTCCAGGCAGGCTCATGACCAGCGAATCCACGCCCCTTTCTGACGAAACCCTGATCGAATCCCTTCGGAAGGGCGACACTACGGCCACGGATGAACTGACTCGCCGTTACTGGTCGCCCCTCCATCGGTTTTGTGCCTCCTACCTGGGGGACGATGCGCTCGCCGAGGATGTGGTGCAGGAGACGTTTTCCAAGATTGCGACAACCACTGAGTTGCCCACTGGATCGGCACGGCCCTGGCTTTACAAAGTCGCCCGCAATCGCTGTCTCGACATTCTTCGCCGTCATCAACGCAGCCCGACGTATAACCGGGCGATTCGGACCGGGTTCGACGCGGCCCAGTCGACGGCGGGGCCGCATACGCGGGTGGCACGGGAGGAGCGGGCGGAGCTCATTCGGCAGATCATCGCCCAGATGCCGCCGGAATATCGGGAAGTGTTGATGCTCAAGCACTACGACGGCTTCTCGCGCGAGGAAATGGCGCAAACACTCGGCGTTACGGAGACCGCGGTGAAAGGGCGGCTGGTCCGTGCATCGGAGTTTCTGCGAGAACAGCTGCAGGGGCTTTCCGGGACCGATTCATGACTTGCGGCATGTCGAACGATCGCCTTTGGGCCTGGGTCCATGAGGAGGAGGAAGACGTCGCGTTGTGCGCCGAGATCGCGCGGCACGTTGAGGAGTGCCCGGCGTGCGGACGGCGCGCGGCCGAGATGCGCGCTCTGCTCGGCGATATCGGAGATGCGGCCAGCGTCGTACCCGTCACTTCGAGTTCGGCGCCACCGGATTTCATCGGCCCCTATCGGATCATTCGCAAGATCGGTCAGGGCGGCATGGGCGTCGTCTATGAGGCCGAGCAGCCCGAGACCCAGCGGCGGGTGGCGCTGAAGGTCATCATCGGTGGACGGCACGTCAGCGACTTGCAGATCAAGCTTTTTCAACGGGAGATTATCTCGCTGGCGCGGCTGAATCATCCGGCCATTGCGGCGATCTATCAGGCGGGTCGGACCGAGGATGGCAACCATTACTTCGCCATGGAACTCGTCGAGGGCGTGACACTCCTCGAAGATTCGACGGTCGCAACGGGTGATCGCTCGACGGCGGCGCTGGCGCGCAAGCTCGAATTATTCATAAAGATCTGCGACGGCGTCAACTACGCCCATCAGCGGGGAGTGATTCACCGCGACCTGAAGCCGAGCAATATCCTCATGACGGCGGGCGGCCAACCGCGCATTCTGGATTTTGGTCTTGCCAGAATTATCGATGACGAGGGCGCTGACGGCCGATCGCTGGTCATGGAGAGCGGCCGCTTGGTGGGCACGCTTCCGTATATGAGTCCCGAACAGGCCCGAGGCAGCGCTGACGGCATCGACCTGCGCAGCGACGTCTATGCATTGGGTGTGATTCTCTATCAGATGCTGACCGGGGAGATGCCGTATCGGCTGGACAGCCATTCCATTCTGGAAAAGGTGCGCATCATCTGCGAGCGCGAGCCCGAGCACCCGAGAAGAATCGGGCCCGAAATTCCGCGTGACGTGGCGACGATCAATCTCAAGGCGCTGGCGAAGGACCCGGCGCGGCGGTATCAGAGCGTCGCGGCGATGGCGGAGGACATCGATCGCTTCCGCAAGGGCTATCCGATCCATGCGCGACCGCTGAGCACGGTTTATCACCTTCGTAAGATGATCGCGCGGCACAAGATTCCCGCGATGCTGATGGGGCTGTTGATCGTGTCCATTGCGGTGACAGGAGTCGTCGCGGTTGTGCAGGCGAGGCGGATTGCCGGCGAGGCGGCCAAGAAGTCGCGCATCATCGCCGAGTTTGAGGCACTTTATGAAGCGGCGGACCCGTGGAAGGCGGGCCGGCGGGATGTCACGGTGCTGGAGACGTTGAACGCGCGCTCGCGCGAGATCGAGGCCGAGCTGGAGGACGATCCGCTGGTGGCCGCGGCCGTGCGCAACACGATGGGAATGACCTATCTGAGTTTCAGCGAGTTCGAGGGGGCCGAGTCGCACCTTTCATTTGCGCTTTCGACGCGCGAGCGCCTGCTCGGGGACGCGGATGCGGAGACGGCCGAGAGCCTGAACGACCTCGGGGAGCTTCGGTATTTTCAGGAGCGACTCGACGACGCCGAAAAGTTGTGGCGTCGGGCCCTGGCGGCACGGCGAGACAGCGACCTAGAGGCCGACGTGGCCGAGACGCTTAACAACATCGGCAATCTCCTGCGGCGGCGCGGGAAGCTCGACGAGGCCGAGCGCCACCTGAAGGAGTCGCTGCTTCTGCGACGGCGGGTGTATGCCGATGCGCAGACGCGACAGCCCAACAGCCTCAAGGAGCGCCGCCGTGCTGCCAATGATGTGGCACAGACGCTTAACAACCTCGGCGGTCTCTATCGGAGTCGGGCCGGCACCGAATCGGCCAGGCAGGCAGAGCATTGTTACCGGGAGGCTCTGCGTATTCGCCTCGGGGCGTTTGGGCCGGATCACCCGGAGGTCGCGAAGATGCAGAATAATCTGGGGAAGTTTCTCGAGGAGCAGGGCGACATGGCCGGCGCGACGGGAGCCTATCGCGAGTCACTGCGGATCATGCAGCGCGACGAGGGGCTTGGGCGCGACCACCAGTACATCGCTCGCGTCTTGCATAACCTGGCGAGTCTGGCATGGCGGGGAGGCGACGCGGTCGAGGCCGGGCGATTTTGTCAGGATGCACTGCAAATGCGCATCCGCGTGCTCGGCGATGAACACCCGGAGACGGCCGAGTCGCGCAGGCTATCGATGGAAATTCAAAAGGGTCAGGGCGAGGGGGAAATGGCCCCTTCGAGAGGGAATTCAATGAAGGACAAATAGAGCCAGCCCACGCTCACGGCGGCGGTCGGTTGTCCGAACGGTCCACGGCAGGCGCTGATAGTCGGTGAGCGCGGCTCCTTGCTCATTCAGCACGTCCCAACGTCTTGAGAACGGGGAAATTGCGGAAAAATGGAGACACTGGGACGCCAGTAGAACTTTTCCTGGCCGGAATCCGCGTTTTCGAGCCCGAGAGACGTGACTCAATCGTTAGGATGGCCTGATTCGCAGTGTGCTCGATTTACGGGCCGGTTTTCCGAGGGTCGGGGAGTAGGTGCGGTAGTGCGTGGCGTAAAGCCCGACGGCCGCGTCGTAGCGGTGGCCGGTCCACATGAACGGGTTGCTGACCGAGGAATACGGCATTCCGCTCGTCGGTTCGGCACTGGCGATCCATGCGCCACTGCCTCCGTTCGCCGTCGCGTCCCACTTCTCGATGAAGACCTTGCCGTAGGGGTCGTAGGTGTAGCGCTCGACCATCTCGCCCACGCATGGTCAAGGCTCCCAGCGCCCGCTCGAAGGCCTCGCAGTCACAGTCCTTGTCGAACAATGTCATTTGGCATGGCACGCCGATTCAACACATGATACACGAGGCCCGACTCGGCGATCCGCGGTGACCGAGGCACGGCCAGACCCCAACCCAGTCCCCCCGAGCTGCCAATTAAATCATCCTGACACGAATGCCATTAAGTTAGCACTTATATTTTCGTAAGTTCTTTTACCCGGTGCATTTACGCGCGCTGGCGCGAGGCGTGGCCTCCTGAGATGATGTTGTTGTCAAGACGACGTCATCAAAAGGAGG